>Ga0209381_1000767_pt1 | contig 67138 bp, 57 predicted proteins | sample DewCreD2012metaG_FD_184111 | JGI IMG/M metagenome (GOLD analysis project Ga0209381, IMG submission 184111) | Hot spring sediment bacterial and archeal communities from British Columbia, Canada, to study Microbial Dark Matter (Phase II) - Dewar... ... | reverse complement strand
ATTAGCCCTTCGACTGCTTGTAAGCTTATGGTTTCAGGTTCTATTTCACTCCCCTCACCGGGGTACTTTTCACCTTTCCCTCACGGTACTTGTTCACTATCGGTCGTCAAATGTATTTAGCCTTGGAGAGTGGACTCCCCAGCTTCCCACCGGATTAGCGTGCCCGGTGGTACTCAGGTACCCGGCGGAAGTCGGTCCGTTTTCGCGTACGGGACTGTTACCCTCTTTGGTAGGCTTTCCCACACCTTTCTGCTAACAGACCGATTTGTAACTTCCATATGCCAGGCCCTACAACCCCGCCCCAGCAAGCTGGAACGGTTTGGGCTGTTCCCCTTTCGCTCGCCACTACTCGGGGAATGGTTTCTTTTCCTCTGGGTACTTAGATGTTTCAGTTCCCCAGGTTCCCCTCTCCCGGTCTATGTGTTCAACCGGGAGATGCCGCTGGATCGCAGCGGCGGGTTTCCCCATTCGGAGATCCCCGGATCATCGCCTGTACACGGCTCCCCGAGGCTTATCGCAGTGTCCCACGTCCTTCATCGGCATTTGACGCCTAGGCATCCACCATAAGCTCTTAGTAGCTTACTCCGTGATGCGGAGAAATCGAAACTTTTCGTTTTTGCGCTTATTCAGTTGGTAAGGTGCTGACGGCGGTTGACCGCCGATGGCTGTCCCTCATGCTTTTCATCAGGGGCATCCATCGCCCTTCAACCCTGGTTTTGTGCCTTCAGACAAGACGGCCCGGCATATCGCCGGGCCCGTAAAATCCCGTACGATACTGCCTGTAGGTCATCCTTTAGCCATCTGTCCGATCTGTCAATCTATTTTCCGCTCCCGTTCCTCCAGCCTGGTGGAGATGAGGGGACTCGAACCCCTGACATCCGCCTTGCAAAGGCGGCGCTCTCCCAGCTGAGCTACATCCCCAGGATCACCACCGCATTTGAGTGGGCCTGACTGGATTCGAACCAGTGACCCCTGCGTTATCAGCACAGTGCTCTAACCATCTGAGCTACAGGCCCTTCGCGCACGACCTTAACAACTGAGAAGTGATAGAAAGCTTGCCCGGCGATCCAGTTCGTCTCGGCACCGCTGCGAGACATTTGAGTAGAGTTCCCGCCTGCGCCAACTGGCGCCGGGCGAGTCCTCGGCACTCTCTAGAAAGGAGGTGATCCAGGCGCACCTTCCGGTACACCTACCTTGTTACGACTTCGTCCCAGTCACCAGCCCCACCTTCGACGGCTCCCTCCTTACGGTTAGGATACCGGCTTCAGGTGTTGCCAGCTCCCATGACGTGACGGGCGGTGTGTACAAGGCCCGGGAACGTATTCACCGCAGTATAGCTGTCCTGCGGTTACTAGCAACTCCGACTTCATGTAGGCGAGTTGCAGCCTACAATCTGAACTGAGGCCGGCTTTGGGGATTGGCTCCACCTCGCGGTTTTGCAACCCATTGTACCGACCATTGTAGCGTGTGTGTAGCCCCGGATATAAAGGCCATGCTGACTTGACGTCATCCCCACCTTCCTCCGGCTTTATACCGGCAGTCCCATATGACACTTGTAACATATGGCAGGGGTTGCGCTCGTTACCGGACTTAACCGGACATCTCACGACACGAGCTGACGACAGCCATGCAGCACCTGTATAGGCTCCCCGAAGGGTCGGTCACCTTTCGGATCCCTACTACCTATATGTCAAACCCGGGTAAGGTTCTTCGCGTAGCATCGAATTAAACCACACGCTCCGCTGCTTGTGCGGGCCCCCGTCAATTCCTTTGAGTTTTAACCTTGCGGCCGTAGTCCCCAGGCGGTTGACTTATCGCGTTAGCTACGGCACTGATGGCTTTTACCCCACCAACGCCAAGTCAACATCGTTTACGGCTAGGACTACCGGGGTTTCTAATCCCGTTCGCTCCCCTAGCTTTCGCGTCTGAGCGTCAGGTATGGTCCAGGAGGCCGCCTTCGCCACTGGTGTTCCTCCCGATATCTACGCATTTCACCACTACACCGGGAATTCCACCTCCCTCTACCACCCTCTAGTCCGACAGTATTGAACGACCTCTCCCAGTTGAGCCAGGAGATTTCACATCCAACTTACCGAACCGCCTGCACGCGCTTTACGCCCAGTAAATTCGGATAACGCTCGGTTCCTACGTTTTACCGCGGCTGCTGGCACGTAGTTAGCCGAACCTTATTCCGGGGATACTGTCCTTCCTCATCTCCCCGAAAAGCGCTTTACGACCCGAAGGCCTTCATCGCGCACGCGGCGTTGCTGCATCAGGCTTTCGCCCATTGTGCAATATTCCCTACTGCTGCCACCCGTAGGTGTCTGGCCCGTGTTTCAGTGCCAGTGTGGGGGGTCACCCTCTCAGGCCCCCTACCCGTCGTCGCCTTGGTAGGCCATTACCCTACCAACTAGCTGATGGGACGCAGGCCCCTCCCGAAGCGGATCGCTCCTTTAGACGCAAAGCCTCTAACCTTTGCGGCCACATGGGGTATTAGCAGCCCTTTCGAGCTGTTATCCCCCTCTTCGGGGCAGGTCACCAACGCGTTACTCACCCGTTCGCCACTAAGGCATCATATTGCTATAATGCCTTCGTTCGACTTGCATGTATTAAGCACGCCGCCAGCGTTCATCCTGAGCCAGGATCAAACTCTCCGCAAAAACTTACGTATCTTGCGATACGTTTAGGTCACGGATTAAAACTGGAATCACAGGGTTCGCTTTCTATCACTCTTCAGTTGTTAAGGTCCTGTCTACGAAGCGGGCTGCATTTTACCAGCCTCTACTTCGCCTGTCAAGGTCTGTGCCTGCACTCGAGACAGAGACGCGCATACCGATGCCAATCTTCCCTCTTGACATCGGCACGTCAGACCTTCACGCTGTCAGCCTGGGTCTCTGACGCAGGGGCGTCTAATTCAGTTGTTAGCGATCTTCCCGTCTCAGGCGAGATCTTAGTAGACTTTGACTGCTTTTATTATATATCAACTTACAAGACTGTCAAGTCCACTTGGCACATTTTTATGACCCCCAATACGCTCCTATCTGTCCCCCTTCGGCTGACTTTCCCTATATATTGGCAATGATGTTGCTGAAGACGTTTGCAATCGGCGGCGCCAGCAAGACCAGCACCAGGATGACGATTAACGCCACGAGCAACATGATTAATGCATATTCCACTAATCCTTGCGCACGTTCAATCATCTCGTCCTTTCCCCTTTCTGCTTCTATGTCACAATTGTTAACCCCTAAATCATCATTCCTTAACCTGGTCTTATTTTAACAACCTTTATCCCCAAAAGAAATAGGAATTAAATACTTGCTCTTCTATGGTACACTCTCGAGCAGGCGCCCGGTTCGAATGGCGCCCAACCGAGATGGAACAGAAAACCCTGCACACCCTGGAATTTCCCAAAGTACTCGAACACCTGGCAGCATTTTGCGCTTTCACCCCATCTGCAGAAAAAGCCCGCCAGCTTCATCCCACTTCGGACTTCGAACTGGCGCAAATGCTTCAATCTCAAACCAGTGAAGCCAGCCGGCTCCTCAGCCATCGACCAGACCTGAGCATTGGGGCGGCGCATGACATCCGCAAATCCACAGACCTCGCCAAACATGGCGGTGTGCTCACGCCTCAGGAACTGCTGGATATTAAATCCACACTGATCGCCGCCCGAACGCTGCTTAATCTATTCCATCGCATTGGCGACGCCTACCCGCACCTGGCTCGGATTGCCAGCCGCATATCTTTGCCCGCCGCGTTGATTGACGCCATCAGCGCCACCATCTCGGAGCGCGGCGATATCCTGGATAGCGCCTCGGAAAACCTGGCGAATATCCGCCGCGACCTGCGTCTCGTCCACGACCGGCTGCTGACCCGCCTCCAACGCATCATCACCGATCCAAAATACGTCCCTCTTCTACAGGAAACACTGATCACGCAGCGCGAAGGTCGCTACGTTTTGCCGCTGCGCGCCGAATTCAAGGGGCGCATCAAATCCATCGTCCACGACCAGTCCGCATCCGGGGCAACGCTGTTTATCGAACCGCTGTCCATCGTTGACCTCAACAACCAGTACCGCGAAGCGCAATTAGCCGAGCGAGATGAAGAACGGCGCATCCTGACCCGCCTCTCACAGATGATCGGCGATTACGCCGAGGCTATCCTTCAGACCGTTGACGCCATCGCAGAGCTCGATTTCGCCTTTGCCCGCGCCAAATATGCCCAAAAACTGGTGGCGGTGGAGCCTGTCCTTCATCGTTTTCCCAATAGCCAACCAGGCGCTCATCCCGGCTGCGTGATCCGCCTGTTAGGCGCGCGCCACCCACTGCTCGATCCACAAACAGTGGTGCCCATCGATCTGGAACTCGACCCTCAGACTTATGCCCTGGTCATCACCGGTCCTAACACTGGTGGAAAAACGGTCACCCTGAAAACCGTCGGGCTGCTGGCGTTGATGGCGCAATCTGGTTTGCACATCCCTGCGCTTTCGGAATCGGAGATCAGCGTTTTCGAGCAAATCTTCGCCGACATCGGCGATGAACAATCCATCGAACAATCCCTCTCCACCTTTTCTGGGCATATTACCAACATCATCCGCATTCTCAAACACGCTGATCACCATTCGCTGGTGATCCTGGACGAGCTTGGCGCCGGCACCGATCCACAAGAAGGCTCGGCGTTGGCGCGCGCCTTGTTGAGCCACCTGTTGCAACGCCGCATCCCTACTTTGGTAACCACCCACCATCCAGAATTGAAAGCGTTTGCCCATGCCACGCCCGGCGCGACAAATGCCAGCATGGAGTTCGACCTGGAGACCTTGCGCCCCACCTACCGCCTGACGATCGGTCTGCCAGGGCGCTCGAACGCCATCGCCATCGCTGAGCGCCTGGGCATGCCAGAGCAGATCATTCGAGCCGCGCGCGCCCAGATCAACCCGACCGAGCTACACGCCGACGACCTGCTGGGTGAGATCCATCGGCAACGAGAGCTGGCGCGGCAGGCACGCCTGGCAGCCGAGCAAGCCAGGCAGGCAGCCGAAGAACTGCGCGCCAAATTGGCTTCCCAGATCGAAAAAATAGAAGAAGAGCGGGAACAAATCCTTGAGCAAGCCAAGGAAGAAGCGCGGGTAGAATTGCAAGCGCTGCAAGAACAGATTCGGCAGGCGCGGCGCGCCCTGGCGCGCGCTATGCAACCTCTGGAGACCGTCGAGGCGGTTCAGGAACAGGTGGCGGCTATAGAAGAGGCTCTATCTACGCCTGTGGAGCGGCTTCTCTCGCCGCATGCCCCTCCTACAACCCGAGGCGCGGTAAGACCGGGCGACCGCGTGTATGTGCGCTCTCTGAACGCCAAAGGAGTGGTAACTTCGCTGGGCGAAGACGAGATCGAAGTGCAGGTCGGCAGGCTGCGCGTCCGTGCCCATCGGGGGGACGTTGCACCGCTTGGCAGCCAGGTTGATGAGCCGCCTGCACCAACACGCTTCTCTGCCCGCCGCGCCCGCCTGGTGGAAACACCTGCAGAGCAAAGCCGGTCCGCTGCCTTCGAGCTGCCAGCTTCGCCCGGGATCGAGCTCGATCTGCGCGGTCAACGCGCCGATGAAGCCTTGCTGCAACTGGACCGCTATCTGGACGCCGCTTACCTGGCTGGTCTGCCATGGGTGCGCATTATCCACGGCAAGGGCACGGGCAAACTACGCCAGGCGGTGCGCCAGGCGTTGAGCCAGCACCCACAGGTGAGCTCAGTGCAGCCGGGCGGCGAAAACGAAGGCGGAGAAGGCGTGACGATCGTCAATCTGAAGCACTAGATTACAAACTGACCGTCCTTGTAGAAGAGCACGCCATCTACCCAGATCTCGCTGTCCTGGCGCATGTCGCAGATAAAATCCCAGTGGATGCTGGATTGGTTGCGACTGCCCGTTTCTGGATAGCCAGCTCCAACAGCCATGTGGATGCTTCCGCCGATTTTTTCATCGAACAAGATGCTCTTGGTGAAGCGCCGAATACCGTAGTTGGTGCCAATTGCAAACTCGCCCAGATAACGCGCCCCTTCGTCGCTGTCCAGCATGGAGAGCAAGAAATCCTCGTTCTTCTTTGCCCTGGCAGCCACCACCTTCCCGTCTTTGAATTCGAACTCGACCCCCTCCACCTCGCGCCCGGCTTCGATGGCTGGATAGGTGAAGCGAATCCAGCCATTGACCGAGTCCTCGACCGGTCCGGTGAAGATCTCCCCATCGGGCATATTTTTATCGCCATAACAGTTAATGAAGGTTCGTCCGGCAATTGAGAGCTTTAAATCTACGTTTTGCCCGCGCACGACGACCTCGCGCTTGCCCTTCAACCATTCCACCAGCCGCTGTTGGGTCTCGTAAACATTCTGCCAGCGCTGAATCGGATCGGGTTGATCGGCGAAGGTGGCGGCGTAGACGAAGTCCTCGTATTCGCGCAGGCTCATATCCGCCTCCTGGGCAAACGCCGGACAGGGATAGCTTGTGCCCACCCAGCGCAATTTCCCTTCGGCGGCGCGCTGCAGATACGTCTGCGTCAGGCTACGGCGCGCCTGCTGGCGCAGGCGTTGCCGATTGGGGTCAATATTGGACAGATTGCGGGTATTGCTCGACGCCCAAACTGCAATCATCACATCCACCTGCTCAACCAGCATGGTATCAATGGGAGCGATCCACCTCAACTGTTCTTCGGACGACTCGACCAGGTTGATCTCGGTCAGGTCATCTGAGCCAAGCGTGAGGCTCACGTTCCCGCCCGCCCGCAGGCAATAGCGCACGATTTCATTTATCAACGGCAGTGCCACCACATCGCCCCGCACCCAGACCCAATCACCTGCTTTCACTTTTGTGGAATAGTTCACCAAAACCTTCGCCAGGTTCTCCGTTCTCGGATCGGTCACAACGCCCTCCTTCATTCAAGGATTATGAGGCGATTATACCCTCGATATCTTCTGCGCTTTCTTTCGGGTAGCGCTTAATCTGGTGCTACAATTAGCAAAGCTCGTCCAGCAAGAGACGCTCTGATCGCTCAAATTGGCTAGAACCGAAGTACACTCCTTGAAGCGCATAATAGTTTCTGCCGCGATGCCATCTCCTTGCAAATTGCCCCCGTTCATCGCCGCCCTGACTCTGTTTGTCAGCTCGCTGGCTTGTACTCTGATGGTGTCCCCCCCTTCACCCACCCCCACCCGGCTGCCGACCCAAACCTCCCTGCCCTCTTCCACATCCACCCCAACCAGCACGAACACCCCCACTCCCACCCTGACCCCCACCTCCACCCTAACCCCCACGCCGCAGCTGCTGGTCCTGGACGCCACCCCCCTACCAGACATCCTGCCGACGCTGCACATCAGCAACACATTCCAGCTATCGGGGCTGGCAGCGTGGCAGGTGTCAGCCGTGGCTGATCTCGCCTGGTCGCCCGACAGTCGCCAGCTCAGCGTTGCCACCTACAACGGGGTCAGCGTGTTCGAGGCGCGCTCGCGAGCGTTGCTGAAGCGCATCGCCTCCGTTGACAACGTGGTCGCCGTGGCATATCACCCTACGAACGGCATCCTGGCGGTCGGCAGCCAGCGCGGATCGGAACAAACCGGCTATAGCGGCATGGTGGAATTTTGGTACGTGCCGACCTGGGAGCTCTTCCGCAGGCTGCACGACGACACCCGTGCGGTCAGCGATTTGACGTTCACCCCAGACGGCGGTCTGTTTAACCTGGCTTTATCCAACCCGGACGAAAAACAAAACAGCGTTTCCATCTGGAATGCCTACACCTGGGAGATCAGCCGCACGTTGCGAACCGGAGCGGTGCAAGAAATTTCCTACTCCCCAGATGGCAGGCTACTTGCTGCCTCTCCAAACCGTTATGAAATCAACATCTGGCAGATCAACACGGGTCGCCTGATGCGCACCATCCACACCGCTTTCACGGATGCGGTCAACGCCCTTGCCTTTTCGCCCGACGGAAAGACAATCGCCAGCGGGCATTACGATAGCGCGCTTCGGTTGTGGGAGGTCGCCACCGGCAACCTGTTGTTCGAGGTGGATACCGGCAGCGTAGTCGAAAGTCTGGCTTTCAGCCCTGACGGTCGGTTGCTGGCAACGGGGGGCGGCTATCAAGACACCGCCATCCAGATCTGGGATGCAACCAGCGGCGCTTTGCTGCGGCGCCTCGAGGGTCATCCGGTGGCGGTGACCAGCCTGGCATTTTCACCCGATAGTCAGTTCCTGGCTTCGGGTTCGTACGACGGGATGCTCGAATTATGGGGCATCCGCCCCTGAAACCCATAATCCGCCTTGCGCTGCTCGCAGCCATGGTTTTGCCAATGGTGGGTTCTGCCTGCAACCCAACCCCTGCGCGCGAGACAGTCGCCCCGTCTTCCTTCCACCCAACAGATTCGCCATTTTTATTCACCCCAACCCTCACCCCGACCTTCTTGCCGACGCTCACCCGCGCCGCCTCGCCCGCGCCGACCCACCCGCCCCAACCTGCCCCATCGCCGGATTCCTCACGCGCCACGCTGCAGCCCCTGACAATCTCCGCCGCCACCGCAGCCAGCCTGGTTCAAACAGGTCAAATCTCCTTCACGCCCTGGGACATGATCCTCGCATTGGCATGGTCGCCCGATGGCAAGCGCATCGCCTGCGCTGCCGGCGAAGTCGTTACCCTTTACTCGCCCACACTGGAAGAACTGAGGCGATTCCGCGTTGGCGTTTGGACCACCAGCCTGGCGTTCGACCCCCAGAGTCGGCTGCTCGCCGCCGGAGGAAAAGATGGGACAATCCGCGTCTGGGATATTGAGCAGGGAGAGCTCGTCGCAGAGATATCAGCGCATCAGAAAGGCGTGAACGCGTTGACGTTCAGCCCAGATAGTGACCTGCTGGCTTCGGCGGGCAACGATGGCTACGCCCGTTTGTGGGAACCCCACACCACCAAGAAGCAGATTGACCTGATCGGTGGAACGTATGCCGTGCCGTCAATCGCCTTTGTTCACCGCGGCAGGTCGTTGGCGATTGCCAACGGGGCGGTCATCCGCCTGCGCGATGTGGAAAGCGGAAGGTTTGTAACCACCTACCGCACGCAGGAATCCAGCTACAGCCTGGCGGTCAGTCCCAATGGGGAGTTGCTCGCCGTTGGGACTTCAGCCAATCGCATCTATTTATGGCAATTGACTGGAGAGGATGAACCGCTGATCCTGTCGCCGCCGAACGCCCCACCTGCTCTGGTTTGGAGCCTGAGCTTCAGCCCTGATGGCAGCCTGATGGTTTCAGGCGGCAGCGATCACATTCTGCGCCTCTGGGATGTCAACAAGGGTGCTCTGTTAGCCGCATACAGCGCCCATCAGGGGGCGATTACCAGCCTGGCGTTCCGCCCCGATGGCTGTTGCCTGCTGAGCGGTGGATTGGACGGCGTCCTGCGTTTCTGGACGGTTCGCTAACCGGGCAGATTGCCCGCAATTACCTTCACCGAGGCGCCAGCGCTCGCCCGGCAGAGATACACCTGCGCTTGGCGTTGTGTCCGTTGCTGATAGGCTTGCTTCAGTCCCTGGATAAACGCTTCAGCCTGCTCCATCTCAACCAGGTTAACCGTGCACCCGCCGAAGCCGGCGCCGGTCAATCTCGCACCCAGGCAGCCAGGCAGGCTGCGAGCAATTTCCACCAGCGTGTCCAGCTCGGGCAGGCTGACCTCGTATAGATCGCGCAAACTGGCATGTCCGGCGTACATCAGCGCCCCAAACGCGCGGCTGTCCTCTCGGCGCAATGCGTTGGTCGCCGAAAATACACGCTGGATCTCCTTGACCACATGTTCGGCGCGACGCCGCACCAGCGGGGGCAGGAATTCGCTGTAAGCTGCAAATTCGGTCGGGCTGACATCACGCAGAGCGCGGATACCTGGCAAATACTGGCGCAACAACTCAACCGCCTGTTCGCACGACTGGCGGCGTTCATTGTAAGCCGAACTCGTCAGGCTGCGGCGCACACCCGAATCGGCAATCACAATCACGGTGCCAGGAGGCAGGGGAAGCGCCTGCCACTGGCGCGAACGCGTGTCGAAAAACAGGGCATGCCCTTCAACCCCACAAGCGCTGGCGAATTGATCCATCAAACCGCATGCCAGACCCACATACTCGTTCTCCGCTCGCTGACAGAGTTCAGCCAGCCTGAGCCGCTCGATCCCCAATCTGTAAGCCTCGTTCCAGAGCATCCCAAAGCCGACTTCGACTGCGGCAGATGAACTCAAACCTGCCCCAATCGGGAGATTTGATGTGTAAACGGCGCGTATTCCACCCACCCTGAAACCCGCCTGCTGAAGCGCCCAGGCGACGCCCGCCGGGTAGAGCGCCCAGCCAGGCAGCGCTTTGCCGTCAACAGCGACCTTTTGCGAGACGGCATCCAGGCGGATGGTGACGCGTTCGTTGAAATCAAGGGAAAACAGCTCGACTTCACTTCCACCCGTCGCCTGCGCTGCCATCCAAATGGCGCGGTCTATCGCTGCCGGCAAGACCGGTCCGTCGTTGTAATCCACGTGCTCGCCAAGTAGATTGACGCGCCCCGGCGAGCGAACCAGATAAGTCGGCTCAGCGCCAAAGCACTGGCGGAAAGATTCCAGCAATCCCTGCTCGTCCATCGCTCAGCGCATCCCCAGCACCAGCAGATTACCCAAAATGATCAACGCCAATAAGGCATAAGCCAGACCTTCATTTCCAGCCTGTATCGCAAGATACATCGGCAAGGGCGGGGCGATCATCAGCAAAAATGCAAGTGTGCTGATGGCAAACTCGTGTTTACGAATCCAGTCCTTCATCCGCTCACCTGCTTCAGCCATACCGAGGCGATGGACAAAATACTCACAATCAGCACCAGCAAGCCCGTGTAAAGGATCAGCTTGCGCATCACATCGCCTTCTTTGCCTGCCATCCCCGCTGTGCTGGCGCCGACCACCACCTTCGTTGGCGCCAGCACCGAAGCCAAACCTGCCCCCGCCGTCTGGCTTGCTAGGATGATTGCCACCGGGAATCCCAATAACGAGGCGGTATGCATTTGCAACGCCCCAAACACCACATTGGAATTCGTGTTGCTGCCGGTCATAAAGGCGCCCAAAGCGCCGATCCAGGGGGAGACAAAGGGAAACAACGCTCCCATATTCTCCGCCAGCCCTTTTGCCAAAGTGTCGGTCATGCCGACGTGTTCCATCACCACTGCCATCGCCACCATCGAAGCGATGCTGGCGCTGGATGACATCACCCTGCGCAGGGTTCCCTGGATAATCGAACGCACGGCGTTCGGCTTATACCAGCCGGCGCGGCGATAAACCAGATAGGCGAGCAGCGACGAATACAGCAATACGCTGCCGGTGTGACCGAAGACCGAAATCTGGCGCCCTGCCCCAGCCGGCGTGAGATAACCCAGCGACGTTTGCACCTCTGGGAATTCCACCCGCAGCACCACCCGTCTCAGCGCATCATTGACCGCTGGAATCAGTTGCACACCCAGGATGATCACGATCAGGATGGCGTACCCCGATAGCGCCACCAGCAATTTTCGTCCATCCAGGTCTCCGTTATCACGCTGCTCCCCGCTGTACCGCCTGGCAAGCGGGAAACACAGCAGCAATCCTGCGATGCCGCCCACAAATGAGCCGATGTTCCATAAGCCAGACACGGCTACGACATATTGAATCCCCCCCATGACCAGCCCGAGCAGCAAAACCGGCAGCAGCAACCGTCTCACCGTCAACCATCCCCCGCTGGCATGGGCTACGAACCCCCCGGTAATCAAACCGGCAATGCCCAGGAAGAGCGCCGAAGGCGGCGCCAGCAGCTCACCAGGTAAATTGGTGGCTGCCATCAACGCTTGAAATGATGATCCAAGCGATCCGAAGGTGACAGACCACCCGTGCCCAATGGAAGGGATGACCACCGCCGTGAGCGGGCTGAACCCCAATCCCACCAGCAAAGGCGCAATCACCGCCACCGGTACGCCAAATCCGCCCACCCCTTGCAGAAATGCGGCGAATACCCAGCCAATCACCAGCGCCTGCATCCCGCTATCATTGGTCAGATGGGGTAAAGCCTGCCCAATGGTGCGAATTGCGCCGGCTTCATCTGCCACCCGGTAGAGCAGGAAAGCTGCCCAAATGATTAAGAGCACGTCCATGCTCAACAACAACGCTTTGGCATGGGCGACCGCCAGCAACTTTAAGTTGGCGCCAAAGGCTGCGGTGGCGATCACCAGGGCGGTTAAATATCCAGCGCCTCCAGCGCGTGCCGCGCCCCAGCGCAGCCCGACCATCAGAAAGAGGATCAACCCAATCGGGAAGAGAGCCAGTATAAAATTCATCAAGTTGTCGTCTTACCCCCCATCCTTGAGGTAAATCCCCCTCGGATCGAGTTCCTCGCGCAGGATGCGCAGCTCCTCCTTAGTTGGAGGCGGTGTGATCCGCAATTCGGGCGCAATGCGCAACCCCCAACCGGTATTTTCGCGCGCCTGTTCCACCGTCTTGCCAGGATGAAGCGCCGTCAACACCAGTTCGCCGGTTTCATCTGGCTCCAGAATGCCCAGGTCCGTCACCACAGCTTGTGGTCCTGTCCCCCTCAGGCGCGCCGCCTCGCGTTCCTCCCGCCCGCTCAGGAATCCCGCCGAGGTGCGGAAATCAACCCGCTCCGGAAATCGGCGCTTCTGATGGGGGGTGATAATGTAGCAACGGTTTGCCCAGGCGGCGATCTCCATCGAGCCGCCAGACCCCGGCAGGCGCACCTTGGGATGGTCATACTCACCGATGACCGTGGCATTGATATTGCCGAAGCGATCAATTTGCGCCCCGCCCAGGAAGCCAACATCCACATTGCCGCGCTGCAAATACAAGGCGAAAATATCGTACATGCTGCACACCGCCAGCGCCCCGCTCACCAGCGTCGGATCGCCGATGGAGAGCGGCAGCCGCGAGGGCTGGGCGCCGATCACCCCGGCTTCATAGATCATCACCAGGTTTGGAGCGTGCGTGCGACGCGCCAGGTTACAGGCAAGGTTTGGCAGACCAACGCCCACGAACACCACATCGCCGTCCCGCAACAGCCGCGCCGCGTTGATCGTCATCAGTTCCGCCGCTGAGTATTCTCGTGCGTCTGTCATGGCTCACCTCGCCTGCACTCAATAATTTCCATAGTTAACAACGATGCTCGGACGGCTGCCCACCTTCAACCGTTCATGCGTCTCTGCGCCAAGCTTCTCCCAATACTCAGCCCGATCCTTCACCCCATACACCCACTCGTCCAGGTACGCCTGCACCCCTTCTCGCGTCTTACTGATTTCGTCCCATTTCAGGTAAAAGGAATTATCCCGGTCGTAGTAGCCCTGGGTGTACGACGGGTGCGCGCAATACGGCACATGGCAGACCGCATCCACAATAAACCCCGGGATCAGGGTGCGGTTCGGATCGGAGCGGATGACCTCCGCATCCACGATTTCTTCTGCCGTCAAGATCACCCGTTCGGCGGCAAACGCCGCTTCCTTTTGCTCTCCGATGATGCCCCAGATGTGAGCGTTGCCCTCGGCGTCGGCGCGCTGCACGTGCACAATGGCGACATCCGGTCGCAGCGCTGGTACAACCACCACCTCGCCTCCGCCATAGGGGTCTATCACCTTTTTGTACAATGGGTTAGCGCGCTCCAGGTCGCCGGCTGCCGTTGGGTTCATCGGCATGAACGGCAAACCGGTCGCCCCCGCCTGCAGGCGCGAGATCATCCCAAAATGAGAATATTCTTCCCAATCCAGGTTGCCAGCTTCGATCTCAGCGCGCACAATGCGCAATGAACCCACGCCAGGGTTGCCCATGTAGGAAAAGATCACCTTTCGGGCGCAGCCAGCCGCCACAAGCTGATCGTAAATCAGGTCTGGCGTCGCTCGCGCCAGCACCAGACCCTGGCGCCTCTGGCGGATGATTTCATGCCCGGCGGCAAAGGGGATCAGATGCGTGAAACCAGCTGCGTAAACTGTATCACCGTCATGGACATATCGCGCAATTGCCTCAGAAAGCGGCATCAACTTGCTCATACGTGATCATTCTCCTTCTCTCCCGCCCCGTTTAGAGCGCTTACGCTTTTCCGATAAACCGCGTAGAGCATGAAAGCGGTCGCTGGGTTGAGGCGGATTTCTGCCAATCCACATCAAATAGCCCCCCAGCCCGAGCACAAGCACGCCAGCGCAAAAAGACAGGTAGAGTGGGCTATTTTCCTGGCTGGTCATGAAATAGACGATCAGCAGCAGGAAGCCCATAATCACCAGAAATTGTCCAACCTGCCATTTCATTTTGCACTGAACATATCTGGAGTATGCGCCAGCCTTGCCGGCGCATACTCCATCCTTTTCAATCCAGCCTGTGAACCTATATAATCAAAGTCTGAATCTGCTCGTGCATGTAGAGCGGGAGATAGTAATGACCGCCGGCGTTCTTTCCACTGGAGCCGGAGCCCTTCCAACCGCCAAAAGGCTGGAACCCGGGCCAGGCGCCGGTGGTAGCCCCGTGCGGACGATTGGCATAAGTCACGCCTGCCTGAATCTTATCGAAGAACCACTGCGTCTCCTCCAGGCTGCCGTAAAAGCCGGCTGTTAGCCCATAGTTGACGTCGTTCGCCAGTGCCATCGCTGTCTCCAAATCGCTGACCTTGCCAATAGTGGTGATGGGCAGGAACATCTCATATTTCCATAAGTGGTGGTCATAAGGCAGGTCTGCCACCAGCGTCGGCGCGCAGAAGTAACCCTTGGCAAGCTCGCCATCCACCAGCACTTTGCCGCCCGTCAGGATGCGCCCCGCCTGTGAGAGTTCTTCAACATAGTTCTTGTAATCCTGATAGGAATTGCGGTTGATCACCGGACCCATATACACATTGCGATCGGTGGGATCGCCAACGGTCAATTTATTGGTCAACTCCACCAGGCGCGCCACCAGCTTATCGTACACCGGCTCCTCGATATAGACCCGCGAACAAGCCGAGCACTTCTGACCCTGCAACCCAAATGCCGAGCGGACAATGCCGATCGCTGCCCGCTCCAGGTCGGCGTGGCGCGAGACGATTGCAGGATTCTTCCCGCCCAATTCCAGGATCACCGGTCTCACATACCGCCCATTCGCCAGATCGCGGTAGATTTTCATGCCTACATCGAAAGAACCGGTAAACGTCACCCCATCGACCTCCGGGCTGTCAATCAGCGCCTGACCCAGCGTCCGCCCAGGTCCGGTGACATAATTGATCACCCCATCCGGCAAGCCGGCGTCGCGGAAGCATTCCGTCAGCATACGCACCACCCAGGGTGTGTCCGTGGCTGGTTTGATCACCACCGTATTGCCGGTCACCAGCGCCGCGCCGACCGGTCCACCGGTGAGCGCTACCGGGAAATTAAAGGGGCTGATCACCAGCCAGACGCCATACGGGCGCAGCACCGAGTAGTTGATCGCCATGTAACCGACCAGCGGGTCGCGCCCCATCGCCACCACATAGCCTTCGTTCTTCTCCATTTGGAAGCAGGCGTAGCGGATCAGGTCGGCTGTCTCCGCGATATCTCCAAGCGATTCCATGCGGTTCTTGCCCACTTCCAAGGACATCGCCGCGGCGATCTCGAACGTACGTTGATCAATCAGGTCGGCAACCTTCTTCAACAACGCCACCCGGTCCTGCCATTTCATCCTGCTCCAGACCGGGAAAGCCTTGCGTGCCGCCGCCAGCGCATCGCGAGCGTCGTTCTCATCGCCTTTTTGGAATATGCCCAGGACCAGTTCGGTGTTCACCGGAGATCGGTCTTCGAATTTCTCCGCTGCGAAACGATCCTTCCCATCGATGAACATGGCATACTCTTTTCCCAGCTCGGCGCGCACCTTCACCAGGGCTTCTTCATAGCGCGTGTGCAGTTCTTCAGGGGGGTTGAACATCGTTGCGTAGGTGAGCTTAAATGTATCAGCCATTGGACATCTCCTTTTTGCTGAGAAAACGGATAGAAGGTGTATAACCAAAGGTACGTATAGTATAGCCCAGCCAGCGGCTCTCGTCAAAAGACAGGTGTAGCCTTGTGAACATGACAGATTTCCCATTTCGGTTGCAAATCTTCCCCTTTTCGGCTACACTGATGGATGCAGAAGCTGGCGATGCGGGCGGAGAGCAGAAAATGGAATTGAACGGCTTGCACATCTTGCTGACCTACCAGTGCAACTACGAATGCGACCACTGCTTCGTCTGGGGCAGTCCATGGCAGAGCGGCGTATTCACCCTCCCACAAATTCGTCAGGCGCTTCAGCAGGCGCAGGCAACCAGTAGCATACAACAGATTTATTTCGAAGGCGGGGAACCTTTTCTCTACTATCCCATTCTGGTTCAAGGTGTTCAGCTCGCTGTCAAGATGGGATTTCAAGTCGGGATTGTCACCAACGCCTATTGGGCTACCTCGAAAGAAGATGCCCATGAGTGGCTGAGACCACTCGCCGGTCTGGTCGAAGATCTCTCGGTCAGCAGCGACCTGTACCATTCCGATCAAGCCGTCAGTCCCCAAAGCCAGCACGCCCTGGCAGCCGCAGAACATTTGGGCATCCCGGTAGGGGTCATCAGCATCGCGCCGGTATGTCAGCCTGAGCGACCAGGAACCGTCGGGCAGCTCCCCATCGGTGAGAGCGAGGTGATGTTCCGCGGCCGCGCGGCTGAGAAACTCGCTCCCCAGGCGGCGAAGCATCCCTGGCGGCAGTTCGACCGTTGCCCTCACGAAGATCTGGCGAACCCGGGACGCGTCCATCTCGATCCCAACGGCAACCTTCACATTTGCCAGGGGATCAGCATTGGAAACATCTACCAGGTAGAATTGCGCGACATTTGCCGACGTTATTCGCCTTCCGAGCACCCGCTTCTGCAAGCCCTGATGGATGGCGGACCGGTGGCGCTGGTAGAACATTATCGGCTCGCACACCAGGAAGCGTATGCCGATGCATGTCACCTGTGTTACGAAGCCCGCCTGGCATTGCGCCCTCGTTTCCCGGAAACACTGACACCAGATCAAATGTACGGTGTTATAAGATGATGATGCTCTTTGCTCAAACCGCATTCATTGGCATTGATCCCACGGCTGGCAAGCGACCGCTCACCTACGCCGCCCTGGATAGCGAACTAAGACTGCTTTCCCTGGCACAAGGGAACCTGGATGAAGTGCTGGCTTTTGTGGCGGGTCAGCGTCAGGCGGTGGTTGGGGTATGTTCCCCACGTCGTCCCAGCATGGGCGTCATGGAGCGCCCCGAAGTACGCGCCCAGCTCACGCCGCCGCCCCGTCCTGGTCGCTGGATGAAGGTACGCATGGTAGAGTATCAACTCCGCCGCCGGCGCATCAGCACCTATCAAACCCCGGATACCGAACAGAAATGCCCACGCTGGATACAGATGGGGTTCATGCTGTATCGTCGGCTGGAGGGATTGGGATTCAAACCATACCCGGCGGGAGAGAGCCAACAGCAGTACCTGGAAGTCTATCCACACGCCAGCTACACAGTATTGCTGGGGCAGGCGCCCTTTCTGAAGAATTCTCTGGAAGGACGCATCCAGCGCCAGCTTATCCTGTATGAGCGCGGCATCAACCTGCCAGATCCGATGCGATTTTTTGAGGAGATCACCCGTCATCGCCTGCTGAAAGGCATCTTGCCCGACGAACATTTATGCACCGCAGGCGAACTCGATGCCCTAGTGGCAGCCTACACCGCCTGGATGGCGGTCACCTCGCCGGAGAAAGTCTCTCTCCTCGGGCACGAGGAAGAGGGTCTGGTAGTCCTGCCTGCCCCCGACCTGAAAGCCCAATATTGACCGCCCACCCGGGTATTCCACGATTGGAGATGCTGCATGCGACCGGCGAAAGTCAAGATGATCCTGAATCCCAATGCAGACCTTGGGCGCGCCTGGAGGGCAGCCTCAGACCTGCGCCCGGTTGTGGATAGCTACGGCGGCGCCGATTGGGCTGGCACGGTCTATCCAGGACACGCCACCGAAATCGCCCGGCAGGCTGCCCTGGAGGGTTATCAACTGGTGGTCGCCCTGGGCGGCGATGGAACCGCCCACGAGGTGATCAACGGTTTGATGCAGGTGCCGGCAGAGAGCCGGCCTTGCTTCGGTATCGTGCCCCTCGGTTCAGGCAATGATTTTGCTCACTCCCTGGGCATGCAGTCCCAGCCCCAGTCTGCCCTCCACCAGATCTTCAACGCGCAACCGCGCCGTATAGACATAGGCTTGTTCCAGGACAACCTCGGGCGGCGCGAATATTGGGGCAACGCCGTGGGAATCGGCTTCGACGCCACCGTCACCATCCGTTCACGCCGTTTCGTCTACCTGCAGGGTTTGTTGATCTACCTCCTGGCTGTACTCCAGACCATTATGCTCAATCACGAGGCGCCTCATCTGCGCGTAGAGAGCGACCTGGAAAGCTGGGAGGAGGAAATGTTGATGCTGGTGCTTTGTAACGGGGCGCGCGAAGGCGGTGGGTTTTACGTCGCCCCGGCGGCGCGCAACGACGATGGCAATCTGGACTACGCCGGCGTTGGAAAGGTTTCCCGACTGATGATGTTACGCCTGCTCCCCGAAGTGATGAAAGGCACCCATGGACGCTTTAAGCAGGTGCGCCTGGGCGTGTTCCATCGAATAGGTATCCAGAGCGACCGTCCTCTAACCATCCATCTGGATGGCGAGATCTTTGCCGGCTTTGGCACCGACGTGCGTCGCGTCGCCGTCGAAATCTTGCCCGCCGCCCTGGAAGTGGCTGCCTGACGCTGGCGGTTTGCCCTACAGCCGGAAGTTACCTCTCCATCCTCGCCGATCCAAGCGATGATTGACCTCGCCCAACATCTGCAACGCTTTGATGCAGGTTACTGGCGCATCGTAGCTGAGTTGTGGGGAGTTGGAACCTCAAACACAGAGGGAGACATTCGTTTCCCCGAGAGTGCTCAGCAGCTCGCCAGGAGCCTCCTCGATCCACCGCTGGTGCGAGAGGTAGTTGCCGCGCTGCCCAAGCCCGCCCAACAGGCGCTCCAGGACTTACTGCAAAACCAGGGATGTCTGCCCTGGTCGCTCTTCACCCGCCGTTACGGTATTGTGCGCGAAATGGGTCCTGCCCGTCGCGACCGGGAGCAGCCATACCGAAATCCTGCCTCGCCGGCGGAGGTGCTTTGGTACCGCGCTCTGATCGCTCGCGCTTTTCTGGACACCCCCGCTGGACCGCAAGAGTTTGCCTGCATCCCTTCCGACCTGGCGGGTCTGCTCCCTTTCACCTCGCCTCGCCCACAACCTCCACCAGGCTGGCAGGCAACCTCCAAGGAGTGCGCCGTACCTCAACCCGCCACCGATAGGATTCTCGACCACGCCACCAGCATGCTGGCGGCATTGCGCATGGGACTGCCCTTCGACTCCCCAGAATTCACCCTTGGCGCATGGTCGCCCGATTCGCCGGGCGCCCCATCCATAGCCGCCCTGCGCGCCTTGCTCCTGACAGCAGGTCTTCTCGATCCACAGACCAACCAGCCTGTGCCGGAAGCCACGCGTCGTTTTTTGGAGGCTACACGTGGCGAGGCGCTCGCCCAACTGGCGCAAAGCTGGATCGCCAGCCCAACATTCAACGAATTGCGCCTGCTTCCCGGAGTGCGCGCCGAAGGAGAATGGCAGAACGACCCACTGCGCGCCCGGCAAGCCATCCTGCGCTTCCTTAGCCAGTTGCCCGAAGGCGTCTGGTGGCATCTGGAATCATTCGTCCAGGCTATCAAACAAATCCAGCCGGATTTTCAGCGTCCTGCTGGCGATTACGACTCGTGGTATCTGTATGACGCCGCCTCGGGTGCATTTTTACGCGGCTTCGAACATTGGGACAGGGTGGACGGCGCCCTGATCCGCTACCTGATTACCGGACCGCTGCACTGGCTGGGCATCCTTGACCTCGCCTCGCCAGCGCCCGGCAAACCCCACACCGCATTCCGCTTCTCGGGTTGGGCGGCATCCCTGTTGAGAGGCGCGTCAGCGGAAAGCCTGCCATTAGAAGAAGAGACCATACGGATCGGCTCGGACGCCCGCCTGCGCCTTCCGCGCCTCACACCCAGGGCTGTGCGCTATCAAATCGCCAGATTCTGTGAGTGGGAACCTGCTACTGGCGAGGCTTATCACTATCGCCTGACCCACACCTCGCTCCAGCGGGCGCGTCAGCAGGGTCTCAAAGTAAATCACCTGATTGCTCTATTGCAAAGGCACGCGCCTACCGTACCACCCAGCCTGATCAAAGCCCTGGAGCGCTGGGAAAAGTTCGGCAGCGAAGCGCGCCTGGAACAGCTCCTGGTGCTGCGCTTGAGGACGCCGGAGATGCTCCAGGAAATCCGCAGTTCACGCGCCGCCCGCTTCCTGGGGGCAATCCTGGGACCGACCGCGGTGGCGGTAAAACCCGGCGCAGAGCGCAAATTGCTGGCTATTTTGGCAGAGATGGGCTATCTGGCAGAGTCGTCGCTGTCGGAAAAAGCGGCGGACAAAAACAATTCGCCGGAGTATCCAGTATAACCAGCCTAATAGCTGGTGATGTCTGGCATTTTGAACCAAGTGGTTCTCCAGCAAGCTCGCTGGATCATTGCCAGCCTGGTGTTGGAAGACTCCGGCTTATGTAGATGTTGCAACCAAATAGTAGCATCATAATCGAGCGTCATTCACGTGTCATTTGTCATGTAGAATAGGTGACAAATGTCATGGGTAAATCGGCTGCCCTGTCCTTAACACGCAGATAAAGCGCCCGCACAGCATGTTTGGTACAATATCTGGCATCAATCTCCTCAAAAACCATGAGCGAATCAATTGAACTTCTAATCACCGTCCCTTTTTCCGAACACCTGATAACCCGTTTACAAGAAATTTCGCCGCGCCTGCATCTGACGGTGTTGAAAGCCAGGACTGCAGATGAGGTGCCGACAGAAATCTGGGCAAAAACGGAGGTGTTATACACCAACCGGGCGCTCCCGAGCGTGGAGCAGGCGCCGCAACTGAAGTGGATTCAGTTCCATTGGGCGGGCGTTGAGCATGTGATAGACGAGCCCATTTTGCGCAAACCCGACTTGGTCGCCACCACGCTCAGCGGGGCAGCAGCGCCTCAGATGGCGGAGTACGTGGTCTCTATGCTGCTGGCTCTGGGTTTCCACCTGCCCGATCTGATCGCCGCTCAAAAACGGGCGGAGTGGCCGCGTGACCGCTGGGAACGCTTTGTGCCGCAAGAATTGCGCAACAGTACGGTGGGCATTGTCGGCTATGGCAGCATCGGCAGGCAGGTGGCGCGCCTGTTGCACGCCTTCGGCGCCACAGTCCTCGCCACGAAGCGCGATGCCCGCCATCCTGAAGATCATGGCTATATCCCCGAGGGCATGGGCGACCCCAGCGGCGCTTTCGTGCAACGCCTCTACCCAGCCGAAGCCCTGCGCTCGATGTTGAAGGATTGTGATTTCGTGGTCGTCACAGTACCGAAGACCCCCGCTACGGTTGGGCTGATCTCAACCGAGGAGCTGGCTGCGCTCAAGCCCACTGCTTACCTGGTTGATGTTTCACGCGGGGGAATCGTCGATCATCAAGCGCTGATCCAGGCGCTACGGGAGAAGAAGCTGGCTGGCGCGGCGTTGGATGTCTTTCCCGAAGAACCGTTGCCCGCCTCCAGCCCACTTTGGAAGATGCCGAACGTGATCATCACCCCGCACATCTCCGGCAACACCCGCTTCTATGATGAGCGCGCTGTGGAGTTGTTCACTGCCAACCTGCATCGCTATCTCACCGGACAGCCCTTGCTCAATCGGATTGACCTGGATCGCGGATATTAGCTGTGGAGGGAAAGACGCCTCACCCCAACCGGCGCCGCCTGGATGCCTTGATCTTTGATCTCGGCAACACGTTGATCTATTTCGACGGTCACCTGCCGGAGGTCTTGTTGCGCAGCGAAGCAGCCCTGATCCATAGCCTCAGATCGGCGGGGCTGCGTCTGGACGAACAGGCTTTCTTGCAAGAGTTTCGCGCCCGCCTGGAACGGTATTACGCCGAGCGCGAATCCGAGTTCATCGAGTACACAACCGCCTATCTGCTCCGGACGTTGCTGGCTGAATGGGGACATCCCCACCTTCCGGAGGCCCTCCTGCGCCAGGCGTTAGCAGAAATGTACGCCGTCACCCAGCAATACTGGCTGCCCGAAGCCGATGCCCTGCCGGTCTTGCAAGATTTAAAAAGCCGAGGCTTCCGTCTCGGCTTGATCTCGAACGCTTCTGACGACGCCGACGTCCAGACATTAATTGACAAAGCTGCATTACGCCCTTACTTCGAGGTGATCCTAACCTCTGCAGCCCTGGGCGTGCGCAAGCCCAACCCGCGCATCTTCCACACCGCCCTTGCCGCGCTGGGGGCGCCACCCGAACGCGCGGCAATGGTGGGAGACACGCTGGGAGCAGATATCCTCGGCGCCCACAACGCCGGCATGTTCTCGATCTGGATCACCCGCCGCGCCGATAATCCTGCCAACCGCGCCCACCTAGGCACCATCCGCCCCGACGCTGTCATCGCGACCTTGAGCGAACTGCCTGGATTGCTGGCGTCGCTGTCGGCATAACAGCCAAACAAAGCCGTGGCTGGTGGTCAGCGGGCGCTCATCCTGCCTCGAAAACCTCTATCAAGGCAACGTGAAGCTATCAATGGTTTCCGGGCGTTTCCCAAGCACAACCGGGATATCCAGGGTCTTGCCTTCCCGCAGCACGGTCAGCGTAATCTTATCGCCTGGTCTGGCGTTCAGAGCGATGTACAGCAGCAAATCGTCGAAGGATTGCAAGGATTGTCCATTTACCGCCACCAACACGTCCCCGCCAACCTCGACCTGCCGCCCATCAACCACAACTGTGTCATTTGCGCCGCGCAGCCCCGCCTTGACGGATGGTCCATCTGGGAGCACCTCCGCCACGTAGGCACCTTTTTCCACCGACAGTTTCATCGCTTTGACCAAAATGGGGTTCAGATTGCCGCCGCGCACGCCCAAATAAGCCCATTCGTGCTTGCCGGTTTCGATCAAATCTGGCACCACAACTTTCACAATACTGACCGGAATAGCAAAGCCAACGCCCGAATTGCTGCGGCTTGTTCCACCGGTTTCGATCTGGGCATTCACGCCGATTACCTCGCCTGCCAAATTGAGCAGCGGACCTCCTGAGTTGCCAGGATTGATCGCCGCATCGGTCTGGATTGAGGCAGGGATGTTAAACGGCGTCAACGCCGGGATATTGCGCCCCAAAGCGCTGATCACGCCTACCGTTAAAGTACCTTCCAGTCCAAACGGATTGCCAATCGCCACCACCGTCTGCCCCACCTGCAAATCGTCCATATCCCCCAAAACCAGCGGTTCCACACCCTCGGGCAGCCCCTCGATTCGCACCACAGCCAGGTCGCTGTTCAGGTCCTCGCCGATCACTTCCGCTTTTCGAATGGTGCCGTCAGAGAAGGTAACTTCTACCTGCTCAGCCCCGTGAATCACATGAGCGTTGGTGACGATATTTCCATTCTTATCAATGACAAAGCCGGAGCCCTGCCCGCTGGGCACAAGTAAATCATCATCATCGAACAAGTAAGTGGTGATGTTCACCACCGCCGGGTTGACCCGTTTGTACAGGTTCACCAGCACCTCATCCCGATCTCCGGTTTGAATCTGTGTGAGAGCAGGCGAAGTGTTCACCCCCGGCGTTTCAGTTTCTATCACTTCCTGCGCAGTAGTTTCACTTTGGATACGCTCCACAACCGTCTCGCCCGGAACCACCGCCTGGCAAGCCAACATCAACGCCAGCAGCAGCGCCCCCAGCGACAGCAAGATCCATAATCTACGATTTGCCTGTATGCCCATACTCGTATTCCTTCCTCCACCCGCACTTTACTCTCAATATCTCAACCTGTTTGCGGTCTGGAATTATAAGTATAGCCTACCAGGTTAAAAAATCTATAAAAATTGCATAAATTTCTTCTCATAACCCGTCACCCAGAAATGACCAACCACCTTGCTTTCCCACGCTACCCCTGCGCCCGCAAAATAATATCGCGCAATCCTTGCGCGAAAATCAGCCTCATGGTAAACTATGCGACCGATGTTACCTCTAGCCCTGTCCCACCATCATCATCATACAAGCGTCAATCCGCGCCGCGGGCAGGTTTGCTATTGAGGCAGCGCATCGCCGAGATTTAGATGTAACCAAATAGATCCTCACAGCGCCTCCCGCCCAGGAGGCGCTTTTCAAATTCAGGAGTAAATATGAACGCTTCAGACAGAGATGAAATTCGCCTGGCGCTGCCGAGTAAGGGACGCCTGGCTGAAGCCGCGTTGGAACTGCTGGCAAACGCCGGCTTTCACGTTTACAAGCCGAACGAGCGCCAGTACAGGGCAATCATCCCCAGCCTGCCGGGCTTGGTGGTGCTCTTCCAGCGCCCGGGAGATATCGTCGTCAGCGTGCGCGATGGCAGCGTTGACTTCGGCATCACCGGCATGGATGTGGTCGCAGAGCGGCGCGATGCAGATGGTCGCTTGCTGGTGATTCATCCCGCCCTTGGTTTCGGACAGTGCTCCTTATACGTGATCGTGCCCGAAAGCTGGGAGCATGTAAACCGCATGAACGATCTCCAGATGCTGCAAGGACAGCTTGGGCGCAGCCTGCGGGTGGCGACTAAATATCCAAAGCTGACCAGCGCCTTCTTCGATCGGCATGGCTTACCCGAGGTTGAGTTGATCTTCGCCGAAGGCACCCTGGAGATCGCCCCCACTATCGGCTACGCAGACCTGATCATTGACCTCGTTTCCACCGGCACCACCCTGCGAGATAACCGCCTGAAAACCATCGCCGATGGTTTGATCCTGCAATCTCAGGCTTGCCTGATTGCCAACCGCCTCAGCCTGAAGCATAACCCTGCGGCTTTGCAGATCGCCAAACAACTGCTGGAGTTCATCGTCGCTCACCTGCGGGCTTTGGAGAACGTTTCGATCTTTGCCAACATACGCGGCGAGACACCTGAGAGCATAGCCCAGCGCATGTTCCAGCAATCGGTCATCGGCGGTTTGCAAGGACCCACCCTCTCACCGGTCATCACCCGCCAGGGTGAAAAATGGTATGCTGCTAACCTGATTGCCCGTAAGGACCAGCTTGTTCAGGCAATCACCGAACTGCGCCGTGTTGGCGGGAGCGGCGTGGTAGTCACGCCGGTCACCTACATCTTCGAAGAGGAGCCGGAGGAGGTTAAGAATATGCTAGCAGCCCTGGAGCAGCCATGATCAAAATCTACGATCTCCCCACCGCCAGAAAAACCATCCTGAAGCGCACGCCACTCCAGAACATGACCTTCCCCGAGGCGCTCCTGGCGGGCACAGAGCGCCTCTTCGGTGCCGGTGTCACCCCCTTCGAAGCAGTTGCCCGCATCCTTGCCTCGGTCCGGGAGGAAGGCGATACCGCTTTACGGCGCTGGTCTGCATTGCTCGATCAGGATGCACCATCTGACTTTCGCATCAATGCCCCCATCCTTGAAAGCGCCTACCGATCCCTAACAGAGAATCTGCGCCGGGCGATGCAAATCGCCGCCGATCGCATCCGCCGCTTTCACGAGTTGCAACCCCTTCCCAATTGGGAGACCGAGACCCTAGGTGGCAGGTTGGGTCAGCGGGTGACGCCCATCGAACGTGTGGGGGTATATGTGCCTGGCGGTTCAGCTCCGTTGCCTTCCTCGCTCCTGATGTCGGTCATACCTGCCCAGGTGGCGGGTGTGAAACAACTGGTGGTTTGCACGCCTCCCCGACCGCACGCAACTATCCTGGCTGCTGCCCATCTTTGCGGACTGGAATGCGTCTATCAGATTGGCGGCGCCCAGGCGATCGCCGCTATGGCGTTCGGCAGCGAAACCATCCCCAAGGTTGACAAGATCGTCGGCGCAGGCAACCTGTTTGTGACCCTTGCCAAGCAACAGGTGTATGGGATCGTCGGGCTGGATGGGCTTGCCGGTCCAACCGAGACGCTGATCATCGCCGATGAGACCGCCCGCCCGGCGTGGCTTGCCGCAGACCTGCTGGCTCAGGCAGAACACGATGTGCTTGCCAGCGCCATCCTGTTGACGCCCGATGCTGGGCTGGCGCAGGCTGTCCAGATCGAAGCAGCCCGCCAGATGGAGAATCTCTCCCGCGCCGAGATAATCGCCCAGGCGTTGGACAATCGTAGCGGGATAGTCCTCACCCCCGACCTGGAAACCGCCGCCGATCTCGCCAATGAATATGCCCCAGAGCACCTGTGTTTATCTGTCGCCGATCCAAGCGCTCTGCTGCCCCTCATCCATCATGCGGGAGGCATCTTCCTGGGTGAGACTTCCTTCGAAGTACTGGGAGACTACATCGCCGGTCCGAGTCATGTCATGCCAACCGGAGGCACAGCGCGCTTTGCCTCTCCGCTCAACGTGCTCGATTTCGTCAAGCTCAGCAGCGTCATCGCCCTCGACGGTTCGAGCTCCAAGGCGCTCAGCTCTCAGGCGGCGCTCATCGCCCACGCCGAGCAGCTCAGCGCTCACGCCGCCGCCGCCGAGTATCGCTCCGGAGCCACATATGTTTGATCCCACATGCCTGATTCGCAGCCACATCACCCAAATGCCGGCTTATGAGCCGATCCTGCCCTTCGAGGTACTCTCCCAACAGCTTGGTTTGCCAGATTCACAGATCATCAAGCTGGACGCCAATGAAAACCCCTACGGAACGCTGCCGGCGGTGGCGCAAGCTTTGGCGGAGATGCCCTACACCCACATCTACCCCGATCCGGAGAGCCGCCTGCTGCGCCAGGCGCTTGCCGAACGCTACGGACTGCCGGTTGAAAATATCCTGGTCGGCGCCGGTGCCGATGAGTTGATCGACTTGGTGCTGCGCCTGCTGATCGAACCGGGAGACGCCGTGATCAACTGCCCGCCGACCTTCGGCATGTACGCCTTCGACACCGACCTAAACGCCGCCCGGCTCATTGCAGTTCCTCGCCGAGCCGATTTCTCCCTCGACATCGAAACCATCGAGCGCCTCGCTATCCAATTGAAGCCCAAATGCATCTTTGTGGCTTCGCCCAACAACCCCGATGGCAGCCTGGCGCCCACGCCAGTGATCGAGCGCCTGCTCGAATTGCCCCTTCTGGTGATCCTCGACGAAGCCTACATCGAATTTGCAGATCCCGAGGCTTCCTTCCTGAACCAGGTGCCCGTCCGCAAGAACCTGGTTGTGCTGCGCACCTTCAGTAAATGGGCTGGGCTCGCCGGTTTGCGCATCGGCTTTGGCGCTTTCCCCCAGGCGCTGACGCCCCACCTGTGGAAGATCAAGCAACCCTACAATGTCTCCGTCGCCGCTTCAACCGCCGCTCTGGTCGCTCTTCAACATGCTGACCAGCTCATGGAAATCGGTCGGCGCATCATCGCCGAACGCCAGCGCCTGACGGCAGCGCTTGCCGCATTTCCGTGGCTGCAACCTTACCCATCCCAGGCTAATTACGTCCTCTGTCGCGTGCTTGGCAAAGACGCCCGCACGCTCAAACTGGAATTGCAGCGCCAGGGCATCCTGGTGCGTTATTTCAACAAACCAGGTCTTCAAGACCATATCCGCATCAGCGTTGGTCGCCCCGAGCACACCGACGCCTTGATACGAGCGCTCGAGAGATTGGAGTGAACCCATGCGCTTGGCTGAAATCCACCGCAAAACCAGCGAAACCGACATCCGGGTCAGGCTGAACCTGGACGGTCAGGGCATCCGCCAGATCTCCACCGGTATTGGCTTCCTTGACCACATGCTCGAGCACCTTGCCTTGCACGGCTTCTTCGACCTGCAAATTCAGGCTACAGGCGACCTGCACATTGACCCCCACCACACCATCGAAGACTGCGCCCTGGCGCTCGGTCAGGCTTTCGATCAGGCGCTTGGCGACCGGACAGGCATCGTGCGCATCGGCTCGGCTTACGTACCCATGGATGACAGCCTGTCGTTCGTCGCCGCCGACCTGTCCGGCAGACCGTACGCCGTCTTCCAGGGCGAATGGCTCAGCCCCGCCGTCGGCGGCTTTCCCACCAGTCTGTTCGCGCATTTCTTCCAGTCCTTTGCCGTGACCGCGCGTTGCAACCTGCACGCCCGGATTCTCTACGGCAGCGACGACCACCATAAAGCCGAGGCGCTATTCAAAGCCCTCGGACGCACCCTTGACGCCGCCTGCCATATTGACCCGCGCCGCAGTGGCGCCATTCCCAGTACAAAGGGCAGCCTGGTATGATCGCTCTGGTGGATTATGGCATCGGCAATCTGCGCTCTGTAGAAAAAGCTTTGCAGGCTGTCGGGGCTGAGGTTCGCCTGACGAGCGACCCCAACGAGATTCTCTCCGCCAGCCGGGTGATCCTGCCGGGCGTGGGCGCCTTCGGCGATGGCATGGCTGGGCTGCGCCAGCGTGGTCTGGAGTCGGCGCTGAAGATAGTTGCTGCCAGGGGTGTCCCGTTGTTGGGCATCTGCCTGGGTATGCAACTGCTCTTCGAGGAGAGCGACGAGCTTGGCAGGCACCAGGGCTTGGGGTTGCTCCCAGGGCGCGTCCGCCGCTTCCCTCGGGCAGGCTGGAAGGTGCCCCAAACCGGCTGGAATCAATTGCAGATCGAACGTCCCTCGCCCTTGCTGACCGGTTTGCAAAGCGGCGATTACGCCTACTTCAACCATTCTTACTATTGCGAGCCGGCAGATCCAACGGATATCCTCGCCAGCACAGACTATATCCTGCAATACGCTTCTGTCGTCGGGCGCAACAACCTGTTCGGCGTTCAATTCCACCCCGAAAAGAGCCAATCGGTAGGGCTGCAAATCCTGCGCAACTTCGTTGAGCGTTGCCAATGAGCGAATTTACGGTTTACCCCGCTATTGACCTGAGACAGGGAAAAGTCGTGCGCCTGGTACAGGGCGACCCTTCCCGGCAGACGGTATTCTCCAACGACCCGGCAGCGGTCGCCCTGCGCTGGGTGGCTGCAGGGGCGACCTGGCTGCACGTGGTCAACCTGGACGGCGCCCTCGAGCAGTCTGACGAGCAGAACCAGGCTGCTCTGCGTGCCATTCTCCAGGCGCTCAAGGAGGCGAAAGCGCCCACGCAGGTTCAACTCGGCGGCGGCTTGCGCACGCTGGCTGATCTCGAGCGCGCCGCTTCACTTGGCGTCGCCCGCATGGTGCTGGGCACCGCCGTGATCACCTCTCCAGAGATGCTCACGTCAGCCCTGGAACGGTATGGCTCCTCCAGGATCGCCGCCGCCCTGGATGTCGCCGATGGCAGGTTGCGGCTGCGCGGCTGGTCGGAAGAGAGTCAGCTAGACCCGCTTGCACTCGCCGCCAGGCTGGTCAGCGCAGGGGTGCACACGCTGATCTATACCGATGTCACCCGCGATGGCACCGGCGCGGGGCTGAATCTGGCGCCGGCGCAATCGCTGGCGCGCGCCTGCGGGGCTTGCGTGGTAGTCTCTGGGGGCGTGCGTTCGCTTGACGACGTGCGCCGTGTGCGACTCGCTGGCTTGAGCGGCGTGATCCTCGGGCGCGCCCTCTACCAGGGCGACATCAACCTAGCGGAGGTGCTCGCATGTTAGCCCGGCGCATCATCCCTTGCCTGGATGTGAAAGACGGGCGCGTGGTGAAGGGGGTGCATTTCGTCAACCTGCGCGACGCCGGCGACCCGGTGGAGCAAGCCAGAGTTTACGATCAGATGGGCGCCGATGAATTGGTCTTCCTGGATATCACCGCCAGCCCCGAAGGGCGGCAAACCACCGCCGAGATGGTGCGCCGCGTGGCGGATGAAATCTTCCTGCCGCTGACGGTGGGCGGAGGTATCCGCACCGTCGCCGACATGCGCCTGATCCTGCTCGCCGGCGCCGATAAGGTCAGCGTCAACACCGCCGCGGTCCTCGACCCACAATTGATTCGCGCAGGTGCAGAGCGCTTTGGCAGCCAGTGCGTGGTGCTGGCGATCGACGCCCGCCGCTCGCCCCAGGGCTGTTGGGAGGTGTACACCCACGGCGGTCGCATCGCCACCGGAATCGACGCCCTGGAATGGGCGCAGCGCGGCGTTGACCTGGGCGCAGGCGAAATCCTGCTCACCAGCATGGACACAGATGGAGCCCTCACCGGCTACGACATCCCCCTCACCCGCGCCGTGGCAGAAAAAGTGCCGGTGCCGGTGATCGCCAGCGGCGGCGCAGGTAAGCTGGAGCATTTTGCCGAGGTGTTCACCGAAGGCAAAGCCGATGCCGCCCTGGCTGCTTCGTTATTCCACGATGCAAAACTGACCGTGGGGCAGGTTAAGCGCTACCTGCTCGCCCGCGGCATCCCCATCCGACCCGTAGGGATATAACATGCAACCCGAGGATATACGCTACGATGCGAACGGACTGATCCCCACCGTAGTCCAGGACGACAAAACGGAGCAGGTGCTGATGGTCGCCTGGATGAACCCCCAGGCGGTGGAATTGACCCTCGCCAGCGGACAGGCGCACTTCTGGAGCCGCAGCCGAAAGCAACTCTGGCGCAAGGGAGAGACCTCCGGCAATCTGATGTTCGTGCGCCAGATTTTGGTCGATTGCGACGCCGACGCTTTGTTGCTGCGCGTCGACCCGGCAGGTCCAGCCTGCCATACAGGCGAACGCAGTTGTTTCTTTCGAACGCTGGAGGGCTGATGCTGGCTGAGTTGTTTCAGATCATCGAAGATCGAAAAGCCAATCCGCGCCCCGCTTCCTATACATCCCAACTCTTCGCCCAAGGAGAGGACGCCATCCTGAAGAAAGTGGGCGAGGAAGCCATGGAGGTCGTCCTGGCAGCTAAAGGTGAGGGAAGGCAGCGCCTGATCGAGGAGGTGGCTGACCTGTTCTACCATACCCTGGTGCTGCTCTCCAGCCAGGGGGTCAACCTCTCCGATGTGGAAGATGAGTTGAGACGCCGCCACCAGAGGAGGTCAAGCGGTTGAACATCTTGCTCTTCGACATGGACGATGTGCTGCTCAAACCGGGTGGCTACCATCGGGCGCTGCAGCAGACGGTGCGCCTGGTGGCTGCCTGCCTGGGTTTTCCCCCGCTCGATTTCGACGAGGCGGATATCCTGGCGTTTGAGTCATCCGGGGTCTACAGCGAGTGGGACACCGCGGCGATTTGTGCCGCCCTGCTGCTGAAGCGCGCCTGGTGGGTCAATCCGTCCATCCGCCTGCCAACCGACGCACGGCAGCAGTCGGGCGCCTCGCTCGCCATCCCACCGCCCAATTTCCGCCGCTTCGCCGCCTTGCTGGGCAGGACGGAGCTGGCGAGCCTACGCCCCCTCGAGCGCGCCGAGCGGCTGCTGCTCTCCCGCAGGGACAATTACACTCCCGATCAAGCCCAGCAGTTGCGCTCCATTCTGCGCAATGCACGCTCCGCCGAGGGCTCGCTCACCCATTGTATCTTCCAGGAGTTGGTGCTGGGCAGCCAGGTCTACACCCAGACCTACGCCCTGCCAGCGATGTTAGACAGCCCAAGCTACCTCAACCTGTATGATCGCCCGCTAATCAGCCCTCAAGAGGCGCATGGACTCATCCAATGGCTGGAACACCCTGACCGTTGGGGAGCGATTTTCACCAGCCGTCCCTCGCGCCCGCTGCCGGGGGTGTTCAGCACGCCGGAGGCTGAACTCGGAGCTGCTCTGGTAGGATTGGAACAGTTGCCGATCCTGGGCTTGGGCGGTCTGCTCTGGCTTTCAAAGCAACGGCAGGCAGGGGCGCAGGCTTTTGTCAAGCCCTCGCCGGTGCACGTCTTATCCGCCCTGCTGCTCGCTCTGGGCATCCCCCTGCAGACCTGCCTGGAAGAAGCCGCCAGCCTGGCTTTGGAAGGCAAGGCGAGTTCGCTCTGGAGCGGTTTGGAAGGCGCGCGGGTGCTCGTATTCGACGACTCACCCGCCGGTCTGGAAAGCGCAGTATCCGCTGCGGCTCGCCTGCACGCCGCGGGGGTTATGCTGCAAATTGAACTCATCGGCATCGCCGCAGACGCGGCAAAGGTTGAGGTGTTGCACCGGATAGGCGCTCGAACTTATCCAATGCTCTTGCAGGCGCTTTCCAGCCTGGCTATCCTGCCGGCTGGCTGATCAGGTTTCCCAGATCATCAAGGCGCAGGTGCCGGCTTGAAGGAGGCATAGATCATCTCGTTTGCGGCAGCTTCCCCCGTCAGCTCCAGTTTTGCAAGCGTGTCAGCGTTGAGCGCGTACAGGTAGAAGGTGACCACGTCCTGCTCAGGCGGCAATATCCCAGCCGGATAAGCCTCGATCAGCAGGTGTTGGCTGTCTGGCGTCCACTGGAAGGCAGGGAAGGCGGACCAGGAGAACACCTCTTGCAGGTTGTTGCCATCCGGCTGAATGACCAACACCTTGCCGGCAGTCCCCTGTGATTGAACGAAGGCGATCCGGTTTCCTTCCGGCGACCAGACGGGGAACTGCCCGCTCACACCCAACGGCTGAACGCCCGAACCGTCCAGGTTGAGCACATGCAGCTCATTCTTGCCGTCTCGCGCAAGGGATAGCGCCAATCGCTTCCCATCCGGCGATAGCGCCGGATAACTCATCATCCATTCCAGGTTGGAGCTGTCGCTCACCAACGTCCAATTCCCGCTCGAAATGTCGATCCTATACAACATGGGCGGTTCGCTGGACGTGCCGCCGTCTTTTTGCTCCTGCACACTGCGCAGCACTATCAGCGTATTGGTATCCATCCAGCCCAATGGAATTTGCATCCCGCCCAATTCCGCAGCCAGAGTGCGCCGCTCGACCGGTCTCGCTTTGGGGTTCACCAGCGTGATCAGGCTGGAGTTGCTATCTTTGCCCTGCACCGTCAGGGCGACCCAACGGCTATCCGGCGACCAGCTAGCCAGGTTCATCGTCGCCGTAAATGGGGAGAGCAACGTCTCCCAGGCGTCCTGCTGCGGATCGTACGCCAGCAGCCGGGAACTGGTGCTGTCGTACAACACCGCCATACTGCCGTCGGGCGACCAGCTCAACGGCGTATCAAGAGCCTGCGGGTAACCCGGCAGCACCTCAACCGCGCAGGATGAACTGGTGTACAGGCATGCCACGTCAGCGCGCGCCAGCTGGCGGGTAAAGGGTTGGCGCTTCTGCCGTAGCAGGAAATACAGGTCGCCCCGCGCCCCATCACCCGTCGCCAGCGCCCTCCCTTCCGATTCCGAAGACAGGGCAAGCTTTATCACCCGGTCAGGTATCGGAAGCGCTGCTTGGGGAGTCTCGCCGACTGCTGCTGGTTCGACAACCGGCAGGTTGCCCTCGCTCAGGCTGACCAGCGGGGCGTACACCCAGGCTTTTCCAGAAGGCGCTTTGGAATAGCTGACCTGTATCCAGTCACCCTGCACGGAGATGCCAATCGCCGGCGCCTGCTCGCCCTCCGCCAGCATGCCAACCGTTTCGTAGTCGGTGCCCGGACCGAATCGCAGATACACCTGACCGCTGCCCGGCAGGACGGTCACAAATGGCTGCGCCGCCGCCTTTGCTGCTGTTGGCTGCTCGAAACCGACGATCAATTGCATCCCGACTGCCAGGTCGGAGGCATCCGGTTTAAGGCGGTTCAAGCTCTGCAAGGTCTCTACAGAAACGCCGGTAGCCTCGGCTATCGAAGCAAGCGTATCGCCCTCTTGCACAGTGTAATACACCGGCTCTGTCGGCAAGGGTGTAGCCGTTGCCGATAAGCCAGGCGTCGGACTGATGGCTCCCAGCGCGCCTGACCCGCTGGCGAGGGAAGGTACCGCGGTGGTTGCCGCTGCCGGGTTGGTAGGGGTAGTATGTCGCGCCTGACTCAACGGGCTGGTAGCCGGCGCCCCGCCGGGTAGCAGGTAACGCAGCACCCATCCAAAACCAAGCACAAACAGGATCAGCGCGCTCACCCAGGCTGTGGCTCCCACAGCCCACAGCAGCGCCTGAAGCGTTCGTTGTCCGCTACGCTGGCGCGCCGCTGAATGCCTGTTGCCATACAACAATCGCTGGCGCAACGATTCGCGTATCCGGCTTTCGTGAGAAAAATCAGCCCTGGCGAGCCGGCGCGCGGTTTCTAACGCCTGCTTCACCTCGTCTGGCGCACCAAAATCCTGCTTCTCGCTGTTTGCCTCATCCCAGGCGCGGTTGAACTGCTCGGCAAGATCACGCTCGTTCATAATTGGCTTCCCCTTCGAATTCAGCGCCTGACTTCAACACCGCTCTCAGCCGATGGATCGAGCGATAAAGGATCACTCCCACATTGCTCTCACTCAAATGAGTCAGTTCGGCTATCTGGCGGTTATTCAAACCAGCCTGGAACTTGAGGGCGAGCAGCTCGCGCTCGCGCTCATCCAGGCTGGCGAGGGCTTGCAAAAGCTCGTGCCGGGTTTCGAACTCCACTAAATCCTCTTCCGGAGAACGATGGTTGCCAGAGAAGCGGTTCAGTAGCTCCAGCGGCAACCAGACTGCCCTCCGTTTGGCGCGCAGATAATCCGTATGGACATTGCGCGCGATAGTAAACAACCACACCGCAAACGGGGCGCGTTCCGGACGATATGACCAGATTTCTTTCAATACCTTCTCAAATACCTGCGCTGTCAAATCATCAGCCACTTGCGGGTCGTTGCAGCGAAAGCGCATATAGTTATAGACGCGCCCAAAGTAGCGGTCATAGAGCGCGGCAAAGTACAGCCGGTCTTCCACGGCGCGTCTCGCCAGGCTGGCTTCTTCTAACCATACCGGGTCATCCGGCTTCACTGAGCTCTCCGCAGCGTCCCGATTGATTGTCTGCTGATCAATACGAGTTTCTGACTCAAGTATTACAGCAGGACGAAGGTATTATAGCCCACGCTGCGGTTGTCTCCGATATGGCAGGCAGAAAAAATCCGCAATAGAGAACTTCTCAATCCGGCGTATGGGATAGCACCAACATTACCCGCCTTGCTGTTGCGACATGATAATAAGGCACAGTTGACCGGGCAAGAAGCGGCAGCGGTGTTCGCCCGATCGGTGGCGATTAATCAGAGGGTTGCAGGCACGGTTGAGATGGCTTTCCTGGAGTTTCCTGCACCCGATCAGAGTCCGGTAACGGCGCGTTGCACAAATGTCAGCACAGCCATGATCATACACAATACGATCGCATCCACAACCCACTTACGTCAAGCATGGGCTGCAACCCCCAGCATTCCCTCCCGCGCCTGCGAAGAACAACATGACATAGCCAATCGTCATCTACCCTAAACTGCGAAAGTCCATTTTTTATAATGTAATCGAGCAATGCTTCCACGACCAGCCAGGCAAGCAAATAGCCGACCTAAACATAGTACAGAGCACGCCGCTCCAATGAGTGTGCACTCATCAGCAAATATAAACGGAATCGCCAGGAGAATATCAAAATAACCGATCCAATGACCATATTGGTGCTTGCCCAGCAGCCGCGCTACAAAAACGAGTACAGTTGAAACATAGAATACAATCGCTACGATAACGCCCAGTAGATTCGTGCTTTTTAGCAAGTATTGTTTCTTTTCCTAGCCCACTTGTCGTTAGAAGATAATACACACAGGCGAAGCCAATGCACAGCGGAACATAAGTGTGCTCCAGGCACGCCGGACAGCATTGCCAGCCTACGGTGCGCTCCGAACCACCAGTGGCAAGTACAACGGCGCGACCACGCGGATGGTGAATAACTGCTCCAGGTATAACCCTCCCGGATCCATCACGCGCAGGACGACCTCGTGCTCGCCAGCATCAGCTTCGGTCGGCGTACCGGAAAGCGTCGCCGTGCCGTCCCCGTGGTCTACCAGCGTCAGCCAGGTCGGGAGTGTGGTCGCAGTGATGATCAGCGCATCGCCATTGTCATCGGCAGCGGTTATATTGTAAGTGTATGGTACGTCTCGGGTTGCAGCGGTGATAGGCGTGCTGGTAAAAGCTGGCGCAACATTGACCACTGCGTAGGCAATGGCACTTTCATTGTTTTCAGCCAGCAAGTCGTTCTCAGCGGTGATGACAGCCGTATTGGTGTAGGTCCCAGCAGCTAATGGAACAGCCAGAACACCGCTAACGGTGATGACGCCGCTTTCTCCCGGCGCCAGCTCCTGCACCGTCCATACATAAGGCGGCGTGTTCCCAGTATCGGTCACAACGAGTGTGGAAGTGAACGTTTCTCCCAACAGGAACACTGGCAGGGTATCGGTAACAACCAAGCCGCTGGCTGGCAGGCTGCCAGTGTTGGTCAGAGCCAGGGTGAAGGTGATGGTCTCGCCTGGCACAGCCGTCAGCGGCGAGACAGCTTTATTCAGCTTCACGTCCACATACTGGGACTCATACGCGCCCATATCCACAATCGGCGATGTGCCGTTTCCGGTGTCTGGCGCGGTGGGAACGTCAACAAAGCGCGGGTTATCGCCGAGGTCGGTGATAATGCCAAAGGGCACTGCGGTGTTGTTACCAGCATCAACGGCGGGAGAGGTCAATTGCAAACGCAAATCGCCGTTGGTGGCGTCCACAAAAAGCGGGTCGGTGTAAGAGAGGTCCCCGGCTTGGGCAAAGCCGCAACTGACTCCCCCGTCAAGATTGTGACCTTCAGATGTAACCCCGCCATAACAATCATATTGTGAATTTTGCGCAACAATCGTATTCTTGAATGTCAATGTACCGCTATTTTTGTATACACCTCCGCCCAATCCATAATTGAAAACAGAGTTCCTAACTACCGTGCCATTCACAATCAGGGCGGCGCCTGAATTGCTCATACCACCCCCAAAGCCATTGCCATAATTACCAGAAGGGATGCCCCACCCCCCATACCCGCCAATGACCCGGTTCCTCCACATAGCAATATTGGTTGCAAAAGCGCTTCCACCATTATTATCCACTGCTCCGCCGTAACCAAAACCTCCAGTTCCGCCCATGCGAGTGCCATTACCAGCGTTGCTACCAGCATTACCGCCGTTGCCGCCCGATCCTTCGTTTTGCAAAAAGCTGACGTTGGTCAAATACGCAGTGCCGCCATTGTACACAGCCCCGCCGTAGCCCCACCCGCCGCTTCCACCGCTGCCTCCCGAGAAGCCGCTATAGTACCATCCAGATCCACTGTAACTCGGCGAACCAGCCCCGCCTGCGCCGCCTTGTCCCCCGTAAGCGCGATTGCCCTGAAAGCGAGTACCGGTAACCGTCAAGACGCCAGAAGCGTTGTAAATGGCACCCCCATAGCTATTTCCGCCGACGCCGCCGTTTCCCGCCTGGTGTCCGTAGGTGCAAATCCAGCCGCTCCAGAAATCTCTATAACAGTATGTCGCCATAGAAGCGTCGCCTGCGCCCCCCTGACCCCCTCTCGCACTGTTATTGTCAAAAAGGCTGCCAGTGATGGCGAGAGTGCCTGAGTCATTGTAGAGCCCCCCACCATAGCTGTTCTCACCTGGACCTCCATTGCCTCCCCCATCAGCCCCAATGGACCCGTGGGCTCCGACGACTGAGTTGCCATAAAAAGCCACATGGTTCAATGTCGGGCTGCCGTAGTCGTTATACAGCCCACCGCCATAGCGAGCAGAGTTGCCCAAGAAAGTCACATCTGTCAGCAACGGATTACCGCTGACGTTGTACATTCCCCCACCGCGTTGGGTTCCCGAGTTTCCAGAAAAGTTGACCGCCGTCAGCGTCGGGCTTAAGGTATTGTTGTACATTCCGCCGCCAAATGCCGCCGAATTGCCGGAGAACGTTACACCAGATAACGATGGGCTGCTGTAATTGTTATACATCCCGCCGCCGAGTTGAGCTGCAATGTTGCCTGTGAGAATGATATTGGATAGAGACGGATTGCTCCCGCTGTTATACATCCCCCCGCCGTAATTATGGATTGATGAGCCGTTGGCTTGCCCGGCGGTAATAATAAAACCATCCAGCACGGCGGTGCTGTCCGTCCAACCACCGGTGACAACATGGTAGGCATTCTCGCCTTGAATGTCGTTCCACGTCTCGGCAATTAAGTTTCCATCGGCGTTGGTGTCATTCTGGTCAATGTCGCCGCTCAGGATGGTGAGGTTGGCTTGCCAGTCGCGCCGGTCTCGATGATACTCAGTGCCATTGAAACCGCCATAGAGAGCCACCCCGTTCTTAAGCGTGAAAGTGGCGCTGCGGTTGCCAGGCGCGCCTGGATAATGGACGCCCTCCTTGACCCAGATTTCGGCAATAGCTGGAACCCGCCCCAGCGCTGTCTGTAGAGTGCAAGCATTCTCCCAACTGGAGCAATCCCCGCTGCCCACCGCCACCGGCGCGGCATAAAATACCGGTACTCTATCTATCGTATATACCTCTCCACTCACATAAGGTAAATCGTCCAACGGGTTACCAGCGAGGTCAAAGGTAGTGGCTGTAACCGGCACATCCAGGCGCAACATGCCAATGCCCGCGCCCGTGTCAACAGTGGCTGTGTAAGTCATACCTGAGCCACTGACGCCAATGACCGATACCCCATTTATTGCGCCACTGATGACATTTGCGGTGAAATCAGCCGTGTCCACATCAAACACATTTTCAGAGAAAGTGGCGATGAACCGAACACTCTCAGCCTCGGTTGGATTCGGGTCGGCGCGAAGAATAGAGAGGACTCTCGGCGGCGTTTTGTCAATGGTATAGGATTGCCCATCCGCATAGGGCAGACCAGCCAGCAAATGCCCCACTGCGTCGGTAATGACGGCTGTGGTAGGCACATCGAGCCGTAGCATTCCATCACCATTGCCAGTGCTGGTTGTCACCGTATAGACTGCGCCAGAACCAACCACGCCCGACACGCTGGCATCCGTAATGTCGCCGACAATGACCAGGCTAAAGTCGGTGATCTCTACATCTGTCACAACTTCAGAGAAAGTGACTGTAAAGCGAACATCGGCGGCATTTGTGGGGTCAGGATCGGCGCGCACGATCGAAACAAGCGTTGGAGGCGTTTTATCGACGGTATAAGATTCACCGCTCGTGAATGGCAACCCGATCAAGCGGTTGCCCGCTTGGTCGCGGACATCGGCGGTGCCGCCAATCACCAATCCTAAATAGCCATCGCCGCTGCCAGTTTCCACGGTTACTATATAGGTCACGCCAGCACCGCTCACGCCGCTAACGCTCACGCCGGAAATGCCACCGGTAATCGCCAGGTCAAAATCTCCAGTATCCACACCGGTGACCGGCTCAGAGAAGGTGACGGTATAGTTCACGCTGGCGGCGCTGGTCGGGTTCGGGTCAGTGCGAGTGATGGAGAGGACGGTGGGTGGGATGGTATCCTGGACTTCGTACGCGCCCATATCCACAATAGGAGGTGCACCGTTGCCGGAGTCTGGCATGGTGGGAATGTCCACAAAACGCGGGTTGTCGTCCAGGTCGGTGATAACGCCAGGGGGAACTGCTATGTTATTTCCGGCATCAATGGCAGGAGAGGTCAGCTGCAAACGCAGGTCGCCATTGGTGGCGTCCAAAAAAAGCGGGTCGGCGTCAATGTTACCCCCGCCATCGGTACCACACCACCCCTGCCAGCTCCCAGAACCACCACAACCCTGGATGTCGCTGTAGGTGATGAGAGGCGCACTGCCCCCATAATTATAGATGCTTGCCTGAGAGTTTCCTGCGGTGTTGCCCCAGATAATGACATTTCTTAAGTTCGGATTGACCGCGTTGTTATACATTCCACCGCCATTGCCAGCAGCCACGTTCCCACTGAAGGTAACATTGGTCAGTGTCGGATTGCCATTGTTGAGCATTCCGCCGCCATCCGCTAAAGCCGTGTTATTGCTAAATATCACATTGGTTAACGTTGGAGTGCTACCTCTATATGTGAACACCCCCCCACCACCACTCTGGGCTTGGTTCCCTTTGAATTCAACATTGACCAGCGTCGGACTGCCGATAATCAGCATGCCGCCACCGAACATATTGGACGTATTGCCATTAAAAACGACCTTATTGAAAACCGGGGTGGCTCCCTCAGTGTTTGCTGCTCCGCCGCCCGATGCGCCAGCTAGATTTCCGCTAAATGCAACCTCAACCAACAGGGGAGAGCTAGCCCCTTCGTTAAACATCCCACCACCTGCCCCATAAGACCTGTTGCCGATAAATATCAAACGGGTCAGCGTTGGGCTGCTATTGGCGTTGTACATTCCGCCGCCAAATCTATGGGGATATGAGCCATTAGCATAGCCAGCAGTGATGACAAAGCCATCGAGTACTGCACTGTTATTTGCACCGTTGCCAACGACAACATGATAGGCGTTATCCCCTTGAATGTCTTGCCAGGTTTCAGCAATGAAGTTGCCATCGGTGTTGATGTCGTTCTGGTCAAGGTCGCCGCTAAGGATGGTGAGGTTATTTTGCCAGTTGCGCTGGTCTCGGCTGGTCTCTGTGCCATTAAAGCCGCCGTAGATAGCCACTCCACTCTTTAAGGCAAAAGCGGCGTTAAGGTTGCCCGTAGCCCCAGGATAGTGGACTCCAGCCTGCACCCAAATCTCATCACCGCTTTGAGCCTGCGCCAGCGCGGTTTGCAGGGAGCAGGCGTTAGCCCACGACGAGCAGTCCCCAACGCCTAACGCCGTTGGTGCGGCATAGAGGATGACAGGATCTGCGCTGGCTATATGAGGCGCAGACAAGGCAGCTATTGCCACAAACAACCCCATCAGCAAAAGCGTGATTTCCGCAAGTAGATCATGGATTACCTTGCTCATATCGTCCCCTATATTTTGAACAGAGAGTTACTCACAAACGAAACTGTGGTAATGGACTATCCTGACTTCCCCTCATTTATTCGCGCCGTTGGGAATAGGTACTCTTAATATTTTGCAATATGAGCAATTTACCTGTCAATTACAATTACGTTAGTAAGTTCCGCCATGCGTGGTATCACGAACCTGGTGTAAATTTAAGGCAGCCGGTATCCTTGGTCGTCACCGCACCAAACCATGGCTCCCGGAGCAACTCATGAGCCGATTGAAGCAGAAGGTCAAGCCATCATCCAGGAATTGCTTCAAGAGCGACTGCGCCTGGCAATCCAGTACATGTATTTACCCCCTGCTTTTTTTTCAAAGCAGTAACAACAGTAGGCTTATCATCAAAGGAATCAAAGAATTCGGCTTGCTCAATAAGGTTCTTAATTCGATAAAGTCCCAAAGTTGGTCAGTTCAATCCCTAAAGATTTAAACATTTTAGGAGTAACGCACTTCAGGGAAATTTGTGGTGTTTGGGCGGGCGAAGCCCGCCCAAACACCCCTATACTCCCACCAACTGCGTAAGTCCTGCATTTATAGTAGGTGATTAAGGAAAAATATTGCCAAATCCCATCATCTAAACAAGATAAATTCATTCACACCGCCCCCTCCACAGTGACGGTTTCTGCGCCCAATTCTTCGATTAAGGCTTCGGGGTAGACGGCTTTGAGCCTGGCAAGCGCTTCGACGGCAGCCAGGACCCGTTCCAGTTCGGCTTCTGCCCGTGTGCCTGGTTTGACTGCGAGCTGGGATTTGATCTCTTGCTGGTTCAATGCAAATGGGATGTTGAGCACAGAGTTTATTGGATTGCATCCTTGAGGTTTGTAGCCGCCCACTGATGCAGGGACTTCCGTAGGAAGTTATGGAGCTGCCATGACCATTAAACCGTCTGCAAGCGCCCCTGACCGTCTACGCTCGCTGCGGTGCAAAGAGATAAATCTTGCCCTACGCGTGGCAAATCGTAGGGCAGGTATCAAATCATGCCGACGGCGCGGCGAAATTTCTCACCTTTCACTTTTATCATCCGAATCGGCTTTCATTGATATTAGATTTCATTCATAAACTCGCTTTTTATGGTAGTATCCCAAGTAATTGTGCAACATAGATTCTATGGGAGGGATATTGTGTATAAAAAATTGAATATTCTTGCAATTATGTCAGCGCTGGCGATCAGCGCCGTCTTGGGACTAACGGCTTTTTCCCCCCGCAGCGTCAATGCAGCCAGCAACAGAAGCCCATCCTATCAAATTGTCGACTCGGATAGCGATGGGCTTTCTGATTCAGACGAGCTTGCCCTCGGCACCGATCCACACAACGTGGACAGCGATTGCGACCTGAGCGATGATGGTGCTGAGGTGGGCAATCCACTCTCCCCCACCAATTCGGATAGCGATGCCCTGATCGACGCCTTGGAAAATAACCGCACCGATAGCGACGCTGACAGCGGCAAAGATAACGTCGATCCTGGAACCGGTGTACAAGCCACGTGCGGGCGATTTATACCCTTTGCCATTGCCAACAACGGCAGCGACACCACCCGCCTTGAAATTCGTGTGACCGGCGGCAACGGCGTGAGCGCGGTGAGCGTCCAGGCGCCCAGGTATACCTCTGGGAGCGCCCGGCTGCGGCTGGATGGCGCTGATCTTGCGTCGGAGGCTGCGATCACGTTGTACAACGACGGCACGCACGGCGACCAGCAAGCCGGGGATACCATCTGGACGCGGGGTGGTTTTACCAGCGTTTATCTTCCATATTACATTACTGGTCGCACGAAGTGTATGTCTACCGCATCTCGGTGACCGATCTCTTTGGCACCACGGTCATCGACTGGTTGGACTACACCAATGGCCCGTTCCGCCTGACAAATTCTGGACAAAATCGCATCAGCCTGGGGATTGTCAGATCCACAGAGGTGCAGACGCCTGTGGCAGTTAAGCCAGACGTGCAAGCCACCAGCCACCTGTTCAATATCGTTGACCCGAAAGGCTCGCTGCATCCAAAGGATGCCTACTCCAACACTTCACGCAAACAGGCAGCCGCAAATTTGTTTTACACAAAGTTACCCGGCGATGATTATGACTTCTTGTTTTTCTATACCGATGCGGCTTTGCCTGAATCGTACTCTGCATTTTATTCTCCTGTGCAGAACAATGTGTCAAATATCGGCAAGAGCCTGTTCAATTTTAGCGCCGCTTACGGCAGCAGCGGCAGGCTGCAGGGCTTGATGTTCATGAACTTCGCCTCTAACGGACCTACGCTGCATGAAATCATGCATCAATGGGCGGCGCCAAACCTTAGCTCGCTGGGCTTCCACCAATGCTCCGACACCTCTCATTGGGGCTTCAGCGGCGTGGGCAAGGGGCAGTTGGGCGGCTTCGATGCGGCTACTCTGGAAGACCTGGGGGGCAACAACTATCGCACAGCCAGTTTTGGCACCGTTGCCAACGGCGGCGATAGCGTCAATTATGTGCCATTGGAAATGTACCTGGCTGGTTTCCTGGATGCCAGCAGCGTGCCGGCGATCACCATCCCAACCAGCGTGAACTGCAGCACGTACTACAACTCCAGCGGATACACCTATTTTTCCGCCACCGGAACAGTCAGCCGCTCCATAGCCGAAATCCAGGCTGTGTTGGGCGGTGCGCGCAACCCGAGTTTTGCAACTTCGCAGAAGGCTTTTAAAGCCGGGATGATGATCATATCGCAATATATGCTCACACCGGCAGAAATGGCGTTTTACAACGCCTGGTCGAAGAACATTGGCGCAGAGACGGGCTTCAGCGGGCTCAAATCCTTCAAGGAAGCGACGGGGGGGATAGCGACATTGGACACGACTGTCATCAGCCAGTCGGGTGCAGAGATCAACGTGAAATGGACGAGCGGTCCATCGATTGCCAATGGCGACAATACGCCATCCTCTGTGGATGGCACCGATTTCGGTCAAATTCGGACGAGCGGTGTTACCAAAGACCGCACATTTACCATCGAGAACTTTGGCAATGCCAGCTTAACCCTCAACGGTATGCCCCTGGTCACGATCAGCGGCGCGCATGCCAGCGATTTTACGGTGATCGCCAACCCAACCAGCCCCATCCCATCGGGCGGCTCGACCACCTTCACCATCCGCTTTGACCCCTCTGCCGATGGATTGCGCACGGCTACGGTCAGCATTCCCAACAGCGATTCCGATGAAAATCCATACACATTCAGCATCCAGGGCAGAGGCGGTGAAACAACTTACTGCGCATCCACACACAGCTACGCTTATGAGCGCATCACGCTGGTGCAATTGAACGGCGCCAGTCAGTCTTCATCCTGGTCGACAAGCGGTTATGGCAACTACACCGCCACGAACTTCACCAATCTCCAGACAGGCAATAGCTACGCCTTCCAATTTACCGGCTGGATGCCAAATTCTACCCCCTACACCGATTACGGCAAAGTGTGGGTGGACTTCAACCAAAACGGCGAGTTCACCGACAGCGGCGAAGAAGTGGACCTGGGCAGCTTCACCTACGTGGGCAACCAGGTATTTGCGGGTAACATCTCCGTGCCTGCAGGCGCACTGCTTGGCACCACGCGCATGAGAGTGCTCCTGACTCGCTCGCAGGCAGAAGCGACCCCATGCTCGACGGCGGGATATGGCGAAACAGAGGACTACACGGTGACGATCATCGTCCCGGGCAGCCCCGAGATCAACGTCAAAGGCAACAACGTCTCCATTGCTGACGGCGACAGCACGCCATCGCTTACCGACCACACCGATTTTGGCAGCGTGAATGTGACCAGCGGCAACGTGGTGCGCACTTTTACGGTGGAAAACCTCGGCACGGCAGACCTGTTGCTGACCGGCATACCCCGGGTGAGCATCAGCGGCGCCCACGCAGCCGACTTCAGCGTGACCATCCAACCGAACTCACCCATTGCGCCAACAAGCTCAACCACCTTCAACGTGAGTTTCGACCCCTCCGCAACGGGCTTGCGCACAGCCACGATCAGCATTGCCAACAATGACAGCGATGAGAATCCCTACGATTTTGCCATCCAGGGCACCGGAACGTTACCCCCGCCTGGTAATTTCGGGAAATCCAGCCCGGCAAACGGGGCAACGGGCATTTCCACCTCGCCGACGTTGTCCTGGGGCGCCAGCAGCGGGGCAACCTCTTACGAATACTGCTACGACACCAGCAACAACAGCACCTGCAATGCCGCCTGGACCTCCACCGGCAGCAACACCAGCGTGGGGCTATCCGGCTTGAGCAACAACACGACATACTACTGGCAGGTGCGAGCGGTCAACGCCGGCGGCGTCACCGATGCCAACAGCGGAACGTGGTGGTCGTTCACCACCGCTGCACCGACATCCAACGACAATTTTGACAACTCCATCATCATGGGCGTCCTGCCCTATGCCAATACGCAAAGCGTTGCTGGCTACACCACTGCGATCGATGACCCGGTGATACCCTGTGTATTCCATCCGAAATATCTGACTGCCTGGTACCGCTATACTCCCGCATCGGATGGCATGCTGACCATCGATACGTTCGGCAGCAACTATGATACCTTGCTTGCTGTCTGGACGGGGACGCGCGGCAGCCTGGTCCACATTGGTTGCAACGATGATAGCCCGAGTGGGGTATTGCAATCAGACCTGTCGGTGGCTGTTTCTGCCGGGACAACTTATTACATCGAGGTGGCTTCTTTCTTGCAGGAACCTGCATCACCAAGCCTGATGATCCATGCCACCATTGCCTACAACGCCTACCTGCCTATGACGATTAAGTAGAGCAAACAGGAATCCCGAGAATGGGTTGCAGGCTGGACTGCTTCCAGCCTGTAACCCATTCTTATTGTCCTCCTGCTCTGTTGCAAACATTGACTTCATGTGGTAAACAATACGTCATGAAAACTCGAGAAAGCCGTTACGTCAAAGTTGCTCGGAGCGCCTATCACTTGACCCAAGAGGCGCTGCCGCGCTATTCGCATCCGAAAAGCCCGCATCATTTTACATTGCCCCAGTTGGCAGCCTGTGTGTTGCTGATGTACTACCTGGACTTCAGTTACCGGGACATGGAAGAGTGGCTGTTGGCCAGGGATCAAGTCTGCCAGGCTCTGGAACTGCCCCGCATCCCTGACCACACCACTTTGCAGCGCACTTACAAGAAGCTGCACATGTTGGACTTTGAGAAAATGAAGAACCAACTTCTGGATGAAAATGGAGTGGAAGAAGAGGGAATTGCTTCTGACAGCACCGGCTTCTCGCCTGGATACCAAACCCGCACGTGGCGCATCTACCAGCGTTGGGCGAAAGGGGTGTATGCAGTCGGCACGGCTTCACAGTTCATTCTGGCCTGGCGCTCGGGCTGGGGACCGGGCAGCGATGTGGCTCATCTGCCCGGGTTGCGGCGAGATTCTTGCCGGTATGGGCGCTACCAGGGCAAGCGCAAAGCCTGGGTGATGATGGCTGATGCGGGCTTTGATGGTCAATCCGTCCGAGACGATGATCTGGTTCCTGCGGTGCGACGGGGTGTCAACCTGCTCAACCCCGAGCGCAAGGCGCGGGCCGACCTGGTTTCTCAGGCGCGGCTGGATGGTCTGTTTGGTCAGCGTTGGAAGACTGAAACGGTGAACTCGGTGATCAAACGCAAGTTTGGTGACACCATCCGGTCTCGGAAGCGCAGCTTGCAACGGCGAGAGCCGATCATCAAGGGATTGGTCTATAACATCCAGCGCTGAAGTTTACCTGTTGACTACTTATCTTTGCAACAGAGCAGGTTGTAAGTATAATCTGAAGCACCCCAAAAGAAAGGCGAGAAGATCAGGAGCAATCCGATCTGCTCGTCTTTTTTCATGATTGTTGATCATCCCAATTTTCTTCCTTTCAGAGAGATCCTGGACTGCTTCCGGGGGTGGTCAGAAGGGGGTTTCCAGGGTTGCATGGGTTGTTTGTGCAGGGTGGCTGCTTGCGGTGGGCAAGATGCAGACACGAGGGTGAGGTTTGCCCGTTTTCCGGACAATATATTGATCAATTGCCGGGTTCTCTGGCTCCATCGAGAAGCCTCCACCGCCGAACGCAATAATTTGTTGCATGGTTTTTCTCCTTCTGGTAGACACAATCTATGGTTTTACACCTACTTCGTCCAGGATGACCACGCCTGCCGGGGATCGATCGAATAGGAAACGAATTTCGGATAGTTGGGACGGGTCGAAGTGAGGGTTTTGCCCGATAAAGTCGCTCAGCTGAAACTCAAAGGTTTGGAAAATGGGCTCAGAAGATGGTAGGATGCTCATCCAGTTGGCTTTGCCCAGGTGAACGCGCAGGGGTGGTTGGAGCAGGAAGAAGTGACTGAGCGGCAGGCGGGCAGTTACACCAGAGTGGTCCATCAGTTCCAGGGTCAGGTCGAGCGGAGCGAGGTTGTCTTCAGGGGGGTGTTTTTCATTCATCAGGGGAGATTCGTCCGCGGCAGCAAGGGCAAAGGTCAGGACAGATTGCGGTGAAAGAGCCAGAGATCCTTCTAGAAGCGTCAGGATGTAGCGGGGTCTGCCGGGTGTGGAAGTGTTATTCCAACCGAGATAAACCGCGCTGGTGTGGGAGTTTCCCCAACGCAGCGGGACAACCTGCTCCCGCCAGAGGGTTAACTCTTCTCCACTTAGGGAAGCGCCTGGTAGACTCGTAGTTTCGAGATTTATATCTTCCTCAAAGGTTGCAACCCGAATGGTGTTTGATTCTTGGTACTGACTCAGGAAAATCGTTTGCGGCAACCAGGCGCGGGCGACGCGCGGGTCGCGGAATAGAGCGCGGTAGCCCGACTGGTTGTGTAGCGCGGCTTCCATGAAGGCGGAGATGAAAACTTTGGCAGCCTGTTCCTGCTGTTGGGCAGGCAGCAGCGCGCTCAGGTTGAATAACTGGCGGGCAGGACCGAGCATATCGCGCCGTCCCCAGGCACGATTGAACTGCCCGTGATTGGCACCGTAGATGGAGATAGTTGATTTGAACCAGGGCTTGCCGTCCAGGAATTGTAGGCGGTTGTATTGCCGTAAGCCGCTAAAACTAACCACGTCCATATCGTGCGCACCATGGAACACCAGGTAATTGACATTCGCCAGGGGCAGTGGCTTCTCGCCGGGTGAGAACTGTCCATCGACCGGGGCGATGGCAGCTACCGCGCGAATGTTGAAGTTGTAATCAAAACGCAATTTGGCATTTTCAGGGTGGAAGGGTAGGTGGTTGAAGGCAGCAGCAATTGCCACCGCTTCGCCGCCGCGTGAGTGACCGATTAGACCAATCCCATCGAGGTTGACCCGCCCGAAAAATGGGTTGCCAGGGGTTAGGCTCCATTCGCGCCACTGCTGCAGGTGTTCCAGTATCAGCCAGGCTCGGGCATCGTTTTCGTCTTTAAGAGGGGCAATCATCGCCAGGTCAGCTATCAGCGAAAGGTTGAAGAAATTTTCATCTATTGAGGCGACGATAAAACCCCGGCTGGCAAGCAGTTCAGCCAGATAATCGTAACCGCGTTCAGAGGCATCTTCCATAGGGTGGTTGCCGTGCACGATGAGAATGAGCGGGAATGCTCCATCGCCCTCGGGATACCAGACACGGGCGTTAAGGGGCATAGATTCAGGTCCAAAGCCCCAATAAGCCCGACGAAGGGTAGACCAGCCATCCAGCAAGAGCGAACCATCCACCGGGGTGGTGAATAAGGTGGCTTGCGCGCCATATTCCGGGCGGCGGTCACTCCCGCTGCCATAGGTCAGTGTTTGGATGGGGTACCTGCCTGGCTGGGATGGATCGGACAGGTCAAGCGAAGTGACGTTTTGAGTAGAGAGAGTGGCAGCATTGACAGGCGGTTGAACGGGGTAGCCGTCATCGAGCAGGAACGCTCCGCCGCTGATGAGTGTAGCCAATCCAATGAAGAGCATGGCGAGAGCGGTTCGACGCTGACGGTTGGTGAGACCGGGCGTGAGAAAGCTGGCAAGCGCCGCGCCAAGCAGAGAGGCGGTCAGAAGTAGTCCGGCAAGGAGCGCCAGCACGCCATATACCAAAGGCAACGCGAAATAAGCCAAAACCAGCACGGGCAATGCGCCAAGCGCCACCCATCTATAGCGCCGTGGAAAACGGCAAAGAATCCAGTCGAGAAACAGCATTATCCCACCAAATACTGCCCCAAGAGCCGCTCCACCTAACCAGCCCAGAGCGAAGGTAAAGGCTCCGGCGGGAGCAAAACCCTGCCAGCACAGGGCACCCCACACCACGGCAGCGGCAAGCCCCACGCCCCAAGCGGCGCCCGTCCAGGCGCGGGAGGGCAGGCGCAGGGAGGAGAGGAAAGGGCGGAGGCGGATAAAAACATTAAACATGGTCATTCGCTCTATTTCAGCGCTTCAATCAACAACGTTTCGAGCCATATGCCGTCCTCGAAGGCGCGTTGTTTCCAGCCGGGCAGCAGGCGGTCGAGCAAATAGGCTTGCGCCATGCCAGAGTAGTAAAAGCGACCATCGCCTTCGTCGTAGTACATGCGTAGCATTTGGTCGAGTTCCTGTTGCCAGCGATTTTCAAAACCATGGTAGCGGTCGAAATGGGGCAGGCTGGCGGTAGATGGGAGTGGTTCATAACCAGACAAACCGCCTTGCCGCCAGATTTCCAATTCAGCATAGCGCGCCAGACCTTCCAGCCATTCGCGCTGTTGTTCGTAGGCAATCAGTTCGGTGTTGAGACCGGCAGATTGGCGGCGGGCGGCGCGATGTTCTAAAAAGCGGCGGACTTGCGCCAGAAGCGCAGCTGGATTTTCGCCGCGCAGCATGTCAGCAAGACACTGCAACTCTGCCTTCCAATCTTGGGACAGTGATTCGCTCTCCCAGGGATAGCGCTCATCGAGGCGGGCGGCGGTTTCGGCAGCGGAGAATTTTTGCGGCGCAGTCAATCCCTGCCAGGCGTGGAAGGATTCGTGCGCGACGGCGGAAATGTATTTATCATCGCCGCCCAACATCAGCCCGATGAACAGACGGTAGGGAAAGACCGAGCGCAGGACGCCTGGCAGGTCGGCGCGGACGGTTTGGGAGAGTTGAATCTCCATCCATTCGCGGGTCTGCAGGCTGGAGACCCAGGATTCTCCCACCTGCACGGCGAAATTTTCGGGGTAAAGTCCAGATGAAAGCGGTTGAAAGTAGATGACCTGCCCCTCGAACGTTTTGGCGGGCAGAATTTGCCAATCGCTGCCGCGCTGAGTGCCCGCCGGAACTTTGAGCCAGCCCACGGGCGGCTGACCCGGATAGCCAAGCAGGAAGGCATAGCCTTCGTTGTAGGCGATGACGGGCAATTCTGCCGTACCCCAGCCTGACCAAACTTCATCGCCAACGTTCTGGCGCAGGTGGAAGAGTTCAGCCTGGCGGGTCAGTTCGGCTTCGTCCAGCGTTTCAGGGTGAGCGGAGGCTTGCGGCAGGTTCAGGTTGCTGAGGGCGGAGATGATCAGCAAACCGAGGCACAGACCGGTGAGGGAGAGGATGATGGTCAGAAAGATTTTCGAGGCTTTTTTCATGGCGTACATTTTCCGAGGGTCGTGCGGAATTATCCTGTACGGCGCTCATTTGTAGGTTTCGGGGAGGACGGTCTCCACCATCAGGCTATGGAACAGCCCGGCTTCTTCCCAAATCATGCCATGCCCGGACTTTTCAAAGAAGATTAATCGCTTGCTTGGCGACTCGAGAAGGCTGAAATATTCTTCGGGAATACGGGATGGGTTGTTCATATCATGCCGCCCCAGCAGGATGTACACTGGCAGGTCGAGTTGTGTGGCATCCACGCGAAAGTCTATTTCCTGTAACTGCGGATAAACTGCGTTGAAGGTGTTCATTAATCCAAGCAGGTAATAGATCCGGTCGAGCCAGCCGTATTCGGGCTGCTTCAACATCAACCGGATAGCGTCGCCTTCGCGGCGGTAAGTTTCATCTTTGATGTTTGGCGCTTCAAAAACCTGGTACTCGCGCCCAAAGAGCGTGGCATAAGGTTGGATGGGGCTTTTGCCAAAATAAGGCGGCGAGCCTTGCGCTTCGAGCGTTTTTACAAAATCCGCGTCTCCGGTTTGACGAGCGTGTTCCAACATGAGGTCATAAATCATCTGGTCGGTTTCCTGCACATCCACCATCTGAGCCGTGCCAATGTAGGCATGGTACAGGTCGGGGCGCTGCTGGGCAGCCAGAACGCCGATAATTGTGCCCCATGAGTGACCCACCAGGTAGATTTTCTGCTCGTCAAAGCGTTCGCGCAGGATGTCCGTCAGTTCGAGCAGGTCAGCGACGTATTGGTCAACCGTCAGGTCTGATTTGGGGTTGATAGACGGGTAAGATTTGCCGCAGCCGCGCTGTTCCCAGATGACGACCACGAAATGTTTTTCCAGTTCACTATTGAAGCGCAGGACGCGCGCCGCCTCGCTCGCGCCAGGACCGCCGGAAAGAAAGAGCAGGACAGGCTTATTGACATCGTAGCCGCGAATAATCAGCCATTGGTCCACACCGCCGAGTTTGACCTTTTCGAGCGAGACGATGCTGCCGGGCAGGGGCTTGCCGTCCGCGCCGAGGATGGCGGGAGTATGGGCTGTCCACTGTGAGTACAGCGCAAAAGCGGTCAGCAAGAGAATGGGGATGATGAGAAAGATCATGCAGCCTCTGATTATTTTTGAATGATTCATGGCGGTTTCCTTGTATTTTTATCTTTGAGACCGATCTGTGTCTGTCTCCATCTTACGCCAACCGCCCACGTGGGTCATCCGGCGGGCGGGTAGAAAGGAGATTATCCAGTTGGGGAGAGTTTCACCTGGTCAGTTGGGGAGGTTGTATTTTTCCCGCAAGGATCGTTTCGTAAAAAGCCAGGTCAGCACACCAGCGTAGAACAAAGCATCTGCCAGCAATTCCAGCCCATGAAACAGGCGTAGTTTCCAGGGGAACCAGTAAGCAGTGATGACAGCCATAAAGCCGGTGCAGGCAAAAATGGTCAATCCCAACGAGAGCCACAGGGCGCGGCGCGAGCCACCCCAAAAGCTAATCACGGGTAAACTCGTCAACAGGAAGAGCAGGCTGCGCGCCAACTGAAGTGGAATCATTTGTCCCCAGGTGGGGATGGTTAATTCATATTGTCCGGCGGTGTAAAAATCGCTAATGAACGGCTGAACAAGCAAACCAAAGGTGATGTAAATCAGCGGATATGCCAGCAATGCTATGGGGATACGCCAGGACCAATCTTTCAGGTTTGTGGGAATAAATGTTGGAGCCGTTGCTGCGCCGGGCGCAGGGCGAAACAGGCTGGTCGCCATACCGCTCAGGAAGAGACTGGGTAGCAGAAAGTTAAGCATGGTAAACAGGCTATTTTCCAGCGAGGAAACTGCGCCGGTGGTCATGAAAAAGAACGACTCCAGTACCATTCCCACGGCGAGAAAAATCCAGGTGAAAAGACCGAGAATCGCCCAGCGCGCCAGCCATCGGACGTGTAAGTGACTTGAAATTTGGGCAAGAAAAACTGCGAGAAGCATACTTCCAAGCAACAACCAGAGTGTTATCGTACCGGCGTCGGTTCCTGTGGGCATATCGGGCGGTCTGAAACCAAGCAGGGGCAGCAAGATCCCGCCAAGCATCATGCCGATGAAAAAGGCTAGTCCGCACATGGGTAGTTTCCACAGGTAAGTAAGCAGCGATTTCATGGGTTATCCTTTCAGTTTGGGATGGGGTTGTATCCGGTCAGTTGGGGAGGTCTGCTTTGGTAGCCGGAACAAATGTTTGCCAGCCGAAGCGGGTAAGCGAGACCGCTCCCAGACCAATGGCGGCGACGATGATTCCAAGCAGGTCGCCAATCAGGGGGATGGATGCGAGCAATTCGAGGACGAGGACGAAAACCAGCGTCCCGATGAAGGCTGATTTTGCAGGCGAGAGCGGGCGGTTCAACACCTGACCGATAAGCCTGCCCGTCGTTCTTCCCAGCCCAATCCACCCGAAGACGACAGCCAGACCGAGGGCAAACAGCCCCAGCAAACTGACCGGAATGAGCAGGATGGTGTAAACCATCGTAACCAGCAGGGAGATGCCGACCACCCCCACCAGCAACCCAACCGAGCCGCTGACCAGCGCGTGGCGGCTTGCAGCCTCGCCAACTCGGGCAACGCTGTGGGGGAAGTAGCGCGTCAGGATAGCGGCAGAAAAGCCAAGCAGAAAGGCGTTGAGCAGGTTGCGGAGCAGGGTTCCGCCTGGCGGCGTGGAGTCGCGTTCGGGCAGGTCGGGGAGCGTGACGCCGGTCCCGGTATGAGTGCGACCTGAGATAACAGAACCCGGCGAGGGGTGATATGTCCCTCCACCCAGGTTTAGATTTCCGTTCAGGCGGGCAGAGGGTCCGAGGGTCAGGTCTCCACCCACCAGAGCGACATCTCCAAAAATTTGACCTTCAACGATGAGTTGTCCGGAAATCAGGTGGACGTTGCCTTGCAGGGTGGCGTCGGAGAGCAGGGTTGCCCCTCCGCCGAGCATGAGTAGATCGCCGGGGTAGGCGCCGGTCAGTTGGTGCTCGCCGTCGGTGATGAGGTTGACCTGGTAGAAACCATTCGCGCCGCAGGCGGTCAGCGGCAGGGAGAGCAAAGCGAGAAGTAAGAGCAAATATGTGGTTTTCATGCGGTCTCCGTTTTGCGGGTGGGCAGGAGGGCAAAGATTAACAGCGCCAGAAAGAAGAGCATGGCGAGCGAGTCGACTACCTGGATGTGGCGTTCGAGGGAGAGTTGCTCGCCCCAGGCGATTGCCAAGCTGGTGCTCAGAAAGGTGGCGGTCCAACCGGAGAGCGCCACGCCCAGAGCGGCGTTGAGGGGTATCGTATCGGGCGTGGAAAGGTCTGCCCAGATGGCGAAGTTGAGCACCGTGTACAGGCTGACAGCCAGGGCGTAGAGCATGGGCATAGAGAGCACGCCGCTTTCGGCTTCGACCCGGATGTGAAAACTGTATTGCAGGTGGGTGAGGGCGAAGATGCCGAAGACCCACAGGAAGAGCGGGCGCAGACGCAGGGAGGTGTAGAGCGCTCCGGCAGCCATCGCGCCGATGACGTGGGTGGCGGTGATGAACAGCCGGATGTCGAAATCGGGCGATTGCCAGGCGCTTTGCATGTAGAGCGGGGTTTTGAGCAGACGCAGGAATCCCAGACTGTCAACGAAGTAGATGCCAAACATGGCGATGATGAAGCCGAAAAATTGTTTTTGAGAAACACCTCCGCGCGTAAACCGTCCATGGGCGAATTCGGGGCGCAGGTGTTGTTTGGAGAGCGCATCGAGCCAGGGATGGCGCAGGAAGGTCAGCAATCCGATGGCAGGCAGCCCTGCAAGGAGCAGGAGGAGTGTGGTTTGGCGGAAGTTTTCGAAGCGCCATTCGCCTGAGAAACCCGCGGCGGCAAAATAGGACAGAGCCGTGATCAGAGCCGCCGCCCAGCCGCGCCAGCGTACCGGGACGAGGTCGGTGGTCAGCGAGAACATCACCGGCACGCCGACCCCGAGGGCAAGCGAAACGCCCGCCAGCCAGAGCAGGAAGGCGGTTTCGCTGTTCAGCCACGCGCTGATAAAGGTCAGAGCGGATTGGAGGGCAATAACCCCAAAAGAAAGTTGCAGTTTGCGCCGGAAAAGCCGTCCCCAGCCCTGTCTGTTCATCCAATACCCAAAGACCAACGCCATCCCACAGGTGAGCAGCGCCAGCAGAGCCATATCGCGGGCGACTGCGGCAGCGCTCAGCCCGAGCAGGCGGGCGCCCAAATCTTCCAGCCCAAGTTGGACAAAGGTCAGGTTGTAGTAGTAGCCAGCCGCCATCATGCCAACGAAGAGGCTGATTCCAAACAAGGAAGGGAAGTCGCGCGATTTGAGCAACTCGAACATGGTCACTGCTCAGTCGAGAAAAGAGCCGAAACGGTCAAAACTACGCTCAACGCCAGAAGCGCTAGCCCAACCCAGCCCGCGCTTGCAGGAAAAATCGAAGTCTCAAACAAGTAAGGTTGGGAAACTCTCCATCCTAGAAAAGTCATGAGACCGACTCCTGTTGCCACCTTGAACAATCGTGTATGTATCTCTCTTAACGCAAAAGGCGCAAACCTAATCGTTCCACTTAAGATGTTCGCTCCCAAATGGAACATCAGAGCCAGCGCGCGCGTCCCGCGGGAGAGCGCAACGCCCAGATCCACAGCCCGCCCCCCACGAATCCGAACCCGATTCCGAAGAGAAGGACAAGCGGCGGGTCGAGTTCGAACGGGCCAAATGCCAATGGACCACCGCCCAGAGCGGCAAGGATGGCGTTGAAGAATATCCACGGCCATAAAAACAATTGATTAGAAAGCAAGCGCCGTGGTTTAGAGTCAATTGAGGCGCAACTTACCGGACGATTGGTCATTTTCATCAATTCTGGCGGCGTGCATGTTGAAAGAAATTTACATCAGAATATGCAGTTTTTGACCATCTTTTTAATTTTGAGCGTCTTTCCGCCATTCACATATCTCGGCTCTTGCCAGCTCTATGATTCCGACGATAAGGGCAACTACGCTCCAAAAAACCAAATCTGTGCCCACATATTGCAATAAGGCTCGATAATTTTCTGCGCTCCAGCTTGGCATTCCTGACCCAAAAATGGCAGCCGCCAGATACCGGGCACAAAATAAGAGGGCGGCTATTGCAATCAGGGTTACGCCAGTAGTTCTATGTGACATGGTTTTATCCTTTCTGTTTTCATTTCTCTTATCTATGGCTAACTGCTTATGGGATGATTTCATCCAGCCAATCGAACAACATCTGGCTCATTAGGCTGAGGTTTGTACCAATTGCATGGGAATCAGCGCCTTCGTTTCGGGGAGCGACGATTAAGTCCTTTCGTGGATTTGATATCTTTTGCAGGCATTCCTCTGCCCATTGCCTGCCCGCTCCAAATCTGGCATATTCCTGCTCTGCAACCAAATTGAGTGTCGGGCAAGTGATTTTGGCGGGGTCTGTAACATGGTCGCGCGTTTTTTTGATAAGATCTTCAATCGTTTCCACCCCCCAGCGCCACTCGTAAGTCGCTAGAATATTCAAGATAGATGTAAAGCGACGGGGCTGCGCTGCCCGCCATAGTTTGAACAGAGGTGAATGTTCGATGGCGGCAATTTGTGGAGACCAAATCTTGCTGAAATCAAGAATGATAGAACAAGCGGCGCAGGCAGCAAAGCGCTGCTCGCCTGTAACCGCGCGTGGGACAATGTATCCGCCGCCGCTGATGCCATAAACAGCCATGCGTTCAGGGTCTATCTCGGAAAAGCGTTGGGCATAGTCCACAACCGCTTTCATCGGCGTTTCCATGTCCGCGCGCCAGTGTAACCCTTCCCAAGGCAACGCGCCCTGACCGGGCAAGTCCACAAAAAAGACGTTGTAATTTCGGCGAAGGGCGGCAGGAACAATATAGAAATACAGGTCCTCAACGAAAGTATCACCTCCGCCTACCATAAACAAGGTCTTGCGGGGCTGACCGCTCCGGTCAACACGGGCGAAATAACCCGGCAAGGTTTTGCCCTCAAACGGAACGCGAATTGGTTCCAAAGGCTCGTCCAGCAAGTTGTTGGCTCGCAGAAAACATGCCTGTCCCCTCTCATACGCTTTGCGGTAGCGTTCGTCGCTGCGCGGGTTCAAAAATGCAGGGGCGCCGCGATAATAAGCATAACAACGAAGAAAACTTTCACGAGCGCTGACTTGGTGACCTCCTGCCAGGGAAGTCAAGGCGCGCGCTTCAACTCGCTCGCCAAGCGCAGTGAATTCATGGAACCAACTTTCAGGGTCTCCATCTCGAATGCGGGAAGCCGCATACATTGCTTCCCCCAATTCCGCGCCTTGGTGGGTTTGCCCTCCAACCAGCCATTGGAAGAAAAAGTCGAAAGTAGGATGCCGGAACCGATAGCGTTCGCGCGGGTCGCGCGGGAGTCCATTTTGCTTTTTCATACGCAATCTCCTCATCAATAATTTATGTGGATAGACTTTCTTGAAAAACCGCCAACTCTTTGCGAAGATACAGAATGGTAATCACGCTAACCATTGTCAGGGTCAGACCAAGATTTGCCAGCAATTGGTTTTGCACGGTAACAAAGTAAGAAAATGAAGCCGCAGCGTTGTTGAGAACGATGTGCGCCAGCGCAGTGACAAAGATGCTTTTGCTTTTGACATACACATAGGCAAGATAGGTAAAGGTGCAGATTGAGCCAATTGCCAGGATGAAATGATTGAGCAGTTGTTCGCTTATAGAGATTTGCGCGGCGGCAGGGACAATCAGGCCAAGCGGCAGGTGCCAGGCGTACCAGAGCAGACCGCCGCCCACGAAACCCAGCCAGGGATTGATTTTGTACAGCAACGGGAACATCAAACCGCGGTGTCCGAATTCTTCGCCGAAACCGGTAATTAGCCCCGGCAGGATGTTGAAAACCGTCAGCCCGCCGAAGAAGAACAGCCAGAGCATCATTTGAGGGGTAAAACCGGGCGGCAGGGTGTCGTTGATGTTCTGCCCGGAGAGGGCAAATTGGGCGGCGAGATTATCCAGGAAAGTCTGCCCGCTCAAATCCCATGAAACGCTTCCTAAGAGGGTAAAGAGCAGATAAGAGAGGGCGGTAATCCCAATGCCCGCCAGCCAAAATTTGAGATAATCTTGCCAGCGGCCCAACCGCAAACCGGCGTCGCTGAATTTGGGCGCGTAGAAAAAAGCGCGGGTGAGCAGGGCGGCAATTGCCGGAGTGAGCATATAAGCCTGGACGAGCATGATCCCCTGTGGCCCAAGCGACATCATTCCAACGATCGTGCTGCCGCTGAGGAGACTGAGCAAAACAAAGTATGCAATCAGAGGATGTTTTTTCATGTTTTTATGTTCACAAGAGAGAATTTTGCGTCAAATCCTGACGGTGTTGATGTCGCCGACAGTAAGCCAGTCATCCATGTTGCCATAACCACTTCTGTCTATCTGGAAAGGCGCCAGTTGCTGGATTGTCTCTACCGTTATCAATACCAGGTAGCGCTTGCCGCTCCAACGTTTTTGCTGTTTTTCGGTCAATTGAAGGGCGTTTTGATGGTCTGCCAGAAGTTTTTGCGATGCTTCGGGCGTAAGCGGCTCAGAATTGAGAACCCGGCAAACTTCAGCGCGCGCCTGCACCAACCCCTTGCCGTCATTGTTGAGAAAGTACAAGACATCGCCGGGATTGACCCTGCCATAGGGGAGCTTGCGTCCGGCAGCGCCGCGGATAATCATTGTTTTTTTGCCAGCCAGAAGATTTTCCATTTCCCCGGCTTGCGCGTCCAGGTAAACAACATGTTCCATGGCTTCTCCTTTTTATGTTTTTGACGATTCAATCAGATACATCAGCAAAGCCCTGTAATCTTTGACGCGCAGCGAAGGCGGGCTGGAAACGTCTGCAGAACCGAACAGGCAGGTTGCCACGCCCGCCGCCTGCCCGGCTTGGATATCGCGTTCGCTGAGGCAAATCAGCAGGGCTTCGGCGGGGTTCAAGGTGTGTTTTTCGAGCGCGGCAAGCAGGATGGCTGGATTTGGTTTGCAAGGATAGCCCTGCTCTGGGGTGAAAATGTCACTAAACAGGTCGGTCATCCCGTGTGCGGCGAGCAAGGCGCGGGTGGACTCCGTTCTTCGGGCGGTGACAATCAGATTCAAACCGCCGTGCGCCGTCATCCAGGCGCAGACTTCGGGCGCGCCGGGCAAGGGCAACTGGCGTTCTGGCGGAATCTGGCGGTAGCGCTCCGCAGACCGTTGGCGCAGCAGGGTGGGGTCAAGCTGGAAGCGAGCTGCCAGAGTCTCCACGCAACTATCGAGCGACTGACGGGCGAGGTCATCCACGACGTTCAGCGCGATGGAGCAGCCCATTTCGTTGAGCGATTGGCTGATGGCATAGGTGACTGCGGGATGGGTGTCGAAGAGAACACCGTCGGTTTCCCAAATCAGGCAGCGAATCACGAGGTTGCTCCCGTCACGCGAACCAGGTCAAAACGCCGAGCAAGATGGCAATCGGCAGACGGGCAAGGGCGACTTTGCGCCAGTTCTGGTCTCCGGCGATGGAGGAGACAGCGGCGCGCCCTCGCGGGTTGAATACCACCAGCGCGGCTTTCAAGCCCCAGCCCAGCGGCAGGATGACCATCAGCAGCCATCCCGCCCAGGTTCTGGGCGCGGCGCTTGCGAAGTGATAGAGCGCAAAGAGATAAAAGCCAACAAGCAAGAAACTTGCTGCTATGAACCACCAGGGACGGCGTTTGCCCGCGTAGGCGGACTGTTCCACCGTCTGCCAGCGCCCGCCCATCAGCCCGATGGCAAAGCTGGCAAGCAGGGCGGCAAATGTCAGAAAATAACCGAAGAGTTTGACGTATATCATGGAGATTCCTTTGAATACCTTAACGTTGCCAATTTGTTTCGCTTTGACTGTGAAGGCGACCACGCGCAAGCGGGGCGGAAGAGGTTAGCCAGCCCGCTCTCTTTGCTTTCATCATATAATCAAATCTCCCCGGTCACATCAGCAGACTGGGGAGATTCGCACCTGGTCAGTTGGGCAGGTTTATAGGAGAGCGCCCTGCCAGTAACGCCAGATGGCGAGCGCCAGAAAGATGGCAACAAATAGGTAGGGAACGAAGGTTTTGTTTTGTAAAGTGATGGCGGGTCCGCGAAAGAATTGCAGCAGAGTGGCATAGACTCCCGTGATTAAAGCCAGATAGGGCAGAAAACCGCCAAACGCGCAAGGCGAGAGTCCATAAACAAAGCCCTGCGCGGCATGTAAGAGACCCCGCTGCCAGGGTTCGCGCTGCCCACCCAGGAATCGGAACGTCAGGAAAACAATGGGTATCCAAATAAACGAGATGATGAACATCTCCAGCATGACAAGTCCCATGGCAAGCGGGTAAGAAAACACCCCATATTGCGGCAGCAGGGTATCACGCCAGTAAGGATACACATCCATTTGGGCGCCGAGCGAGGAGTTGATGGGGGTATCGCCAGGCATTCCCGCGCTCCAGGCAATGACCGAGCCAAAAGAAAGCCAGAATGCGAGCAGAAACAGATGGGTCAAAGGTTTGCTCCAGGATGTCTCATCGCGCAGGGCTTGGAAGAATGTTTCGGGGTGAAAGGTTGCCTTAAAAATTCGTTTGAAAAATTCTGTCATGGTTATTCTCGCTTATGCAATGGTTAGAATTCCATCCGTTCCAGTCTTATCTGCGCCATGCAGACAAACAGTACGCTCCAAAGCAGAGCGGCAGCAAGCGGCGGCCACAGCATGGCGGCTGGCACAACCTGATGGTTGGCGAGCAGCGCGGCGACTTTGGGCAACATCCAGGGAGTGACGTAGAGAAGCGGCTGGAAGAGAGAACCCAACATCCCGCCGCCCAAAGCAGAGCCTAATCCCACTCCCAGGATAGGCGCGCGGCTGTTGAATATCGTCCCAAGCGCCAGGGTAAGCGCGAGATAAAAAAGCGTGTGTAGCGCCAGTACGCCCACGCCCACCAGAAAGGATAGAATGGGAAATGCCACCCCCAACCGGATGGATAGCAGCCCATATCCCAAAACCGCGGGCAGCCCCACCAGCAAAACCAGAATCGCAAGGCCATTGGCGGCAAGTTTGGCGAACAGATATGCCCGGCGCGCGACCGGCTGGGAGAGCAGCCATGCTGTTAATCCACTTTGCCGTTCTCCTAGAATTGAATCCTGAATTAAGACAACGACGCTAATCGCCAGCACCACCGCTCCAAACTCAAAGAGAACTCCTGCGCCCATCTGCGAAATATAGGCTGTCAAACCACCTGCCTGCTCAATCTCGGCTTCACTTGCCAGAGAAGCAATTGTGGGGACAAAGAGCATATTTGCCATCAGCCCGCCAATCAGCCCCGACCAGAGCAGAGCATTTATCCACCAGCGGCGGGTTCCCCACCAGGCGCGATTTTCTTTACGAAGCAGGTTGGCAAAGCCACGCACAGCGCTCCATTCAGTTACAGGTTGAACGTTGAGTTTAGATGCCATTGGAATCGCCTCGCACAATATCCATGAAAACTTCTTCCAACTCGTACTTTTTGCGGCTGAATTCGACGACCGTGAGCGATGACTCGTTCAGCGCGTGCCGCAGCAAATGAGTTTCCGCCGCAGATTCATTGCTAACGCCGACCATCCAGGTTGTTTGTCCATTCTTTCCGCTAGAGCGGACTTGCGTTACCCAGGGCAGGCTTTCCAGCCGGGCTGCGAAATCTGGCGGCTCGTTCTTAACTTTGAGAACATAAACCGCGCCATCTTTGCCACTTAAAAGTTGCTCGATGGGGCCGCTGGCAACCACTTGACCATGATTCAGGATGGCAACCGTGTCACTAACGCGCTGGACATCATCCAGAATATGGGTCGAATAGAAAATGGTAGCCTGGCCGCGCAGACGAGTCATGATTCCCAGCACATCCTGGCGTCCGAGGGGTCCAGCGCGGCGGCTGGCTCGTCCAAGATGAGCAGTTCGGGCGAGTGGATTTGCGCCAGAGCAATTCCGAGCCGCTGCTTCTCGCCGCCTGAAAACCCGCAGATGGGACGCTCCGCTTTATTGGTCAGCCCGACCAGTTCGAGCATTTCGTCGCAGCGCGCCCGAATTTTTGCCTGTGGGTCGTCAAAAAAGAAGCGCGCGGCGAATTCGAGATTTTCACGGGCGGTCATGTAGTCGATAAAGCGCGGCTGCTGAGGCAGATAGCCTATCAGTTCCCGGATAGTAACGCTTTCGCGGACAAAATCCAATCCAAAAATTGCGCCGCTGCCGCTGGTCGGGCGCATCAACCCTAGCAAGATTTTCATGATGGTGGTCTTGCCCGCTCCATTAGGACCAAGAAAGCCGAAGATGGAATTGCGCGGGACATGCAAATCGATGCTCTTAAGCGCCTGCACATTGCCAAAAGATTTACTCAATCCGCTTATTTCAATGACATTGTTCGACGATATGAAGGATGGTTTGAGTTGCATGAAAGGAATTCCTGATTATGAAAAGGCAGGGGCGCATTTTCCGCCCCTGCCATGCGAGATGAAGCCTAAGGCTGACAGGTCACTTTATAAAGCAACCAATCGCCATCCACCTTTACCAAATCGACAGTGAACTCGTGGCCTTCAAACTCCGTGCTCACCGTGACCGATGCCCAACTGTCTGATATTTGCGGTTGAGAAACATCAACTTTGCCAGGCTTCTCTTGCGCGCACAACACGGGGTCATAAACCATCTCACCCTGGGTGAACTCGTCCAGAAAAGCCACCATCTCCGGGCTGAGATAGGGGCTGGTTCGGTAGGCAGAATCCATCAACGGATTACCTTCATAAGACAGGTACCCCTGGTAAAAATCCTGCACAACTTTTCTGGCATTGGCTTGTTCGTTGCCAGTGTTAATGGTGGGCCAAAGTACAAAAGCCAGCGTGGCAAAAGCGGCAGCGTACAGGATGATGAGAAATCCAAATTGTTTCTTGTTGTTCATTCTTTTCTCCTTTTTGAACTACGCTAACTATAAAGAAAATCTCCCCAGCCTGTATCGGCAGACTGGGGAGATTTGTACCTGGTCAGTTGGGCAGGTTTAAGGCATGAGACGGACAGAATCGACCTTCCATGCGCCCATTTCACTGACCATATTCACTTGCAAATGGAGGACAGTATCATCGTTGAATTCTAAATGCACAAAGGCGGTATTTGGCTCATGACCTGGATCGACGCCAAAGCGCAAAGGCAGGTCTTGCGCCAGTAAAAATGGGTCGGCGGGGAGATCGATCAACGCGAGTTCGTCTAATTCAGCAATTAACCGCTCAGAGAGAAAGTCACTTGTACGATAAGCCTTGCTGGTGATCGGACTCCCATTTTTACTAGCATAGCCCAAATACCAGGTATAAAAGGCTTTTGCTGTGCCAAATGAGTCAAACGCGCAGGTAATGTTGCCTATTTTCCAACCTTCGTCGCTCTGCAGCAGATCAACGGTAAAAAAGTGATTGGGGAAATTAGTGCGCATCAGAACATAAGCCCATTCCGGGCTGGTAAACACAGCATCTACCCGAATTTCTGTAGGTATATTCTGCGCACATAGGAATGGGTCGTATCCACCCTGGTTCTCAAAACTAACCAACAACTCATCTACTCGGTCCATGAAACCAGGGGTCAGCGCCAAGTTTTGGCGGTAGGCTTTGTCGGCGAGTACGTTACCTTGGTAACCGAGGTGCCAGGCATAAAATTCTTGCGCCACCTGTTCAGGCGAAGCGGCGGGTTGGGGATTTGCCTGAATGGTTGGCAAGATAACGAATGCCAGCGTGCCAAGCAACGCCGCAAACACAACAATGAGAAGACCGATTATCTGTTCGTTTTTCATATCCTTATCCTTTCTGATCTATTGTTTGCTTCCAATATAAGCAAACCCCCCTCCGTGCACATCGGCAAGTGGAGGGGAGTTGATCCTCTTCGGTTGAATAGATTTATTCCTGGCTACCTAACCAGTTTGTTTTGCAAGGCAATCGCCACGGCTTCGGTTCGGCTTGTGGCATTCAATTTGGAAAGAACGCTGCTGACGTGGAATTTCGCCGTCGAGACGCTGACCACCAGGCGCTTGGCAATCTGATTGTTGTTCAAGCCTTCCACCATGAGCGCCAATACTTCACGCTCGCGCTCGGTCAGGTCGAAGCCGACTTTATCGGCGGGATGGCGAGCAGCCTGGATGAGCGCCTGGGCGGCTTCCGGGGCGAGGGTGGGTTTGCCCATCGAAGCGGCGCGTATGGCATTGGCAAGTTCGGCGGCGGTCACGTCTTTGAGCAGGTAGCCAATCGCCCCGGATCGCAGCGCGCCCTGCACCAATTCCTGCTCTTTGAAACTGGTCAGGACAATCACCTGCACATCAGGGCAAACTTCGCGCAGGCGGCGGGTGGCGGTCGCGCCGTCCATGCCGGGCATGACCAGATCCATTAAAACCACGTCTGGCTTGAGCAGCGGGCAGCGCGCCAGGGCTTGTTCGCCGTTTTCGGCTTCGCCGACCAGTTCCATATCGTCGCAGGTCATCAAAAAGGTCGCCAGACCGCTACGTACTACGGCGTGGTCATCTACCAGCATCACGCGAATGGGGGTCATAGGATCTCCTGTTGAGGGGATTTCCAATCCAGCGTAATGGTTGTTCCCTGTTCGGGCACGCTGTGGATTTGAAGGGAGGCGCCAATCGATTTGGCGCGTTCGCGCATGATGTTCAGCCCCAAACTATCGGGGGGGACTGTGAGCGGGTCGAAGCCGCGCCCGTCGTCGCGCGCTTCCAGCCGCAATTGTTCTTTTCCGCCCGACAGCACCATGACAACCTGCCGCGCTTGGGCGTATTTGGCGATGTTGTTGAGCGCCTCCTGCGCCACGCGGTAGAAGACGGCTTTTACCCCGGCGGGTGGGTCGGGCGACCCTTCGATGTTCAGCTCAACCGGCAGTCGGGCGCGGGCGGTGAAGGCGTTCGCCAGATGACGCAGTAAATCTGGGAGTTCCGTATCGCTCAGCGCGGCGGGACGCAGTTCGAACAACAGGGTGCGCATTTCAGAGAGCGCGCCGCGTGTGAGTTGGCGCAAATCTTCCAGTTTTTGGAAGGCGGTTTCGGGGTTGCGCTGCCAGAGTTTGGGCAGCGTTTCGGCAATCAGGCTGGCAGAAAAGAGAGTCTGCGAGACGGCGTCGTGCAAGTCGCGCGCCAGACGGCTTCGTTCCGCCAGTGCCGCGCCTTCAGCGGCTTGCTCTCTCAGCAGGGCGTTTTCAATCGCAAGGGAAGCCTGACTGGCAAAAATAGAGGCAACTTCAATTTCATCCGGCTGAATGTTGCGTGGGGCAGAGTAATATAAAACCAGCCCGCCGTACATTTCGCCCTGTATGCTCATTGGTATAGCCAGCACCGCGCCATATCGGTCAGAGAATTGTTGAAGCCGACCGGTCAGGCTGGAGTCGAGAAAAACGGTTTCTCCCCTGGTGTTGTAAACTGTCTGACCCTGGAAAACTTGAGAAGTATCGTTCACCGCCACTGGCTGCCGCGTAAGAACAGCCTGACCGAGCGCGCCCTGTCCCAAGGACAGGCGGATGTGTGCAACATATTCTGGCGAAAGACCTACGGAAGCCTGGGGAGAGAGAATACCTGCCGCCGGGTCTAACTTATGAACGGCTGCGGCTTTGGCGTTGAGCAATTGCTGGGCTTGGACTACGATATGCTGTAGAATTTCATCCAGCGGGCGCGCTGTATTCAGGATAGAGAGGGTCTCCCGCAAGCTCTCTGCCACATTGCGGCGTCGTTCGGTCTCCTGGAAGAGGCGGGCATTTTCGAGCGCCACCGCCATCTGCTCGGCAAACACCAGCCCCAGTTGAATTTGCTCTTCCTGAAAATCTTGCGGCTCGGCGTAGTAAAACACCATCCCACCGTAGAGGGTATTCTGAATGTGGAGCGGAACAGCAAAGGAACCGGAGTAGCGCTCGCGTAGGGCGATTCGCTCGCGCTTAATCGCTTCGGGGATGGAGGGGTCGCGGCGGATTTCATCCACCCGCTCAGGCAGGGGCGGATAATTGCCGTAGATGGGCTGACGCGCAAGCAAAGCCTGTAGGTAGCCATCTCCTCCCGAAGGCTTCATCGCCGAAAACGGACGGCTGCTGCGTTTCTCGAAGACTCCTTCCATGCCATAGGCGGCGATTTGGGTGACGACCTGATTTTCCAGGTCCAGGTGATGCAGCACGCACGCTCCCGCCCCCAACTGCTTCGCCGCCAGTTCCACCGCCTGTTGCAGAAAGTCGTCTAGCGGAATGTTGGAGTTAATCATGCAGATAATATCGCGCAGGCTTTCGGCGGTGGCGCGCCGCCGCTCAATTTCTTCGGTACGCGCTTGCACGCGGGCTTCCAGTGTGGCGTTTATCTCCTGCAGAGCCAGTTCGGCTTCTTTTTGCTCGGTCAGGTCAATCACCATGCCGTCGAAGTGGGTCAGGCGACCGTTTGAATCGTAGCCGGGATTGGATATGGTTTGCACCCAGCGCCAGCGCGCCTGACGGGGGTTATAGATGCGGGTCAGCTGATTGTACGGCTCGCCCAGTTTCAGGGCGCGGCGGTTGGCTTCGAGCACGCGCGGCGCGTCGTCTGGATGGAGATTTTTGAACCAATTGGTGAAGTCGTAGTAGTCTTCCACGCCGGTCAGTTCGCGGATGGAGGGGCTGGCGAGCGTCACCTGCGCCCCAAAGGGGCTGGCGGGGTCAAGCGTGACCCGGTAAATAGCAAAGTGTTGGGCGTTTTCGACAATTGAACGCAGGAGAGATTCGTTGGCGGTCAGACGGGTGAGGGTTTCGCGCAGTTGGGGTTCATCCAGCGCGCCGGGCAGGGAGGAGAGCGTCCCAAGCACCGGGTCGGGCGTGAAGGCGATGATCTGCTGTCCATTGGCTTGCGAGGCAGGAAGTAAATCAAACTCACAGACTTCATCCCCGCAAGCCTGACAGAGCTGTTCGATGCAGACCACATCGCGTCGCCGAGTGATCACGTTGATGAAACCAACCAGGACGCCAGCCGTATAAGCGCAGACCGGGTTGGTCGCACGTTGACCATGACGGAGCATCATCCAGGCTTCAAAAGCATCCCGAGCCCGCACTGTCAATCGACCCAGTGGCCACTCAGCCTGTATAATTTCGAATTGGCCAAACCCAGCCGCCTGGTAGGATTGGATGCACTGCAAGAATAAGTCTCGCTGGGTTTGCGGATCATCTGCCTGCTTCTGAGAGGCGGCATAGGAAGCGCCCCCGTTGGCGCCGGCTTGTTGGAAGACTTCGTTCGCCGTTTTTGAGCCAACCAGGTTTTCCACCTGACGACGCAAGCTCCAAAACCCGGCTTCGATGTCCACCAATGCCATACGCGCGCCACCGAAGTGTAAATTTCCTGAAGCGATTTGGAGAAACTGTGAGTTTGTTTTGGGTGTGGACATGGATATTCTCTATAAAAAATTTTACACCAAAAATCATTTCAAAATTTGGTTGATCGACCATAAAAAAACTGAAGTGCGACAAAGGGGACAAGAACACGAAATTTGTATGGGGCACTAACGCTACTCCAATTGCCTTCAATCTTTTCTATATAGGCGATGGTGTCTCCTCGTATAGTAAGGTACTTGGTTGAGCCGATGAGTGTTCTTTGAAGAACAAAACTATTTCTTAGCAGGAAACACATTTATATAGCAATGGGCAGAATAACATTGGGTAGCACTTCAATAAAACGTGGAGGTTGAAAAAATGAAGGTCCTGTGGCACTCTAAAGGTCCCACACCTTACAAGAGCAAGCCACATGGACCCTCGAGAACAATTCTGCCCGAATATGACCTGCCC
>Ga0209381_1000765_pt1 | contig 67362 bp, 50 predicted proteins | sample DewCreD2012metaG_FD_184111 | JGI IMG/M metagenome (GOLD analysis project Ga0209381, IMG submission 184111) | Hot spring sediment bacterial and archeal communities from British Columbia, Canada, to study Microbial Dark Matter (Phase II) - Dewar... ... | reverse complement strand
AAAGCCAACCGCGGGCTCTTTTGGGCCTGACCTTGTAAAAAATCGCCCGCCGTCGAGCGCAAAACCGGACACAAAAAATCGCGCTTTGAAAATTTCCCAAGAAAAACAAAAGAAAGGGGGCTGTCCCTTGACGGCGGGGTCTGGGAGGGACAGAATCGGGTACAGCGGTGAACAGTGAAAAATACGACGATATCTCAATGGATGAAGGTGTTCGTCTGGATGTGGGGTGGCATCTTGGGGGTGCTGCCGGCTGCCGCACAAACCCAGCCCGCACCGACTTCCCCCGCCTCGAACGAGCCGCCCGCTAGCCTAACGGATGTCGTCAAGGATGATGTCCAACGTTGCCGAGTCCATCTTCGATTTGGAAGCCTTCTCAATGAAGATGTGCTGATCAAGGAAAAGATGCTCCAAGGGAGCAACCTGAGCATTCAGGAAGAAGATGGAATCTTTTACGGATTCGCCTACGGCCAATCCACGAGATTCCGCATCGACGAAGGCAGGGTCTCCGGCTCGATCTCCGAACTCGGTCTGATGCTGAACGTCCTGGTCGAGGGGCCCTTCACCGAGGTCAGCGGTCTCATCGAGGCCACCCGCGTATTCGCCAGAGTTTCCGACAACGCCATTTCGGTCAAGGGCCCCGGGGCGGGCATGGCGCTCAAGTTGCGGCGAGGCAACCACCTGAGCGGTTCGTTCGTGTCCGGCTCCCAGATCGGCTCAGCCGAATTTACCTCGTTTGGTTGCAACCTTGACTTCATCCGAAAACGACCGGAGCTGATCGTAATTCTGCTGCTTCTGTGGATGGCTCGTTGACCCGCTCTGGGCCGCAGGTCAGATCAATCGTCCGCTGGCTTCGGGGATTCGTTCGAGCAGAAACGCCCGAAATCTCTCTCGCAGTCGCTGGTCGAGCTGCTGCACCCGCTGGCGCGTGATGCCGGTGTTGTTGCCGATTTCCTGAAAGGTCTGGATGTCCTCTTGTGAAAAACGCGCATCCCAAATGAGCTGCTCGCGCTCGTCCAGCGTGGAGCGAAACTCGTCCATCACCGCCCGCACCCGGCGCCGCAGGTCCTCGTCCGCCACGATGGTCTCAGGGCTGCTTCCGGGGCCCGCCAGCGTGTCCTCCAGAGTGTGACCCGTGTTCGGGTTTTCCGCCTGGAGCGAACTCTCGGGTCCGGCCATGCGCTTCTGCATCTCCACGACATCTTTTTCGGACACGTCGATGCGCTCGGCCAGAAGCCGGCTGTCGGGCGTGTATCCCTCTCGCAGCAGCCGGTTCTGCTCCTTCTTGAGCCGGAAAAAGAGCCGCCGCTGGGCCTGGGTGGTCCCGATCTTCACCAGGCTGAAATTCTCCAGGATGAATTTGTAGATGTAGGCCCGGATCCACCATTGCGCATACGAGGGCAGGCGCACCCCTCGGTAGGGATCGAAATGCTTCACCGCCTGCATCAGGCCGATATTGCCTTCCTGGATGAGGTCCAGCACGTTCTGGTAGTAGTTGCGGTGCTCCATGGCGATCTTGACCACCAGCCGCAGGTTCGCCGTGACCAGCCGGTAGGCCAGCGCCGGATCCTGGGTGCGCTGGAATTCCACCGCCAGGCGGTGTTCTTCCTCGGGCGAGAGCAGGCCGAACTGCCCCACCTCGGACAGATACCGCTGGAGCGGATCGAGGTGGGTGAGCGCCGCCGTCCGCTGCGGCACGGGGACCATCGAGGCTTCCTGCCGCTCCTTCGCGCCGGAGCCGTTTTTCACCGCTTTCGCCATCCGCCCTCTCTACCGCGCTCCCGCGGCCGCGAACGCCGCGTTGACCATGGCCTGGGCCTCGGCCTGGATGCGCCGCAGATGCTCCTCATCGCGGAAGCTCTCGGCGTAGATCTTGTACACGTCTTCGGTCCCGGACGGCCGGGCCGCGAACCATCCGTTGTCGGCCACCACCTTCAACCCTCCGATGGCCGCCCCATTTCCCGGCGCCCGCGTAAGCTTGGCCCGGATGGGCTCGCCGGCGAGCTCCCGGGCCTCGACCTGCTCCGGAGAAAGCTTGGAAAGGACGCTCTTTTGCAGCTTGTTGGCCGGCGCGTCGATGCGTTGATAGATGGGAGCTCCGAACCGGCCGGTCAGCTCGCGGTAGATCTCGCCGGGATCCCGTCCGAGGACCGCGGTCATCTCCGCGGCCAGCAGATCCAGGATGACCCCGTCCTTGTCGGTGGTCCACACGCTGCCGTCGCGTCTCAAAAAGGACGCGCCCGCGCTTTCCTCGCCGCCGAAGCCGAAGCTGCCATCGAGCAGCCCCGGCACGAACCACTTGAAGCCCACCGGAACCTCGCACAACGCGCGCCCGAGGTGCGCGGCCACCCGGTCGATCATCGAGCTCGACACCAGCGTCTTGCCCACCGCCGACCGCGGACTCCATTGCGGCCGGTGCTGGAACAGGTACCAGATGGCCGCGGCCAGATAGTGGTTGGGATTGAGCAGACCCGCGCTCCGGGTCACGATGCCGTGCCGGTCGTAGTCGGTATCGTTGCCGAAGGCGATGTCGAACCGGTCCTTGAGGGCGATCAGCGAGGCCATGGCGTGGGGCGATGAGCAGTCCATGCGGATGCGCCCGTCCCAGTCGAGCGTCATGAAGGAGAAGGTCGGATCCAGCCGGGGGTTCACCACCTGAAGGTCGAGGCCGTAGCGTTCGGCGATGGGTTGCCATAGCGAAAGCCCCGAGCCGCCCATGGGATCGACGCCGATCTTGAGCCCGGCGCCGCGGATGGCCGGCATGTCGAGGACGAGTTCCAGGGCCTGGACGTACGGCGTCACGAAGTCGTGCGCGCGAACGTTGTCCTGCGTGCGCGCCAGGGCAAAGGGCATGCGCCGGACCTCGCGGTTTTGCTCGAGCAGCAACTGGTTGGCGCGCTTTTCGATGGCGGCCGTCTCCTCGCTCCCGGCCGGCCCGCCGTGGGGCGGGTTGTACTTGAAGCCGCCGTCCTCGGGTGGGTTGTGCGAGGGGGTGATGACGATGCCGTCGGCGGGGCGATCCGGATGGGCGCGGTTGTGCTCCAGGATGGCAAACGAAATTACCGGCGTGGGCGTATAGCCGTCCCGCGAGTCGATGCGGACCTGGACGCCGTTCGCTCCCAGCACCTCGATCGCGGTGATGCGGGCCGGTTCGGAGAGAGCGTGCGTGTCCGCGCCGAGAAAGAGCGGGCCGGTGATGTTCTTCTCGCGGCGGTAGTCGCAGATGGCCTGGGAGATGGCCAGGATGTGGGCCTCGTTGAAGGAGCTGCTCAGAGAGCTTCCGCGGTGGCCGGACGTGCCGAAGGCCACCCGATCGATGTCGGGATTTACTTCCCATGCGTAGTACGCGGCGATCAGCCGGGGGATGTTCGCCAGCGTCTCTTGGGGAGCGGGCTTTCCGGCCAGGGGATGGTGGGCCATGTTTCACCTCCGCGATGACGGCGCTTGAGAAAAACACGTTAAGCTGCGACCGTCAACGGTTGCGCCCTCTTGACCCTCGGTAGCCAGGCTATATGATGGAGACGCCGTGACCGGGGATACGAAACTTTTTGGCAAGTACCGCCTGGCCAAGCGCATCGGAGTCGGCGGAATGGCCGAGGTGTGGCTGGCCACCGCCGCCGGCCCGGGCGGCGTGACCCGGCCGGTGGCGGTCAAGCGCATCCTGCCCCATCTGGCCGAGGACCGCGAGTTCTTGACCATGTTCTTCGACGAGGCGCGCATCCTGGCGCGCCTCAACCACCCCAACATCGTGCAGATCCACGAGATGGGCAAGACCGATTGGGGCTACGCGCTGGTCATGGAGTTCGTCCATGGCGCCAACATGGAGAAGGTGCTCAAGGTCTGCGCGCGCCAGGGCCGAAAGCTGCCGATCGAGTACGCGGTCAAGATCGTGAGCTACGTGTGCGAGGGCCTGGAGTACGCCCATAATTTCACCGCCCCCGATGGGCGCCCGCTCGAACTGGTGCACCGGGATCTCAGCCCGGGCAACATCATGATCAACTTCGACGGCGTGGTGAAGATCCTCGACTTCGGAGTGGCGAAGGCCGCCGGCAACCTCACCAAGACCAGGCCTTCGTTTCTCAAGGGCAAGGCCGCCTACATGGCGCCGGAGCAGATCGCCCAGGCCGAGGACCTGGACCGGCGGGTGGACGTGTTCTCTCTGGGCGTGTCGCTGTTCGAGTTCGTCACCGGCCAGCGGCCGTTCGACGGCGGGACCGAACTCCAGGTCATGATGGCCATCACGCAAAAACCCACCCCGGACGCGACCGCCCTGTGCCCCGATGTGCCCGCGGAGCTTTCGGAAATCCTCAAAAAGGCGCTGAGCAAGAAACGCGAGGAAAGATACGGCTCCGCCCGGGAGATGCGGGCCGACCTGGAGACGTTTTTGTTCAACCGGCGCCTGCTGGTGGACCAGGTGGCGCTGGCGGGTTTTTTGCGGGAGCTGGCCCGGACCAAGACCACCGGGTCCATACCCGCGGTCTCCTCGGCCGGCCCCATCCCGACGCCGACCGCGATCCCGGTATCGCGAGAAAGCGCAAAGAGCCTGACACCCGCGCCCGCTGTGGCGGTATCGACCCCGGCGGCGTCCCCGGCACCGGCCCCCGCCGCCGCCAGCCCGCCGCCCCCTCCGGCGCCTTCGGATTCCCCGGCGGCGCCGGCATCTCCGCCGCCGACTCCGGCCCCGCATAGGACCGAACCTCCCCGCCCGATGGGCTTCGGGCTCGGAACCATGCCGGGAGAGGAACCGCCGCGCCCGGTGAGCCGATCTCCAATACTGATCGCGGGTGTCGTGCTGCTCCTGCTCGGAGGGGCCGGAGCGGCCGTTTTGCTGGCAACGCGCACGGGAGGATCGTCCTCGCGCTCGATGCCGGAGAGCGGGAGCGCGAAACCGGCCCAAGAAGAGCCTTTTGCGCCTGATGCCGGCGCGCGCGCGGTCGAACAGACCGTCGAGGGCGCTGATGGCGGCACGAGCGCGGCCGTCGCTATGGTCGATACAAAAGACGCAAAGCCCGCGCCGTCCGCGGATGACAAGGCTTTCCCGAATGCCGGGGTGGATGCCGGGGCGGACGCGCCGGCGAGCAAATTTGCTGCCGTGCCTTCGCCGCCGGTCGCTGGCGGGCGGCCAACTCCGAAAAAACCAGCGACCCGGTCGGCCGGGACGCCCGCGAAGATCCCGTCAGGCCCCAGGGAAGATGATGTGCTGGTCGAGTCGCCGAAAGAATCTCCCAGCTCGCCGGCTGTGGCCGAAGTCGCTCCTCCGCCGGCGCCTGTGGCGGACCCACCGCTCATATTGCCAGCCCCAACGCCGCCCTCTCCGCTGCCGTCCCCTCCGGCGGACGAAACGTCCGGACCGGCGGCTCCAGCGGCTCCGCCGACCTACCAGCCGCCCGAAGTCGTTCGCAAGCGCCGGATCGCCGGAGTCGAGCCGGAATATCCTCCCATCGCGCGGCAGACCCAGCGAGAGGCGACGCTCCTGGTCAAGATCAGGATTTCCGCGCAGGGCGAGATCTCCGAAATCCGTTTTCTCAAGACCGACCCGCTCTTCGAAGACGTGGTTCGCGAGGCCATCAAGACCTGGCGTTTTTCGCCGGCGACCATCAATGGCCGGCCCATCGAGACCTACACCAACTACAAGTTCGTGTTCTCCCTCGGTCCCTGAGAGCAAATATTTCTTTTTTTCCCGACGGTTGCGGTGCTCGGCCTTGGTGATCAGCCGGTAACTTGGCATCCAGAAACGAATGGGCCTGTCCCCATTGTTTTTGTTTTGTTTTCATGTGGTTACACGGAAAGCGGCCGTCGTCTTTGGCGCGCTTGCGTTGGTCTCTAGCTGGTATTTAAAAAACGTATCACAATCAATCACATAGATATGGCGACAGGGACTTTCGGGGGGAGCCTGTCCCCAGTGGTTCTTGAAGAGGGTCATGCCAAACCCGTCGAAATCGCGAGGAATCCTTGACACGATGAACCTGGACGAAAATAATGCCCCGTCCGCCGAAAAAGGGGACCAACCCTTCGGCCCGGATGCGCCGGGAAAATTCCGGAGAACACCTTGACATTGAAGACCCTTGTCGCCGCGCAGTGCCGATTTTGCGCCAAGAATCCCTGGAAGATCCTCGCCGTCGCGGCCCTCCTCTCCGTCCTCGCCGGCATCGCCGTCGCCCACCTGCCCATCCTCACGGCGCGCCAGGCGCTGCTGCCGAAGGATGAGGACGTCGCCATACGGTTTCAGCGCTTCCTCAGGACCTTCGGCGCCGCCTCGGACCTGATCGTCGTTCTCGATGGAGACAATCCGGTCGAGCTGGAACGTTTCACCATCGATCTCGCCGAGCGCCTGCGCGGTCTTCCCGAGGTCGGCTCGGTCACCGAACACCTCAACATCCGTTTCTTCCTGGAGCATGCCTTTTTGCTCATCCCGGAAGATCGCCTGGTCCAGTTCTCCTCGGTGATGGAGCTTTTGGAAGGCATGCAGGTCTCCGACGCCACCACCCTCGAAGAAAGCCTGGGCGCCGCCCTCCAGTGGATCGAAAACCACCCTCCGCTCAGCAAGATCGCCGTCGATATTCCCACCGCCCAGGGGGGCCTGGAGATATTGAACTTCTTCCTCGACGAGTGGCGCCGTTTTCTCGATTCGCCCGAGCCGCCCACCGCCCTGGCCTGGGAAAAGCTGCTGGTCCGCTACGGCGCCGAGGGGATGGCCAAGGGCTTCTTCGCCTCGCGCGACGGGCGCATGTTGTTCGTCTTTGTCCATCCTCGCGACGCATCGGAGGAGTACGATTCGCTGCGGCCGTTCATCGAGGGCGTCCGCGGCGCCGCCGCCGAGCTGGCCGAGCTGGCGCGCAAGGCGGGACGGACCCCGCCCCGGGTGGCGCTTACGGGTCTGCCGGCCATCGTCTTCGAAGAGTACGTCTCGTTGCGCAGCGATATCCTGATGGTGGTGTTTTCGGCGGCGGCGCTGATCATCGTGCTCATGATGGCGGCCTACCGTTCGCTCCGGCGCGGGTTGATCATCTTCATCCCCATGCTGCTCGGGGTCCTGTGGAGCACGGGACTGACATTGTTCCTCGAGGGGCATCTGACCATCATCACCTTCGCCTTCACCGCCATCCTGTTCGGCCTCGGCGCCGACTACGGGATCTTCACTACCGCCCGCATTGTCGAGGAGCGCCGCGGCCCGGCCCCGCTCGCCGAGGCCATCGCCGCCGGGATGGCCGGCGCCGGCCGGGCCGTGCTCACCGCCGGCGGCGCCGCGGTGGTGATCTTCGGCGCCCTGGGGACCGTGCGCTTCACCGGCTTTGCCGAGCTGGGACGGGTGGCGGCCTTCGGCGTGCTCATGGTGCTGGTCTCGACCTATACCGTCGGCCCGGCGCTCTACGCCCTGCTGCCGCCCCGCTTGCGGGCTACGCGCCCGGCCCCGGGCCCGGCGCCCGAGACGCCCGTTCGCGCCGAACGGCGCTGGCCGGCCGCGGTCGCCGTCGTCCTGGGAATCGCGGCGGCGGTCGGGGGCACCTGGGCCGCCCGGGGGATCCCATTCGACTACGACGTGCTGTCGCTTCTGCCCGAAAACTCCGAGGCCGCCGAGTACCAGCGCCGCATGGTGGCCGAGAGCGATTATCAGGGCGAGGTGGTCATCTTCCTGGCGAACTCGATGGAGGAAGCGCGCCGCATCTCCGCCGAGGCCTCCGCCCTGCCCAGCATCGCCCGGGTCCAGTCCGTCACCAACCTGTTTCCGCCGAACGCCGCCCGGCTCGCCGAGATGGCCCGTCCCATCGGCGCGTCCGTCGCCCGCGCTTCCTACGCCCGCAAGGCCCTGGCCATGGAGCGGGTGGCGCTGGCGCCGGAAGCCTTCTCGCAGTTGGTCGGGCTCATCGCCCGCGGGCAGACGCTCATCGACGAGGCCGAGGAGCAGGCGTTTTCCGCCGGGCACGGCGATCTGGTCCAGGTCATCGACCGGGTGCGCAGCCGCGTCCACGATGTCCTGGAGAGCGTGCGCCGCGATCCCGAACAGGCGCGCCGGCGGAGCGAGCGGTTCTTCCAGACGCTGCTGGAGATGACCCAGGCGGGATTTCGCGTCATCGAAAAGTGGCAGCAGGCCGAGCCGCTCACGCCGCAGGCGTTGCCCGCCTCGCTGCGGGATCGTTTCTTCACCCATGACGGCGCCCAGGTGGTGGTGTACGCCTTCCCCTCCGAATCGGTGTACGATCCCGACGCGCTGGACCGCCTGATGAAGGACGTGTACCGCGTCTCGCCGGAGGCCACCGGGTTTCCGACCACGCATCAGGTGTTTTCCCGCGCCGTGGTGGAGAGTTTCACCCGCGGCACCTATCTGGCGCTGGCGGCCTGTCTCATCTGGATCCTGCTGGTGCTGCGTTCGCTGCGGCTGTTTCTGGTCGCGGCGCTGCCCATGGTGCTCGGCGGCGGCTGGCTGCTCGGACTGATGGCCGCGGGCGGTTTCAAGTACACCTACGCCAACATCATCGCCTTGCCGCTGGTGATGGGGCTGGCGGTGGACTACGGCGTCTGGTACGCGCACCGGCTCGGCGAGTTTCCGGATCTGGGCGCCGGGCCGGTGATGCGGCGTTCGGCGGCCACCATCGTCATGGCCGCGGCCACGGTGCTGTCCGGGCTGGGCGCCATCACCCTGGCCCGCTATCGCGGCGTGTCCGGCATGGGCGTGGCGCTCACCGCCGGCCTGTTGTGCTGCCTGGTGGCCTCGCTGGGCCTGGCGCCGGCTGCGGCCCGTCTTCTGTTCCGGAGGAAATCATGAAAATCATTTTCGTCCTGCTTCTGGCCGGCGTCGGGAGTGTGGGAGTGGCATCGCGCGCGCAAGCGGCCCAGACCATCCTGGTCTGCTACCCCGGCGGCCCGGTGGACGCCGCCGAGGCCGGCAACGCCCTGAGCTCGATGCTGCGCGTGGTCGAACGCGTGGGACAGTGGAAGAGCGGGACCTTCGAGAGCGCCTTCACTTCCCGCGCCGACGAGTGCCGCAAGCTGCTGGCCGAGCGCAAGCCGGCCTTCGCCATCACCTCGCTGGGCCTCTACCTCGAACTGGCCGCGCGGCACCACCTGGTGCCGGTGGTCCAGCCGCGCATCAAGGGCCAGACCGCGGAGCGGTACCGGATCATGGTCAAGAAGGGCGCCTTCGCCGATCTGGCCGCGCTCCAGGGAAAGACGCTGGGCGGCAGCGTGCTCGAGGAGACGGAGTATCTGCGCCGGATCGTGTTCGCCGGGCGCATCGATCCCTCCCGGCACTTTTCCCTCAAGCCCTCGCGCCAGGCCCTGCGCTCGCTGCGGGCCCTGGCCAAGGGCGAACTCGACGCCGTGCTGGTCAATCAGCAGCAGTACGACGCGCTGGGCGGATTGCCCTTCGCCAAGGATCTGGAAGCGGCGTTCACCTCCGAGGCCATTCCGCTCATGGGCCTGGTGGCGGACGAGAAGGCCACCAGCGCCGGCGAGCGCGAGCGCCTCACCCGCGCCTTGCAAGGCATGTGTCAGGATTCTGAGGGCAAGAAACTGTGCGAGCTCTTCGGGGTGGAGTCGTTCGAACCGGTGAAGCCGGGGACCTTCGACACCGCCCGCACGCTGTGGGAGGCGGGTTCGAAATGACGCGCCGGCTGCTGGTTTTCCTGGGCGCTGCCCTGGCCTGCGGCTGCGGCCACCTGGCCACCGACCTTGTGCCCCTCGACCTGTCCGGTTGTCCGACCGAAGTCGGCCTGGCGCAGGACGCCTTCGACTGCGGCAGCGACAGCGCGCTATTAAGCTGCGCCCTGGGAGCCCTGCGCCAGGACGACCGGCCGCAGCTTCGTCGCACCGCCCTCGGCTCGAAATTGTGCAAGCTGCTGGCCGAACGCGAGGCCGACCCGTCGCGGCGCGAGCGGCTCGCCGCCGAGGGCGTTCGTCTGGCCGAGGAGGCGCTGGCGCTCGGCGCCGAGGACGAGGGCGCGGTGAACTACTTCCTCGGCGCCAATCTGGGCATGGCGGTGCGCGATCACGCCATGCTCGCCTTCCAGAACCTCTCCCGCCTGCACGAGACGCTGAAGAAGGCGCACGAGAAGGCCCCGGACGTGGACCAGGGCGGCCCGGGGCGGATCCTGGCCATGCTGTACCTCAAGGCGCCTCCCTGGCCCAAGGGCATCGGCGACGTGGACCGGGCGCTGGAGCTCCTGGAAGGACTGGTCGAGCGCCATCCGGGCCATCCGCTCAACCATCTGTTCTACGCGCAGGCGCTGTGGCAGGCCGAGGAGGACGGCGCCCGCGCGGCGGTGGACCGGGAGCTGGGCGAGGCCGGGCGGCTGATCGAGAGCGGCCGCTTCGGTTCGTGCAGCGAGCCGTGGCGAAAGGAGCTCGGGGCCTTCGCCGCCGGCCTCCCCAGGACAGAGTCCGAGAAAAGGGAGGGCGAATGAACCGGGTGTGGATCCGCGGCGGGGATCGCCTCGATGGCGGCGACGCTCCACGGGTGTTTGCGGGAGGGGTGTTGTGCCATGACGACGCCATCGAGGCGATCGGGCCCGACGCCGAGCTGGAGAAGCGCGCGCGCGGGGCGGAGGCGATCGCGGCCAACGGCCGCCTGGTGGCGCCGGGGTTCATCAACGCCCACATGCACCTGTACTCCACCCTGGCCCGCGGCATGGTCCTCAAGGACCCGCCGGCCGAGAATTTTCTCGAGATTCTGGAGCGGCTGTGGTGGCGGCTGGACAAGGCGCTGATCCTCGAGGACCTGGGCGTCTCGGCGGAGCTGGCGCTGGCGGACGCGCTGCGCGCCGGGGTGACCACCCTGATCGACCACCACGCCAGCCCCTCCTGCATCGCGGGGTCGCTCGACGAGCTCGCCGCCGCGGCGCAGCGCCTGGGGGTTCGCCTGTGCACCTGCTACGAGGTGTCCGATCGCGACGGCCCGGAGAAGGCCCGCGCCGGGATCGAGGAGAATCTGCGCTTCGCCGCCGCGGCGCGGCGGGAGCCGCTCCTGCGGGGCCTGTTCGGGCTCCATGCCTCGTTCACCCTGGAGGACGATACCCTGCGGCGCTGCGCCGAGGCCGGCGCGGGCGCGGGCCTGGCCTTCCACGTGCACGCGGCCGAGGCGGCCTCCGACGTGGCGGACGCCAAAAAGAGAGGCGCCATGGGAGCGGTGGCCCGCCTGCACCGTCTGGGCGTCCTCCCGCGCGGCAGCATCGCCGCCCACTGCGTCCACACCTCCGAGCCGGAGTGGGCGTTGCTCAAGGAAGCCAACGTCTTCTGTGTGCACAACCCCCAGTCCAACATGAACAACGCCGTGGGCACGGCGCGCGTGGCCGAGATGGTGGCCGCCGGCGTCCCGGTGGGCATCGGCAGCGACGGCATGGAGGCCGACGTGCGCGAGGAGCTGCGGGCCGCCTTCCTGCTCGATCACCACCGGCGCTCCGATCCGCGCGGGATGTGGGCCGAGCTCGGCCTGCTGCTCTCGGTCAACCGGCGCCTGGCCGGCGGAATCTTCGGCCGGACGCTGGGGGAGCTCGCGCCGGGCGCGGCCGCGGACGTGGTGGTGTACGATTATCACCCGCCGACGCCGCTTTCGGCGCAGAACTTCCTCGGCCATTTTCTGTTCGGCGCCTACCGGGCTCCGGCGCGGGACGTGCTGGTCGCCGGACGGATTCGCGTGCGCGGCGGCGAGATACCCGCCTTCGACCCGGAGTCCCTGGCGGCGCGGGCCCGCGAGCGCGCCGAGAAGCTGTGGCAGCGGTTGTAGGGGCGCGCCCGCGGTGGATACGAGGAGCGAGATGCGCGCATCGGTCAGCCTGCCCTACGGCAAGGGATGTCAGACGGCCGGCTTGCCCGACGGCTGGGTCATGGATCTCGTCGAAGGTCTCGGCCCGGGGGATCTGCCCGACGCCCGGGGGGCGCTGTTCGACGCGCTGGACAATCCCATCGGCTGTCCGCCGCTGTCGGCGCGCCTTCCGGAGGCCGGACGGGTGCTGTTGCTGGTCTCGGACATCACCCGCAAGGACGGCAAGGCGCACCTGCTCGAGTGGTTGCGCGAGTATCTGGCCCGGGCCGGGGCGGAGCCGGAGCGGGTGGACGTGATGCTGGCGCGCGGCACCCATCGCGCGGCCAGCGCCTCGGAGCTGGCGGAAGCCCTGGGCGCCGAGACGCTGCGCCGGCACACGGTGCTCCAGCACGATTGCGACGGCCCGCTGCGCCGCCTCGGCGCCACCTCACGCGGCACGCCGGTGATGCTCAACCGGATCCTGTGGGACTACGCGCTGGTGGTGGTGGTGGCCGGGGTGGTGCACCATTATTTCGCGGGGTTTGGCGGCGGCTGCAAGATGATCGTCCCGGGCGTCGCCGGGCGAGAGACCATCCGCTGTTCGCACGCGCTGGTGTTCGAGGAGGAGGCGAAGGGCGGCGGGCGGAGGGCGGGCGTCGAGCCGGGCCGGCTGGCGGGAAACGCCGTCGCCGAGGATTTCGCCGAGGCGACCCGGATGCTGGATCGGCCGCTGTTTCTCGTCGACTGCATTCGCGGCAGCAGCGCCGGGCGCTTCGCCGGCTTCTGGGCCGGGGATCTGTTCAAGGCTCACCGGCGGGCCTGCGATGCCTACCTGGGCTGGAAGTCGTACCCGCTGCGCCGGCCGTACGACCTGGTGCTCTCGGCCAGCGGGGGGGTTCCCACCGACGGCAACCTGATCCAGGCGCACAAGGGCCTCGACGGCGCCGCGCGGCTGGCGGCCCCGGGCGGCGTGATCGTCCATTGCGCCGAATGCGCCGATGGCCTGGGGGCCGGCGGCCTGGAGCGCTGGCTCGCCATGGAGACGATGGCGGCCATGGAGCGGGAGCTGCGGCGCGACTACGTCATCTACGGGCAGACCCTCTACGCCATCCGGGAAAAATCGGCCTCGCGCCGCATCCACCTGGTGTCGCGGCTTCGGCCGGAGTGGGTCCGGGCGCTGGGGATGCGCCCGGCAGAATCGCTCGAGCAGGCCCTGGCCGAGGCCCTGCCCGGCCTGCCCCGGGACGCCGCCACCGCCGTCTTCCCTGACGGCGGCAGCCTGCTGCCCGTTCCCGCCGAAAGGGCCCGGGCATGAGCGGCCGGCGCCCGCGCGCCCGGGCGGACGGCGCGAGCAAGTTGGAAAAACTGTTTTCGCCTCGGGGACGGCTGGCCCGGGAACTGGCCGGATACGAACGCCGGCCGGAGCAGATGGATGTCCTGCGGGCCGCGATCCGGGCGCTGGGCGAGAACGGCGTGCTGCTGGCCGAGGCGGGGACGGGCGTGGGCAAGAGCCTGGCCTACGGCATTCCGGCGGCGGACTGGGCGCTGACGCGCGGCGAGCCGGTGGTCATCTCCACCGCCACCATCAACTTGCAGGAGCAGCTGGTGCAAAAAGACCTGCCCCTGATCGCGCGAGTGATGGGCGGCTCGCTGCGCGCGGTGCTGGTCAAGGGCCGCGGCAACTACCTGTGCCGCCGGCGGCTGGCCGAGGGCCTGCGCCAGGGGAGCCTGTTTTCCGACGAGGAGGGAGCGCTCGAGCGCCTGGCCCGCTTCGCGGAGACGACGCAAGACGGCAGCCGCTCGGATCTGACCGAGCCGGTGCCGGCGCAGCTCTGGGAGGAAGTCTCCTCGGACGCCGATGCCTGCCCGGGCCGCCGCTGCCCCTTTCGCAAGACGTGCTTCTTTCGCCGGGCCCGGCGGGACATCCGCGACGCCGACATCCTGGTGGTCAACCACCACCTGTTGTTCGCCGATCTGGCGGTGCGGTTGGAGCGGGAGGACTGGCAGGAACGGGCGGTGCTGCCGGCCTTCACCCGGGTGGTGCTGGACGAGGCCCACGAGCTGGAGGACGCGGCCTCGCAGTTTTTCGGCGAGCGGCTGACCCGGCGCGGCCTGTTGTGGCTGCTGGGCCGGCTGGCGCCCTCGCGCCAGCGCGGCCGCTCGGGAATCCTGGAGGAGCTGGCCCGCGAGCTCGAGGACCGGACGCCCTTGCGGGCGCTGGCGGGCGTGGCCGATTGCCGCCGGCGGTGCGATCGGGCCTTCGCGGCGCTTGCAAGCTTTGTCGCCGCGCGCGCCCGTTCCGATGGGCCGTTCGAGCGGCGGCTGCGCCTGACGCCCGAGACGCTGGCCGCGCCGGATTTCTTGCCGGCCCGGGAAGAGCTGCTGGCGCTGGCCGAGCGGTTGCAGAGGGCGGCCGAGGATTTGGCCGCCCAGCTCGAACGGATCCGGCTGGTGCGCGAGGAGGACGGGGCCTGGGTCGAAGCCCGCGGGGCTTCGGAGCGCTTGCGCCGGTCGGCTGCGGCGCTGCGCCGGCTGATCGATCCGGAGGACGAGGAGTGGGTACGCTGGGTCGAACTCGACGCCGGCCGTTCGGGGCGATGCGAGCTGCTCTCCGCGCCGCTGCGGGTCGGGCCGATCTTGCGGCGGGCGCTGCTCGAGCCCATGGGCACGGTGATTTTCACCTCGGCCACGCTATCGGTGGGCGGCGATTTCGGGTACTTCGTCCGGCAGTGCGGGGCGGACGGGATCGATCCGGCGCGGGTCCAGCGGCTGCGGGCGGCCAGCCCGTTCCAGTTCGAGCGCCAGGCGCTGCTGGCGGTGCCGACGGACATGCCGGACCCGCGGGAGAGTTCCTTCGAGCGCGAGCTGCCGCGGGCGCTGGCGGCCGTTCTCCAGACCAGCGGAGGCCGGGCGCTGGTGCTGTTCACCTCGCACGCGCTGCTGCGGCGCGCGGCCGAGGTGCTCCGCCCCGAGCTCGCCGCGATCGGCATCCGCCTGCTGGCGCAAGGGGAGGCGCCGCGGGATTGGCTGCTCGACGAATTTCGCCGGGACGAGACCTCGGTGCTGCTGGGGGCGGATTCCTTCTGGCAGGGGGTGGACGTGCCGGGAGCGGCCCTGTGCAACGTGGTCATCACCCGGCTGCCCTTCGATGTCCCCGAGGAGCCGCTGCAGCAGGCGCGGGCCGAGGCCGTGGAGCAAAGCGGTGGCAGTTCCTTCGAAGAGCTGTCTCTGCCGCGGGCGGTGTTGCGGCTCAAGCAGGGGTTCGGTCGCCTGATTCGCAACCAGCGGGATTTCGGCGCCGTGGTAGTGCTCGACCGGCGCCTGCTGACCCGCTCCTACGGGCGGCTGTTTCTGGAAAGCCTGCCGCCCGCGCCTTTGTGCCAGGGCCCGCTCGACGAGGTGTGCGACCGGCTGGCCCGATTTTTCTCCGACCGCACCGGCGTCAAGCCGCGGCGGGTGGTTTCTCTTTCTCCCGATGGGGGTTCGTGATAGATCACCTCCGATGAGCGAGCCGATCCAGATGGAACGCGCGGTGGAGGGCGGCGAGGTGCGCCTGCGCCTGCGCGGGCGGCTGGATCGCCAGGCGGCGCCGCTCGTGCTCGAGTGGCTGCGGACCTGGTTGCCGGGCGCGGGCGAGACCGCACGGCTGGACCTCGGCGAGGTGGAGTATCTCGACAGCGCCGGAGTGGCCGTGCTCTCGGAGGCCCTGCGGCTGGCCCGCGAGCGCCGGCAGTCGCTGGTCTTTTCCCGCCTGAGCGAGCCGGCCCGCCGCACCCTGGAGATATTCCGCTGGCAGGGGGTGGACCTGGAGGCGCCGGAGAAGACCGGACTGCTGGAAGGTCTGGGCGAGCGGGTGTTGCAGGCGTTCGAGGGCCTGCGCCAGATCGGGATGCTGGCGGCCGACACCTTCAGCTGGGCGCTGGCGGGCCCCTTCACCGCCCGGCCGGGACACCCGCGCGGCGAAATTGTGCGCCAGTCCATCCTGCTGGGCTCGCGGGCCTTCGGCATCGTGGCGCTGCTCTCCTTGCTCATCGGCCTGACCCTGGCCTTGCTCTCGGCGGCGCAGCTGAGGCAGTTCGGGGCCAACATCTATGCGGCCAACCTGGTGGCGGTGGCCATGACCCGCGAGATGGGGCCCCTGCTCACGGCGGTGATCGTGGCCGGACGCTCGGGCTCGGCCATCGCCGCCGAGATCGCCACCATGCGCGTGACCGAGGAGATCGACGCCCTGGAATCCATGGGCTTCTCGCCGGTGCGCTTTCTGGTGGTGCCCAAGCTGTACGCGGTCACCATGACCCAGCCCCTGCTCACGCTGGTGGCCGACGCCTGCGGCGTTCTGGGCGGGATGCTGGTGGGCGCGCTGCTGCTGCAGGTGCCCATGCCGGCGTTTTTGCTCCAGTGCGCCGATGCCCTGCGCACCAAGGACCTGCTCATCGGGTTGCTCAAGAGCCTGTCCTTCGGCTGGATCATCCTGCTCACCGGCGCCCATTGCGGTTTGCGCACCCAGGGTGGCGCGCAGGGCGTGGGCATCTCCACCACGCGCTCGGTGGTGCTGTCGATCTTTCTGGTCATCGTGGCCGACTGCGCGTTCAGTCTGGCCTTCTACAGTTGAGGCGCCATGGACGACCTCGTGCTCGAATACCGCGACGTGATGCTGGGCTACGAGGAGGCGCCGGTGCTCACCCGCGTGGATCTGCGGGTGCGGCGCGGAGAGCTGTTGGTCGTCGCCGGCTCCAGCGGTTGCGGCAAGAGCACCCTGCTCAAGGCGGCCGTCGGCCTGCTGCCCGTGTGGGAAGGCCAGGTGCGGCTGTTCGGAGAGGACATCGCCGCCGTCTCCGAGGGTCGGCTGGCGCAGCTCCGCGCCCGCACCGGCATGCTGTTCCAGGGCGGCGCCCTGATCAACTCGCTCACCATCGCCGAAAACGTGGCCCTGCCCCTGGAGCACCGCTCCGGCCTGCCGCCCCGGGTCCGCGAGGAACTGGTCCGCATGAAACTGGCCCTGGTGGGGCTCGAGGCCCACCGGCACAAGACCCCGCCCCAGCTCTCGGGGGGCATGCGCAAGCGGGCCGCCCTGGCCCGGGCCCTGGCGCTCGACCCCGAGCTGCTCCTGTGCGACGAGCCGTCGGCCGGGCTGGACCCGGTGACCGCGGCCGGGCTGGACGATCTCCTGCTGCACCTGCGGGCGGCGCTCGACATGACGATGGTGGTGGTGACCCACGAGCTCAGCTCGATCGAGACCATCGCCGACCGATTGGTGATCGTGGCCGGTGGCGGCGTGGCCTTCGACGGATTGCTGGCGCAGGCCCGTGAGAGCGAGCTCCCGCCGGTGAGGGACTTCTTGCGGCGGCGGCCGGAGGAGGTCGGCGCCAAGGGGCCCTCGCTGCTCGAGCGGGCCCGGCAAGGCGAAAGCGAGGTGCGCGGATGATCACCCGCGGACAGAAGATCCGGCTGGGGCTGTTCGTGGCCCTGTCCCTACTCGCGCTGCTCGGTTTTCTGGCGGCGGTGCTGGGATCGTTTCTCTGGGAGGACCGCGATCGCTACTGGGTGCGGTACGACGTCTCCGTGTCCGGCCTGGAGATCGGGGCTCCGGTCAAGTACAACGGAGTCCGGGTGGGACGGGTGGAGGGGATCCGCATCGATCCCAAGGAGGTGAGCCGCACCCTGGTGTCGATCTCGCTGCAATCCGGCACGCCCGTCAAGGAGAACAGCCAGGCGGTGTTGAATGTCCAGGGCATCACCGGGCTCAAGTTCATCGAGCTGGTCGGCGGCACCTCGGAAGCGGCCGTGCTCTCCCCGGGCTCGGAGATCCCGGCGGGCACCTCCACCGTGGACAAGCTGACCGGCCAGGCCGAGACCATTTCCATCAAGGCGGAGCTGCTGCTCAACCAGCTGCTGGAGCTCACCAGCGACGAGAACCGGGCCCTGCTCGGCGACGACCTGGAGAGGCTCGGCAACCTGATGCAGAGCACCGAGAAGATGGTCCAGCAGAACAGCGAGCCGCTGGAGCGCATGCTGCGTTCGCTGGCCGGCGCCTCGGAGCAGCTGGGCGAGACGCTGAGCGAATTCCGCCGCACCCTACAAGAGGTGCGCGAGGCGGTGGCCGCGGTGCGGCGCGCCGCCGAGGGCGTGCTGGACGGAAAGCGGGTGGCCGCGCTCCTGGACGAGGGCCGGGGGGCGCTGGAGGACGTGCGCCGTCGCGCCAGCGCCGGCGAGCTGGGCCGGGTGACCAGCGGATTGAACACCCTGCTCGATCGGCTCAACGCGCTGACCGAGAAGCTCGACACCATGGTCAACCGCAGCCGCGAGGACTGGCAGGCGGGATTGCGTTTCCTGACCGAAACCGGCGAAAATCTGCGCGACTTCAGCCGGTTGATCCGCGAGGATCCCTCGCGCTTGCTGCGTTCGCCGGATCGCCGGGAACGGTCGCTGCCGTGAGGCGTCCGTGGTGCCGGGAGGACACATGAGCGGACCGAGATCGCGCGCCGCCCGCGGGAACCGAGGCCGCGGGCCGTCGCTGCTCGTTGGCCGGGCCGGGCGCATCTTGTGGCTGGCCGGGGCGCTGCTGTGCGCCTGCAGCGCCGTGCCCGAGAACCGCTACTTCATGATGGCCTACGCCCTGCTGCCGCCGAAGGCCGCGCCGCGGGTCGAGGCCACCATCCGGGTCCGGCAGTTCGACATCGCGCCGGCCTACGATCAGGAGCGGCTGGTGTACCGCTACTCGCCGTTCGAGTTCCAGTACTACAACTACATGCTGTGGGCGGTGAAGCCGCAGAAGATGCTCACCGACCTGTTCCGCAAGCACCTGTCCCAGTCCGGGCGCTTCGCGGCGGTGGCCGGCGAGTTCGGCGAGCAGCGGCCCGACTACGAGCTGTCGGGAATGGTGGACGCCATCGAGGAGCTGGATGCGGGCGACGAGTGGTTCGCCCACCTCAGCATCAGCCTGCGCCTGAGCCGCTACGGGCAGGAAGAGGCCCTGTGGACCGGGGTCATCGAACAGCGCCGCAAGGTCTTCAACAAGCAGCCGGTGTACGTGGTCAAGGCGCTGAGCGAGATTTTGGAGCAGGAGACCGATCGCATCATCGAGGAGCTGGCGGCCTTTCTGGCCAAGCGCGTTCCAGCGGCGCGCGATTCCGCCCGCGCCGTCGACCCCGCTTTCGAGGAGAGGCCATGAACGCCGGCCGGTGGTCATGCCTGCTCATCGGGTTGCTGTGGTGCGCCGGGGCGCACGCCCTGGAAGACGCCCAAGAAGACGCTCCGCTCTCCCCGCCGGCCGCACCCGCGTCCGAGCCCGCACCCGGGCCCGCCCGCCCGCCGGGCTGGTGGATGCCGCCGCCGCAGGAGCAGCTCGATCGCGACGCCGAACTCATCCCGGTGGGTCGCGGCTGCGTCTTCGTGCCGGCCATGAGCGATCCGCCGGCGGAGCCGCCCTTCCTGGTGATGCGGGACGGCGAGCGGGTGGAGAGCCGGACCACCGGACACAAGGCCATCGTGCCGCCGGGCAAGTACCAGGTGCTGGTCGGCTCCGGCGTCGAGACTCAGATGATGGAGCACGAGGTGGAGGTGTTCGAGGGCCACTGCGCCCTGGTGCGGCCGGACTGGGCCGGGCTGGTGGTCCACGTGGTGGACGAGCGCGGGGCGCAGATCCGCGGCACCTACGAGATCTTCGCCCTGCCGTCCGGCGAGGATTTCGGCCTGGGCCTGGGGGCCGACGAGTCGCGCGGGGAAAGCTTGCGCACCTGGCTGCTCCGGCCCGGACGCTACATGATCACCGCCGCCGGGGAGACGCCGCGGGCGCGCACCGATTTTCTCACCGTGAACATCGACGCCGGCGAGCTGGTTCAGTTCACCCTGGTGCAGGAGGCGGCCACCGGGCGCTTCCTGGGCGGCGGGGTGGTCGATCGCTGGGAAGGCAAGACCGAGTACCGCAACTGGCGCTTCGGGCTGGTGGTGGGCGGCGACCTGTTGTGGAACCGCAACGACCAGGTGGTCGGCGTGGCCTTCGGCAACTCGGTGACCTTCAACGCCTTCATCGATGCCAGCGTGCGCTACCTGCACCCGCGCCATTTGATCTACGCCCGGCTCCAGATGGACGAGGGGCAGAGCTCGCGCGTCGGCCTCAACCTCTCCGACATGAAGCTCACCAAGACCATCGACGAGATCCGGCTGGACTCGCTGTACACCTTCCGGCTGCTGACCTGGCTGGGGCCCTACCTGCGGTTCGGACTCGACAGCAACCTGTTCCCGGGCAAGATGCTCTTTGCGGAAGGGAACGCGCCCAGCGTGCTGGTGATCGGCCGCTCGGGCGAGGTGGTGCGCCGGTTGCAGAATCCGAGCGAGCTTCGGCTGGCCGATCCCTTCGACCCGCTGCTGCTCAAGGAGGGCACCGGGGTGGCCTTCGACCTGGTGCCCTCGTTCCCGTTCGACGTCCACGTGCGCCTGGGCTTCGGGGCACGCCAGTATCTGGTGCGGTCGCTGCTGGTGGAGCGGCCGCGGCAGGCCGCCGACCCGGTGGCCGATTGTCGGGATCCGCAGAACCGCTGCTTCGACGAGAAGCGGGGCAGCGATCTGCTCGGCCTGGAGGCGACCCTGATCGGCTCGGCCAGGCTGTTACGATTCCTCATGCTGGACACCGAGCTGGACACCCTCATCCCTTTCTACTCCAGCAGCGAGAGCACCGAGCCGCTCATCAACTGGCGCAACACCATCAGCCTGCGCCTGGTGTCGTTTGCCTCGCTGGCCTACGTGGTCAAGATGGACTTCAACCGCCAGCTCAGCCAGTACCTACAGGTCGAGCAGCGGCTGCTGCTGCGATTCACTTTCGATATCCTCTAGCGGAGAGAGCCGTGGCCAGGGACGGCGGCGAAGGACGCGGCACCATCCGCACAAGACCGGCTCCGGTTGCCGCGGCGGTCCGGGCGCGCGCGGCCGCGATCGCGCTTTCGGGACTGTTGTGGCTGGGCGGCCCGGCGACGGCCGCCATGCCCGACATCCGCTTCGAGGGCAACGAGGTCCTCATCGACGAGGTGTACCGGGCGGTGCTGGATCTCCCCCGCGGGGCGGCGGCGGACGAGGCCACCGCCCGGCTGGTGGAGCGGCAGATCCAGGATTTCTTGCATCACTGCGGCTACGAGCTGGCGCGGGTCGAGGCCCGCCCGGAGGGCCGGGCCATCCGGGTCGTCATCGACGAGGGGCGGCTCGACAAGATCGTGTTCACCGGCGTGGGCTCCCTGAAGACGCTCCAGTTCAAGCTCGACCTCGACATGCCGCACCACGTCTTCAACCGCATCTATCTGGAACGCCAGCTCGAGGAATTGCGGAAACGCTACGGGATCGCCCCGCCCAGCTACCGGCTGGTCACGGTGCGCGATGTGCCCCACCGCGGGCCGCAGATCCGACGCCTGGGCAGGTTCTTGGGCCAGGAGATCATTCCGCCGGGAAGCAAGACCAGCCTGTTCATCCGACTCGGGGGGCAGGAGTGGGACACCGGACTCGGCCTCGACTTGCAGTACGATTTCCCCGACGGGCTGGAGCTGGGCGTGGCCTATCGCGGCGTCGGTCTGCTGGTGGGCCACGATCGCTGGCTGGCCAGCGGCGTGCTCGGGGGCAAGCTGCGGGATGACCTTTCCGGCGGCGACACCTATGCGGTGCTCTCCCACGCCGGCGCCGAGCTGCGCTGGTACACTCCGCCGTTCATTCGCCGGCTGTTGCGCGCGTTCCTCTCGTTGCAGAGCGACCTGGTGAGCCGCCAGCGCAAGGACCTCAATCTGGAGATCTTCTACCGCGAGTTCCTCGACGCCACCCTCCACCTGTCGTTCGAGTGGCGCCGGCGCATCGGCATCTCCCTCGGCGGCGGCATGCGCGAGAAGTTTCTCTTCGGGCTCGAGCCGGCGGCGAGCGCCGATCCGGTGCCGCTCGAGGCCGGAAACCTGGCCGAGCCGTTCATCATCGGGCGCGCCGAGTTCTGGTTCAACCCCCAGGAGGAGCGGCGCGATCGGCGCCGGCGCTTGCAACTGGAAGCGCGCCACCACTGGGTGGACGGGAGCGAGCCCTTCGGGCGCGTCAGCATCCAGGGCCAGTGGCTCTGGCCCTTCGGGTATCACGATCTGTGGGTGAAGGCCCGCGGCGCGCTTCTCTACGGCGCGGTGCAGGCCGACGACGAGGAGCCGGTGGGGGGGCGGTATCTGCGCGGAGTTTTCGGCGACCGCTACTACGCGCGCGAGGCCGCCGGCATCAGTGCGGAATTCCGCCTGTCCCTCGCCCGGGATCTCTTCAAGCTGAGCCTGTTCCACGATCTTTCGCTCTTCGGCTCCATCGAACGGGCGACGGACTCGGAGACCCCGCGCGTCGCCAACTCGTTCGGCCTGGGATTCCATGCGCTGATCCTGGACGTGATCCAGTTCGACATCTACTCGGCCTTCGGCTTCACCTCGGAGGAAGGCGACTTCGACTACGGACTGGCGGCCAGCCTGAGCAAGGTGTTCTAGGCCGACGCCGAGCGCGATCGTCCGGCGCGATTGCCTGGGGCGGAGGCCTCGGCTATGCTGCGCCCGGGAGACGACGCATGGCCGCGCTGCTCGCCTGGATCCTGCTCGCGCCATTGTGGCTGGCGGTTCCTTTCGTGGCGCTCACCTTCGCCCTGGCCGCCGGGATGTTCCCCGGCACCCGGGGCGGGCCGCAGCCGCGTCCGGCGGTGCAGGCGCTCGGCCTGCTGGCCTGCGTGCTCATGGAATGGGCGGCCACGGCCTGGGTGATGCTGGCCTTTCCCTGGCGCGGCTTCCGTCTCGCCCTCGGCGAAGGCGACGCGGGCCGGCACACGCCGATCGTGGTCATCCCCGGCCTCTGCGAAAACGCCCTGACCCTCTCGATCCTGGCCCGGCGACTTTGGCGGCGCACCGGCGCTCCGGTTCTCGTCATCACGCCGCGCCGGTATTTCGACTCGCTGGAAAACCTGGCCGCCGCCGCCCGGCAGCAGATCGAGGACTGGTTGCGCCGGACCCGGGGCGCCCGTGTGGACCTGGTGGGCCACAGCATGGGCGGAATCCTGGCGCGCTATCTGGCGCAGCCTTCCCAGCTCGGCGAACGGGTTCGCTCGGTCGTGACCATGGCCTCTCCCCACCTGGGTTCGGCGCTGTCGGTCGTTGCCATCGGCCGCAACCTGCGCCAGATGCGGCGCGGCAGCGCCTTTCTGGAGTCCCTCAACGCCCAGGCGCCGCCGGAGACGGTGCGGATCGCCAGCATCTGCTCCCTGCACGACAACCTAGTACTGCCCTGGAACTGCGCTCTGGCGCCCCACGGCGAGAACCTGATCCTGCGTTTTCGCGCCCACCTGACCCTGATCCTGTCCGGCGAGGTGGCCGAGCGGGTGGCCGAGCGCCTCTCGCCGCGCCGCTCCCTCCCGCCGGCGCCGAAACTTTGACAGGCGCGCCGCCAGCATGCATATCACGGGCATGGACATTCGGCGCCTGCTGATCCTGCGAACCGGCGCGTTGGGGGACAGCCTGCTGTTGTGGCCGGCCGTGGCCGCGGTGCGGCGGCGTTTCCCCGGCGCCCACGTGACCCTCATGGGCGTGCGTTCCCGCTTGCTGCCGCTGGTGTGTCCGGGCGGCGCAGACGAGGCCCTGGACGTGGAGGGTTCGGGGCTCCACTTGCTGCTCTCTCCCCAGCCGGCGCTGCCCCCCGAGGTGCAGCGCTTCTTTGGCAGCTTCGACGCGGTGGTGGCGTTCTCCGGCAGCCGGGATGCCGAACTGGCGGCGAACCTCTCGCTGTGCGGAGCGGCCGAGGTGCACGCCTTTCTGCCCCTGCCCGGCCCCGGCGTTCGCCGGCATATGGCCGACCACATGCTGGAGGCCCTGCGGGAGGTGGATCTGGCCCAGGCAGGAGAGACGCCGGCGCTGCCGGTGACTGCGGCGGCGCGGGAGGCGGCGGCGCGGCGGCTCGCCGAGGCCGGCCTGCAGAACCGCGATTGGGCGGCCGTTTGGCCGGGCAGCGGCAGCGAAGGGAAGAACTGGAGCCCGGCGAACTTCGCCGCCGTCGCATCCACCCTGCGCGAGGAAGGCGTCGTGCCGGTATTCTTCCAGGGGCCGGCCGATCGCCAGGCGGTGGCCGAGGCGCTGGCCCTGATGCGGCCGCCGGCGCCGCCGCTCCTGATGGGCGACTCGCCGCAGATATTGTCCGGCCTGTTCGAGCGCTGTCGGCTCTTTCTCGGTAACGACAGCGGGCCGACGCATCTGGCCGCCCTGATCGGCCGGCCCACCGTGGCCGTCTTCGGCCCCACCGATCCGGCGCGCTGCGCCCCGCGCGGCGCGCAGGTGGCGGTGCTGCGCGGCGATCTCCCGTGCGCGCCATGCGCCGAGGAGCAGATGCACGACTGTGCCGAGCGCGAGTGCCTGCTTCGGGTCACCCCGGCCGAGGTGCTTGAAGCCGCCCGGCGTTTCCTGTAGGCTCTCGGGCGAAACCGGACGGCAGAACCCATTCGCTCCGGGGTCCGCGTGGGCGGGCCCGGGAAAAACAAGGGGTCGAACATGACAAGAATCGCTTGGGCCATCGCTTGGGTGCTGGTGCCCGCTCCGGCGCTGGGAATCACGGTGGAGGGGCACGACTACCCGGCCACCGTGACCATCGAGGGCAAGACCCTCAAACTCGTCGGCGCCGGCAAGCGCAAGAAATGGTTCGTGGGCGTGTACACCATGGGCGCCTATTCCGAGAGCGGAAAGTGCGATCCCAAGGCGCTGGTGACAACCGACGAGCCCAAGTACCTCAAGCTCAAGATGCTGCGCGACGTCTCGGCCGAGAAGATGGCCAACACCATCTCCGAGTCCTTCAAGGAGCACATGCCCAAGAACGCCTCCGCCGAGCTCAAGAGCCAGTCCAACGTGTTCATGAACTACTTCAAGGACGAGTGCAAGGAAGGCACGGTGCTGGAGTTCTTCTACCAGCCCGGCGTCGGCACCAGCCTCAAGCAGAACGGCAAGGAACTCGGCCCGGTGCTGGCGGGGGCGGATTTCGCCCGTGTCTTGTGGGACATCTATTTCGGCGAGGACACCTGTTGCAGCGGGCTGAAGGAGCAGATCTTCGAGTGCTGCGGCCTCAAGTTGTGAGGCGCATCGACTCGCCGGACCTCCGGTCCCGATCGCGGCCTTCTTCCCCGCGTCGCAGGTTCGACCGCCGTCGCCGCCGGGAGGCCCGCGCGCAGATCGATTCGCTCCATCGCACGCGCCGGCGGATCGAGCCCGTCCTCAAAACCAGCCGCGCAGTCCCACGAAGGGGATGATGGGCAGCTCGAAGATGGGCCCGAAGCGCGGCTCCTGCTCGGGCGGTCGGCCGCGGGTGGCCGAGTACACCACCACGTTGCGCCGAAACTGGGCGTTCATCAGCTCGAGGTAGAGCTGGAGGCGAAAGCGCGAAAGCTCGAAGGTCCAGGCGGCGCGCAGGTCGGTCTTGAAATAGAACGGCGCGCGCAGGCCGTTGAGCCGGCTCATGTCGGGACGGGCCTCCCAGACCGGCTGATGGGTGTTGGCGTCGAGCTCCAGCCGAAAGGGCTCGTCGGGATCCAGCGGCGTGTAGGGGTTGCCGCTGTGGGCCAGCAGGCGCAGCGACAGCTCGAGCCGGGGGTGCGGCCGGTAATACACCACCAGCGCCGCGGAAAAGGGCACGTTCGTCCCCGGATCGAGATTCGCCGCCTCGGCAAACTCGCCGGTCAGCCGCGGATTGCGGCGCGAGACGGAGAGGTAGCCCAGGCTGAGCCAGCCGGAGAACACACTGCCGCGTTTTTCCAGAAAGAGCTCGCCGCCCCAGGCAAAGCCCGAGCCCTCGCTGGTGTAGGGCTCGACGTAGCCCGAGAGGAAGCCCGCCACGTCGTCGGTGTTGGCCGGCATGTGGAAGTAGCGCTTGGCGAAGAGCTCGGTGCGCAGCAGCCAGCCCCGGCCGAAGGTCCACTCCAGGCCGCCGATGAAGTGCAGGGCGCGTTCCGAGCCCAGCCGGGGATTGCCGAAGTCGGGGTCGGCCATGACCGGGTTCAGCACCGGCTGCAAGAAGAGCCCCACCGCCAACCGTGCCTCGAGATTGGAGCGCAGGCGCAGGCGCGCGTTCGCCCGCGGCTCGATCATCCACTCCTGCGCCGGCTCCTCGAACGACAGGCGCAGCCCCGGCTCGAGCACCAGGCGCTCGGCGAAGAACGAGGCGCTGTGCTTGAAGTAGGCCCCGGCCATGAAGAAGGGAAAGCCGAGATCGAACTCCAGGTTGGGGATATTGCGGTAGCCGCCGAAGCGCACCCCGGCGATGAAGCGGCGGATGTCCGGGCCGTCGGCCAGCAAGGTGGCGCGGGTGCGGTTGGCGAAGGCCCCGAACATGAGCGCGTCGTCGCCGCGCAGGCGCACCAGCCAGTCCGAACGCAGGGTGAAGGACTCGACGCGAGAGTTCACCGCCAGCGGGTTGAGCCCGGTGGCCGCGGCCTGGAGATCGTTGTTGACCATGGAGAACACCGCGGTGTGCAGCACGTCTCTTCGTATCTCGCCGCGGTAACTCGCGATGAGCGCCAGCGTCTCGTTGCGGTAGAAGAACGTGCCCGCGCCCATCCCCTCCACATCCTCGGGGGTGAATTCGATCAGATCCAGCCCGTCGCGCACGTACAGCGCGGACAGGCGCAAGCTGTGGCCGCGGCCGAGGTCCTGGCGCGCCCGCGCGTAGAGATCCCAGAAGGCCGGGGCGGCGAAGCGGTCGGAAACCAGATCCAGCGCCTGGGCCACCGCCAGCGGGATCTCGAAGTTCGAGCGCCGGAAGGACAGGAGGAAGGAGGGGCCCTTGGCGAAGGTGGGGCCTTCCAGGGTGAGGTTGGTGCTGATGAGCGAGAGGTCGGCGTCGCCGTGGAGCTTGTCCGCGCGCGGGTCGCGGTAGCGGATGTCGAGCACTCCGGAGAGCGAGCCCGGGTACTCCACCCCGTGGCCGCCGGCGTAGAATTTCACGTCCTCGATCAACGCCGGGTTGAAGATGGTGGCGCCGCCGCCGAGCTGGAAGGGATTGTAGATGATGGCGTCGTCCAGGTAGAAGAACGACTCGTGGGCCGCGCCTCCGCGCACGAAAAAGAGCGGCGTGATCTCCGACAGCCCCACCACGCCCGGCAGGCTGGCCACCACCCGCACCGGATCCTGCAGGGTGCCGGCGCTCTGCAGGATGTCCTCGCGCGAAACCAGCACGGTGGACACCTCGGCCCGGCCCGCGGCCTGGCGCTCCTCCCGCCGGCTGCGGACCACGATCTCCTCCTCCTCCAGGCCGCGCTCGCTGGCCACGAGCCACAGCTCGAGAATCTGGCCGGCGCGAACCTCCTGCTCCAGCGGCTCGAAGCCCGCCATCTCGACCCGCAGCCGCAGCCGTCCGTCCGGCACCCCGATAAAGACGAAGGCGCCCGTCTCGTCGCTCACGGCAAAACGATGGCCCGGAGCGAGGGTGAGGTGCGCGCCCCAGAGCGCCCGGCCGTCTTCCACGCTGCGCACCGTGCCGGCGATGTCGCCGGCCCGCGCGGCCGAGGCGAGCAGCAGCAGGCCGATTCGCGCCGCCGCGCCGAGGGGCATGGCTCATTCTCCCGAAGAGCGGGGGCGATCCAGCCCGTACCGCTTGAGCTTGGCCAGCAGGTTGGCCCGGCTGATGCCGATCTGGCGCGACAGCAGCGACTTGTTGCCCCGGGTGCGCACCAGCCCTTGCTGGATGAGATCCCGTTCCAGATTGCGCAGCGCCAGCTTGAGGTTGAGCGATCCCCGCGCGTGGCCGCCCGCGGTCGTCCCCCATCCCGCCGCCTGGCGAACCTTGAGAGACAATCCTTCCACGGGCAGCGGCCCGGGCCGGGCCGGCAGTGCGAGCAGGCGCCGGATCTCCTCCTCCAGTTCGCGCGCGTTGCCCGGCCAGTCGTACTGGTGGAGCGCCATGCGCGCGGTGGGAGAGAGGGTCGGCGTGGTCCCTCCCGGCCCGTGGCGCGCCAGGAAGCGATCGATCAGGGGGTCCAGATCCTCGGGACGTTCCCGCAGCGGCGGGACGACCAGGAGGTTTTGGCGCAGCAGGTCGGCCAGCTCGCGGCGCAGGCTGCCCTCGGCCGCCTCCAGCTCCAGATCGCCTTCCATGCCGAAGACCAGGCGAACGTCGGCGCGGCGGGCGCGGGCCTCGCCCAGGCGGACGAACGTTCCCTCCTGGAGGAAGCGCGCCAGCTTGATCTGGATCGGCAGCGGCGTCCAGGAACCCGGCGCCAGGTACAGCGTGCCCTCGCCGGCGTCCTCGAGAAGGCCCTTGCGCCCGTTCTCGCCGCCCTGGCCGAACAGGAGCAGTTCTCCCGCCGGAGAGTCGGGCGGCCCCTCGAACGCCACGAAGGGCCGATCCCGGCGGGGGCCGCTCAGGTGCAGGGCGCGGGCCAGCGTCCTGCGCCCCGAACCCGGCTCGCCGCACAGCGCCACCGCCTCGCCGGTGGCCGCCAGCGGACGCAGGCGCCGCAAGAGTCGCGCCATGCCCGGGGAGCGGGCCACCACCTCGCCGAATCCGCCGCCGGCGGCGCTCGGCGGGGCCGGCCGGGAGAGCCGTTCTTCCTCGAAGGCGCCCATCTCCTGGGCGCCGTAGCTCAAAAGGTCGCGCAGCCGTTCCATGTCCCCGCCGGAAATGAGCGGCACGCGCTCGCCAATCAGGGCCCGTCCTTCCGGCAGCGTCTCGCGCACCGCCGCCCGGAGCTGGCCGAGCAGGACGCGCCCCGGCGCCCGGCGCAGAAAACCGCAGGCGAACAGGATGCCCGCATAGCGCCCCCCGTTGAACACCGGCTGGGAGGCCAGGTTCAGGCCCAGGTGGCAGGTGTGAAGCCGCGCGCCCCGATCGCGCTGGCTGGCGCGGTGGCGCAGGAAGGCCTCGTGAATGCTGCGCTGGCAGCGCAGCCGCCCTTCCTGCGAGAGCCAGGCGCCGCGGCAGAAGTCGCAGCCCGGCCCGCCCTCGCTCTCGTGCGGGAACTCGACCGGCCGGCCGGCGCTGTCGGTGAAGTAGAGTTCGACCTGCCACCAGCGGCGGCCGAGCTCTCTCAGCATCTCCACGGTGTGCAGGGCGAGGTAGCGGCGGGGATCTACCATCGGAAGCCTATCTTATGTCATACATGGTAGATGGCAAGCGCCCCGCGATCCTCGCGGGCAGGGGGCGGCGCGGAGGAGGGAGAGTGATGAACGCACGGTGCTGGCTCATGGTCGCTGCCTTGGGATTTTCGCAAGCCGCCGCAGCGCAAAACCTCATCCCCAACGGCGACTTCGAGGCCGGCTCGACGGGCTGGGTGGGCGGCGCCATCGATGCCGATCGCCCGCACGCCGGCGCCGCCTGCCTGCGCGTGGAGGACGCCGATACCGGCGGCAGCATCGATGCCCACACCGCCGCGCTCATTTCCATCGAGGCGGGCCGGGCCTATCGCCTGCGCGTGTGGATCCGCGCCGCCGCCGCGGACCAGGCGCTGCTGATCACCCTCAACCAATACCAGGCCGGTGGCGACTGGATCCCGAGCCAAAACATGGATTTTCTCACACGCATCGGCACGGAGTGGACGCTATTCGAGCGCACCATCCGCTCCTTCGATCCCCGGGCGGCATCGGTCCGTCTGTATTTGCGGCCGGTCCCCTGGAGCGAGGGCGGCGAGGATGTGGGAACGGCCTGGTTCGACGACGCGGTGTTCGAGACGGTGCCGGATCAAGCCGAGGTGCGCGGCCGCTGGCTGCATCGCGCAGGAACGGTGCGGGTCTGGGAGGCCCCGGCCGAACACAAGGTTCGCCGGGAGACGCCGCTGCCGGCGGACGCGCCGGATGCGCAGAAACTGCATCTGGAGCTCGCCGCGGGCGAGAGCGAGGCCGTTCAGCTCGTGCTGTGGCCCGAGCAAGACAACGCGCTGTTGTCGCTGCGGCCCGCGTCCCTGTCCTGCGAGGGCGGCGGCGCCATCGCTTCCGAGTGTCTTCGGGTGCGAAAAGTGGATTATGTGGAAGTCGTCCAGCCCTCCGACCACGCGTCCTTCCTGGGCTGGCTGCCCGACCCGTTGCCCGAGCTCGCCCTGCCGCTGGCTCTTCCCGCGGGCCGCGCGGCGCCTTTGTGGCTGAACGTGTCGCTGCCGCCGGGCCAACGGGCGGGGATCTGCGCCGGGACCATCACGCTCGAATTCGCCGACGACGGCACGGTCTCCATCCCCGTGGAGGTCCGGGTCTTCGGCTTCGACCTGCCGCGGGAACACCATCTGCAAACGGCGTATGGACTCTGGTTGCACGACCTCGATCGCTACCATCACCTGAACGGAAACCCGGAGCTGCGCCGGCAGGTGTTCCGCCTGTATCTCGAGGTGCTGGCCGCTCACCGCATCAGCGTGTACGATCCCATGGGCGACGACGGCATCGGCATTTCCTTTCCGGACTTTGACTGGGGGTCGGGCCGGATCGTCGCCGATCCCGAAGCGCCGGGCAACCAGGCGCTTGAGGTGCACGACGCCCGGACCGACGCCAACGTGGCGGCGGCGGCGCAGTCCCTGCTGCCCATCGATCCGGTGGCGCGCTACCGATTGCGCTGGCGTGCCCGCACCGATTCGTCCCGCTCCTACCTGGTGGCGGCGACCCAGCATCGGACCGACGGAAGCTGGATCTCCGGTCGCAATCTCGATTTTACGCGAAGCGGCGACGGCACCTGGCTGTCGGAGGACGTGCTCATCGAATCCTCCTCCCTCGATCCGCAGGCGGTTTTTCTTCGCCTACATCTCTACGCCTGCCCGTGGACGGCCGGCGGCGAGCAGACGGGCACGACCTGGTTCGACGATGTGTTCTTTGCGGCCGAGGGCCAGGCCGAAAACCGGCTGGCCAACGGGGACTTCGAGACTCTGCCGCAGGACGGCCGCGTGGCGGTCGATTTCTCGCGGGCCGATCCCGCGCTCGCGTTCGCGCTGGATGAGCTGGGGATGGATTCCTTCCGATTGCCGCTGCCGTATTTCGCCTCGGGCGATTGGACCGGACACCACACGCCCGAGCTTTTGGGGTTGGCCTGGGGGACGCCCGAGTACGAGGCGTTGTACCAACGAGTGATCGGTGCCATGACCGCCCACCTCGAGGAGCGCGGCTGGCTCGCCAAGGCCTACGCCTACTGGTACGACGAGCCGCAAGAGGCGGACTATCCGCTGGTGCTCGAAGGGATGGAGCTGATTCGGCGCGGCGAGCCCCGCCTGCGCCGCTTGCTCACCGAGCAGTTCGAGCCGGCGCTGGCGGGCGCGGTGGACATCTGGTCGCCGCTGCTCGATTATTTTTCCACGAGCTGGTCGCGGGCGCGCCAGGCCCTGGGCGAGGAAGTATGGTGGTACGTGTGCACCTGGCCGCCGGCGCCGTATCCGGGAAATTTCATCGATCACGAGGGCATCGAGCACCGCATCCGCTACTGGATGGCCTGGCAGTATGGCGTGCAGGGGGACCTCTACTGGTCGGTGAACTACTGGACCTGCGACGGGGCGTTCCCGCCGGATGCGCCGCAGGATCCATGGACCGATCCCATGGCCTACAACTTCTATCAGGGGCAGGTCGGAACCTGGGGCAACGGCGACGGCCGCCTGCTGTACCCGCCGCGCGCCTTTGCCGATGGGCGGACGCGCATCGAAGGGCCGGTGCCCTCCCTTCGGCTCGAGCTCATCCGGGATGGTATCGAGGATTTCGAATACTTCTGGCTTCTTCGGGACGTGGCCGAAAGGGCGGAGCGGCGCGGCCTGGCGCCCGAGCGGGTGGCCGAGGCCCGGCGGCTTCTCGACGTTCCCGCGTCCCTGGTCGCTTCCACCAGCCAGTACGGAGCCGACCCGGACCGCCTCCACGCCCACCGGCGCGCGGTGGCGGAGATGATCGAGGAGCTGCTCGCGCTGCTGGCCGGCGGTGAGCCGGACGGCGGCACGGACGGGGCGGATGGAGCGGATGGAACCATGGATGGCGGCCCCGACGCGGATCGGGACGGGCTTGCGGACGGAGGCCTCGATGCCGGAGGCGAAGACGGTGCCGGGCCCGATGGCGGGGCGGACCCCGGCCTCGGCGGAGATCGCGACGGAGGCGGCCTGGAGATTGGCGGAGGGTGCGGTTGCGGCGGGGCCGGTCCGTGGGGCCTGGTGGCGCTTCCGCTGCTTCTCTTGCTTGCGCTGCGTCTGTTGCGCCGGCGGCGCGTCCTGGCTCCCGGGCGCTAGTCGGCCGGGGGCGGCGGCGCTTCCACCCGCTCCCAGGGATCGAGCGCGGAGCGGATGGCTTCCCGCACGCGGGTCATGAGTTCATCGCGGGGTGTCGTCTGCACCGCGGCGGCCGAGATGGGCGGATGGATGGTGATGGTCACCCGCCCGGGGAGCAGGCGCAAGGTGTGTCCGGGAAGGACGCGCCGCGAACCCGAGATGGTGACCGGCAGGATGGGCAGGCCCATGTCCTGGGCCATCACGAATCCGCCTTTCTTGAAGGGCTGCAGCCGGCCGTCCCGGCTGCGCGTCCCTTCCGGGAAGAACATCACCGACACCCCGCCCACCAGCCGATCCCGTGCCGCGTTGAGGCTGGCGATGGCTTTCTCCCGGTTCGAGCGGTCGATGAAGATATGGCCCACCGCGGCCGAGCCCCAGCCGATGCCGGGGACCTTGCGCAGCTCCTGCTTCATCACCCAGCGGAATTGGTGTCCGAAGAATCCGTAGAAGGCCAGGATGTCGAAGTGGCTCTGGTGGTTGCTCATGATGACGTAGCTCTGCCCCCGCGCGAGGTTGCGGCGCCCGCGCACGCGCACCCAGGTGAAATTGACCAGGCACAGGCAAAAGGACCAGACGGTGCCGATATGAAAGGCCAGCCGCTGACTGATCCGGCTCAACAGCACCGCCACCGTTCCCCAGAAGACCGTGGTGATCAGCAAAACGGGCACAAAGACCAGCCAGGCGTACGGGAGGTAGAGCCGGCGCAACAGCGCCCGCCGGGCCTCGGAGGGTTCGGTCGCCGCTTCAGCCGGTTCGCGGGCGGGTGAAATCGGTGTCTCCATGCTGCGGCGTATATCAGGCTCGGGAGCGCGCGGGAAGCGAATTCGGAGCCGAACGGAGCGGGGATTTCTTGACGGACCCGGAGGCGCGCCGATAATATCAGGTGGGTACAACGCATGCACCGGCCGCTGCTCATGCTGGGTCTTTTTCTTTTCGGGGCGGCCGCCCAGGCTGCGCCGAAGAACCAGCCGAAACTGTCCGTGATCCTGCTCCCCGGCCGCGACGTGGCGCTGGAGGACCAGGACCGGGTGCTGGCCACGCTGGCGCGCCAGATCCGCGGCACCTACGACGTCCAGGTGCTGTCGGGGCGGTGCGTGGGCCGGGCCGTGTTCGGCACGCGCGGCACGGGGCTCGATGAATGCGCCGCCGAGTTCGGACGCAAGGTGGCCGAGGGCCGCAAGGCCTACCTGGGCCTCCAGATCAACCGCGCCCTGGATCGGCTGCGCGAGGCGTTGGCGCTGGAGGGCTACTGCGGGGCCGAGGTGCGCGCGGCGGCGGAGCTTCGGGATCTGCATCTCTTTTTGGGGCTCTCGCTCTACGCTCGCGGCGACGCCCGGGGGGCGGCCGAGCAGTTCCGCCTGCTCGTGGCGCACGATCCCAACTTCGCCCTCTCCCCGAAGGAATACCCGCCCGACACGCTGGCCGCCTTCGACAAAGCCCGGCGGGAGATCCTGTCCGGCCGGCCGGTGCAGCTCCAGATCGTGTCGCGGCCCGAGGGCGCGGTGGCGTACCTGGACGGCGCGGCCGCGGGGCGCACGCCGGTGTCGGATATCCCGGTGTATCCGGGGCATCATTTCGTCCGCATCGAGCTGGCCGGGCACGCGCCCTGGACGCTTCACATCCCGGAGGGGGTCGCGCCCGATGTGGTGCGCGCCCAGCTCGTCCAGGAGCGGCAGAAGCAAACCTCGGCGGAACTGCTGGAGATCATCGGGCCGTCGGAGTCGCTGAGCGCGCCGCTGTGGCAAGAGCTTCGCGACATCGGAAGACACCTGGACAGTTCGGGATTGATGTTCGTGCAGCTTTCGCGCGACGGTCCCAACCTGTTGCTCGGCATGCGGCTGGTGTCCTTGTCGCCCGAGTCCGCGGCGCGGGCGCGGATGTTCAACCTGGGCAATCGGCCCGACGGCTACGAGAAAAAGCTTCAGGCGCTGGTGAAGATCCTGGACGCCCTGCGCAAGCTGAGGCCGCTGGAGGCGGAAGCGATGGCGTCCTCTGGCCCGGCGGTGCCGACAGGCCCGGTGGTCGTTTCGCCGCCGCGAAAGACGGGCGGAGACGATTTCATTCCCCTGCCGCCGTCGGGGATCGCCGGGCCGGCCGTTCCCAAGGACGATCGGCGGCACGGGCGGGAGGACGAGCGGGAGGAGACCCGCCCCTCGACGCCGTGGTACAAGAGCTGGTGGTTCTGGACCATTGCCGGCGCGGTGGTGGCCGGAGGAGCGGCGGGGCTTTCGATCTGGCTGCTTCAGCCCAAGACCACCTGGACCCTGGTGATCCAGCCATGACGATCTTGCGCCGCGCATTGTCTCCGAGGGCGACCCGCCCCGAGGCTGCAAAAGCCGGCAGGGCCGCCGGTCGCGCCGCCGGGCCGCGGACCGCCGTCGTGCTGGGAGCGCTGGCGGCTGTGATGGGATGGTGGGCCGGCTGCGGGGGCGGCCATCCCGAGGTGCGCCTGGAGATCACCGAGGATGGTTCGCGGCCCTGCCTGGGCGGATCGCACATCGAGTTCTTCGTGCAGCTCGAGGGCCAGCGCAGGAAATTCGACCAGTTCGGGCAGTTTTTCACCGACTCCGGGGGCAACGCCTGCGCCATCGGGCAGATGGCATACCCGGATCTTCCCACCGGGAGCGGGATCACGGTGAGCGTCGTCGTGTGGGATTCGTCCACCGACGTCAAGGGCATTCTCTCGCAGGGAACGAGCGCGGCGTTTTCGGTAGGAGAAGGCAGCCCCAACCAGCAGATCGAGCTTCGGCTCTCCAGGACCATCAATATGGCGCCCGGGACCATCATCGCCCGCAGCGCTCCCAGCGACTGGGGAAGGGTGGGCGGGGTCACGCGGGTGGCCTTCTCCGTCCGGCGCGCGGCCGACTACCAGCTGGTCCGATCGGGATTTGTCGTGTATGAGCCCGATCTGCACCCGGACCCGTTCCCCCTCACCATCAGCGGCCTTCCCGAGGCCCAGAACCCGGACACCATGATCGAATACCAGCTCGAAGTCGAAGGCCAAAACGACCAGGGATCGGCGCTCAGAACATGGCGCGGCTCGGCCTGGCTGGTGCTGGCGAATGGACCGGTGGCGGACGTGTCACTGGCCTCGCAGTAAAAAAACAAACAAAAGCAAATACATATATTAGATGATTTCTTTTGGCGGTTGCGGTGTTTGATTGCGGCTCGGTTTTTCTTGGCAACCTATTGATATTATTGAATAAACAACGGGAAACAACGGGGACAGGCCCGGGTTTTTTGTGGAAATCCGGGGGAAATCCGGGGTGGGTGGCACCCTGTGGGGCCGGGAACCATCCGAACAGGCGGCGGACCGTCCTTGCCTTTTTCAGGGCTCAGCCGGGTGACTTTCATGGTCCCACGATCTGGCTATCAAACAAGCTTCTGCCGCTACCCCCGCCGCGTCTTCTCCTAGCAACACAAAGAGAGGTTCCTTCCCTGGGGCCGCGGACTCATAAAACAGGCGCGGAATGCCGCCAGTCGCCGCCAACAGCTTCCGGATCTTCCACGGCATGCTGGCCCGGTCGGTCACCGCGACTTCTGCCGGTTCCTGCGTGCGATCGATGCCCACCGGGGAGTAGCCCATCGTCCGAAGACGAGCCTCCAGTTCGATGTGGTAGGCAAAGTTGATCCCGGCCCGCAGTCGCGGCTCGTGACGCATGGTTTCCACGAGCAGTCGGGCCATGTGGTCCGAGGCTCCGAGCGCCGGAAGGCCCGCAGCCCGCGGGCGGCCGCCGACTTTCGTGATCCGTCCTTCGACGGCAGCTACCTGCGACGGCTCGGTGGCATGCGGGAGTGCGTAGGCAAGGTTGACGCGAACCTCGGGGATGATCTTCGCGAAATCGGCGCACTCCTCAATTGTCCGGATGGCCCTCACGAGATTTCCCAGCACGCAATCGATTTCGCCGTCATGCATCGGGCGCCTCCAGGGTTCGGAAGAACGCCGCCCAGAAAGGATCTTCGGCTGGAAAATCGAGAACGGCTTCGCTCCCGTCCGGCCGTCTGACGGTGCGACCTTCGGACAGGGGCAGCATCTCGCCCGCCACGGTTGCCTGGATACCCTTTGCCTCGAGCGCGGCGAGGACGCCACTGACGGCATCCGGCTGGGCTGTCGCGACGAGCGTGCCCTCGCTGATCGAAGCCCACGGATCCATTCCGAAGAACCTGCAGATCGCCTGTGCTTCGTCCGAGAGCCTGATCCGGCCGAGGTCTGCGCGGATCCCACACCCGCTGGCGTGCGCGATCTCGAACAACCCGCCCAGGACGCCGCCTTCGGTCGCGTCGTGCATGGCCGTCACACCTCCCGCCTCGAACGCCGTCAAGGCGTCCTCGATGACGCTCATTTGCCAGTAAGTTTCGCTGGCCCGCTTGACCAGATCTGGGCCGATAGCCCGAGCCAGTGTCTTGGGATACTGGAGGGCCAGGATGGCCGCCGCCTCGATGGCCGCGCCTTTGGTCACGATGACGGCATCTCCGGGCCTGGCTCCTGCCGGCGTGACGTACTTGTCCTTCTCCGCGAAACCCCACACGGTGCAGCCGCCGTTCAGGACGTAGGGGATTCCGCCATAAGAACCGGTGTGTCCGCCGACGATGGCGATGCCGAGGCGGTCGCACTCCTCGTGGATGGCCTGCCAAATCTCGTCGAGAACCCCGCGGGACGTGTCGGGCGGCAACAGCAGGCAGATGGTCATGTGTTTCGGCTTCACGCCGAGCACGGCCACGTCGCCGGCGCAGATGTGGACCACGCCCCAGCCGAACCTGCGCCAACCCCACGAGGGCAGGCCAAAGGTGGGATCCTCGGCAACGACCATCACGCGCTCTCCGAGATCGATCACGGCGGCGTCGACGCCATGCCGGGGTCCGACCAGAATCGACGGGTCGAACCGGCCGCGGCGTGGAAAGATGATCTCGTCGAAAGAGGCCGGATCGAGTTTTCCTACATGGGGCAGGGATCTGTTCTTGTCCATGGTTCGCCTCCTCGGGTTTGGCGGGTTTTCGGTCCGGGTAAGGCGAACGGATAAACGCTGCGCATGGGTGGCTCCCTTCGCCGGTATTACCCGGATCAGGTTCGATGGGTCGACGCAGTATGCGTCCTCTCAGCCGGCGACTGCCCGGCTCCCCAGTGAACTCAACATACTCCTTGCGCGATCCGGAATTCAAGCAACAAAACCAACAGGTCGAAACCAACAGGTTCCTGGCGCCACGCCTGGGAATGTCCCTGCTGTTTTTCGAATATCAGCTCGATCTTCAGGGACAGAACCTACAGGGCTCGACACTGCGCACCTTGAGGGACTCCGCCTGGCAGGTGCTGGCGAATGGACCGGTGGCGGGGAAATCCGGGGTGGGTGGCACCCTGGGATTTGCACCCTGGGATTTTTTTTGCGTAACTAGATGATTTTTATGGTTATTGTTTACTTGAATTCCTGGATGATCTTGGTGTTTTCGCCGGGGCGGATTTCGACCTGGGATTCGATCTTGCGACCGTCTTCGGTCACGAACGTGATGCGGTGTTTTCCCGCGGGTAGGCGGATGGGGTTATTTGCGGGAATGGGAGTCCAGCGGCCGGTATCTTTACCGTCGACGATGACCCGGGCCCAGGGTTTGGTGTTGGCCACCAGAAAACCGACGTTTTCATTTTCTGCGCCGGCGGTTGGCTTTGCCGGCGGCGTCTTGCCCGCCTCGACCGCGTCCGGCTCGGCAACGAGCCGGGCCTGGATCTCGATCTCGGGCTTTCCCTCGAACTGCACCTTCTGGATGAACTTGCGAAAACCACTTTTCTTGAGAATGAGAAACGTCGGCCGGTTCGGGTCGACGTCCTCGATGATGCGCGGTGTCTCTCCGACTGCGCGGCCGTTGAGCAGAATCTCGGCGCCGGGCGGCTCGCTGACCACCAGGACCTTGGCCCGGACAGCATGTGCCACGGTTGCCGGCGGCCGGACTGGCTGGGCGGGCTGGGCGGGCGGAGAGCCGGACGGCGGCTTGGGAGACGAAGCGCCGTCTGGAGCTTTCGGCGGAGGCGGGCCCGTGGGCTTCGACGCCGGCCCGGACGCGGCCGCGGCCGGGCTCTTGTCCGCCTCCGGCAAGATCGCCGCATCCAGGCTTGCCGCCGGTTCCTGTTCGGCTCCACCCATCTCGCCCGGTCCAAAGTCTGCCACCGGCGCCGCCGTCTCGACTCCACCGTCCTCGACCGGGCTTCCGTCCGGCGCCGAGGGAGAAACCGGCTCCGGCGACGCGATCGGCGCCGGCCGGGGGACCGACGGCGCCGGGGCGCCTCCCGGTATCACCAGAGCGATGCCGACGGCGGCGGCCGCGATGAGCAGGACGGTGGCGACGATCCCCATCACCGGCCGGCCGCGCGAACGAGGAGTCGGCGCCGTCCGGGCGGAGGACGCCGGGCGCTTCTCCGGGGTTGCCAAGGGTTTTCGCCCGACGAACTCCGTTCCCGTGCGGCCGCGCTTGGGCTTTTCGCCCGCCGCGATCCAGAGTCGAGAGACGGATTGCGCCACGGCCGCTTGGGCGGGCTCGTCTTCGGCCGGTTTGCGTTCAGTCTCGTCGGAGAGGTCGGGAGGTGGCGCGTCCCGCGCGGTCCGGACCGGCGTGGCCAGCTCCTCGGCGATCTCGATGGTGGCGGCCGCGGGCGGCTGGCTTACCTTCGCTCGCGGTCGCTCGGGCGGCTTGTCTTCCTCGGCCGGCATACGGTCGGTGGTTGTGCTCGGCGCTCCCACCAGGGGATAGCCGCGCTGGCGGTAGACGAGCAGCTTTTCGTTCTCGCGCGCCAGGTCCTCCGAAAAAATCTCCTTCATGAAGGCCGCCAGGCTCTTGGTGGTCGTGAGCGAGCCCTCGAACATCAAGTACCGGGCGAGATCCTGCTGCAGGTCGGAGGCCCACTCGTAGCGCTCCTCGGGCTCGCGGGCCAGGGCGCGCATGACCACCTGCTCCAGCTCGCGCGGGATGCGGCGGTTGTAGGTGGAGGGCGGGGTGACGGTGGCGTTGCGGACCTTCTCCAGCGTTCCGAAATCCGACTCCCCCGCGAAGAGCCGCTCGCCGGTGAGAAGCTCGTACAGGATGATGCCCGCGGCGAAGATGTCGCTCCGGTGATCGAGGGGCAGGCCGCGCACCTGCTCCGGCGACATGTAGCCGAACTTCCCCTTGAGCGTGCCCGCGTTGGTGCGCCCCATGCGGTTCTGGGCCTTGGCGATGCCGAAGTCGATGAGCTTGACGTCGCCGTCGTAGGAGATGAGCACGTTGCCCGGGCTCACGTCGCGATGGATGATCCGCAGGCTGTTGCCGGCCGAGTCGGTCTTTCGGTGGGCATACTCGAGCGCCTCGCACAGCCGCGACACCACCAGGACCGAAAGCGGGATGGGCATCACCCGCCTGCGCTTTTGCAAGCGGTCCTGGAGCCGCCCCAGATCCTTTCCGTGGATGAACTCCATGGCGATGAAGTACGCGGCTTCTTCTTGTCCCAGCTCCAGGATCTGGGCGATTCCCGAATGGCTGAGGGTCGAGGCGATGCGGGCCTCGTCCACGAACATGTCGATGAACTCGCGATCCTCGGCCATGTGCGGCAAGATGCGCTTGATGACCAGCAGCCGCTCGAATCCCGCCACCCCGAAGGATTTGGCCAGAAACACCTCGGCCATGCCGCCGATGGCGATGCGCTCCAACAGGTGATACTTTCCATAGGCAACGGGGAATTCCACCGGAGTCGAACCTCGCTGGCGCGGCGGGAATGCCGCGAGGGCCGGAACTCACCAACAATATCCCAGATCGGGATTGTTGTCGTCGTAGAGATTTCGGCAGAAGTACATGAACGGGCAGCCCGGATCGCGATCGTAGGAGTCGCAGGCGCGGGTGCAGTAGGCGTCGCCGAACATGTCCACCAGGCAGATGGTGCCCTTCTCGCAGTCGCGTCCGTCGCCGAGGCCGCACTCCTGTCCTTCCCGGATGTCGCCGCCGAATTCGCAGTAGCCCTCTGTGGAGCTTCCCAGCGCGATGCACACCTCGTCGTTTTGTGGCTGGCAGAAGGGATCCTGCGATGGGTTGCAGGCGGCGTAGCAGTGGGATGTGAATCCCTCGTACCCGAGGCACAGCAGGCCATCCAAACAGTCACCGTAGGATTCGCCGCAGGGCTCGCCCACGTCCTGGGTGGCGGTGTTGGGGACGCAGGCGCCGTTCTGACAGATCTCGCTCGTCGCAGCGCAGTCGGTACCGTTCTGCCACACCGTATCCACGCAAGTCTGGACGATGTTGCCGTTGCAGCGGGTCGAGCCGTTCGTACAGGGCCGATCCTGGCAGGCGCCGGACACGCAGGTCTGCCCGGACGAAGCGCAGTTGGTGCCGTTTACCCAGGAGCCGTTCTGGCAGGTCTGGATCACGTCGCCGCTGCATCGGGTCTCGCCCGCCTGGCAGGCCGGGGCCTGGCACGTGCCGTTTTGGCAGATCTGCCCGGTGGCGGCGCAGTTGGCGCCATTCACCCAGGAGCCGTTCTGGCAGGTCTGGATGATGTTTCCGCTGCAACGGGTCGATCCGTTCGTGCAGGTCGGGGTCTGGCACGCGCCGTTTTGGCAGATCTGCCCGGTGGCGGCGCAGTTCTGGCCGTTCACCCAGGAGCCGTTCTGGCATGTCTGGACGATGTTTCCGCTGCACTGGGTCTGGCCGGCGGTGCAGGTCGTCGCCTGGCAGGTGCCGTCCACGCAGCGGTTGCCGGCCATGCAGTCGGCGTCGGTGATGCAGCCTCCGACCTTGCAGGCGCCGCCGATGCAGCGGCTGCCCGCCGGGCAGTCCGCGTCGGTGGCGCACCCGGTGGACTGGCACTGGCCGTTCTGACAGGTCTTTCCCGAGAGCGCGCAGTCGATGCCGTCCTGCCAGACGCCGTTGATGCATGTCTGAATCGTGGTGCCGAGGCACTGGACGCTGCCGCTCGCGCACGGTGGCGCCTTGCACTCGCCGCTCAGGCACTGCTGGCCCGGCGGACAGTCGACATCCGAGACGCAGCCTTTGAGAACACACACGCCGGCCAGGCATTTCTTGCCGGCCGGACAGTCGTTGTCCGTGGTGCACCCGGTCGCCTCGCACTGGTGGGTGATGGCGTTGCAGGTCGAGCCGCCGGAGCATTCCGAGCTGTTGCGGCATCCTGGGAGGCAGTGCCCACCGCTGCACCATGTTCCCGCGGGGCAGCCGGCGTCGCTCTGGCAGGGGGCCTGGCACACGCCGCTGTTGCACACCTGTCCGTAAAGGCAGTCGCTGTCTCGGTTGCAGAAATTATTGTGGCGCGGCTCGCACACGCCGGCGTTGCAGGTCTGATCGGCAGGGCAGTCGCGGTCGGTGGCGCACCCGTCCACGGGTGGGGAACCGCAGCCAGACAGGCTGGCGACGACAATCGAAAGAAGAACCAGCAACCAAGAGAACGACTTCATGAAACACCTCCGCCCTTGCATCTTACGGAAGACAACCGAATTGACTCCCCGACGAGTCGATTGGCTGGCACCGGTAGTCGCCTCGACAATCCCCGTCACTCTGGCAGATTTTGGCGCACATGCGGCTGTTGGATGTTCCGATGGCTTTTTCGGTGCAGTGGCTCCCGGCCGGGCAGGCGCTGGCGCCGCCACAGGACTTGGAACAATAACCGCCGGGGAAAGTCACCCCGCCCATGCTCAGAATGCAGGAAAGCCCGGTGATGGCCAGGGCGCAATCCGGGTTGGCGGCGCAGGACTGGCCCACCAGCTCCGGATAACACTGGGTCTTGGTGCAATCCGGAGCCGCGGCGGCAAGGTCGCAACCCCCGCTCAGGCATACCGAGCCGGCGGCGCACTCGGCCTGGGACAGGCACAGGGCAGCGCAACTGGGGTCGGAGGGGGTCGGATAGAGGACATGGATGGTGACCCAGTGCTTTTCCCCTCCCTCGAGGTAGAACCCGGACACGCCGCACTGGTGCACCACCTCGGGCTGATCTTTCCGATAGGCCAGGAAACGCGCAAAATAAGCCTGGCCGGAAGGGAGTCCGGGCAGCACCACCTCCTGAAAGCCGCCGTCGGGAGCGGGATCGACATCCAGGGATTTTTCGGCGAGCGCGCGATGTTCGGCATCGGCGGACAGGACCTGACAGACCGCGCGGCCGACCCGATCCACGTCGATGGGGCGATCCGCGCGCAGATCGCTCAACCCGTAGATGTTTTCCGCGCGCACCAGCACGAATCCGACAGTGTCTTCCTCCGCCTCCCGGCAGCCGGGAAGAGAAAGAAGGCAAGCCAGCGCCGCCATACCCAGAGTCGTCGGGTAACGCGCCATGCGGGCTCCATGGTCTCAGGAGGCGAAGACTATCACAGTGCGCTGCGACCCTCAATCCAGAAATGTTTCAAGGTGCCCGGATGCCAAAATCCAGACCCGGGTGCGCCCGTTACTGGAACATTCGCAGCGCGACGGCGAACGTGCCGTCATGGGCATGATAGATGGATCCGCGGTAGCCGGCATCGATGGCGAAGGTCTGCGACACCCAGCCCAGACCGACGGACCAGAATTGATCCGATTCGCCGGGGCGGGCCTTGTCGATCCAGTATCCGGCGCGGATGGTGAGCTGGCCCAGCGCCAGGTACTCGACCCCGAAGTGGTAGCCGAAGGCGGTCTCCTTTTCGCCGGAAGGATTGGCGATGTCCTTGGGCCGCTGGAAATTGATGAGCCAGTCGAAGCCGATGACCAGCGAGCGGAACGGCGAGTAGGCCACCGCGGCGGCCATCGAGAGCGGGTGTTCCAGATAGTCCGCGGGATTGGTCAAGGCGTAGCCGACCACGCCCAGGCTCAGGCCGAAATCCGTTCGCAGGAGCATCCCCACGTCGACGGTCACCGAGTCCAGATAGCGGTCGTTGGGATCGGATTCGAAATTGAGATAGTACACGTCGAAGCCGAGGAGAAAGTTCTCGGCGATCGGCACCGAGAAGGCCAGATCCACTCGGTTCCCCTGCTTGGAGTCGCCGCGTTCGATGCGGGTGTAGGCCAGCCCCGTCGCGAAAGGCTGCGTCTGGTTGTCCACCACCGAAGCGTGGATGACGTGCTCGAAGGGCCCGTCCTCGGAGCGCCAGTGGGGGGTGCCGATGTAGTGGGCCTCGATGGAATAGTGCCGAAACAGGCTCATGCCGGCGCAGTTGAGTTCGATGGCGTCGTTTCCGGTGGCGATGGCCCGAAAGGCCCCGCCCATCCCCAGGGGGCGAGTGCCGTAGAAGTCCTGGGCCAGGCCGGCCGCCGGCCAGAGCATGGCGAAAATGCAGGCGAGAATTCTCATGGGCACCTCGGCCGCGTCGGATACGGCATCCAGCAAAAGCTCAAGCCCGCGCGAATCTAGCCTTCCCCGCGGGCCACTGTCAAACGCCCGGTTCCGGCTTGACCCGAGCGGATGCGGCTGATAGGGTCCGTTCATGGACGAGAAATCCAAAGAGGCATCCAACAAGACCGATCTGGCCCTGGAGTTTCTGGGCGAACTCGCCGACATGCCCCGGGAACGGCTCCAGAACCTCATCCGGCAGGTGGTCGGAGAGGAACTGGCGGCGGTGATGTTCAACTACGCGCGCCAGGTGATGGAGGCCAGCCCGGACAAGATGCTGGAGAACGCCTCGTCCTTTCTCATCCTGGGCTACCTGATCCGGGCCTTCGAGCGCAACGAGATCCCCGAGGACCTGCCGACGGCCTAGGCTTCATCCGAAGACCGGCCACTTGCGGCGAGCGGCGATCTCGTCCATGGCCTGCTGCATGCGCTGGGTGACCTTCTCGTAGATTTCCTCGAGCACGCGCGAATCCTCGGCATCCTCCGGGCGGTAGGCGTCCAGCGGGATGGGCGGGAGGAAACGCACCGTGCTCTTGGCGGGTAGCGGCCAGTGGAAGATGGGCCCGACGCCGAGGCCCCAGGGCAGGCCCAGGAACACGGCGCAGGTTTCCGAGCGCAAGAGTTTCTTGAGGCCGAGCAGGCGCGCCAGACGTTGGCCGTCGTGCAGCACGAAGAAGGTCTCGTGCCCTCCGGCCACCACCATGGGCACGATCGGGACGCCGTGGCGCAGCGCCAGCCGGATGAAGCCCTTCTTTCCGCCGAAGACGATCTTGTAGCGGTCCTTGTAGGGGCGGAAGGCGTCGAGATTCCCGCCGGGGAAGACCACCACCTTCTTGCCCTGGGCGAGAAGCTGGTCGGCGGTCTTGTGCGACGCGCGCACGCAGCCGGTGCGGATGAGGAACTGCTTCAGGCCCGGCATGGCCACCATGGCGTCGTGGACCAGAAAATGGAGCGTCTCGTTCAGGCCGCGTTCGAGGTACCAGCGGGCGCCGATGCCGATCGGCTCGAGGTAGGTGATGCCGGCGTTGTGGTTGCCGACAATCAGGCAGCGCTCGTGCGGGACGTTCTCGATGCCCTCGACTTCCATGCGAAAATACAGCCGCGCCAGCCGGTCCACGGTGCGGGCCAGCAGGCGGACGAGCTCGGGCTCGAACAGATCCACCCGGTCCGGATCCACCTTCGAAAAGAGCGATCCGGCCACGGTCTTGACCGCGTCGAGCCGGGGCAGGTTCAGTTTTTGCGCGAGAGCCATTGGTTGACCTCCGTTGCGGTTGAGGCGATCTGGGCGTTTCGGCCGACGATGAAATCCATGTGCTGGAAGCCGCGCATCACCGTGGTGCGCTCCGGCGAGAGGGACTGGCGTTCGAGCGGGATGAGCGTGTCGCCGTCGGCCGCCAGCGCCCGCGCCACCAGGTGTTGCATGTCTTTTGCGCGCGCCAGCGTCTCGCAGCCGGCCACGAGGTCGCGGCAGAAGGGCAACATCGCGCGCAGCGGGCCGGCCAGGGGGAAGCCGCCAAACGGCGTGGCCATGGTGACCACGCGGCCGATGAGGGGTCGCGGATCGGCGGCGTCCTTCTGCATGGCGGCGGCGATGAGCGCGATCAGGCCGCCGTTGGAGTGGCCGGCGATGTCGAAGGACATTTCGTCACGCCTTTGGGAGAGTTCGCCGAGAAAGACGAGCAGCCGCCGGGCCGCGTCCTGGATTCGGCAGGTATTGGCGGCGGCGGAGAGAAAATACGGGAACGTCGGCGCGACGGCGACGGATCGCCCCCGGGCCTCGAGCGCCTTTCCCAGGCGGTTCATCACGGAGGCGGTGCAGAACGCCCCGGGCACGAGGACAATCGGAGGAACGTCGTTTTCACCGAAGCGGCTGGCCGGAACGAGCGTGGCCAGCGTCTGCTTGAGCGAGCCTTTCAGGTACGATGGAATGGTCCTGGCGTAGGCGATGGACTGGCGCATGGAGTCGACCTCCTCAACGACGTCGAGCAAGGTCCAACATACCTTTCTTGACGCATTACGTCAATACCCGTGACGCACCCCGCCAACGAGCATTTCGCGCCCGCTTATCATTTACGCGCGAATGCGGGGCCACCGGTCGCCAGCGCGTTCGCGCCCAAACAATAAGTCAGTCGAGTGCCTGGTTGCGAGGCCACAAGAGCGCGACCAGGCGCGATTGGGAAAACAAGGGGAACAAGGGGGCCTGTCCCCAATGTTTCTGTAAATAGAACAATTGGATATGAAGATATCGAAGAGTGAGGATACTCGTCGGGAGCAGTTTTTATTTGCTGGATTTGTTTATTTTCATTGAATCCGGCGCCATGACCGCCACCACCCGGCCTTTTGCGCAGGTTTGGCCTTGCACCAGAACATCGGTCTCCACCACGACTTTCTTCCCTTTGACCTCGACGGGCCGGGACACCAGGGTTATTTCCGGTCCGAGCGGCGTCGGTTTGAGATAGTCGACATGAAGCGATGCGGTCACGAAGCGAAAATCGGCCTCCGTCCCAGGTTGGGCTCCCGCGGCCCGAAATGCCGCCGCCGCAGCCGTCCCGGTCGAGTGACAATCCACCAGCGAAGCCAACAGACCGCCGTAGACGAATCCAGGGATGGCCGTGTGATACGGCCTTGGCGTGAAACGGCACACGCAGGTGTCTCCCTCCCAAAAGCTCTTGATCTGCAACCCGTTTTCGTTCAGCCGGCCGCATCCGTAGCAGTGAGAGCACCACTCGCCATAGAGATCCTGAATGGCTTTTTCGCCCATGTTCGCCTCCCGGCTGTTGTCGCTAGCAGAGCGCATTGAGAATGTAAAGCCTATCATGCGTTTGACATCCTTGGACATCGAGCGCAAGTTGTGGCCGTTCGGCTGATAAATCGCCGTATACTCAAGGAGGCAATCATGAAACGCAAGGCTTCGGCTCGCTGGGAGGGAAATCTCAAGGGCGGCAAGGGGACCATCACGCTGGCCAGCGGCGTCCTCAAGGACACGAAGTACTCCTTCTCGACGCGCTTCGAGGACGATCCCGGCACCAACCCGGAAGAACTGGTCGCCGCGGCCCACGCCGGGTGCTTCGCCATGGCGCTCTCGGCCCAACTCGAAGGCGCCCAGATGACCGCGAAGAGCCTCGATGTCTCGGCCACGGTGACGCTCGAGAAGGTCGGCGACGGTTTTTCCGTGACCTCGTCGCACCTGGTCCTTTCGGCCAAGGTGCCGGGGGCCGACCGGGAAAAGTTCGCCAAGGCCGTGGAAGCCGCCAAGACCGGCTGTCCCATCTCGAAGCTCCTCAACGCGAAAATCACCCTCGACTTCACCCTGGAACCCTGAGCGGATCGGCAAGACTCCGAGTCCGCGCGCCGCCGCGCCCGAGATTGGCTTGCCTTGCCGGACGGCAAAAGGCTACACTCGCCGTCTCGGGAGGTGTGGCGCATGACGATGCACCGGGGCGCTCGTCTGGTGTTGCTGCTGCTTGTTTATTCCGTGGCGTCCGAGGCCGGAGTGCCGGAGCGCGCGGTCGATCCCTACGACACCGCGCCGTTCCTGCCGGCGCTCTCGCCGCACTACCGCACGCATTTCATAAAGTCGCGAAAGCTCGGCGATCTTCCTCTGTATCAACTCGACCTCAAGGCGGACCTTCTTCTCGGCGCCATCGAGGGCACCGAGGGCGTGATCTTGAAAAATCCCTCGGCGGCGCCGCTGGCGGAAGTGGTGTTTCGCGTGTACGCCAACAGCGCCCACCTGGTCGCCGAGGGCGGCCGCAATCTCACCGTCTCGGAGGCGAAGGTCAACGGCCAGCCGGTGAAAGCGCGCGAGATCGACCCCACCGTCCTGTCGATACCGCTGGAGAAGCCGCTGGCTCCGGGGGAGCGGGCCCGGATCGAGCTTTCCTTCCGCCTGATGGTGCCGCGCCTTCGGGAAAACCCCGCGTCGTCGGGCCTGGACCAGCTCCTCTCCAGCAGCGGCGGCGAGGGGTACGGGATTCTGTCCTTCGGGCAGGGCATCCTGAGCCTCGGGTTCGCCTATCCCATCCTGGCCGCCTGGACCGGATCGGGATGGGACACTCCGGAGCTTTCGGGCATGGGCGACCCAACCCATTTCGAGCCGGCCAACTATCTGGTAAAGCTCAACGCGCCCAAGCTGGCCGCGGTGGCATCGAGCGGCATCCAGGTCGGCGAACAGCCCCTCGGCGCCGGACCGGAACACCCGCGCGAGGTGTTCCTGGTGGCGGCGGCGGTGCGGCACTTCGCCATGCAGATTTCGACCCGTTACCAGGTGGGAACGCGCAAGGCCGGCAACGTCGAGATCCGCGCCTTCACCGTCGAGGAGCAGGAAGATGCGGCCAAGGCCCTGCTCGACCAGGCCGGAGCGGCCGTCGCGCTGTTCGAGAAGATGTTCGGCCCGTACCCCTTCGCCAAGCTCGACGTGGCCCAGGCTCCGCTCATCAACGGCGCCGGCGGCATGGAGTTTCCGGGACTGATCACCGTCGCGCTGTCGCTCTACCAGCCTCCCGCGGGCGGCCCCATGGGGGCGCTCCTCGGCAAACTGGTGGAACAGACGCGAACGCCGGAGTTCGTGGTCGCCCACGAGGTCGCCCACCAGTGGTGGCATGCCCTGGTGGGGAGCGACTCTCTGCGGCATCCCTTTCTCGACGAGGCGCTGGCCAACTACTCGGCGGTGATGTACTTCGAGGCGCGGCACGGCGGCGCGGCCGGGACGCAACAGATCGAGCTCGAGCTCGCCATGCCCTACCAGATGTGGCGCGTGATGGGCGGGGCGGACGGCCCGGTGGATCGCGCGCTTTCGGAGTTCCGCAACCCGCTGGAGTACGCCGCCATCGTGTACGGCAAGGGAGCGATGGCCTTTCACGCGCTTCGCCGTGCCGCCGGCAAGAAGGCCTTTCTCGGTCTGCTCCGGGCGTACGCTTCCGAGTTCGCCTTTCGCGAGGCCGCCCCCGAGGATCTGGCGCGGCTGATCCGAAAGAAGCTCCCGGGCCCGAAAGCCGAGTCGCTCTACCGGCGCTGGATCGAGGGCGCGCACGGCGACGAGGACATCGGGGTCCCCGCCTCCGGCGATCTGACCGGATGGTTCCGGATCTTGTCGCAGGGAGGACTCGGTGCCGTGGGCGGCGGCGTGCAGTTGCCGCAGCTCGATCCGGCCACGCTCAAGCTGTTCCAGGACGCGGTGCGCCAGCTCTCCGGCCCGTGACGGCGGCGGGAATCGGGCGGTCCTACTTGGAAAGCACCTGATCGAAGCCGGGCAGCTCGTCGATCTTCGGCATGAAGACGATCTCCACCCGGCGGTTCATGGTCTTGTTCTCGGGAGAGTCGTTGGGGACGAGCGGGTCGAACTCCGCCGAGCCGGCCGCGTTGATCATCTCCGGGGGCACCCCGGCCTGGATCATGAGCTTGACCACCTCGACCGCTCGCTGCGTGGAGAGCTCCCAGTTGGAGGGGAAGCGCTCGTTGCGGATGGGGTCGGAGTCGCTGTGGCCCACCACCTGGAACTTGCGGTCGGGGAAGGTCTTGAGCGTCTCGGCCAGCTCGGTGATGGCCGCCTTGGCTTCTTTCTTGAGCTGGATGGACGCCGGCGGGAAGAGCACGTCCGAGGACATCTGCACCAGCATGCGCCCGTTGCGCAGCTTGACCTGGAGCGTGCCGGCGTCGATCATCTTGCGCAGCTTCTCGAGCAACGAGCGGAACTCGGCATTCCGGGCCTCGGCCGCGGCGCGCATGCGCTTGAGCTCCTCGATCTCGGAGGAGAGCCGTTCGCGCTCGCGCGCCAGCTCGCCCTTCTCGCCCAGGAGCTGCTGCACGTTCTGCCCCATCGAGGAGACCTTGGTCTCGAGGATGTGGTTCTGATCCAGGGCCACCGCCAGCGAGTCGTCGCAGGACTTCTTCTGGCCGGCGAGGTCGTCCTTTTCCTTGGTGAGCTGGGCCTTGGCGGCGTCGCAGGATTTCTGCGCGTCGGCCATCTGCTGCTTCAGCGCGGCGATGTCGCGGTTGTGCTGCTCCTCGGGGATACCGCATCCCGCTCCCAGCGCGAGCAACCACGCGAAAACGGCCCCGGCGAGAATTCCAAACCCTTTCATGTCGGCACCTCCATGAGCGATGAGTTGTTCAGCGCCGGCGCAATCTACCACCCTGCACGGCGGGCGTCAATCGAGCGGTCCAGCACAGCGACCAGAGGTTCGATGCCCTGATGGCCGAGCACCTCCAGTCCGGCGCCGGTCAGGCGTTCGCCGACCTCGCGGGAAAGCTCCCGCGTGAACGGCCCCTCGGGCACGGAGCCTTTGACCACCACCGCGATCGGCACCGGGATTGCGCCGGCGTCCCCTTCGCCGGGAGATCCGGCCCCGGCCGTCCCCGCGCACAGCAGAACTCCCGCGGCCACGAGAAAAGATCGCCGTCGCTGGTTCATGGGCGCACCTCTCGGCTTGGGGTGTTCCTGTCGCTCGCGAGTCCCATGGTATCCCGCATGCGCCGCCGCTGGCAACCGCCGCGGCGGTGCGGCAGGACAGGGGCGGAAACGAGCGGACCGACCCGCAACAGCGTTGACTTCATGGCACCCGATTGGTAGAAGGAGTCGCCGCTGCGGGGCGCCGGCGTCGGCGTCCCGGCGGCGTGGCGAAAGCGTACAAACCTGGAGGTGTCGGATGACGATCAAGATCGGGATCAACGGATTCGGCCGCATCGGGCGCTGCGTGACGCGCATCGTGGCCAGCAAGGCCAAGCAGTTCGAGATCGTTCATATCAACGATATCACGGACGCGAAGACGCTGGCGCACCTGCTCAAGTACGACTCGGTCCACGGCACCTTCGCCGGCGAGGTGAAGGCCACCGAAAAAAGCATCATCGTGAACGGCCAGGAGATCGAGGTCAGCGCCATCAAGGAACCCGATCAGCTTCCGTGGGCTTCCAAGAAGGCGGACGTGATTCTGGAGTGCACCGGCAAGTTCACTGACCGGCCGGGCTGCGAGAAGCACCTCAAGGCCGGCGCGCGCCGGGTCATCCTGTCGGCGCCGCCCAAGAGCAAGGACATCCGGGCCTTCGTGTACGGCGTCAACCACAAGAGCTTCGATCCCAAGGCCGACGCGGTGATCTCCAACGCCTCCTGCACCACCAACTGCCTGGCCCCGGTGGCCAAGGTGCTGCACGAGAATTTCAAGATCCTCCACGGACTGATGACCACCATCCACGCCTACACCAACGATCAGCGGGTGTTGGATCTGCCGCACAGCGATCTGCGCCGCGCCCGGGCGGCGGCGCTGTCCATGATCCCCACCACCACCGGCGCCGCCAAGGCGGTGGGCGAGGTGCTGCCCGAGCTCAAGGGCAGGCTCAACGGGCTCTCGGTGCGCGTGCCCACCCCCAACGTCTCGCTGGTGGACCTGGTGGCGGTGGTGGAAAAGAAGACCACCAAGGAAGAAGTCAACGCCGCGCTCAAGGCCGCCGCCGACGGCGAGCTCAAGGGCATCCTGGGATTCACCACCGATCCGGTGGTGAGCATCGACTTCAACGGCGACACCCGCTCGTCGATCGTGGACGGCGACCAGACCATGGTCATGCAGGAGACCATGGTGAAGGTGCTCTCCTGGTACGACAACGAGTGGGGCTTCTCCGAGCGGATGCTGGACCTGGTGGCCCACGTGGCGGGGTAGGCCATGGCCATCAAGTTCATCGAGGAGCTGCCCATCGGCGGCAAGCGCACCTTCGTGCGGGTGGATTTCAACGTGCCGCTCGCCGGCGGCAAGGTCGCCGACGATACCCGCATTCGCGAGGCGCTGCCCACCATCAAGCACGCCATCGCCCGCGGGGCGCGCCTGATTCTGGCCTCGCACCTGGGCCGGCCCAAGGGCAAGCGCAATCCGGAGTTCTCGCTCATGCCGGTGGCCGAGCGGCTGCACGAACTGCTGGAGATGGAGATCGTCGTCGCCGAGGACTGCGTGGGCGACGGGGTGCGCAAGCTGGCCGCCGACCTGCGCGACGGGCAGGTGTTGCTGCTTGAGAATTTGCGTTTCTACAAGGAAGAGGAAGCCAACGACCCGGGCTTTTCGGAAAAGCTCGCCCAGCTCGCCGACGTGTACGTCAACGACGCCTTCGGCTGCGCCCACCGCGCCCACGCCTCGACCGCCGGGATGGTGGCCCACGTCAAGCACAAGGGCATCGGCTACCTGATGCGCAAGGAGCTCAAGTATCTGGGCGAGCTGCTGGGCAAGCCCAACCGGCCGTTCGTGGCGGTGCTGGGCGGGGCCAAGGTCTCCGACAAGATCGCGGTGATCTCGTCGCTGCTCGGCAAGGCCGATTCCGTCCTCATCGGCGGCGCCATGGCCTACACCTTCCTCAAGGCCCAGGACGTGGCGGTGGGCAAGTCCCTGGTCGAGGAAGACAAGCTCAAGGTGGCCTCGGACATTCTCAAGCAGGCCCGCGACCGCAAGGTGGAGCTTCTGCTCCCGGTGGATCACGTGGTGGCCGGCTCTCCCGACGACGCCAAGGGCGAGGTCGTGACGGGCGCCATCCCCGAGGGGAAAATGGGGCTCGACATCGGCCCGTCCAGCGTGGCGGCGTTCGGCAGCCGCATCGCCTCGGCGCGCACCGTGTTCTGGAACGGCCCGCTGGGGATGTTCGAGCGGCCGGCGTTCGCCGAGGGCACGCTGTCCATGGCCCGGGCGCTCGCCGACAGCAAGGCCGTCACCGTGGTCGGGGGCGGGGACTCGGTGGCCGCCATCCAGCAGAGCGGCCTGGCCGATCGCATCACCCACATCTCCACCGGCGGCGGCGCCTCGCTGGAGCTGGTGGAAGGCAAGACCCTTCCGGGCGTGGCGGCCCTGGAGGACTGACGGGCGGCAGCCCGTATCACCCGGCCCTGCGGCGGATGTCGCGCCGCGGTGCTTGCCGGGCGAGCGCGGCCCGACGCGCCTCGCAATCCGCTACGCGGGATTCGCGTGTGATATCGGGCGGCCCCATGTCGCTCGCCTGCATCGATTGGAGGAATCCGTGACATCGACCCAGCGCAAACCGTTGTTCGCCGGCAACTGGAAGATGAACCTCGCTCCGCTGGACGCGGCCGCCGCCGCCGGGGCTGTCCTGGCGGGCTTCGGCGATCGGGACGACGCGCAGGCCATCCTGGCGCCGACCTTCGTGAGCATTCCGGCGGTGGTGGATGTGCTGAGGGGGAGCGCCATTTCCGTCGCCGGCCAGAACTGCCACTGGGAGTCCAGCGGGGCCTTCACCGGCGAGGTGACCGCCGAGATGCTCAAGGCGGCGGGGTGCAGCCACGTGATCCTGGGCCACTCCGAGCGGCGGCAGTTCTTCGGCGAGACCGACGAGACAGTGAAATGGCGCTTTACCGCCGCCCATCGCGCCGGGCTCTCGCCGATCGTCTGCGTGGGCGAGACGCTGGCCGAGCGCGAGGCCCGCCGCACGCTGGACGTCATCGAGCGCCAGCTCCTGTTCGCGCTTTCGAGCGCCAACCGGGAGCAGATGCTGCGCACCATCGTCGCCTACGAGCCCGTGTGGGCCATCGGCACCGGCAAGGTCGCCACGCCGGGACAGGCGCAGGAGGCGCACGCCTTCCTGCGCAAACTGCTCGCCAACCGCTTCGACGAGGCCACCGCGGCGCAGATCCGCATCCTGTACGGCGGCAGCGTAAAGCCCGACAACATCGCCGAACTCATGTCCCAGCCCGACATCGACGGCGCGCTCATCGGCGGGGCCAGCCTCAAGCCCGAAAGCTTCCTGGCCATCGTCGAGAACGGCTGCCGGGCGCATTGACGCTCCGGGGCGGCGGTCGGGGACGTACGCGGTTGCGCGCCGGCGCGTGCTGGACGGGGCGGGGAGCGGCCCGGCGCTCGTCGTTGACGCCGAATCGCCCGCAAGCGGCCGACAAGGAACCGCGCAACGCTCGATATCAGGCGGCGCCGGGAGACGGGAAGACGGGGCGGCCGTTCTTGTACACCCGCCAGGTCAGGTTGGCGCCGAACGAGTACATCAGATCCCGCCAGTCCCCGGTGTCGAGCAGCAGGACATCCGCTCTCCGGCCGGGCGCGAGCGAGCCGCGATCGCTAGAAAGACCCAGCGCGGCGGCGGCGTTGCTGGTTGCGCCCCGGAGCGCTTCTTCCATGGTGAGCCCGCACCCCAGGCAGGCCAGGGCGAGGGCCATGGGCAGGTTCTGGGTGTGGGAACTGCCCGGGTTGAAGTCGGTGGAAACGGCCACGGCGCAGCCGGCGTCGCACAGCATCCTCCCCGGCGCGTAGCGGGTCTTTCCGGCGAAGAGCGTGGCGGCGGGCAGGAGCACGGCGACGGTCCTCGATCCGGCCAGAAGCCGCGCGTCCTCCGGTTCGGCGAATTCCAGATGATCCACCGAGAGCGCCGAAAGCTCCACCGCCAGCGGGATCGATCCCGAGTGGGAGAGCTGTTCGGCGTGGAGCCGGGCGGGCAGGCCGAGCCGCCGGCCGGCCTCCAGGATGCGGCGGGTCTCATCGAGCGAAAAGGCGCCTCGTTCGCAGAACACGTCGCAAGAGACGGCGAGCTTCTCGCTCGAGACTCGCGGGAGCATCTCGTCGATTAAGAGCCGCAAATATTCCTCGCGCCGGCTCTGGAACGGGCGCGGGACGGTGTGGGCCCCCAGGAAGGTGGAGATCACGTCCACCGCATGGCGCTCCCGCAGGCTTCGGGCCACTCGCAGGATCTTGAGCTCGTTCTCGAGATCGAGGCCGTATCCGCTCTTGGCTTCCACGGTGGTCACCCCGAAGGAGAGAAACCGGTCGAGGCGCTTTCGGGCCAGCCCAAGAAGCTCGTTTTCGCTCGCCTTGCGGGTGGCCTCCACGGTCGAGTGGATTCCGCCTCCGGCCGCCAGGATCTCTTCATAGCTTGCGCCGGCGATCCGGGCGGAGAATTCTCCGGCGCGCGAGCCGGCGAACACCAGGTGGGTGTGGCAATCGATGAGCCCCGGAAGCGCCACTCGTCCTCCGGCATCCAGCACGGATTCGACATCGGCGAGGTCGATTTCGCCGGGCAGGAGCGCCTGGGGGCCCGCAAACAGGATTCGATCGCCCGAGAAGACCAGCGCGCCGCGCTCGACCGCGCCCAGGGTCCCGGAGCCGATGTGGGAATCGAGCGTGAGCAAGGCGCCGATGTTAATGATGGCTTCGGACGGCTTGCGGGGTTCGGGGGCCTTCATGCCGCGCATGTTATCCCTCGTCCCGTTTGCCATCAAGCCCGGCCCCGGCGCCCCAGTTACAGGTTGAAGGACACGCTCAGGGCCAGGATGTGAGCCACGGTTGTGTAGGTGCCGTTGGCCTTGCCCTGGGGATTTCCCGCCGAGTCGAACCCTCCCACGTCATTGTCCTTGGTCACGGACCAGAGTCCCAGCATGTACCCCAGGTCCGCCTTGAATCGGCCGGACCGGTAGCCGGCGCCCAGGGAGATGTTCTTCTGGGTGCCGTCGGGAAGGTCCGGGCTCAGGGTCTTGGCGGGCACCGGGCTCATCGACATGGCGAACCCGGCCCGCGCCGAGATCCGCTCGAAAGCCTGGTACTCCGCCCCCAGCGACCACTGCCAGCTCGTGTGATAGTTTTTCTCCTGCGGCGGCTGGGTCAGAGACGGACAGGGCCGGCGGGCGTCCTCCTGGCAGTCGAAGGTCACGCAGATCTCGTCGAAGGTCTCGAAGAAGGCGAAGAAGAGGTCCGCGGCGACTTTCAGCCGTTCGACGCCGAGGAAGGCCAGACCCAGGTTGAGCTGCCAGGGCAGCGGCAGCGAAAACCGCGCCTTGGTCTCGCTCGGGATGTCGGACAGCATGCGTTCGCGCACCCGCTCGCCCGCCGTGTTGAAGAAGAACTCGGCCGGGCCCGAGATCGGCAGGTCCGTGCCCGAACGCGCCGAGATGCCCAGGGCCATGATCCGGGGGAACTCGGCGTAGAGCGCCAGGTTGAACCCGTGCGCCAGCCCGTCTCCCCGCAGGCGCGCCTCTCCTTCGGCGCCGCGCACATCGGGGTAGAAAGCCTCGAAGAAGCGCAGGTCGATGCGGTTGGCGAGCCGCGCCGAGCCGTAGGCCAGATCGTAGCCCGCCGCCACCGAGAGCTTGAGCCGCTCCCGGAATCCGGCCCAGCGGGCGATGTCCAGCGCCACCGTCGGCTGGATGAAGAAAGTCGCAAGCTCCGACTCGGTGGTGATGAAGCGCCCGTCCCATTCTTGCGGCCAGTACGTGCCGAGGCCGAAGGGATTGTTCACCCCCAGGCCGAGCGCGACCCCCTGGGGTTCGAAGTTGTAGCTGGCGTAGAGGTGGAAGGGCGCAAATCCCCTGAGCTTGGCCTGGGCGTCGTTCTGCCCGTCGTTGATCGGGATCTGGGCCAGATTTCCGCCCGCGTCCCGCCCCAGGTAGGTGCGATCCGGCGTCTTTCGCGCGGCACGGTAGGAGACGTACGGCAGGAAGCCGGTGACTCCCAACTCGAGCTGGAGGCCGGGAAGCTCGGTGATGGCCGCCGGATTGAAATACAACGCGCTGAGATCGTCGGCCAGGGCGGTGCGCGCGTCGGCCATTCCGGTCGCTACCGCCCCGTGCTCGTAGATGAGAAACCCGCCGGCCCGCGCCACCGGCGCAAGTCCGAGGCTTGCCAGCGCGGCCAGAAGCAGCGCCGCCGAGCCGCGCCGCCGACATGGCCCGCCCACGGGAACCAAGGTCGTTTTCGGCATGCTGAAAAAAGTACCACGGCGCCCGGGCCCCGCCAAGAGCCTCCCCGCCGCCATGCTCAAACCAAGCCGCGAACGGGCCCTTCGCTCCGCTCTCCGTCGCTGGAAAAAGTTCGTTCGGGCAAGGCCCGGCGCGGCGCCACCCGATCCCGCGACTTGGGTTTGCCTGAGCGGACGGGATGGACGGCCGGGAGAAAACGGGACCTTGCCGGGACTCGGCGGCTCAGAACGCTCCGGTGAAGGTCAGGCCCAGCAGGTGGGAGGCGGTCTCGTAGTGGCCGTTGGCCCGGCCCTCGGGGTTGAGCCCGTCGCCCGAGCCGACCTCGTTGTTCTTGTCGCCCTGCCAGATGGCCAGCATGTAGCCGATGTCGACCTTCCAGCTCTTCGCGTGGTAGCCGGTGCCGATGGTGATGAGGTCGCGCCGGCCGTCGGGGAGCGACGGATCGTAGGTCTCCTCGGGCACGGGCGAGAATACCGAGCCGTACCCCGCCCGGATGGGCAGGTAATCGAACAGCATGTATTCCGCCCCGATGGACACCTGCCAGCTCGTGCCCCATTTCTTTTCGAGATTCACCGGGGCCAGCGCGGTGCAGGTTCCCTGCTCGTAGCAGCTGAACGCGATGTTGAGCTGGTCGTAGCTCTGGAAGAACGCCACGTAGAAGTCGAGGCCGATCTTGAGGCCCGGCACGCCGAGGTACGAGATGCCGGTGTTGAAGTGCAGCGGCAGCTTGATGGTGACGTCGCCGGTGGTCTTGTTCCCCTCCGGGAAGGTCTGGCCCAGGCTGTTGGCGAGGAACGGCTTGATGCGGGGATCGCTGAAGCTGAACTTGGCGTCGCCCGAGAAGGGGACGTTGAGCCGGCCCTTTTCATTGAAGCCGCCGCGGATGGAGAAGCCGAAGCCCACCTGATCGGGGATCTCCGCGTACAGCGCCAGGTTCCAGCCGTGGCCGATGCCCGAGCCGGTCATGGCCATCTCGCCCCACGGATCCATGATCTGCCCGCGGCTGAAGGTCTGCACCACGGTCAGGTCGAGGCGCTTTTGCAGGTGCGCCTGCCCGTACACGAACATGTAGCCCGCCGCCAGAGACAGCTTGAACCTGTCCTTGAACCCCAGCATCTTGGCCAGATCGACCGCGAGCACCGGGTTCGAGAAGAAGGTCTTGAGGTCGGTTTCGGTGGCGATGAAGCGCCCGTCCCACTCGCCCGGCCAGAAGGTCCCCAGCCCGAAGGGGTTGTTGAGGCCGAAGCCGGCGGTGAGCCCGGTCTCGCCGATGCGGTAGGTGGCGTACAGGTGGATGGGGTTGAAGCCGTGGACCTTGGCGTTGAACGAGCCGGTGCCGTCGTTGATCTCTTTTACGATGGGGTTGCCGTTTTCGTCGAAGGTGTTGATGGTGCGCGGCGGAGTGGGGTTGCCCGCGCCCTCGTAGCTGGTGTAGGCCACGATGCCGGTCACGCCGAGCTGGAGCTGGAGGCCGGGGAGCTCGGTGATGGCCGCCGGGTTGTAGTACATCGAGCTCGGGTCGTCGGCGATGGCGGCCCGGGCGCCGCACATGCCGGTGGCCGAGCCGTTGTGCTCGTAGATGAGGAACCCGCCGGCCCAGGCCGGCACCGCCGCCAGCGCAACCAATGCGAGCGCCAGAATCGGAAGTCGAACGCACGTCCTCATGAATCCCTCCTTGGCTTCCGGTGGAGTTGTCGCGCCCGACCGCGCCGGCTGGTGGGGCCCCGCGGTCGGTCGCGCCAGAGACAGTGATTGCCCGTTCGGAGCATATTTGTCGAGGGGTCTCGATAGCAAAACGGCGCGGGTCAGGTCGTGGCCCGCGCCGTTCTTTTCAGCGTATTGCTCGGTGCGGCTACTCGTTGGCCTGGATGATCAGGAAGAAGCAGAAGCCGCCCTTCAGGCCCGCCTGGTGATCGTTGAAGGTGTGCCCGGTGGCCTGCACGGTGATGGTATAGGGCGAGCTGGGGAGGTCCGTGATCACGTAGATGCCGGTGGCCGAGGTCCCCTGGACGGAGAAGTCGGTGAAGGTCGCGTTGGGATAGAGGGCCACGTTCTGGCCGTCACTCTTCTTGACCACCTTGGCGCCGGCGATGGGCTGGCCGGCCGCGTCCACCACGAAGCCCATGGCGAAGCCTTTGTTGGCGGCGTCGAAGCCCGGCACGGCGGCCATGCCGGCCACGAGCGTGTTGGGCACCACGAACACCTTGGCGCCGTCGATGCAATTGTGGGTGGTGAGGTCGGTGGTCCAGCCGTCCACGCCGGTCCCGGTGGGGAAATAGGTCCCGCCAGTGCCGTCCCAACCCTTGTCATCGGCCAGCACCACCAGGCCGAGCTGCACTGCGCTGGTATCGAAGCAGGCGGTCGGGCCGAACTTGCCGTCGGCGCCGGACTCGATGTCGGCCAGCTTGGTGGGGTTCGGGTTCATGAGGGCGTCCATCGGGGAGATGGGAGCCACGGCCACGGACACCGGGGTCTGGTCGATGGCCAGGGTGATGCCCTCGACGTCGATGAAGCCCGCCTGCTGGTTGCAGCAGGGCTCCACACAGGCGCCGGCGGTGTTGCAGATGAGGCCGGTGCCGCACTCGCCCTTGTTGGTGCCGCAGTAGCAGTCCTTGCCGTTTTCCTGGTAGGTGCCGCACACCTTGGTGCCGCAGGTTTCCGCGGTGCAGGCCTTCATGTCGTCGCCGCCGCCGCAGTGCGCGAACACCACGCCGAGCGCGAGCGCCATCGCCACCGCCAGACTCAGAGCCAGAACCTTTTTCATCGTCTTCTCCTTTTCTGGTTATTGTTCAACCATGAAACGACCGCGACCGTCCTCCCGTCGGGAATGTCCCGAAATTCTGGCGGACACTAGGGCAAAAGCCGCGGCTTGTCAACTTTGAAGATGGCAGGCCCTGGCGGTGGCATTTGCGCCGCGCTTTCTTCTCTGGCATGCTTTTTCCGCCTGCGAACCTCTGGGGGTCCGCCATGTGGAAGCAGATCGTGCGTTTTCTCGTTCTCGTGACGCTGGTCGGGTGCGCCAAACGCCAGGAGATTCCGCAGAGCGCCTACGACCCGGCGGTGCTGGCCGCGGTGGAGGAGGCCGCCCAGGCCGAACAGGAGCGCCGCGAGGCCCTGGCTGCGGCCCAGGCCGAGCAGCAGCGGCGGCAGAAGGGCGAGTGCGACTACAAGAAGGGCGGCTGCCCCGAGGGCTTCGTGTGTTGGGACTCGTACTTCTGCAAGAACAACTTCTCCGACCAGTGCAAGGCCGCCGGCGACCGCCGCTGCCACAAGCGCTGCCGCGAGGACGGCGATTGCCCCAAGGAGATGCCCTCCTGCCAGGAAATCCCGCTGTTTCTCGGGACCGAATCCGGGGTCCTGGAGAAGTTCTGTGTCGCCGAGTGAGCCACTCGAGGTCCCCGGACGCCTCGACGCGCTGTGCGGGTTTTCGCGAGTTTGCTCCTGCGGCCGTACCCATGCCGTCCCCATCCAGAAGATCGTGCTCGGGCGGGGCGTTCTTTCCGAGGCGGCGCCGCTGGCCCGGATGTTCGGGGCCGGTCTGCCCGTTTCCGTGGTGTTCGACCGGGTGACCCGGGAGGTGGCCGGCGAGCGGGCGGCACGGCTGCTCGAGCGGGACGGATTTTCCGTGCGCCGGGTTCTGGTTCCGGACGGGGCCGGAGGCCGGCCGCACGCGGACGAGGCGACCCTGCGGCTCGTCGAGGACGCGCTCGCGGGCCGGGCCCTGGCGGTGGCGGTCGGGGCCGGCACCATCAACGATCTGTGCAAACTCTCCGCTCATCGGCGGAACATTCCGTACCTGTGCGTGGCCACCGCGCCGTCGATGAACGGCTACACCTCCGCCCTGGCCGCGGTCATGCTGGCGGGAGTGAAGCGTACGGTGGAGTGCCCGCCCCCGGCGGCGGTCCTGGCCGATGTCGATGTCCTGGCTGCCGCGCCGATACGGCTCGTCCGCGCCGGGCTCGGCGATCTGGAGTCCAAGCCCACCGCCACCGCCGACTTCCGCCTGGGAGGATTTCTGGGCCGCTCGAGTTATTGTCCGGTGCCGGAGCGCGTGGTGTTCGCGGCCGAGGCCCGCGCCGCCGAAGTCGCCGAGGGAATCGGCCGCGCCGACCCCGAGGCGGTCGCGGTGGTGACCGAGGCGCTCCTGCTCTCGGGCATCTCCATGACGCTGGCGGGCTCCTCCGCGCCGGCATCGGGCGGGGAGCACCTGATCTCGCACCACTGGGACATGACCGCTTCCCGCGAGGGCCGGGTCGAGGGGCTCCACGGCGAGCAGGTGGGCGTGTGCACCCTGATGACCTCGGCGCTGTACGAGGAACTCGCGGCGCTCGATCCCGCCGCCATCGACGTCGAGCGCCTCGTGGCCACGCGGCCGGGTTGGGCCGAGATCGAGCGGCGCTGTCGAGAGGAGCACCCCGAACAACCGGACGAAGTGTGGGCCGAGTGGAAAAAGAAGCTTCTCCCGCCGGAAGCGCTGCGCGCCGAGCTTTCGCGGATCCGGGACGGATGGGATGAGCTGTGGCGGGAATTGGGTCCGGTGCTGCGGCCGGCCGACAGGGTGCGAAAGATCCTCGCGGCCGCGGGAGCGCCGGTGACGATGCCCCAGATCGGACTTTCGCCCGAGCACGCGAGGCACAGTCTTCTCATCGCGCACCAGATCCGGGGACGCTTCACGGTCCTGGATCTCGCGGACGAACTCGGCGTGCTGCAACCGCTCGCGCCGCGGGTGATTGCGCGAGCCGGGGTGAATCCCCAGAAGCGATCCGTATATTGATCGTTTTGTGTATCGGTCTGGCAGTGAAAAGCCTATTTCTCTTGGGCGAGAACTTTTTATCGGAGCGAGCGTCGAGAGAGGTGCCTTGAAGCGCTGTTCGACAAGGAGGGATTCATGCTCGAGCGGACACGAATGGTGGCATTGGGAGGGCTTGCGTTGTGGTTTGTCTTCGGGCTCGGCGCGAGCTGCGATGACAAGGGGAGGAGCGCCGGGACTCAGCCGCCCGACGCCGTGGGCGCGCCGGCCGTCCCGGAGGGACTTGCCGTGACGCAGCAGCCCGAGCCGCTGGCGGCGCCGCTGCCGCTCGTGAAGTGGACCGGCAAGGAGGTGGAGGGCTGGGCCGAGGTGGAGAAGCTCGTCGGCGAGCAGAAGTTCGAGCAGGCGTCGAAGCGCATCGAGGACCTGCTGGAGGGGGCGAAGTCGAAGAAGGACTCGGAAGCCTGGACGCGGACCCTGATCCGCTGGGTGCAACTGCGCATCGGGCTGCACGGCTACGAGACGGCGGTGCGGTTTTTGAAGGAGCAGCCGTGGCCCGAGGATCTTCTGGCGCGGACGGCGCTGAACCTGTTCTACGGGGCGACGCTGACGACGTACGGGCGGGCGTACTCCTGGGAGATCCAGCGGCGCGAAAAGGTCGAGTCCTCGCAGGCGGTGGATCTCAAGGCCTGGACGATGGAGCAGATCTACCAGGAGGCGCTGCGGGCGTACTTCGAGGTGTGGAAGCAACGCGAGGCGCTGGCCGAGATCGAGCCGGCGATGCTGGGGAACTTCCTCAACCTGGGCAACTACCCCAAGGAAGTCCGCTCGAGCCTGCGGGACACGGTGACGCACCTGATGGCGGATCTGCTGGCGGACACGCAGGGGTGGCGGCCGGAGCAGAGCAACGAGGTGTTCGCCCTGCCGCTGGACCAATTGCTCGGAGGCGATCTCGCCGCGACGCGGCTTTCCGACCCGGCACTGCACCCGCTGATCAAGATCTGCGCGGTGCTGGACGATCTGGAGCGCTTCCACGCGGGGAAGGGGGCGCGGGAGGCGGCGTTCGACGCCCGCTTGACGCGGCTCGAGAAGCTGCACGCGAGCTTCACCCAGGTGTCGGACCGGGCGCGGATCAAGAAGGACCTGGAGGAGCGGCTTCCCGCCATGCGGGACAAGCCGTGGTGGGCGATGGGCATGGCCATCCTCGCAGATTTCGTGCAGGCGGAGGACCGGCCCGACGCGCTGGTGGATGCGCACCGGATCGCGAAGGAGGGCGCCCAGGGGTACCCGGAGAGCGTCGGGGGTCAGCGCTGCGCGCACGCGGCGGCCTCGATCGAAATGCCGGCCTTCTCCATCGAGGGGATGGCGGCGGACCTTCCGGGGAAGCGCTCGATCGGGATCAACGCCAAGAACCTGCCGGAGGTGTACTTCCGGGCGTACCGGATGGATCTGTACAAGCACATCGCGGCCTCGGACGACTACCAGCTGTTGCCGAACTACCGTGAGATCGCGGCTCTGATGTCGCGCAAGGCGGAGCACGAGTGGAGCGCGCCGCTGCCGCAGACGCAGGACTTCCGGATGCACGCGACGCAGGTGGTGCCGCCGATCACGAAGAAGGGGCTGTACGTGGTGGTGGCCTCGGGGCGCAAGAACTTCGAGAAGAGCGACAACCAGCTGACGGCGCTGCACTACATCGTGAGCGACCTTGCGCTGACGACGCGGCAGGACGAGAACTGGGCGCAGGTGACGGTGTTCGAGGGGGCGAGCGGGCAGCCGGCGGCGGGGGCGCGGGTGTCGCTGTATCAGTTCGACTGGCAGACGAAGCACACGCTCGTCGAGGAGAAGACCAGCGACGAGAAGGGGATGGTGGGGTTCCAGCGGACGAGCGAGCGGAACTACTTCGTGGTGGCGCAGCGTGGGGAGGACCTGGCGGTGGACCCGAACGCGCTGTACTTCTACCGGCCGTACCGGCAGCCGCGCACGCTGGGGACGCTGTTCTTTACGGACCGGAGCATCTACCGGCCGGGGCAGAAGGTGCTGTGGAAGGCGTTGGTGTACCAGGGCAGCAGCGATAAATCCGACTGGAAGGTGGCGGCCAAGGTGCCGGTGTCGATCACGCTGCGGGATCCGAACTGGCAGGTGGTGGAGAGCCGCTCGGTGACGACGAACGAGTACGGCACGGCCTCGGGCGAGTTCACGGTGCCCGCGGGCCGGCCGCTGGGGATGTGGCAGATCCAGAGCTCGGCGAACGGGGCGCTGGCGGTGCGCATCGAGGAGTACAGGCGGCCGACGTTCGAGACCAAGCTCCTGCCGGCGGAGAAGGCGCTGCGGCTGAACCAGCCGGCGGAGGTGGGGGGGGAGGCGCGGTACTACTTTGGACTCCCGGTGACGGCGGGGAAGGTGGCCTACCGGGTGACGCGGGAGCCGGTGTACCCGTGGTGGTGGTACTACTACGAGTGGGGTGGGGCGCCACAGAGCGGGAGCCAGGTGGTGGCCACCGGAACGGCCGCGCTCGACGAGAACGGCAAGTACGTGATCCGCTTCACGCCGCAGGCCGACGAGCGGCTGGCCGAAAGCCAGAAGGGGATGAGCTACCGCTACAGCGTGACGGCGGAGGTGACGGACGAGGGCGGGGAGACGCAGACGGCGAGCCGAGGGTTTCGGCTGGGGTTTTCGGCGGTGGAGGCGTCGTTCGCGCTCGACGAGGCCTTCCTGATGGAACAGCGCGTCGCCAAGGTGACGGTGCGGCGGACGAACCTGGACGGCGATCCGGCGCCGGGCAAGGGCCGGTATCGGCTGCTCCGCCTGCGCGCGCCGGAGGCGGCGGTGGTGCCATCGGAGCAGCCGCTCCTGGACCCGCCGAGGAAGAAGAACGCCGGGGTGCGCACGCCCGGGGACCTGTCCCGCAAGCGGTGGGCGCCGGGGTACCGGCCGGAGGCGGTGCTGCGGTCGTTCGCGGACGGGGACGAGGTGGCGGCGGGCGATCTGGAGCACGACAAGGAGGGCAAGGCGGCGCTGACGCTGCCGGCGCTGCCGGCGGGCGTGTACCGGCTGCGGTATCTCACCAGGGACGACTTCGGCAACGAGTGCGAGGCGGAGCGGGATCTGGTGGTGGCGGGGAAGGCGCAGAACCCGCCGGTGCCGCTGTGGCTCGTGCCCGAGAAGGGGACGGTGAAGGTGGGGGAGACGGCGCGGCTGCTATTGGCCTCGGGGCTCCCTGGGCAGAAGGTGTTTTTGGAGTTCTTCAAGGACGGGCGGCGGACGGAGGCGCGCTGGGTGGAGCCGGGGAAGGCGGGTCCGGTGCTCGAGATCCCGGTGACCGACGCCGATCGGGGCGGGTTCGGGGTGTCGGCGACGGCGGTGCGCGACCACCAGCTGATGACGTTCCAGGCGGCGATCTTCGTGCCGTGGGACGATCGGGAGCTGAAGCTCGAGTTCGTGACCTTCAGGGACAAGCTGCGGCCCGGGCAGAAGGAGACCTGGACGGTGAAGGTGACGGGGCCGGCGGGGCGGGACAAGGCGGTGGCGGCGGCGGAGCTGCTGGCGTACATGTACGACCGGTCGCTGGACGTGTTTGCGCCGCACAGCCCGCAGAGCCCGATGAGCCTGTGGCCGTACCGCGCGAGCATTCCGTGGATGCGGGGGACGCTGGGGGCGGGGCACGTGCAGTGGATGGAGTGCAACGGTTTCGCGCACCCGCCGGCGTACCCCAGCCTGCTTCCCGACCGGCTGGCGTTCCTCTCGGGCTACGGCATCGGCGGCATGGGGATACGCTCCTCTCGCCACCGGGCCCTGAAGGGCTTCGGCGGGGCGGTGCGGGGCGATGAGGTGGCGGACGCCGAGGCGTCCGTCGAGGAGAAGCCCGCCGAACCCATGGCCGCCGCTCCGGCGCCGGCCAAGCGCGAGGCCGCCGAGCCGCCCGGCGACAAGCTGGCGGAGGGGAAGGCCACGGCCACTCTGAGCCAGGAGGCTCGCGACGAGAGCGGGGGCCGCGGCGGGGAAGGGGAGAAGCCGGTGCAGATGCGGCAGAACTTCGCGGAGACGGCGTTCTTCTTCCCGCACCTGCTCACCGACGCCGACGGCACGGCGCGCATCGAGTTTTCCGTGCCGGACTCGGTGACCTCGTACCAGGTGTGGGTGCACGCGGTGACCAGGGAGCTCATGTCGGGTTCGGTCAACAAGCAGGCGGAGAGCCTCAAGGAGCTCATGGTGCGGCCGTACCTGCCGCGCTTCTTGCGGGAGACGGACGAGGCCAGGCTCAAGGTGGCGGTGAACAACGCCGCCGAGAAGGACCTGTCCGGCACCTTGCAGTTCGACATCGTGGATCCCGCGACCGAGAAGAGCGTGGCCGCGGACTTCGGGCTCAAGCCTGCCGACCTCAACAAGCCCTTCTCCGCGAAGGCCAAGGGGAGCACGACGCTGGAGTTCCCCATCCGGACGCCGAGCCGCATCGGCACGGTGGCATTCAAGGTGATGGCCCGTGCCGGCGACCTGGGCGACGGCGAGATCCGGCCCATCCCGGTGCTGCCCGGGCGCATGCACCTGATGCAGTCGCGCTTCGTGACGCTGCGGGACAAGGCGAAGCGGGAGATGAAGTTCGCCGACATGCTCAAGGGCGACGACCCCAGCCTCATTCACGAGCAACTGGTGCTCACCCTGGACGCGCAGCTCTTCTACGGGGTGTTGTCGGCGCTGCCGTACCTCGTCAACTACCCGTACGAGTGCGTGGAGCAGACGCTGAATCGGTTCCTGTCCACCGGCATCCTGACCTCGCTCTACAAGGACTACCCGGTGGTGGAGCGCATGGCCAAGGAGTTTTCGAAGAAGCGCAAGACGCGCCTCGAGACGTTCGACGAGCCGGACCCCAACCGCAAGATGGCGCTGGAGGAGACCCCCTGGCTGATCCAGGCCAAGGGCGGGGACGCGGAGGACGTCGATCTGCTGAATGTGCTGGACCCGGACGTGGCGCGGGCGCAGCGCGTCTCGGCGCTCGCGAAACTCCAGAAGTCCCAGACCTCCAGCGGCGGATTCCCCTGGTTCCCGGGCGGGCCGCCGAGCCCGTGGATGACGCTGTATCTGTTGCACGGGTTCTCGAAGGCGCTGGAGTTCGGGGTGGAGGTGCCGAAGGACATGGTGCAGCGGGCCTGGGCCTACACGCACCGGCACTATCTCGACGAGGTGCTGCGGGACATGCGGCGGCACGACTGCTGCTTCGAGTTCGTGACGTTCATCAACTACGTGCTGAGCAACTTCCCGGACAGCTCCTGGAGCGGCGGCGTCTTCAGCGACGGTGAACGCAAGGAGATGCTGGAGTTTTCCTTCAAGCACTGGAAGCGGCACTCGCCGCTCCTCAAGGGGTACCTGGCGCTGACGCTGAAGCGGATGTCTCGGGAGAAGGACGCGCGGCTGGTGTTCGAGAGCGTGATGGACTCGGCCAAGGAGGCGGAGGACCAGGGGGTGTTCTGGGCGCCGGAGGACCGGGGCTGGCTGTGGTACAACGACACCATCGAGAGCCACGCGTTTGCGCTGCGGGTGCTGATGGAGCTGATGCCGGAGAACGGCAAGCAGGACGGGCTGGTGATGTGGCTGTTCCTCAACAAGAAGCTCAACCACTGGAAGAGCACGCGGGCCACGGCCGAGGTGATCTACTCGCTGGCGAAGTACCTGAAGAAGACTGGGGCGCTGGGGGTGCGGGAGGAGGCCCGGGTGGTCTTCGGCGGCAAGGCGCGAAAGTTCGTGTTCGAGCCGGACAAGTACACGGGGAAGAAGAACCAGGTGGTGATCCCGGGGCCGGAGGTGGATCCGAAGACGTGCGCCGCGACCACGATCGAGAAGGACAGCAAGGGGGTGATGTTCGCCTCGGTGAGCTGGCACTTCTCGACGGAGAAGATGCCGGAGGAGGGGCGCGGGGACTACCTGACGGTGGAGCGGAAATACTTCAAGCGGGTGAAGTCGGGCCGCGAGGTGACGCTGGAGCCGCTTGCGGAGGGCGCGGCGGTGAAGGTGGGGGACGAGGTGGAGGTGCAGATCGGGATCACCTCCAAGCACCCGATGGAGTACGTGCACCTGCGGGATCCGCGCGGCGCGGGGTTCGAGCCGGTCAGCCAGGTGTCGCGGCACCGCTGGGAGTTGGGGCTGTACTGGTACGAGGAGATCCGGGACAGCGGGACGAACTTCTTCTTTGAGCATCTGCCGCAGGGGCAATACACGTTCCGGTATCGGATCCGGGCGGCCACGGCGGGGACGTTCAAGGCATCGCCGGCGACGCTGCAGCCGATGTACGCGCCGGAGTTCGCGGCCTACTCGGCGGGCCACGTGCTCTCGATCCAGCCGGCGGAGTGACGGTCCAGTCAGGCCAGGAAACGGCTCGAAATCCGGTTCGATGCATCGAGCCGGGAGCAGGTCGAGCTGATTTGGGCCGGACGGAATCTGGGTGTGGATGGCGTCGTTCCGCTCGACGCCGGCCCGGCCCGCCAGGCTCATTTATCCTCATGTAAATACTAAAGAAACATGGGAGAAACCGGGGTGGGTGATGGGATAAAGCGACCGGCCCCTCCAGCGACGTACAATGCACGTCGGAGGTTATTGGCTGTAAACAACCAAACGGAGGTGGCCGGTCATGATGTACTGTGGATTGGATGCAGGGAAAAAG
>Ga0209381_1000763_pt1 | contig 67495 bp, 90 predicted proteins | sample DewCreD2012metaG_FD_184111 | JGI IMG/M metagenome (GOLD analysis project Ga0209381, IMG submission 184111) | Hot spring sediment bacterial and archeal communities from British Columbia, Canada, to study Microbial Dark Matter (Phase II) - Dewar... ... | reverse complement strand
GAAGCCTGATCACCCCGTATGGATATCCGAAGTCCACTTTTGACATCTCTTCCTCCTTGCCGGTCTTGCGGTGAGGCCGGCAGACCGTGAATTTCGGCGCCGGTAGTGCGCCGGTCGCCAATGCCCTCGCGGGCATTCGTGCTTCTAACGAGAAGACCGCTATTTATACCCCGCCGCGGCCAGGGCGGCGAAACCTATAGATCGATCTCCCGCTCGATATCTGCGGGAATCTCGCCGCGCGCGGCGCGGTCGGCGCGGATCGCGGCGGCCTCTGCCGCGATCCGCGCGATCGCGGCCTCGGCGGCCGCCACGCAGGCGGCCCATGTGGGATACGGGCCGTACTCGTTGTCGAGTACGCGGAGGCGGGCGACGCGCCCGCCCCACGTTTCGTCAAACGGCTGCCCTGCCAGAGGCAGGTGCGACCGAATCTCCATGGGGATCTCCCCCATGGCGTCGATCTCTACTGCTACCCTGACATTGAACGACGGCCCGTAGCTTCCCTGGCCGCCGCCCCAGAAAAATGACACCTTTACCACTGCCACTGCTGTTGCCATGTTGTACCTCCCCTTGTAGATTTTGGCGACCGGCGCACCGCCGGTCGCCAATGCCCGCGAGGGCATTTACTGCTTCAAAAAAGGGGCCGTTACTTGTATCCCGCCACGGCCCAGGGCGGGTAATTCCGCTGCCTTCCCCGGCCTTTTGGCCCCCTCCTTGTTGAGGTGAGCATAGGCTTTGTGGGAAGGACGAGTTACCAGACTCAATGGTCTGGCAATGCGGATATCGCCGCAGGCAGTTGGCTACCTGCGGCGAGCGGATCATCCGTACGCCATGCGGGAGAGGAAATCTGACATCTCCCTCATGGTAAACTCGTTCCAATCGGGGTCCCCGATCTCGTCGGGGACCCCGACTACTCCCGCCTCGTGGACTTCGTCGTCCACGTGACGGAAGTATGCGAACGGTTCTCCGCGGAGGTAGATGATATCCCCGCGGTAGCTCCAGTGCTTGCCGGCCGTCTCCAGGACGCGCCGGACGATCTCGCAGGATCGGCACTCCTCAGCAATAAGGATGCCCTGCTTCACCGCTTCCTTTGCTACCTGGTGGACCCGCCACCAGGACGGAACATAGATCGTTGCATGATCCGTGTCAGCAGCAAACTTGTATCCATCTATCCACCCATAGGCGGATGGGTCCATCCCCTCGCATGAGGGGAAGAACGTGACGGCCACGAGCTCGGTCTCCACCGAGCCCTGGCTCGTGAAATAAACTACCATATTACCCTCCGCGCCTTTCAGCCAGCCCTCCGGCGCTGCTGGCTTTGATTACCAGACTCAACAGTCTGGCAATGCAAATCTCGCCGAAGGCAATTATAGCGCTTGCCTTCGGCGAGATTCGCTCAGGCGCATAGCCTGGCTTCTGCCAGTGCCAGGCTGTGCGCCCGCTTCACCAGGTCGTCCTCACTGCGGACGACCTGGACTTTGTGGACCCTGGTCAGGGACCTTAGCTCCCCGACCAGGTCCAGGTTGGTCTTGCAGGCATAGCGCCCGGACACTACGCCTGCAACGTACGAACTGTCCGTGTGAAGCTCTACTTCACACGGACGCTTGAGGGCCTGAAGCCCCCTGATGGCCGCCACTAACTCCATTCTGGAGTTGGTGGTTGCTGGCTCTGCTCCCACCAACTCCTTCCTGTGCTGTCCATAGATCATGATGGCAGCCCAGGCTCCGGGGCCTGGGTTGCCGATACACGATCCGTCAACGGCAATGATCACTCTCATCACTGCCTCCTTTGTGAGATTGCTAGAGCACTCTAGCAACACGATATTCGCCGAAGGCAATTCCAGAGGGTGGGAAGCGAGGAATTTGCCTATAGGGGGAAAATGCGCCTGGCCCGATAGCACATTTTTCCCCCCATACTTCCCACCCCTCCCGCCCCCCTCCTGGGCGCGCCGCTGCCCGGCGACTCTCAGGAAGGGGCGAGTCTAACTCTCAGACCCCTCCCTCTTCCTGTCCCGTAACTGAGGGAGGGGCCTGACTCTGGCAACGAGAATAACGCCGCAGGCAGTCTCGCGACCACCTGCGGCGATTCTGTTAGAATGGGGCCTCCTCGTCTGTCATAACTGCCGCACAGATGCGGCAGACCCAGACCGAGAACGGTGCCACCTGATAGCCGTCGTCGTCCAGGCGGTTTTGCACTGCGATCCAGTCATGCTCGCAGTCGCCTGGCAGAGCAAGCTCTGCGCAGGCAATGCAGATCCCATCCACTTGCTGGTCCGCGGTCATCGGGTCACCGCAGACAGGGCATGTCTCCAGGAAGGGGATGGTAGCACCGTGAAACATAGCAACCTCCGCTGCTTGCAACCGGCTCTCAGCAGCTGCCGGTTTCAATTACCAGAGTCAACGCTCTGGCAATGCGAAATTCGCCGCAGGCAGTTCTCGTGAACCACCTACGGCGAACTTCGCTCCCCTATCACAGCAGCTTCTTCACTGCTGCTGCGACAAGGCTGCGGTGGCAGAATCGCTCTTCCGGGCAGAAGCAGGCGATTGCTACTCGCCTGCCCTGCTGGATACGCAGGGCGATACGCTTCAGATACGCCTGCTGGCGAGGCTGATTAAGCTCAGCCTCAAACGCCAGCCTGTACTCCTCCCACATCGCCGGCCAGAGACCGGCACGGCACCAGTCCATATACTGGGCGAACAGGTCCCGCGAAGGACCAAGTTGCGGAATCCACGTCCACCCCTTCTGTAGTCCCTTACTGCTATAGGTGATCTGCAACTTAATGTCCGCTTGCACTGCCTGCCCGACCCTCGCCAGCACGAGCTCCCCTGCCATACGACCTCCGCTGCTTACAGCCGCCTCTCAGCAGCCGGCGGCTTCAATTAGCAGAGTCTCGCTCTGCTCACTGAAGCCTCGCCGTAGGCAGTCGCCGTCTCTCACAATCAGAGCTCCCCTTCCCAAGACGCGCTCCCCTGCCTTCTCTCCCACGATCCCCCAACTCCCTCAGGCGGCAGGCCCAACTTCACGGACCCTTCCCTCCCACACACGCCCCCCTATGGCGGCGTGCACAACATGCTATGTGGGGGGGGGTGGGATCACTTTTGCCCTTTAAGAGTGCCACCTTAATACCCCACCAAAAATTCTGCTCCCTCCGGTTCTGTCCACAATCCCATCTCCCGCTCACCTCTAGTCTAGCGACAGTCTGGCATGTACACAAGCCTATTTCTATCATGTGTGCTCATATTCCCCGTGTGGGTATGGAATAGCAAGCTGGTGAGTGGAGGTGAACCATGACGATCTACATTGACGGCGACTGGTATGAGGTCATGTATGTGGGGGAGGGAGGTGTTTTGGTGGATGTAGGAGGTGTAGCGAAGTGGATTGAGTTATGAGGGTAAGGGGGAAGGGGTGGCCTCTTCCCCCTTGCGCCTGGCTATTTGCGCTCTATTCTGGTTCGGTATTTGCACTTGGTGCATTCGATGACGGAGATACGGACGGTTTTACGTCCCTTACGTTCGCGGAAGGTAGAGATAGTTCGGAAGGAGTGGTCGCAATCGGTGGACATAGTAGCCTCTGAAGGGTATCTAGCTCCATGAGGATGAGTCGTCGTTTACGGTTTTTCTCGTGAAGGATGACGATAGGGATGCGGTTTTGGGCGTTGGTACGGGCCTGGTCGATGGCTTTCCAGAGCCATTTGGGTAAGGATTGGCGCTCTTTGACCTCGATGGCGAGGGTATCGGTGGTTACATCGGGGGTATTAGACCCCAGATTCCCCGTTCGCGTGCCGCAGAAGAGCTTTGCGATGCGTCGTTCTTCATCCTTCCACATGGTAGCCCCTTTTTTTGAGCTCTTCCGCCCAGGAGGTGACTCTCTCTGCGCCATTGGAGGTGACGATTGGGTGATAGATCGCGTTGACCCCCAGCGAGTAAGCGGCAACTGTGACTACGATGGCATTTCCCTCGAAGACGAGCGCTTCTACTCCTGGAGATAGGTCCTTAAGTACTGCCAGCATCCTTCTCCCCTGTGCTTCCGATAGTGGGATCAGCTTGTAAGTTGTGGGCGATCCTTTCGAGTACCCTGATGCGGTACGCGAGGTCATTGATGTCCTCCTCAATTCTCCTGAGTGCGTCTGACAATCTTTCCGGCGTCTGTGACATAGCACGTCTCCCTGGTCTTTCTGCTGTTCTTCTCAGCGACTTTCGTGAGTGCTTCTGGGTCTAATCCCAGCAAATGGAAGGCCTTGAGCGCCACGAAGAGTAAATCAGCCAGTTCTTCGGCAGCAGCGTCCTCTTCATCGCGCATAATGGCCCCCGCAAACTCACCTAGCTCCTCAGTTAAAGAAGCCACGACCTGAGCAGGGGAACGACCCTCAGTCGGGAATTCATGGACCCATCTCCGGATCTCCTCCATCACCCGCGTAATCTGGAATACCCCTGGTAACAAACGATCACCTCCCACAAACTTTTTGAAAAATCGAGCACATTCTATTACTGTATTCTTACTATTAACGTTGTTCTCCGCTAACTGAATGTAAGGTATAAAGCACAGAGAGCGCCTTCTGTGAGCGCTCAGAGAGCCTACTTGTGGACTTACTCTTGCGAGACGCAGCCGGTGCCCTGCACTGATGCCCTGCATTGTCCACTTTCGCGGCGGCACCCCATTGTTGGGGATCATCCCGGAAGTTCCCAGTAACGTGATGGGGACGGGCGACATTCCTCCTGCGAGGTACCCTCGGTTACGCCATATATCCGGCTCCAGTTTAGCCTGTGCCTGGAAGACCAGGTGTGTCAGATATTCTTTTTTGGCCTACCCTTGACATAGGCCAGTCGCCCCTCGATATCGCAGGCTTCGAGGGGGACGGTGAGGGTGACGTAGCCATCCTGTCCCTCGCGCATGGCGATGTTCACTGCCTTGCACTTCAGGATGCCGGCTGAGACCTCTACGTCAGTTCCCTCTTCACAAACTCGGATGTACACGTCAGCGTATCTCATGGCAATTCTATTATACACATCTTTACTACACTTGCAAATTCGCGGCGATCATGATATAATCCTGGTGCAGTATATGATCGCGAAAGGTGGTGATGATATGGCCAAGAAGTGGATTCAGGGGGCGATCAAGCATCCTGGGGCTTTTCGTGAGAAGGCGAGGCGGGCTGGCATGACCACGCGCCAGTATGCGCGGCATGTGCTGCGCAAGGGAAGCCGCGCCAGCGCTACAACCAAGCGCCAGGCGCGTTTGGCACTCAACCTGATGGGCATGAACAAATGATCCTGGTAGCCACGTTGTTGTGTGACCGCAAGGCATACTCGCAGTTGTATGCTGTCCCCAATAACCTGAGGTTAACCTACCCAGACAAGCGAATTTACGTCAACATCCAGACCTCCAACAAGGCTCTTTATGAGCCGTTGTTTCATGTATTGGAGGGGACGGATGCCATCATTGACACGTGGAACATCGATTCTGGGTGGTGGACTCCCCCTCGTTACGATCAGGACCAGGCCAGGCTCTTCCCAATCACCTTAGCCAGGGAGATGGCGCGCTACGCGGCCTTCGCGTTGGGCGCAGAGTGGCTGCTCTATGTGGATGCCGACGTGATCATCCCCGAAAACTCCATCGAGGTATTGCTCTCCAGGAGCAAGAAGATCATTGGAGGGACTGTCCCTGGAAGAGGGGTGCATGCTCGCGCTCGCTACATCTTCAACCCCAAGCTGCGCAGAGGGGAGTTATGGGATTGCGATTACGGGACGGCTGGCTTCCTGCTGTTACATCGTGATGTGTTCTCGCGGGTCCCCTGGCGTTATGGGAACTCAGCAGATGGGATTCCGTGCAGCGAGGACCCTTTGTACGGGGAATTGTGCAGAGATTTGGGGTTTGGGCGATGGATCATCGACACGACTTTGGTCGCAAAGCATCTCGACAATCCTGAACATCCCCTGACGCGAGAGGAGGTTGCTCCTTATTGAACATCAACACGCCAGAGCACTGGGATCACGTTTGGGATACCTGCGGGAGTGGCTATTTGCAAGACCCCCTGCGCGATAGTATCTATCGTGAGATTCTGAGGGAGATCAAGGCTCCTTCCAGGATCATTGATATTGGGGGAGGTCTCTCACGATTTTCAAGCTTTGCGTTGCGGGAAGGGCACTCTGTGTACGTGGTGGACTTCTCACGAGAGGCGGTAGAGCGATTGCGCCAGAGTGGCATACGGGCGGACGTGGTCGATCTACGGCGAGAAGTCCATCTGGATGAGCAGTTCGACGTGGGGGTATGCACGGAGGTGATCGAGCATCTGGACGATCCTGCCCATTTGCTGCAACTGGCTTTCGATTGCGCTCCCAGGTTCTTCCTGTCTACGCCTGCTCCAGGGGAATACCCGCCATCCATGTGCCCAGATCATGTGCGTGAGTACAGCAAGGATGATCTTCTCGCCTTGCTTTCTCGATTCTACGAGGAGGTAACTGTATGGAGAGTGGAGAGATGGCTGATGGCCGCGGCGTCAACACGTCGGCCACGCCAGCTGTAACCGTTGTGACAGCAACGGTTGGTCGCCCGACCTTGCCACGAGCGGTCGAGAGCGTCCTGGAACAGACCTACAAGGACTTCGAGCTCCTGATCTTCCCCAACAACCTGCCGCATGACTACGTTGTTCCGCGTTGGGATGATCCGCGCGTGATCGTAGCCGAACCGTTCGTATCGGTGAATGACTGGGGAGCGCAAGGGAAGATGCGTGGATTACGAGCGGCCCGTGGCGAGTTCATCTGCTGGCTAGATGATGATGACTGGTGGGACCGACGGTTCCTCAAGACGATGGTTGTTGCCATCCGTAAGTACAATGCTGACCTGGTCTACTCGCGCGCCATCCTGCATGAGCGTGAGACTGGTAGGATTCTTGGCTCATACCTGCGTGAGTATACGCCTGGCGATCTGGAGCACAACGCATTCATCATCTCGCCGACCATGATCATGCGCAAGTCGGCTGTGCCACCCGATTATCAGTTGGCGATCGGCGATTACGCTTACGAGTGGTATCTGTACCGTGATCTGGAACGGGCTGGGAAGGTGATCCGCCATTATGATTCCGGCCTCGCCCATTACAGCACCTACGACGGTATCTGGAACTACTGGGCTCCAGGAGGCTACAAGCCGTGGACACGATAGCTGCGCTCTGCTACGGGAACGAGTTGGTGGACGCCTTGCGTCTTCAGATACCGGAGATCGTGATCATCGACAATGGCTCTCCCACTCCTATCGAGGGAGCCATCCGGCTGGATGCCAACTACTACTTCTCTGGAGGGTGGAATCGCGCCATGCGCATCCTCCGTGAGCGCTACAACTGTGACTACGTGTGGATGTTGAACAGCGATGTGACTGGCATTCATCCCGCCATGTTCTCATCCATCGTGGAGAAGATGAAGAGGTGTGGGTGTGGCGTGATGACGCCGGCCTTCAACTCCCCCCATCAGCACATGCACAAGATATCCGGTACGGTGCGTAGCGTGCGCTGGGTAGATTGGGCATGTCCAGTCGTGGCATGGTGGGCATGGGAGAAGGTTGGCGACTTCGATGAGTCGATGCCAGGCTATGGTGCTGACCTGGACTGGTGTCGGCGCGCCAGGGAGATGAGGATCACGATGTTCGTTGACGAGAGCTTCATGGTCAACCACATCGGGGGAGCCACCTCGCAGGCGTATGGGTTGGTCGATGTGATCGCCAACGTGGAGCAGATGAATCGCGAGTTATCTCGCAAATGGGGGGTGAAGAGTTGGGTGGAGATGACGTGAGCCTGATGTCAGGCGATGTGATGCGGTCTGTGGCCAAACAGATCGCTGAGTACAACAACTGGTTAAACCTGGCGGGCGTTGATGCCTACGCCCGTGTGGAGCTTCTCAAACAAATCCAGATGGTCTTGATCGACCATGCCCTTGCACAATCACGACGTACCGAGACGGAACAGAATCTTAGCTAGGCTGCGCGACGGGCGATGTATGCTCTGCTACTACATCGCCCGTGGCAGCTTACCAGGGAAGGTCTACATGCCCTCTGCCTACGATGTGCATCACATCCACTCGCGTGGAGCAGGGGGAAGCTGGGACCTCACCAACCTGATCTGCCTGTGTCGTACCCATCATATCGAGTACCACTGCGGCAAGTACAAGCGGGAAGACCTGCAGGGGATTCTGAGCGAGGAATATGGCTATTCTTACGAATAGTGACCGCGTTGTCTTGCAGAACGCGATGTTACCCGAAACAGGTGGGCTGAGCGCCTTCACGCGCTATTTCTTCGACTGGGAGCCATTACGTTACCAGTTCGTATTTCATCATGCTCCCCAGCCTAACATCACCCTTCTAGCTGGCATTGGCGCTGGTAAGACAGAATGCGCAGCCATGTCGGAGATCTGCGACTGTATGCTCTCTCCGTATTACTACGTGCTGCACACCTCGATCTCTACCTACCAGGCTGAGCTTGCTTACGAGAAGATACTGGCACGCATCGAAAACAACAAGCGCATCGAGCGCTACATCAAGACCATTGAGCGTCACCCCTATCCCAAGATCGTCTTCCTCAATGGATCGTTCGTGACTTACCGTACAGCGGGCTTCCAGGCGCAGTTATTGCGTGGTGGTGAGTTCGACCGCATCGTGATGGACGAGGCAGGGTACGAACCCTACGAGATGACCTTCACGACGCTACGTGGCCGTCTGCGGGGGATACGCCCTGATGGGACGCCGCGGGGAACCCGACCAGGGAGTGCCAATCTGGGGCCACGCCTTGACCTGATCACCACCCCCACCGATGTCGAGTGGCTGGTCAGGCGTTGGGCGAAGGGGATTCCCGATGGGGAGGGAGCAGACCTCTCCACTTATCTCTCCATTCGGGCGCGCACATACGACAACACGAGCCTGACCAAAGAGCAGATCAGCAACATGATCGCCGACTACACCGAGGAGATGATCCGCCAGGAGATCGAGGCGGAGCTCCCCAACTTCGGCGACCATGACTTCACACGTGAGTCCATCGATGCCTGTCAGGACTACTCGATGAACGATGAGATGCAACTGGCGGTTTATGGTGACCCAGATGCTGGCGTCAGTCCCAAGAAGGGGTATGCCTGCAAAGAGGGGAGGTATGGCTGCACCTACTGGGAGGTCCCCTCTCACCCTGATCACATCTACATCCTGGCTGGCGATCCTGGAACCGATGGTCCCCCTCGTCGTAACGCTGGCTGCGTGATGGTTTTCGATGTCACCGAGAAACCCTTTAAGATGGTGTACTTCGACTGGGTCGATGGCAATGGCTCTTACATCCCGTTCATCAAGAGCTACAAGTATGCCGTCGATAAGTACCGGCCAGTCTATTGCGGCATCGATGCCACAGGTGCTCAGCAGGCTCTCAACGAGCTTGCCTTTGAGCGCTATGGGATTCAGACCGACCCCATTATGTTCGGGTCCAACAAGTATGCGATGGTCAACTCGCTGCGCTTCGCGCTGTCCAATCACGATCTGCGCTTCCCCTTCATCCGTGGTCTGCGTGAACAGTTGCGCAACTATCGATCGGATGATGACCGCAAGATCCCCCAGGACATCGTAGCGACGATCATGCAGATCACGTACCTGAGCAGGAACATCGATGCGCAAAAGACGGCGATCTCTGAGTCTATCCCCAAAGTAGACACACGTGTGCTCCGTGCGGTCTATGCGGGGGGTCGAAGGTCACGCCGGCGATGAGTGTAAAATCACCTTGCAAAATGGTTGACAGATTTTCCAGCGATGTTATAATCGCAATGCGGGTACGGGGAAGTCCTCCCTCCAGTTCTCCTCCTTCGATCTTCCTGATCTTAGCCCCGTACCCGCACTGAAGGAGCGTGCATGGCGCTGTTTTCTGGTCAGATCGCTGACTTGCCTGAGAGGCGGTTGATCGACTCCCAGTTCTCGAAGTACGAGGAGTGGGATCGTTACTATTCCGGCGACATCTTCGATGAGCGTTCCGAGGTCCCATCGGATAGCCCAGACACGGAACCTCCTCTGCTCTACCCGTTGCGCATCAACATCGCCAAGATGCTGTGCATCCTTCACGCTCAGGCTCTTTTGGGCCAGTGGGAGGATGCGGTGGTGACGATCAAGATGCCAGGTACAGACGAGCGGGCACAGCGGGTGAACGAGGTCCTGGATGGTATCTGGGAGGAGAACGAGCGCGATCAGATGTTCGCTGAGATGGCATTGGCCATCCAGCGTTACGGGGGAGCGGTGATCAAGGTTTCGGCAGACCCCGCGCTGAATTGTGGGATTCGTTATGAGTTGATCAACCCTTCCTACTTCATCCCACGCTGGCATCCTCAGGATGTCAAGCGCATCATGGAATGTTGGGTGCAGTATTACATCACGGCGGCTGATGCCAACCTGATGTACGGCATCCCCATCAAGGATTCACCTGAGCGCATGGTGCTCTATTCGGAGCACTGGACACCCAGGGAGTACGAGGTGCGCGTGGATAACCTGCGCATCGAGGAGTACTCTGGCCCTAACCCTTATGGGTTCGTCCCCTTCGTCTATATCCCGCGCTTCCGTGGCGCCAATGAGTTCTATGGCGTGAGCGTGATCGACGACATCATGGGGCTGCAGGATGAGTTGAACCTGCGTCTGGCCGATATGGGGGATCGCATCAACTACGTGGCGCATCCTGTACGTTGGGTGCGCAATTATCGCGGGAAGAAGGACTTGATGATTGCTCCTGACAAGATCCTCGATCTTGGGCAGAGCATTGGCGATCAGCATGATCCTGAGATCGGGGTGCTCCCTGCGGAGACCGAGCCGGCCAGCACGCTCAACTACATCAACTTCTTGTGGGACCTCTCGCGCTACTCGGCGATGATCCCCGCCGTGGCTTTAGGGGTTGATGAGGGATCGCAACGTTCTGGGCTGACGTTGACGCTTCGTATGTGGCCATTGGTGCAATCGGCCAAGTGGACGCGAGTCTTCATCGCTTCCGGCATCCGCCGTTTGACCGATATGACGCTGCGTATCCGCAAGTTCCGTGATCCACTGGATGGTCGCAAACCTGCGGTTACGGACGACATGATTGGCGCAGAGGTAGATGTGCAATTCGCGCCCGTCCTCCCGCGTGATCGCATGGATATGGTCAACGAGTTGAACCTGATGTGGAACACTGAGTATCCGGCGGTCTCGTTGGAGACGATCGTTGAGAAACTTGGGTACACCGACGACCTCGAAGAGGAGATCGCCAGGGTGCTCATGACATGGGAAAAGAAGGTTGGCGGGAAGAATACCGAACGAGCTAATCGAGCGATTCCTGAGTGATTGTGGGAAGCTGGACACGTATGAGTTGGCGCAGCGCTACCACAAGTCGCAGAGCACGATTCGTGAGTGGAAGCAGCAGTTGCGCCGTGAAGGGCATGTGATCCCCATCATCATGCGGAGCGCTGCGCCAGTTCTACCAGAGCCGATCACCGTGGATGGTCGGGATGCCCTGATTCTATCCGATCTACACATTCCGTACCTTAATGTGCCTTTGTACGAGAAGGCGATTCGCGTGGCTCGTAATCGTGGGATTGGGCGTGTCGTGATTGCTGGTGACCTTGTGGATTTCGGCTCGATCTCCTCTTATCCAGGGCAGACAGAGTCCTTATCCGTTCGTGAGGAGTTACGGTTGGCCAGGGAGAGGTTGGAGGAGCTTGAGGATAACTTCGAAGAGGTGATCTGCTTAACTGGAAATCACGATGCGCGACTGGCGCATCACTTAGGAGGAGGGTTAGGGGTCGCTGACTTGGGTCTACCAGGCGTGTGGTCAGATCACTGGTATTGCTACATCGGTTCGTGGATGATTGTGCACCCAGTGTCTTACTCGGAGAAGCTGGCAGTGACGCGTGATCTGGCTGATATTTATGGGATGAACGTGATCGCCGGCCACACGCACCAGTGGGGGATCACCAAGAGTCGTAGTGGAAAGTATGAGGCGGTTGAGATCGGTTGTATGTGTCTGGAGTCAGCGACCCCTTATAAGGCGTTACGCATCACCCGATATGCCCGTTGGGTACCAGGGTTTGCGATCTTACAAAATGATGTTTGCTATCTTTACGACATGAAGAGAGCAGAAATCGAGACAGGAGAGGAAGAAGATGGCTGATACCGATACCCCTGTCCAGCAGGAGACCTCTGGGCAGCAGGATTGGGAAGCCCGTTATAAGGGCCTGATGCGCGTGCTTTCGGAGAAGGATCAGAAGATTGCTTCTTTGAGCGAAGCCCTGGCGAAGCATGAATCTGAGAAGGGTCAACTCGCGGAGCAGGTCGAGCAGCTTCGAAAAGCCCTCGATGAGCGTAGTGGCGAGCTTGAGAACTTCCGTGGGTCCTACGAGAAAGAGGCGGAGAAGGTCAGGCAGCAGCTGGAGGCTCTCCAGAAGGAGAGGGACTCGTTTGCTGCACAGGCGACCAAGTGGGAAGTGTTGCGCCAGTATCCTGATCTGGTGCATCTGGCGGATGTGGTCCCCTCGTCTACGGATCCTGAACAGGTGAAGTCGGCGGTGGAACGGCTCAGCCAGGGCATCGAGGCGATCCTGAGCAGCAAGCGAGAGCAGTGGAAGGCAGGCGTTGTTCCTCCAGCCAACCCACCTGCCAGCAAGCTATCGAGGGAAGAGGTGTATGCCAATATCGAGAAGTACGCTGGCACACCTCAAGCCCAAGAGTGGATCAACCTGTGGAACGAAATGGTCAAATAAGGAGTTTTCGAGATGCCTACGAGTGGTTTTGACACCTACTATGGCGACAACCCGTGGAGTGGGTTGAGCGCCAATCAACGGTCCTGGTATGTGCCCGATCTGTTGGATGTCTTTCGCGCCAAGGCGGTCTACAATCAGTTTGTGCCGATGAAGGTCGATCTGGCGGCTCAGCGCACTGGGTTGATGGTCTTCAACCTGGTCTATGACATGGAGCCTAATACCGATGCCATTGGCCTGCGCGATCTGTGGCTGCCCTCAGCGTATACCGACAGCGCGTCGCTGACGATCGGCATGGAGCATTACGGCGACAAGGTCTCGCTGCACAAGTATGACGAGATGATCACCTACTGGCGGCAGAATGGCCGCGTGGGCCTGCGCCCCATCATCCGCGACAAGATCGCGATCTCCATGACGGAGACGATGGACATCCTGGCCCGCAATGCCTTCCTGACTGCCCCCTACGCGATCTACGCGGCCTCTGGCACTGGCACGCTGTTTTCTGGGATCGCTGCTACTGACGTGTTCGATGCTGATACGATCAAGGATATCTGGCTGGGCCTGAGCTATCGCGATGTTCCGTTGGCGCAGAACCCATCGGGTGGCACCAATGGCGCTCTGGTCGCGATCGCCTCGCCTGGTGTCATCTACGACATCCAGAACAACAAGAGCGAGTGGCTGGACATCCTGAAGTATGCGGACATTAGCCGTGCACTGCGCTATGAGGTGGGCACGATCTACAATGCTCGCTTCCTGAGCACCACGCGCAATACCCTGTGGAACTGTGGTGCGATCGTTACTCAGAAGACGATCACCAGCGCGGTGCAGCCGGGTGCTGGCGCGGCTCGCACTGTGGATACCGTCTACACGGTTGGTCAGTCAGACGCTACCACCTACATCCAGTTGAACAGTGTGGCTGGCCTTGAGGTCAACGATGTCGTCACCATCCACACGGTGCGCACCAATGACTTTGGCGTCACCAATGGCGTGGACTATCGCTCTGGCAAGAACACCGTGCGTCGCATCGTCTCCATCGATACCGTCAACAATCGCATCTCGCTCGATAAGCCGGTCATGAAGGAGTACACGACCGATTTGGGTGGTGGCGTGTATGGCTACGTGACGAAGGGGCGGCACATCCATGCGACCATCTTCCTGGCTGGCCCCAATGGTGTGGTCGCGGGCGTTGCGCAGCCGCCTGAGTTCCATGAGGCTCCTGTTGTCGATGACCTGATGGCGATGTACCGCTTTTCGTGGGATTCGTACATGAAGTACCAGGTCTTCCGGCCTGAGGTCTTCGAGGTCGTCTTCTCGGCTGGCTCGGTCCGCATGAAGGGCGATGTGGTGAATCAGTAATGGTTACCTGGGCAGACCTGCGCACGGAGATTCGTTATCAACTGAAGGATACAGCGGCGACCCCGCGTTGGCCTGATGCGGAGCTTCAGACCTATGTCAACTACGCATTGGCCGACTACAGCCGCTACTTCCCTCTACAGTCATCGTGCGTGACTGGTCTGGCTGGGGATGGCTCCACAATCTTGCCAGAAGACTATCAGGTTTTTGCCGTCGAATACCCTGATGATACCTTCCTGCCTGAGATCTCGATCAAGCCAGGCACGCGGGTATGGCAGGGGATGCGGGGGTGGTACCAGTTAGAGGATAAACTGTGGGTGCTCCACCCCGATTCTCCCTCTTCGGTTACGGTGCACTTCTACACAGCACGTGGTCGCATTGTGAACGATACGGATGTAGTGGATGTTCCCACTGCCGATCTCGAACTGATTGTCCTCTATGTGCTTGCGAAGTGCACCGAACGGGTGGGAGAGCAATCGGCCGGTCTGGATCGCTGGCGCAACCAGGGACAGCGCGACGATAACCCGCTCGTGGTCATGGTGAACCATTACTACGAGCGTTATCGGCAGGGAATCTTTGAAAGGCTGGGAGGACGCTCTCTGACGCTCAGCTTCGGGAGGAGGCGGCATGGCTACATTCACCGATAGCTGTGTGGCAGCCATCATCGAGCACCTGGAGTCCACCTGCGCGACAGGTACCTCGCCTGATGATACGGCTTATGCTGGGTTGATCCGCATGTGGCCTTTGCAGGCTGATCCAGAGGACTATCGCATCTCGATCCTGGTGGCCGAGTGCGATCCGACGGACAAGGAGGATACCTGGGGCCATGAGGTGGACTACGAGCGCCTGGAGATCGGGAGATCACGGATCCCCTGGCGCAGGCGCTTCTCCATTCACCTGGAGATGTACTTCACCAGGACGGGGGAGACGCAAGAAGAGGCTTACAGGGTTGCCAGGGCGATGATGGGGAAGGTGGAGGAAGCCTTTGCTCTCTGGCATCCACAGTGCGTGGGAGATAACGGGGAGTCGTGCGTCTTCTGCCCTGGTGTTGTGAGTTCCCATCTGCGACCAAGCGGGGGGATCGAGGGCGAGAACGTGTTCACTGGCAAGTTGTTGCTTGAATATTTAACGGAGTGAAACTATGGCTAGTCCATTAGCATCTTATCTTGGGTTCGCGTTTCAGACGGCGAAGGGGACGGCTGTCACCACAACGGCAAACTACACCTACCTTCCCTTCACGGGGGCCAGCGTTGGTCCAATTGGGATGCGGCGTCCTCTGCCCGTGGAGGCTGGGGGTGTGCCAACGATCCGTGACGTTGTGACGACTGGCTTCTACGCGGGCGGATCGTTGGACTTCGTCCCGCGCGTGAGTGGAATCGGTGTATTGCTGAAGGCCGCTTTGGGGTTCGCGAGTGTCTCTGGTACGGGTCCATATACGCACACGTTTACGTGGAATGCGTCGGACTTCACGAGTATCCCATATCTATCCATCATGCGCAGGGTTTCCAGCCTTGGCTGGGAGCGTATGGCTGACAGCCGGCTCGATACGTTGGTGATCAACGCGCAGGCATCTGACATCGTAACGGCATCGGCCGCATTTGTAGGTCTCAAGCCATCTGTTGTTACGTCAACGTGGGCTGCTGGGACCCTCGATGCGACGAATCCGTTCATCTCGTGCACGTCGGCACTTACTTCGCCGGATTCCAATATCACACTGAAGCCGATTGCGGCCTCGCTGACCATCGCCAATGGCCTGACGGTTAACAACGAGTTCATTATCGGCAGCTACTACCCTGATGATGTCGATGTTGCCATGCGCACGGTCACGATCCGCCTGGTGACACGGCTGGATGATTACAACACGTACAGGCAAGCCATGTATGGCACTGTCAGTAGTACCGATCCAAGCGTGACGCCGCTCAAGAGCACATCGTTCACCATGACCTTGAAGACGGTGACTGCAGCGAATACCGAGTCTCTTGTGATCTCCGTTGACAGCGGCGGGAACACGGTCTGGGCGGCTGAGCCGGTTGTGAACTCGGCGGGTGATACAACGCAGATGATGGTCTTGAATGGCACGTTCATCATGACTGGCAATTCGTCGCCGATCAAGGCGGTCTTGCAGAACGCCAGGTCGGACTACAACTAATCTAAGATAGGAGGAGAAGCTGATGTTTGGCGCTTATGGTAGCATCGTTCCGAGGGAGTTCAAGTTCGAGCGCGATCCGTCCCTGACCTGGACGGTGCGCCCGACGACTTGGGCTGATGAAGCGTTCCTCGACCAGCGTCTGAATGCCGGTTATCAGGTGCGCTACGTTGAAGGTGTTCCCATCCGTGAGGTGAGCAAGGGTGTGCTGGAGCCAGTGCAACTGCGCATCTGGCGCACCTTCGAGGCCACCAACATCAAGGATGAGAATGGAAAGCCGTACCTGACCAGGGACATGAGCGAGGAAGAGTTCATGGCCCGTCTGGGAGCGATGCCACCGGAGATGATCTATGAGATCTACGGGTTCGTGCTTCAGATGAATCCGCAGTGGGACATCACTGCCCGCCCAAACCCGTAGAGTCTCTACGCAGGATCGTAGGCCAGGCCGATCTCACGCAGTTGCGTGACGAGATCGTCCTCAAGATCATCAGCGAGAGGGAGGACGATGACCTGCTCTCCCTTGAGGAGACCTTCCTGGCCCTGAAGGAGTATGGGATTCCACTGGTCGCGGGCGGGCTGATGGACCAGCCGTGGTTGGTAACCGCGGTGGTCTTTCCGGCGATCAGGAAGGGGCTGTCGGACAAGACAGCGATCAAGAAAGCTCTCAGTGGTAACTAGCCGTCACATGTGACGGCTAGTTGTCTAATAGGGGACTGATTCCCGCATGGGAAGTGTGATATGGCAAAGAGAAAGACGCGTAGGGGAACATTTCGGGTAGCGCTCTCCAATATTGCGACTGATACGCTGCGTGAGGCGTGGCGTTCGAGCTTCGATCCATCCAGTAAGACGATGCAGAAGTTCGTCTACACGGCCTATCAGCAGTTTCTTGGCAGAGAGAGCGAGCCGAGCACAGGGCCACATGGTCTGGAGATCGACTTTGGCACTGTTGAGGAGACACAACCCAAGCTGGGGAAGACAGGTGGTGGGCCTTCTCCGTTGTGGAAATCTGGCGGGGAGCGCACGAGTGCCCCGTGGCCCAGAGTTCCAGAGTTGCGTAGTCCAACGACCGAGGCAGCGGATTCCATTGACTACGTCAGGCGCCTTTCCGTCGCCTTCGGCGCATTCAGAAGCCCGATAAACGCGGGTAGCGAGTCCACCAGCGGAGCCCTTGAGAACTTCAGTAACAGCGTTATGGCAGGCATAGAGACAAAGGCCTTTGTTCAGTCTGGGGCCCTTGTCGATCTCCTTGGCGCCTGGCGCAGCAATGTCAATCCCATGAGCAAGACATTCCAGAGCTTTGCTCGCGCTTTGCTGCGTGGCGATTATGCTGCGATGAGCGCATGGCGCAGTGAGGTAGATCTCAATAGCGAGGCATTCAACAGGTTTATGGCCACGGCTGGGGTTGGGATGGCTGACAACCCCGCCCTTGGCGCCCAGCAGACGGGGTATTTCCCAGTCTTTGCGAATTACATCAGGGAGATGGTTGGGTGGAAGACCTCTCCCGATAAGATGATCGCTGCTGCCAGGGCGATCTTTGGCGGTGATCCTAAATACAAAACCTTGCTTCCCGTTGTAGACATTGCCCGCGACAGGCCTGAGTTGGCGCGTTGGGCAGACATCTCTCCGCGCTGGGCAGGGCTGCTGAGCAATGTTGTACTGGGGGCCACATTCCATCGGATGGGGCTTGGCGGGGAAACTTTATGGCCACGTGCCCTCCTCGAAGACTTGTCAAGGCGCATTGAGGAGATTCCCAGGGCTTATACTATTCGTGGTCCTTTTTCGGGCACCATCTTGCCATCAAGCGCGCAGTTGTACTCTGTCATGATGGCATCTGTCAACCCAGAAAGTGCTGCGCCTCCCCAACATTTGCAGGGGAAGCAACAGTTCCCCTTCAGTGTCCGCCCACCCATCGCCTCCATCAACTTCCCGTGGACCATCGACTTCCCCAGCACTTTGGGTACGCCGCAGCCTGGTGGGCTTGAGCAGTCTGGGATTGCCGCGCAACTGTTATCTGGCTACAAAGAGGCCTTCCAGAAGTTTCGTCAGGAGCATCCTGACAGCCCGATCCTGGCGGTTCCCCGTAACGAGCATGAGATCATTGCTGATATTCAGCAGGCCATGAAGGGTGGGCAGTTGAGTGGCCTCTCTCCTGAGAGCGCCTCCGATCTCATGGCCAGGCTCTCCGCGCGTGGCGTTTCCAACCCAGAGGACACGACCAGAATTCGCGTGGCCTTACGTGACATCTACAGAGAGTCTCCTGATCATTCGGTATTCTCCGTGCCCAGCGAGAAGAATGCGTACTACCTCTTCCGTTCTGGAGTATCTCCTGTCTGGAGGTACAGTGTTCCTCTAGAGGCGATCCGTCAGGCACGTGAGTACACGAAGCATCTGGACCCTCTGCGCAATAAGCTTGTCGAACAGGAGATGGCTAACCTGCCTGTCTGGATAGCTCCTCACACTGGCAAGGGGGTTCCAGTTGGCGACTTGCTTCAGGAAGCGCGTCTGGCCTTGATTGAGGCAGCCTCCACATGGGATCCCGGTGTGGATAAGAGGGGCAATGTGAACCCCTACTCATTTGCTCCCTACGCGGCCACCAGGGTGAAGTTTGCTGTAAGGAGAGCGGTTACCTCTGCTCGCAGCGAGGGGGGCGTTGTCAGCCTGGAGGCTCTGGCTGGCAACGATTTCGACGACGAGAACTACATGTTTGAGGAGGAGGCCCAGGCCGGGAAGGTATTTGACATTGAGGACCCTGCGCAGTCATTGGATAGGATCCTTCGCGGTGGAACCCTGCGTGTTTACGGGCCAGCAGATCGCCTGGCTGGGATTCGGCCTGGCGACAAGTTGCCGCCAGCCTTGACTGGACCACATACCGCCTTCTATGGCGCGCCATACATTGAGATGCCTGCTGAGCGGATTGACCCTAACTTTATGCCTGGGTATGGGGCTATCGCGAGGGCGCAATCGCTTGCAGACAGGTACAGTTTAGGCGATATGGCTCTGGATATTGACGAGGGCTCTCTGGTCGAGCAGTCGGCCAAAGCCAGGAGCCTGCGTCCTGCCATATCCTACGAGACGATCTTCAATCGCGAGCGGTTCAATCGCATCTTAGGATATGCCGACTATCTTCCCCCCGAACTGCGTGAGGGCGTCTTCGAGGCTGCCTACATCCAGCGCGAGGGGATCAATGATGTGCCAGCTGAATCTTCGGCCAGGATGAACCAGGCCTTTAAGATCATGCGGCGCACGTACAACGTGAAGCTCCCTGGCGCGGTGGGGACTGCCTTCCAGAACATGATTAAGAATGCGCCCGTTCTGGCCGCACAGGGGGAGAAAGCCAGAGCAGCCGGATTGATAGCCTATGCCGGGCACATGCTGGCTGGGATGCACGCTGGTCCATCAGGGCCGGCCGTTGATGACTACAGCACTGACAATGACGTGGCGATTGATGATGAAGTCATGCACATGCGCCGCGAGCTAGACGAGAAGGGGATACCCTACACGTTCTATTCGAAGGCGCGTTACTGGGCTCCTGGCGCAGACCAGCCCATTGAGTACACGATCCCTATGAGTGTTTTGGCTGGCGGGAGAGGGAACCCTGGTCCGCGACGCATCGCGATCTATCCGAGGGGGATGTTTGGTAAGGGAACGCCCAATTGGGGAATCGTCATGCCAGGCGGGTTCAAGCCAACCCTCGCGGAAGTCAAGAAATACGGCACTTACAAGTATGGGTATGTCTCCTCGCAACGCTACTACTCGATGACTGGTGCTCGCGATGAGCCGCTTACAGACTGGAAGGTGCGCAACATGCTGGCGAACATTGCTCCTGGCATCAGGGAGTCTAACCGTTACAAGCCGTACATCGCCGAGGACCCATCTATTGCCGAGAGCGCGATCATGGGCGAGTTGGCCAGGACGCGCATGAACCTTCTCACATTATCTCCGTTACTACAGAAGACGTTGCCACTGGGGACGCTTCTCAATGATGAGGCCTGGGAGCCTCTTACGAATGTGTATGCCGCAGAGCTTCTGGCCTCTGGTGGGATGAGCCGGTATGATCAGGCTCTGGCCAGGGCCAGGGAGAAGATCAAGGGGCGTCGTGATTACCTCACCAGTCTGTACGACGAAGATGGTGTTCCCCCTGAGCAGCTTGCTATGGTATCCCAGCTGATCGAGGCCAGCAAGCCATATGTTCCCCCGCCACGCAAGCCTGGCGCGGCAGCACGCCTGGCAGCACTGTACATCAGAAACGCAACGGAGTTCGATCTGGCCACGATGTCGGCCGGGTGGGACAAGGACGCTCCTGAGTGGACGAGGGGGGTTGCGGTCCCTCTCGACGTGCTGGGCGCATCCGTGGAGGGGTTCGAGCTTCCTGGTGACATTGCGGCCAAGATCGGCTTTGCGCTTGGCGAATATGGTGATCTTCCAGAGGGGAGAGCATTGGCCAGCGCATTCGGCATTGAGAGACGCGATGCTGGCTTCTTCCGAAAGTTCAGGGGCGGGGAGCAGCAACTGCCTGTACATGCTACCAGCAAACGTCCGCTCAGACTCAGCGAGCTTGCGAGCATGGCTGCGAACGTACTCAAGTATGGCTATCAGTATCTCAAGGATGCCATTACTGAGCAGGGCCGTCTCTATGCTGTGCACCCGTCTATTGCCAGGATAGTGCGTGGCACTATGGAGCCGCCACCCCTTCTACCAGTTGGCATTGGTTCAGCAGCAAGCAGCGAGCCACCACCGCTTGATGTGCTACCACTTGCTGGGCAACAGTTGCTTGATGCGCCTCCTCAGCTAAGTCCTGAGGATTTGGTCAAGGGCGTAGAGCCGACGATGGAGGGGTATCTCAAGGCGATCAAGGGAGCATCCTCGTCGTACTTCAAGGAGATGAGTGAGGCTCGCAAGGCGTTGAGCGCTGCCTTGTCGGACCCTGCGATCTCCTGGGATGAGGCCTATGAGTTCTACAACAAGCAGCGCAGGGTAGCGCTACAGAATGAGATCGCCAGGATCAGTGCGTTGAATGAGATCATCGCTCCTCAGGCGGGCGTCCCTCCCGAAGTAATCAAGGAGTCATCAGAATTCTTTGTGGACGCCAGAACTGCGCTGGATGAGTTCCTGGCGAAGTCAAGGGAGTACATCCAGAAGGCGCGTGCAGCCAGCACGCCTGAGGAGAAGAACCAGTACTGGCGCAAGCAGGAGCAGCTTGCTGGCGAGTATCACGAGACCTGGAACAGGAACTGGCAGGCGTTCTTCTCGCACTTAGGTGCCCAGGCAGCGATTGTGAATCCGCCAGCCACTGCTACTGCGCCTGTTCCGCCTGCTCCTCAGGCTGCATCTGCTACTTCCTCCACCAATATCCAGCAGTTGCCGTTGCCCTTACAGACTTCTGCTCAACAGGGAGGACCTGCTCAGAAGGCGAAGAAGCCAAGTCGAAGCAGGAAGAAGGCGCAGCAGGCCGCGCAACCTGCTACCGTTCAGGCCGCGCAGAGCATTGCCGAAGCGAGCGTTACATACTCGACTGGTGGCACACAACTACCTGCCTCTGGTGGTACTCCGCCTGCTGCTCCACCGCCAGCCCAGCCTTCGCCTTCTCCTCAGTCTCCTGTTGGACCTGGCCAGTTGTACTTGTTCAACCGTGAGCTCTGGCAGGTCACTGGTCGCGTGGGTCTGGATAGAGTTCAGTTGACCAGCGTCGTCAACCCACTCAGGATTGAGGATGCGCCCGTTGATCAAATCATGGCGGTCACGGTTGGCAAGATCTCCCCAGAGGGAGAGCAGAAGATCGGCAGCACCATCTTCATGGGCAACACGCCCCTGAAGATCATTGGCACCGAGACCAGGTATACGACCTCGGAGGTCAATGGGATACCGCAGACACGCACGGTCAACGTAGCGATCGCTGCCTCGCAGACCAGCTACGGCCTCTATGCCTTACCGGAGGGCGGCAAGGCGGAGGTGCTCAACAACCCCCTGGATGCTCAGGGGTGGGCCAATAGCCCATACGTACAGGCTGCACAGGCTGCGGGAACGTTGGGTGCTAATGTGAATGTGCCCAAGCAGGCCTTGCATGGCGGGAAGGCCTACTATGTGTACCCATCCAGCCAGCCAGGGATGGTCAAGCTCGTGGCAGGGGGTACTGGCGACTCTATAGAAGTTCCTGAGACATCGGTTATCCCATACAATCCTGCCACGCAATCAACGGCCTCCCTCTATGGGCCTCCGTTCACTCCGCCACCAGCGAAGCCCAATGAGACGGCCTGGTCCTCGATCCCTCGCACGAACTTCCCGCACAGGCAAGGTGCTCCCTGGAAGTGGAAGATTGGCCCCAATGATCAGTGGGGATACATCAACACTGCCATCATGACCGTCGAGGACACCATGCAGGAGCGGGATATGCTCCTGGGTGAGATGACTGCTGGTGAGGATATCCTTGAGAAGCAGATCGCTGGTGTGGCTGGGAATAGGCCAAAGGGCATCCTCTCGCGTGTCTTGGGGGGAGAGTCGTACAGCCGGTCCATCAAGGGCCTCAAGGAGCTTGCTGACAATCTGGACGTTGTCAACAAGCGGTTTGGGGAGTTGTCGGCAACGGTTAAGACTGAGGTAGACCTGTTGCGCGATCGCCGCAAGTCGCTGATGGACACGATTGAGAGTGCGAAGAGCACTATCGAGAGGCTCAGCGTAGGTGGGACAGCCAAAGGGGCTGAGGGCATTCTCGGCAGAGCCCAGGCAGAGAAGGCTGAAGCTGAGGCCGAGCTTTGGGAGGTTGATACCACCATCCAGCAATACCTGGAGCAGTCCAACCAGATTGGCGCAGCGCAGAAGCGCCTGGCAAAATTGCGGCGACAGATCAGCACGCTTCCGCTGGAGCAGGGTGGTCCTGCTCAACGCATGCTATCCAGGATTGTCTCTCAGCCTGGCCTCATACTCTTTGGTACCTCTCTGGCACAGTGGTATGCGGTCAGCCCGCAGATGCGGATGATGGCTGCCTTCTCCAGGGCAGAGGAGGGGGCTCTGGGAGCCTATGCGATGGCTGGCGTGCCTGTCTCCCCATCCACCAGCAACATCCTTGGGATGCAGTCGTCTATCGCGAATTGGCAGGCTGGCGTTGGTGAAGGGCTGACCACCATCTATGGTAGTCTCCTGGGTACTGGAGGTGATCCATACAAGTTCGGGCGTGCTATATCTCCAATTGTGGCCGGAGCCGGCACTGGCCTCTCTGTTGGCTTGATTGGCACAGCAATGGGGGCCGCCGCAAGCACAGTTGCTCCCGCTGCTGCCCTGGTGGGCCTTGCAACGACGACATACTCTGCGTCTAGAATCGCAGATACTGACCCAGGCGCAAGCCCTCTCAAGCGTCTTGTGTTGCGCGCCCTCGACCCGACTAGCCTTGTCACCAATACGCGCATGATCTTAAGGGAGTTTGGGCGGCTCAGTGACGATATAGTGGCTCGTGAGGCCAGAGGGGATAGCGTACTCAAGAGCGCCTGGGATGCCACAATCAATTACACCATGAGCGATGAGTACCGGCGATACACAAGAGGGGAGTACATACCGCCCTCTGGTGGAGGTGGGGCACTTAGCTACACTGAGCAAATCCGCAAGGTGATTGGCTCGAACACGCTGGGGCACATCACAGGCTCTGGTATTGAGGGTGACATCACAATCCGGCGTCGCTTTGCCGAGATGACCGGCTTCGATGTGACTTCTCCTGAGATCGAGCGTCGGTTCTGGCCGGTCTACCAGCAGATGGCGCTGCGTGGACCTGGCATTGTAGAGATGGCGCAGCGCGTACTCGGCACGTATGGGTATGCGAGAAGTGACTCGCTATATGGCATCAATCTAGCCAACGTAGCCACACTTTCCCAAGGCGACCTGCTCAGCCTGATGGAGGATACCGAGTTTGGGGCAGATGTGCTGGGGAACCTGGCGATCTCTCCCACAGACCCGCGTTATGCCAGGCTGATGGAGCAGTTTGGCCGCATGGGTGGGTTCCAGAGGCGAAACCTGCGCATGGCGCTTGGCTACGCTCAGAACATCGCCTACACGCGCGGGATTGGGGCTGGCGCGCCCAACTATGACACATTTGTCCTGAACCTTGCCAACCAGCAGGCGAGCAGGGTGGCTGGCCTGGCACAAATGGCTCCCTACATCTCGCAGTATCTTGGCGCGTTGGGGTTGACCCCCAACCAACCCGCGTTCCAGAGACGGTTCGATGCGCTCTCTGGCCTCTCGCTAGGGAACGCTATGATGCTGGCGAGCAATGCTCCGCTGGCGATGGGGATTGCTGGCAATCTTGGATACGTTCCTGGCACAGCGGCCAGCACGAGTTACATCGCGGCCATGAGCGCGCTACCCCATGCGCAGTTGATGACCGGCTCGTTCATATCGAACCTGGTACAGAATGCCAATATCCCCTTCGGGAGGTCGGGGGAGGTCTATCGGATGCTGATGGGCGCGGCTGGGCAGATGGATGCCAGCACGCTCATGAAGCTGATGAACGTCTCCTTTGGTATGACCCCAGAGGCTTACACGCTGCGAGGGGGTGGGCTGTTCGAGTTCGCGGGTGGGCGTGCCTACCAGGCTGGTACGCTGGCGATGCGTGGGCTGGAAGACTGGTACATGGGGCAGCAACGTGCTTACCAGCGCAACGAGTGGCAGATCGACATCACTCGTCTAGGGCGCACGCAGCAGGTCACGCGCCAGCAGTGGGCCTTGCAAGATCAATCGCTTGCTCTGAGCAGGCAGTACGAGGACTGGCAATTTGGCATGGCCTCTGCGGAGAACGCTATCCAGCGCAGAATTTTCGAGATGCGTGCTGGGGACAATCGCCGGATTCGCCAGATCAACCGCGGGCTCGACCTCCAGCAACGCCAGTGGTGGCTGGAGGACATGAACTACCAGGGGACAGTATCTGGCCTCCAGTACACCTGGAACATGGAGGACCTCCAGGAGGCGCTGCGCTACTCCACGGGGAGAGAGCGGCGGGCGATTCGTCGCCAGATGGAGCGCGCTCAGATCATGTATGGGCTGGAGGAGACTCAGCGCCAGACTGTGATCGGGCGTCAGCAGATCGTGTGGGGTGCTCAGGACCAGGTCTACCAGATTGAGGAGGAGCAGACCAATAAGATCATCGAGCTACAGCGCCGGCTCTATGACCTTCAGGACGAGCGCCTGCGTCAGCAGATGGAGTTCACCAACCAGCAGCGCCAGGTTGAGGACCAGATGCGCGAGACTGAGCGCAAGGCGCAGATAGAGCGTGAGGAGTGGCAACTGGAGGACATCCAGCGCCAGAAGCAGTACTACGAGGAGATTGTCTGGCCGTATCAGGACAAGACGAAGGAGCGGCAACGGCAGATCGAGGATGCCTGGGCATCGTATCAGAACCTTGTCATTGCATCGCTGGCTCCCAATGGGCCATTCCAGAAGGCGTGGGAGGATGCGATTGATGATATGATCGACTATCTCAAGGATAGCATGAATGGTGCACGCAATATATCACCCATGCCGCCATCTGGCGCTCAGGGCAGGCGAATGGGCGGAGCGATGGAGTGAGATATGAACAACTACGTAACCATCAACTACTACAAGTATCGGACCTTGTTCGATAATTACTCCACAAGCGCTGGTAGGGTCAGGAAATACGCGCGCACGATCAATGACCATGATGTGCTGGTAGCCGATCCTGCCAGGCGCACCAGGGCCAGGATCGCTCTCCTTGTGCCGAGTGATGATACCTATGAGCCTGGATATGGCACCATATCGACGATACGTACCCACTTCGATGACTATGGGCATTGCACGATCACAATGAACGACGGGACGACTTACAACATGGCACTGACCCAACCTATGGAGATACGATTACTTGATCCAGCCGGCAAAAAGTTTGTCTGCTTACTCGATCTGGTGGAGATACTGTAATGACCAAAAATATCTACTTCCACGCTGGGGGCAGCTCTAGTGAGTTTCGCGTCTTTGAATTCGATGACCACAGTCTAATCGCATGGAGGGATACTGGGGAGAATAAGTACAACAAGACAAGCGATACCATCTACCCGTATCTGCGCGTGTGGTTCTCGCCTGGATCTGGGATCAAGTACAGCCGTAGCTTTACTGTAAATGAGAATCTTACTGCCACTGACGCCTACCCTCCAGAGGTGTATTCCACATCCATTGGTCTTGCGCTCGATTCTGCAAACAACGTGATCCATGCCTACTACATCAGCGGCTACTCCTTGCGTAAGAAGACCTACAACATCTCTAGTGGGACATGGAGCGCATCGGTTCCCTTCGGAACGTATACCCGCGGGCAGTATGATGTGGTTGGAGTGAATCCCGTTGGTGTTGACGATGTGATCCTGGTTACACAACCAAATGCTCCTACTTCTGACAATGAATATGTTAGACTATACCGACAGACAGCAAGCTCTCTTGGCTTATGGGTGATCGACAGTGTTATTGACATAAGCACGCGCGATAAGCACCAATACTATCGGTATCCCTACGATACGTTGGCCTCCGATGCTATTGATCTCCCTGGCGTTGGCTATCTTGTCACGTACAAGATGGCGAATACCACCAGGTATGTTATCCTGGGCTATTCTGGCTACGTGTCTGATCCGATGTCGTTCCATAACATACGCTGGGACGACTATGTCCAGGTAATTATCACTGGCCTTAATCTGGATAAGTCCCCAGATGGCAAGTGGCGTGTCTACGGCGTTGCTTACTTCCGTCTGTTTAGCGATACTGGAGATATCGTGTATTACACGATCTGCCATACTGAAGATGGGGTTATGTGGGCAACTCCGTCTTACGGGTATCTGTATTCAAGCTCATCGATTACGCCATCCTTCCTTAAGCCTAGCATTACAACAAATCCATACGGCCAGGGAACGGTTCGTGCTGCATCGGAAGATGTTGTGTATAGAGTACCGTGTTCTAGAATGCTGGAACCGAACTGGTCGCCCATCAACCCGTCATACGATATGTCCGAACGCACCCTATCGTACTCGCTGACTGCAGCCGTCTCTACCGTCAGCCAGGCTCGCATTGATATATCCAACATGTACTATCTGGATGGCCCATACTTCGATAAGAGTACAGCCGAGTCACGTGACATGGCGATCTCCATCCTGGAGAACGGGAACCTTATGTATCCAGGCTTGTGGATGATGCGTGACTATACAGAGACCATCAGCGGAGATGGTAGCAGCATCTCTGTTATGGTGCGAGGGCTGCAAACTGTCATGTCTGACACAGCGTTTCAGTACGATGTCACGTTTGAATCACCTGGATTGTACAACGAGTTTGCGTCTGGCAGTACTAGTCCGCTTACTGGCAAGATCATTCGCAGTGGTACATTTTCGGCGGCCCTGGCTTCTGATGGGTGGACAGTCTATCTCAATAGTAGCTCATGGGAATCTCTTGATTCTTTCTCTGCATTGCTCTCCGCGAAGACGGTCGGAGAATCGTATGTTGTAGAGGCTGATGTGTACATTGATCCATACTACAAGGCCGAGATGATTGGGGCTGGCATTGTGGTAGGGGCGTCTGGGGACTCCCCTGGATATGCGGTTGGGATATTCCAGGCCAGGGACAATTCCAACCAGTGGCTATTCGGGATACTCAATAGTGACCAATATCAACCTGTTGACGTTACCAGTATCGTTACGACTGGCTGGTACCGTTTCACAGCAATCGTTCGCGGTAGGAGTCTGACGGCCTACGTTCGCACAGTGGGAAGTCCTATCGATTCTTCGCAGACGCGATCATTTTCCGCGTGCCTCCGATACAGCTCAACAAATCTCTGTGGGGTATGGGGATCGTACCACATGTACTACACGCCATACGACATCCAAAAAGGAGCTACATCGTTCACGTCTATTAGCTCATACGGTACGCCGCCTTCTGCGATAATGAAATGGGTTACGCAAGACTATCGCACAATTGATGTTGATCGCAATGCAACGAACAATAATACCTTGTGCTCTGCTATGCCTGCCTACTATCCCGCTATGACACGCTTCTCTGTGTATAGGGAATACGATACACTCGTCAGATTCCGCGCACTTCGCATCGCTGAGATCAAGCCCTCCTATACATCTGGCAGCGTGTCAGCGGCGATCATCAGGATGAGTGGCCTGTCATCGACCATGTGCGATCGTCTGATTGCCTCAGGTTTCGACTTCTTGCCAAGATCGACCGGATCCTACTCTGACGTCACCTACTTGATGGTCATTCCAGATACGCAGTACTACAAGATCTCTGTAAATTACAGCGGGATGGCAAGTGGCAATGCCATACGATTTGCGACTGATGCGACCAGCACCGGACAGATCCTTGCTTCACACTTCATTGTTATCTACACAAACAAGGTCGAGTTATACGATCTTGCAAATGGGTCTTACACCCTCGTGGACGATTTCATGCTCCCCTACACATTGCCTGGCAGTGGTATAATCGATGTGAGCATCTCTCCAGACGGTATCTGCGTCTACGCGTTCAACAAGATGGTGGCTGCGTTCCCGCTGGGGAGCAACTGGAAGAAGGGGGACTACTTTGGATGGGCTGCATCAACTGGAGTCACATTGACTCCGCATCTGGACAGCTTGTGTGACTACGTTGATGCCTATTCTGTGGATAGCGGGTCCGACCTGATGTCTTCCATGTTCAGGCTGCTCGATAGCCATGGTGGGTGGTTCTACGACGTTGACTATGACACCATTCTGGTTGCACGCTTCGGAATGCTCAACAATACAGGGAGCATTCCGACAAAGTCTCTGGATATCCGCGGTACCAGCAGTGATCTGAGTAGCCTTCTCTCGATCATCTACACGACATCGCCAGATGAGCAGTATACGGCCGTCAAGCTCTATGGCGGGGAGGCTGTGTCTTACTACATTGATCCTTCTGCCACTACATTGCGATGGGATAACATCCAGAGGCCGAACTCCCTGTCTAGCCGTGACGTATACTCCTCTGCGCGCGCGTCTGTACAGCGCGCTATTTCCTACTCCTGCGGCATTGTTCTCGGGATGCCACTCTCTGTATTCACAGAGAATCAGGCTTACCGTGTTGGAGGCGTCGTTTACATCACCGCGAGTGAGTACTCTGGGTACTCTGGGACCTATGTCGTGACACGCGTGGATATCTCGTTCAATGGCGAAGATCAGTATGGCGAAGCGTTAGTCTATCTTGTGAGGAAGCCGTCATGATTCTGTGCAAGGTAATCGATGTTGCTGGGGATAAGGCAACCGTTGTCTACCCTGGGAGCGTGACCCCGCGCCAGGCGCGTGTGATGTCATCTGCTGGCGATATTGCTGCTGGCGACAATGCCTTGATCGATATCGTGGATGGTGTTGCCTACGTCGTTTCATCTACGGCAAGTGCCTCTGTCGGTTCATCATCGGACATGGGTGTATTGCCACTGAACGCGGACATGGTGGATAACTATCATGCCAGCAGTTTTCTCCTGGTTGGCACAAGGCATTCCGACCTCCCTGGCCTGGAAAGCGATGACCATCCACAATATCTAACCACTGTCCGCCATGCCGATCAGCAGCTTCATGGCTCCCTGGTAGTCGATCACGGCAGCATTGGCGGATTGAGTGATGATGACCATCCCCAATACCTTCTTGCCTCTGGAGCACGTGCGGGTGCATCGAGCCAGGCTCAGGCATTCACCAATGGCATCAACACCGATGTTGTCAATGAGATGACCAGCAATGCTGGCGTGACCATTGATGGGGTGCTCCTGAAGGACGGGGGAGCTACTGCCACCTCCAGCATCACGGCCACGCGCTTCATCTCGAATGTGGCCACTGGCACGGCTCCCCTCAGTGTGAGCAGCACCACGGCCGTGACCAATCTGAACGCAGATATGGTCGATGGATCCCATGCAGCCGATCTTGCCAAACGCCAGGGATACAGCGCGACGATCAGTGCTGCTGGCTGGTATCGCATCGCCAGTAATGGGCCTGTAGCTCCTGGGGGGACTGGTGGCACTCGCGCCTCTGCTCTATTCACCGTGCGTGATACTCAATCCGGCCGTCACTCATCTACCACCTTCTATGCCAACGTGCACTATGGGGCCAACCCAACCCTCTCTGTCTTGAGTAGATCATTCTACTCATCCTCTGGCATCGTGCGCAAGATTCGCCTGATCGAGGGGGGTGTCTATGAGGGCGCTGCGGTTGAGGTCTACGTTGCTGAAGCTGGCTCTGTCAGCTTCACGATCTATGATAACGAGCATTCCGCTGGCTGGACTCCCCTCAACTGGGAAGCGGGATCGGTACCCAGTGGATTTGCAGTCACACAGATCGATCTCGATACCTACGAGCCTGTGCTCGCTGTGGCTACGGATGGCAATTCGAATCAGTTCATGGTGCGCAGAAGTGGCAATGTCCATGCTCCGCAATTCCAGAGCACGGTTGCCACCGGTACGGCCCCCCTCGTGGTGACGAGCACAACCACGGTCTCCAATCTGAGTGCTGACATGGTGGATGGCGTCCACGAGTCATCCTTCCTGCTCGCTTCTGGAACACGGGCAGGTGCAACTTCCCAGGCGCAAGTATTCACCAACGGCATCATTGCACCATCCTGGAAGCCATCCTCAGACAGCACAAACGCACTCAACATTGCAACCAGCACTGGCGCATCGATTGTGAGCATTGACTCCACCAACAAGCGTGTGTACATCGGGGGAACCAACCCAACCGCCACATTGCAGGTGAAGGGCACTGTTGGTGTCAAAAGCACTGATGACGCAGTCTGGAGTGCTATGTTGCTGGCTGCTATAGGCACGTGGACTGCCAATGTCACGGGCGCACTTGTAATCAGACCGCAGTGCGGTAATACGTTTCTCAATTTAACGATCTGTGGCTATGACTACACTGGAAGCACTGGTGCCTGGACAATTAATCTTGGTGGGTACTGGTATTCCACTGGTAGCACATGGTACTCAACGTCTGTCAACATCATTGGGCGTTGCCCTACACGGCTTGTGCGCCTCGCGAAAGATGGCAGCAATAATCCACTGATCATCATTGGCGACACCACTACGGTTTGGCAATACCCACAGATCACCGTGAGCGCACCTACTACATCGAATGGTCTGAACCCGAATGGCTGGCAAGCTGCGTTCGAGACTGACGTCTCCTCATACACGATCCAGGCAACCCCAACGCCGTTGTTCTACTTCGACACCTCCTCCAACATGATGTTAGGCGGATCGGCATCGACCCTTCCCGCAGGCCGTCTGCATGTAACCACTGGAGCCTCTTCCGATCCAGCGATAATCGCCGTCTTCAACAATACCTACCGTGATGTTGGGCTGCGTGTTCTGACCTCCAGCAACAAGATCTCGCTCCAGGGCTACACATCGACTGGTGGTAGCACAACGCCCCTCTACTTGCAACCACTGGGTGGGTATCTCTCCATTGGCTCGACGATCACGCCGGATACTCCCCTCTATCTTGGGGTTTCGGATAGCGCTACCAACACGGTCTCTAACCTGATGACGATCAACCACCGCTCTACGGGCACTCCATCGGCGAGCTTTGGTAGCGGACTGGTCTTCCGGCTTCAGACGAGCACGACCAATGATGTTCCGTCTGGTAATATCGAATCATTGTGGAACGATGCGACCCACGCCAGCTACAAGGGGGAGATGTGGCTATCGGTCTATGACTATGCCAGCAAGCGCACTCCTCTCAAGCTGGTGGCTACTGGCTCTGGCAGTTATGTAGCCACTCAGCTTATAAGGCCATTGGCTGATGGAACCTCTGGGATCGCCTTTTACAATGCGAGTGGAAGCGCCAACATCCTGAACATCGACACGACTAACCAGCGCATTGGCATCCTGCGCTCTTCCCCCTCAGCACGCCTGGACTTTGGGACGCCAGGGGATGAGATTCGTTTCTCGGCTCCCTCGCAATCTCCCAATGCCACGCTGGGAGCGATCACCGCTTATGACACATCCAACTCCCGCTCTCTGGCGCAGGTGAAGATGATGGCTGGCTCCTCTGGGAAGGGCCAACTCTCCTTCTCCGTGCACAATGGGACTGCGCTCACGGAGATCGTGCGCATTCCGGAGAGCGGTGGGATCGTGGTGACGGGAGGCGCATCGTTTACCGATGATGTGACCGTTGGTAACAACATCCTCTTTGTGGACTACTCGCAGGCCAACATCGGGGTGAACTGCGCACCAGATCAGCAGTTCGACCTCGATGTGAACGGGAACCTGCGCGCCAGGGGATGGATCGTAGGCAAACATGCGATCCAGATCAAGGATGCGATCCTTCTCTGCCACTTCGATGGGCCAGGACCCTACGAGACGAACCGTGACGGTGACACTACCAGCGTTTTGGGACAGAAGGGGGTTGGAGCCAACCTGCTGTTCTCGGCAGGTAAGTTCGGGAAGGCGGTCAGCGTCTCGCGAGCCACCACCAACCTGATCATCAACCCCAGCCTTGAGGTGAATACAAATGGGTGGACCGCCTACACGGACCGCGTGATCTCTCGCGAGAGTGGTGGTGCATACGGCTCTTATTGTCTGAAGATTACCAATAATGGTAGCTCGCAGACTACAGATGCCTACTCGGCCTCGATAAGCGTTACTGAAGGTCAGACCTATACAGCCTCGCTGTACTACATGGGGCCATACCCTGCCAGGCTGCATATTTTCCGCTATAACTCTAGTGGAAATGTGATTGGTGGCTCGCTCTTCACCTATGTGGATCTCCCTGCCTCCACTACCTGGAAGCATGCGAGCTTTACTGCCACTATGGAGACTGGTGCCGTGACTGCCAGGGTGGCGATCCGCAACCTACCTGTCGGTGGCTCGATCTGGATCGATGCCGTGCAGTTCGAGAACCTTCCCTATGCTACGCCGTACTGCGATGGCTCTCTAGGGCAAGGCCACTCCTGGTCGGGAACCGCTCACTACTCCACCAGTTCGCGCAGCGCGGCCTCGCTCTATTACACTGGGATCACGCTCCCAACATCTGGCACCGTGATGGCATGGGTGTATCCGACCAGCGATGCGCAGTCTGGCACATATCGGTGGATCTTCGATCACAACTACACGGCTGGGGTGATCCTGTATATCACGAACAGCAACAACCTGGCCGCCTATATTGGCGGCGTGATGCGCTGTAGCTATGCGCTCAACTCGACCAGCTTCCCTAAGGATACCTGGCACCACGTCTGCGTGACATGGGATGAGAGCACAAGCTCCACGAAGCTCTATCTGAACGGAAGCCTGGTTGCTTCTGGTGGGTATGGTACTCCAACCTCTGGCGCTAACACATACGTTGGCTATTACGGTAGCAGCTACTTTGATGGCATGATCGACGACATGGTTCTCATCGGTCGCGCCATGAGTGCCGATGAGATTCGTGCCATCTACGAATCAGATGCTCCTGTCTTTGTAGAGACCTCCACCTTCGCCTTCCGCACCACCTCTGCCTCCCCTGTGTGGGCAGATTCCGAGGGGTTATGGATGCAAGATACCTCTGGCAACAAGATCCTCGGCTTCTATGGTGCATCTGCTACCAAAGCCTGGGGTGGCAAGACGCTTGAGCCAGGCGATGGGCTGATTGGCGATGCCTCACGTGGTGGGTACATCTTGTGGGATAACAGCGCTGCTCTCATGGAGGTTGCAGGCACCATCAAGGCTACTGCGGGGTGGATCGGTGGAAACTCCAACCATGTGGACATCGACTCCTATGGCATCGATATAGGCACTACGGGGCGCATCAAGGGCGGGCAGACCGCCTACAATACAGGCACAGGGTTCTGGCTGGGCTACGACTCAGGGTACAAGCTGAGCATCGGCAACCCATCCGGCAACTACCTGACCTGGAATGGTACGGCGCTGACTGTGATGGGCACCATCAATGCGGTGGCAGGCTACATCGGTAACTCCTCGAACGTGGTCGCCATCGACTCGTCTGGTATCAACGTCGGGAACTCAGGGCGCATTGCTGGTGGCCAGACAGCTTACAACACTGGCTCTGGCTTCTGGCTGGGGTATAGCTCTGGGTACAAGTTCAGCGTGGGGGATGGCTCCTCGAAGTACCTGAAGTGGGATGGCTCTGCTCTGGAAGTATCGGGCACGATCTACGCTACCTCTGGTAACCTGGGCGGAGCGAATGTGGTGTCTATCAGCTCCTCTGGAATCTCGGTGGGATCATCGGGTAGGATCTCTGGCGGCCAGACGGCCTACAATACTGGCACTGGCTTCTGGCTAGGCTATGACACCTCCACCTACAAGTTCAGCGTGGGCAACCCCTCTGGCAGTTATCTGACCTGGGATGGTTCTGCGCTGAATGTGAAGGGGAACATCACGGTTGTGGGCGGCGATGCGGCCACCCAGACCTATACCAACCAGAGGCGAATCGTGGCCGTCTCCGGCACTTTCACGGCCACGGATGCGGATACGATCTCCTGGAGTGGCGTGTCGATCCGCTTCGGGGATGGCACCACCAAGACGGTGAGCGATGGCAATACAGGCAACATGACCGCGCTCACCTACCTGTATGTGGATGCGACCGCCAGTGCTCCCCTTACGCTCTCCACGACCACCAGCCTCTCCGCGTTGGGAGCCAATCATGTGCTGGTCGGGTACGCGAAGAATGGTACCACGAAGGCATCGGTGCAAATCCTGGCTGGCGCTACGCTGATCTCCGGCGACTGGATCAACACGGGCACGATCACGGCCAACCACATCTCGGTCTCTACGTTGTCTGCGCTTAGCGTGAACACAGGTGATCTGACCGTGAGTGGCGTACTCTCGCTTGGAAGCACTGGCGAGTTGCGGGCTGGCTCCACCTCGACCGGCATCCGCTTTGGGTACCTGAGCGATGGCTACTACCTGCGTGGCGTGAACAGCGGGACTACCCAGTTTGAGGCGAAAGCATCCGATGGCAAGTTGTATGCTGGTGGCGGAAGAGTCGTCCTTGATGCAACTGGTATCAGGATGACGATGACTGATTCTGTGTTCAATGGGCTGGCTGCCTACGACTACAGTACTACCCAGCCAGTCGTTGGCATTGGTGGCTACCACAGCAACTTCAGTACACAGTATTCCGACTACTCGTATGCCACAGAGGCCTACCTGTATGCATCGTCGGAGGCCAATGAACCAACGCTTTACAAGAGTGCGATGGTTGACATCTATGCCAGCACCCCCTCGGTCAACTCGAAGAACGCCGGGATCGTTCTCTACTCTGACTACAATACAGCCAGCAAGACTTCGATCCGTTTCATTATCGGGTCTGGCATGTCGTATCATATGGCGATCATCAACGATACGGGGCTGACTGTCAATGGGTCGATCATTGGTGGCACCCTCTACGGGTATGGTGGCGGGTATCTTGCTATCAAGGACAGCAATTACAGCGGGGTAACCAACTGCCTGTACATCAATCATAACTCTACGACCACCCCTGCCAGTGCGATTGGCGTGTCATTGACCATGGGAGCAGAGACCTCGACGACCGAGGACCAGGTGATCTTCAAGCTAGCCTCGCTATGGGAGACCGCGACGCACTCCTCGCGCATTGGGAGCGCTACGTTCTATGTGAACTACTATGGGGGCGAGGTGGCTGTCATGAAGATGGGCGTGGATTCCTCTGGAAATCCCAAGCTCGGATTCAATGGCACCAATATGATCACCAAACCCACGGTTACTGGCAGCAAGGGTGGTAATGCGGCTCTTGCCAGCCTGATCACCGCACTGGCTAACTATGGTCTGATTACGGATTCCACGACATGATGTTATAATACATGTGATCAATCATTCTCAGGAGGAAACATGCCGAACGCAAGGAAGTCTGATTGGATCTATCGTACTCGTGTGGTGGCCGCCAACTTCATGGATGCCTTCTACGATCTGATGCGCGTCCAGCATGAAGGGGTTACCAGCGGCTACATCATCCCAACTGGCACTGGGTTCTCAGCGGGCGATCTATCGCAAGAGGATTTCATCGATGGCAATTCTGATGTCAACCTGGCAGATTTAGTTGACGCGTTCAGCACGCTATCGATGGTGGCCTACTCTGTGCCTGATGATCAGGCAGGCAAGATCAGCCGGGTGAGGGTGTAGCCATGAAGCTCAAGCTGTCTACCTACCAGCGCGTGATGTGCAACGTGATCGTGGGCGGGATGAATGGCGATGTGCGCACGATCCGCAAGGCCATGAAGGCGCTCGATGCTCTGGAGTTCAAGAAGGATGAGCGGGAGCGTATTGGGCTACAGCAAACACCTGATGGATACGTATGGAACCCGCATGAGGAAAAGTGGGAGATCGAGATCAACGATGAGGAGGCTGCGCTCACCCTGAAGAATGCCGTGGCGAGCTACAGCAAGTGGCCAGCCCAGTTTGCGAGGGAGGTGATCGATCTGGCAGAACAATTAGGGATAGGCGATGAGTCATGAAAGTTCTGGTCATCTCCCCCACGCAACCTGGCATCGATGTCGTCAATGAGGTAGCGTGGGCATCGCAGAAGAATAACGTGCGTCTTCTATCTGGGATCGTTACCAAGCGAGAAGTTGAGTCGGTATTGTCTGCGGAACAGTTCGATGTGGTCCACTTCGCTCAGCACGGCAACCGTATGGCATTGGAGATGAGCGATGGGATGATCGCGGGAGATCGTATCGTTCGCGCCTTAGAGGCGCAGACCTCCCTAAAGCTCGTCGTGATGAATGCGTGTGATTCGGTAGGCATCGCGTCCCTGATTCACAATGCGCTGGGGGTTCCGGTGATCGCTCACGGCATGAGCATCACGGATAGAGCGGCATCGGCCTTTGCAGAGGAACTCTACAATGCACTGGGCAATGGACGCAATATCCAGCAGGCATTTCGTGAGTCGGTCTCTGCGCTCGGCGTGCTGAATATGGGCGAGGCAGCCTCGCCGGTCTTGATCAATGGGAGTCATCACGTCTCCGAGGATAGTTTTCATGAGATCATCAGTCGTATGAATGAGTTCGATGCCAAGCTGGATGGCCTCTGTACTACGGTAGAGGAGCTATCGAAGCGTCTGGACTACATCAGCACAACGCCCACCATTGGTGTGAACAGCATCTTGTTGACGCTGATCATGATTATCATGTGCGTTACGCTCTATGTGAACATTACGGGAGGCCTATAGGATGGAGATCGTTAGCTCTGTGCTCAGCCTGGTCGTGGTAGCCGTTGTGGTGTACATCAAGTATGCCAATGATAAGCAGATGTTGCTCAACCTGGCGATTGAGGCGCTCAACCGCCTGGCCTCTGCGGTTAGCCATCAGGTCTCGGACGATGAGATCAGGGAGATCGCAGGGGAAGTCTATGATGGCTTCAAGGGTACCCTGGTGGGCTTCTTCATCAGCCGAGACGCCTTCTGCGAGCTATGCGTGGAGGTTGTGAGACGGCAATCGATGGTCAACGCCAAAGCGATCACGCTTGTGCGTGGCCAGAAATGAGCAGAGAGGGGAGATCACACTCCCCTCTCTTTACTTAACAGAACCGTTCCAGGATTTCCCCGACTGCATTCTCGCTGAAGGGAGCAATGGCAATCAGCGTATGCGTGTCGGCCTGTATGAACATCACTTTGTCCGCAAGGAACCCATCGCGGAACGGCTTGAGAGCGGGAAGCATCATCTCTACGGATTCTTCATGGAGCGAGTCCAGCAAGATGGTAACATGCTCTACATCGAATGGTAGGTAGATCCTGTCGCCCTGGTAGGGGATGCTTTCCGCGGCCTTTACCGTGATGTGTTTGGTATCTGCATAGATGACCATCTCTCCCTTACCAACGGACACGATGATCATGCCCGTGTTGCTACGAACACTCTGGATACGCCTCATGAACTCAGCTAGCTTGCCCAGCGGGATGCGTAGCGGAGTGCTACCATCCAGCTTCTTCAAGAGGTTCTTGAAGTTTGGGATATCGCGCGCATAGTGTGAGACAACGGCTACATTCTCGCTCTTGAGCGTAACCCGCCCATCGCCGTTTTTCCCAACGTAGATGGTATCGTAGCCATTGAAGCAGGTGAATACCTTTGCTGGGATCACGAAGGTGTCCTTGGTCTGGTGATCAACGCCGATCACTACCATGATCCTCCCGTCAGTCATCATGTAGCTGGTTCTATCGCCATCCGGCATGATCACCACGCAGCCAGTAGCATATATGTCTCCTGGAGTAGAGGGGAGTAGCGGCAAGTACGGCTTGACGATGTACTTGCCCATGACATGACCAAGCTCCACGATCGTCGTATCCTCGTGTTCGAAATCATCAAGTGGTGGCGTGTTGTACAGGCGTGTCTGCACACTGCCACAGCGAGCCGCAACGAGATCGCGGCAATCCTCAAGCTCTATCTCCTCGCCATCCGCAATCCTCAGGAACTCGAATAGCTCTACAGCATTCACGCCGATGGGTGCTCCACGCTCCAGGCAATCGATGTCGAAGCAGGCGTTGTAGACTCCAGGCTTCTTGATACACACCTGGCAGGACCTCTCCTGCGGAAAGAGGAACACGCTGTCTCTCCACGTGAGTTCCGCTCTGTCCAGTACATCGGATAGTTGGTTAGCAAGCAGCTTCATTGTCCTTCCTCCCCATGGTGATCGTCTAACTGGTCTGGAGGAATGGTGTGGATGAACCACTCCCAATCCTCCAGAATGGGATCATCGAACGCTTCGTCTGGAAAGCACTCGCCATCTACGAGCGCGAACTCCGCGATTTCGTCTGACACAGTCTCCTCCTCTTGTGCAAGCTGGATGGAGGCCTACCTCCATCCAGCTTACTCTATGCCATCTCCAGGGAATCGCCGATGGGAACGTAGATCTTATCCTCAGCGATCTCCTCTGGCTTCAGGTTGTTCCAATCCGGTGGGTTGACCGTGTACTCCAGGATCTTCTCCCATGTGCACGGTGTGATCTTGGGTGGCAACAGACCCATCAGGCGATTGCGTGTACCCACGATTCCACACGGCAACTGCTCGTTGGGTCGGCGCACCAACTGGATAGCAACATCCACCAACTCGAACGGTGTCGGGCTGATGCGTGGTTCTTCCTGGCGATCCATGTACTTGCGGGTGTGCGCAGTGAGGATGAACATCTCGCACTTCCCCATCACATCCAGCATGATCTCGCGGATCGCCTTGCGCACATCAGCCCACACCAACTGCGACTGCTTCTCAGCTTTGGGACCAGCCTTCTCGAAGATGTGGTTAGAGAGCCAGTCGAACGGCTGCCAGCCTGTATCGAACATGACAGTCTTGTACTTGTTGGCCGGAATCTTGCCGACGTAATCCAGGAACTGCTTGAGGTCGGCGATGTCCACGACCTTCACCTCGTACTTCTCGGCCAGCCTGCGGTAAGGCAGAGATGACCGCTCGAAGTCGAAGTAGAGGACTGGCTTGTAGGGGCTGTTCCACCCAAAGAGCGTTTTGCCTGATCCTGGCGCTCCCCACACCAGGATGCTGCCAAACGGTGCGGCTTCCATCTTCACTCCCTCCATAACTGAATGACGGTAGCGCCCAGCGAGAGCGCATACTCCACTAATGGTTCGCAGACCAGCGTGACAGGCCGTTTCCCGATCTGGATGCGAGGATCATCGTTGTACTTCAATGCCCAGCGTGGTACCAGGAGAAACGCCCTCTCCTCAGAAACCATCACAGCATGGATCGGGATATCCTTCCCAAGCGCACGCTTAATCCCAATCCTCGTACTTTCCCGCCAACTCTTGTCTTCGCTGATTCCATAGCTCGGCAAGCTTAGCCTCCAACCGCTTGATCTCGGAGGTGTTCATACCGTAGGGCTTCTGGAGCCGTAGCTCCATGATCTTGTTGGCGATGAAGTTGATCTTGTGCATGGTGTCCATTCTATTTCCAACACCTCCTGTAGAATTGACAGTAGTTGCAGAGCCATACCCTCTTGGGAGCAGGCTCTGGTCCATGGAGCGCGCTCATGAGATCAGCCACCATCCTGCCGACCTTCTCATCGGCCTCACGCTCATCCCACAATCGAATGGGGACCGGAACCACGCCAGTATGGCATTCTTCCTTAGAGTAGAGGCCACCGCATTCGGGACACTCCAGCATCTCCCCCTCGTCGACCAGAGGGAGAGAGCAGGCCTTGCACTTGCTGGGGCCACTCATGTCGATGTAGCGCACCACTGCCATCCTGGGCGTATACCCATTCTTCCTGAGCAACCAGGCGTAGACGTTGACCTGCATGCCATGATTGCCGTAAGGGAGCTTATGGGGGATCACATACCTGGCCGTCTTGTAGTCGGTGATCACTCCTCGTTCTGGATCATAGTGATCGATGTGGCCGATGATGGTGGTGCCTTCACATGGTGCGGATAGCTCCAGTTCCTTCAGGCCATCTCCCTGCTCCAGGATACCATGTACCAGGCTGCCAATGGCCAGGCCCAATACCTCTTGTGGGTAGGACCAGTAGTCCACCTCGCGCTCCAATCTCTCCCGCAGGTGACAGGGAGAGATCAGGGAGGAGACGTGGATTCCCTCACGGCTGGTTATGGAGGTAGCAGCCAGCCAGCGAATGAGCGCCTCTGAGTAGGGGAAGAGCGGGTCTTCCCTGGCAAAGGTGATCATCTCCTCAACGGACACATTCTGACCATACCACTTGAACCCTACCCGCATAGCTCCTCCAGGATGCGGATGCGGCCTTTCCCGATAGGAATCCACCACGGCTCTGCGAAGTAGAAGCACAGGGAGCGACCCCCTGGCAATGCGATCTCCAACGCCACCTGCTTCCTCACTCTCCCCTTGCGTGGGATGAAGGTGAGTGTGATGATCCCCCGATAGTAGGGAATGAGATAGTCATCGATGGCGAAGAGCGTACAGAACAGGCTGATCTGGCTCTCCGAACGCGTGAGCCATCGGAAGAGAGGAATCGAGACGATCTTATCGTCTGCATCACGTAGCCACTGGTTGTTTTGTTTGAAGCGCATATTTCTCCACGAAGGCGCTATAGGGATTTTCTCTCAGGAAGCGCTGCGCCTCCTCTGGCGACTTCCTGAGTCGTTCGCTCCATTTTGTGGTGTAGTACGTGATCGGGCAAATCGTGGCCTTGTCTACATACTCTCCCTCCTCGTTGCGTATCTGCACGACCAGCCCTGCGTGTTTCCCGCAGGGGCATACACCACGTCTGACGATGCGATCTCCTCGACACATCTCCAACATCTGGAAGAACCAGGTGTCGAGGAGGATGCGCTGTTCTCGCTTAGCTGCTCTGAACGTTCTGAGTTCCGCTAACCTTTCCGTTGACTCTGGGCTTGGGAGCATACTTCAGCCTCGGTGGTTTCCAGAATAGCCCCGAATGTGGCTCCAGGGGCTGTAAGACCGTGATTCCCTCCGCATCACGAGCGCGATGGATGGCGATCTCCATCAGGTTCTCCTCCACCAACAACGTATTGAACAAAACGTTGGCTTCCTCTTCCAGCTTCATGCCCCCTGAAGCGGTGAGTTCTCCCTCGCCCTTCTGGTAGGCTCTGACCGATGTCAGCGATACCTGGGAGAGCAGGATGCCAACGATCCCCATGTAGTTGATCAGGTAGGCAAAGAGATCGACTGCCCTCCCCAGCTTCTCCCATGCCGCGCAATCAAACTGAATCTGCTGCGCATGGTCGAGGGCAACAATCCCTCCCTCAGCCTGCGTAATCACCTTCTTGATCTGGTCAGGGTTCCTGACATCCCCCTCCTCCTTCCCTGGCCCATAGAGGTAGATCGGCCACTCCCTGACGATGCTGACCGCATCATCGATGGCCTTCTGCTGTTCTGGGGTGCGCCGGTTGTATCTCAGGAACTTGGGGGTGATCACACAAAGCTCCGGCTTCCCCTGCTTCAAGAGCAGGTCGGTGGCCTGCATACAGATCAGGATATCCTTTAGCTTCCGTGGTCGGCTCCCCGATTCCAGGGTGAGCAGGGTGATGTTAGGCTTGTCTTTGGGCTTCTCCTGCGCCATGATGAAGTAGACGATGTTCATCAGGAACGTGGTCTTGCGGTTCTTATTGGGACCCTGGATGCCGATCAACTCCCCGCTCATGTTGATCCCGTACAGCGCCTGATTGATGGGGGAATCGGCTCCCCAGGGGTAGGGGACCAGGTTCGCGCGATTGGCAAGCGGGTCTCCCCACTGGTCGTTATCGACCAGCCATTTGATCGATGGATTGTACATAGGGAACCTCAAGTGAGTGCTGCCCTATAGGGAGCTATAGGGCAGCACCTGATCACAACGAGATGACGACCGCGATGGAGATACAGAGCGTGACAAGCAGCGGGATGACCAGCATGGCGATGCGTCTGGTGTTGGCATCCTCTACCCTGGTCGCTGCATAGGCTACAGGTAGTACCGTCAGCAGGCAGATGGTGGTGTATCCTGCGAGGGTAAACAGCTTGTCGAGGTCAACCATGCGTCACCTTGCGCAGCTTGCCGCACTTCATGCAGAACATCCCGCCCACGTTCTGGGCTCCGCAATCACTGCACGTCCACATCATTCCCTCCGGCACTCACATACTTCGCAGTACTCCTGCTCTTCCTGGTTCCCATCATACCCGCAGTGGTAGCAGAACCCACTGTTCCTGGTAATGCCAGGGAACCCCAACTGATACAGCGCCCATAGCATGTTCTCCGGCAACACGACCTCCATCATCTGGATGATGCGATTAGCCTCCGAGACGGCGCACTCACTCATCAGGTATCTGAGGAATGCGAACTTGTTCGTGACCTCGTGCATCTCGCCTCCTATTTGCGATACCCGCAGATACGGCAGTGGCTGCCGAGATTCCCCTGGTACCCGCAATTGGGACATTTCCATGCCATCTTCTCCTACTACGCGAATACGTTCTCGCGGCTCTGGATCGTGGCCGCGGTATCGGATTGCTGGGCCACGCTCGCTCGCTGACGGTCGATGATGCGCCTGGCCTGCCCACGCGCATCGGGCAAATCGAAGAACAACCCGCCGATCCCCGAACGATTGGCCCATGAGAACTTGGGATCGGTTAGTTGTAGCTCCACGGACTTGAGCGCTACCTCGATATCCTTCCCGCAGCGCTCGTAGTAGAGCCGGCAGAGGCGAAGCTCCCTGATGCGCTCCTGATGCGTCAGCTGGATGTGTGGCTTTAGCTCCAGGAAGCGGTCAAGGATCTCCACCGCCGGCGGCTTCCCTGTATCCACCTCATAGTTGCCGTGGTATAGCCTGAGCTTCGCCCCACAGATCGGGCAGGCGCCGTTTCTGCGTATGACCATGCTCTTGCATACAGGGCATGGCTTGGACATCTCTACCCTCCCAGAGATAGCTGTGGGAGCTCATGAAAAGCTCCCACAGACCAGGAACTATGACAGGCTAGCGTAGGTCGCAGGCTCCCGCTGTGCACGCCACCTCCTGAGCCGCCGTGGTCAGATCCTCATCCTCGTAGCGGTAGAGCTTCGAGTAGTCGATCTCAGGGAATGCTTGCGCCAATCTCTCATACTCCTCACGGGAGATCTCCTCGTAAGGCATCTGATCGTATTGGGCATCGCTTTCCGGCAGGAAGGAGATGCCGCCCAACACGTTCTGGTGCTTGTACACCCAATCGATCAACTCGATGATCTCATCCTCGCGGTAGGTGATCGTGCAAGACGGATTGTGCTGAGTCCAGTGGAGCTTGCACTGCAGCCAGTACTCGCACTGATCGAGTGCGCTGCGGTCTTTGCGCGTGATCGCTCCCTCTGGGCTGCGCACAGGGAAGTGGACCACCCAGGTGGTTGCGCTCTCTGGCATCTGGCCATTCTCTGGATCCATAGGCACCCCTGCATCACGCAAGACCTTGCATATAGGGGAGTGCGCATCGACGCGCACATTGCGGATGTAGAAGGGGGACCAGCGGGCGTGCAGACCAGAGGAGCAGTTGAGCAACGTTGAGGAGTTGCCCGATGGTTTGACGCAGGTGATGGCAGCAGGCTTGTTGATCCCTAACATCTCCGCATAGCGATCTGCTACAGCGGTTGCCAGGTTCTGGAGCTCCTGCTGGATATAGGGATCGCGGGCCAGGCTGCAATCCATCTGACCGTTGATGTCTACGCCAAGCAGACGTTCTTCCTCACAGTTCTTCTTCCACTCAGGACGCAATCCAGGGAAGTGGGTAGCCAGCGACTGGATCACGCCGATGATGGCGGCAACCTCCACCTTCTCTGCCAGATCGCGGTAGGTATCTCCCTCCCTGGCAACAGCCGCTGAGAGGTTACAGAACTGGAAGGGGCGCAGGACGATCTCGCCACATGGGTTCGTGCCGAATGCAGCTGGAAGACGCCGCGCCGGTCTGGTGTTGAGCGCTGCCTGCCGGCTGAAGATGCCTGGCTCTCCTCGCTGCGATTCGAACATGTCCAGCATGAAGCGTGTCACCTCCATCTGTGAAAGCTCACGGTCTGGCCAGACTGCAGAATTGTTGGCGTTCCATCGCTGTTCATTGCCAACGATGTTACTGCCGCTTTTGCACAGGCGCATCTCCAGATCGTCGAAGTCGAAGAGGGAGATCATGGCGGTACGGCGTACTCCCCCGCTCACCGCGGCGCTCCCCACCATACACATGATGTCGTGGGCATCGATGGGGCGGAGGTATCCTCCCTGACGGGATAGGATCTTGTTGCGTGTGAACTCCAGCATGCGGCGCAGAGGCTCTGGGCCAGAGGCGCGTCCGCCTTTGGTGCGCAGAGGAGTGCCAGCCGGTCGCACCAGTGAGTAGTCGAACTGGATGTCTTCCCCTGCGAACCAGGCATTGAGGCCAGCGCGCAGGGCTTCGGCCCAACCTTCCGCGGAATCTCCCACGATCCACTGGTGTACTTTGCCCGTTTGTGGGATGATGCGCGGCAGCTGGCTCACGTAGCGGCTCTCCACTGAGTAGCCAACTCCGCACCCGCTCATGGAAATGATGAGGGCTTCCACAAAGGTATCCAGGTCGATCACTGGCATATAGCTACAGTTGTAGATGGTGATATTCGACCGTCGAGCAGCAGGTCCAGCCATTGCCAGCAAGCGCATGGAGGGCATGACCTTCATCTCCAGGATCATGCGGTGGATGCGCTCATACTCCTTCTCTGGAATGCGATCTCCCCCCAACTCACGCAGGAAGGCGACCGCACGTTCCACGGTCTCCGGCCAGGTCTCTCGCCTTCCCAACTCGTAGTTGAAGCGAGAGTACTTGTCGTAGAACTGGAACTGCTGAAGAGGGGTAGGGAAGTAACGCGCCGATTCCTCGAAGGCCGTGCGCACTTCCTGTGGGATGGGCTTGCGCTCACGCTGCTTTGCCTTCTGCTCCCGATAGAGGATATAGGCGCGTGCAGCCTGGAAGTCCACCTCTGCCAGGATGCCTTCCACCACATCCTGAATCTGCTCAACGGTAGGGGTCTCATAGAGGGCGAAGAGGGCCTCCTCCACGTCGTAGGAGAGCGCCTCAGCATCTGCCTCGACCCCTAAACTCGCGAAGCATTTACCGATAGCACGCTCGATGCGCGTGCGATCATAGGGGACAACGCGTCCGTCGCGCTTGATAACGTTCATACCGTGAACTCATCCCCACACTTTGTGCAACGATAGGTGTACTTTGTGACTGCGCCCATGCGAACCTGGCGCACCTCCACGTAGTCATGCTCGCAGCTTGCATATCTGGGTCCCATGGTGATCCTCCTATAAGGTCGAAGTGGTAATAGCCCCACACTTGGGGCACTCGAAAACACCCTTTGTCTTGTTGCCTTCTTTGAAGGTCTTGACCAGCTTCCACGTATGGCTACACTGGGCGGACGATCCGTTCGACCGACTCCACTTTGTAGCCTTCTGGGATGTAGCGGTACTCATCGAGAATCTCCTCTCCTAAGTCTTCTAGCCTGGATGCGATCTTGGGACAGATCGAGATGCCACGCATCGTTCCCAGGCGAGCGATGATGTAGGCATCGGCGAGTTCCTCCAGGATGTCGAGCACGTTGTCACGGCTCATGGCCTGGTTGGTGCCATCGGGGTTGACGTACTTCTGGCCAGCGATCTCAAAGCGTTTGTAGGCGAATTCCGTGAACTGCATAGGTTCTCTCGATCTCCTCCTTGATGTGCATAGCGATATTGCGAATCTCCCACTGTGCGGCCTTATCTGCGCGTAGCGAGAGGAAGTGCTGCCATTCATCCAGGTAGCCTGTGACCACCAACCTGGTCTCGCAGGCGTTGGGGAGCAGGTAGCGAGCATCCTCTTTGGGGATGCCGATCTCCCGCAGCCTGGCGTAGGCCCGCTCCAGATCGTTCCACGCCTTCATGAGCGTGAACTTTGCCTCACGGTTGGCCTCGATGGAGGGCGGGGTGATGTACTCCCACCCTGCCTTCTCCAACTCGATGTAGCGCTGGGAAGCCTGTGAGAAGCTCAGGCGACGGTGGCGTACCAGCTGGTGTGAGCAGGCACGCGAACAGGCGATGAGGAATGTGAAGCGGTCATACTCTGGCTTCCCCATGAGAGGAAAAGCGTGTGCGATTAGCTCTACCATCAGAGGTCTCCGAAGAAGGCGGGGGCTTCCGCCTTAAGAAGTGGGAGAGCAGAGAGGAGGACTCCCTTCTGAAAAGCCTGCCGCCAGACACGGGCATTGGCAGTGATGGTCTTGCCATCCACACGACCGTAGCGTTGCATGGCTTCCCCATATACGAGTGGCTCATCCTCGAACTCCACCGTGAAGGTGGCATGCTCGATCACGTCCTCATGGCCTTCCTTAAGGCGCTGTTGGATGAAGTTAGGAGACCTTCCCATGGCGTGGGTGGAGTTGTAGCACACCCGCGCGGCATACTCAGCTAAGGCTTCGCCATCGGACTTTTCCCACTTGTTCTCCATCGTCGTCAGGATCGTCTTCGCAATCACTTTGGGCATCGATTGCTCCTCGGTTGATGATGATCTCGGCGAAAGCACCCATCTTCTTGCGAACCGTATCGACGTGCTCCGCCTTGTGAATTGTAGATTCCAACTTGAACATGGAATTGCCAATGTCGTCGTAAATGAAGCAGACGGGTTCCCCCTCATGCTTGTGGATGATGCGCTGGAGATCGCTCCAACTGAAGTCGGAAGCGATGTCGATCAGATACTCCACGGTGGCTCTGCTCATATCCTCCGGCAAGGGCTTCCCCATCTGCTCGTAAGCGAGAGTGATATCTTTTCTCACCTCCTCTAGCTGCTTCTGAACACGCTGGGAGACACCTGGACGCATGTCTCCTTTGCCGGTGATCGCTATGCGCAGGATCGGCAAGATGCTGCGGAACTTGGCCTTGCCGATCCTGCGCCAGGCTTCCACGGGGTCGATGCCTATGCTGGCTAAGTACGGGACCACTGTGCCACTCAAAATGCGTAGATCAGATACTTCAGATGGGCTTATACCAAACTCGCCAGCGATGTCATCGATGTCGTGGTACATGTCGGACGGGTGCATCCCCGCCAACTGCTTTGCCTCGATCTCATTGAATACTTCCCCCATCGCCATCTCAACATAGAACTCAGCCACGTTGAGGATATCGATGGTCTGGGCCAGAATGAGCGCTTCCTTCTGTGGCTCGGTTAATCCCTCCATGGATCCGATACGAGTGAGTAGCTCAACCGCCTCTGCCCGTGCTCGCTCCTTCAGCGTGGGGAGGTAGCTACTCGGTGATACTAACGCAGACACTCATCGTTCCTCCTATCCTCATACATCCGATAGAGCTTCCCGAATCCGACGGCCATAGCTCCGACCAGGAGTGAGGCAGTGACCTCAATCGCTGGTAGCGGACCACGGAAGATCGCTATCAGGATGGTGGGGATGATGATCATGGACACACCCGCGATGTCGCGCTCGATTTCCCCTCGCCCATACATGACCTCTGATACCTTATAGGCCAGGAGCGATTGGACACAGGCGACGGGGACGATGATCTCAGACATGCTTCCTCCTGAAGTATGGTGTGGGCTTGCCTATTATACCACTTCTGAAGACAGTGCCAAATCTATCGACAGCGTGGAAGTTGCATTTTACAATCCTCGCGTTTATAATCCACGCAGGAGGGGGACCATGAAGCTCAACGAGTACCTGAAACAAGTGATCAAGAACAAAGGGATCACTTCCGTGCGCCAGGCTTCCATGCGCATCATCAAGCCTGATGGTAGCCCGATCTCCCACACAACCCTGGCGCATATCCTGGAAGGGTGGCACACCAACCTGGATACTGAGACTATCGTCAGTATCGCCAGGTTCTGCGGTGTGCCAGCCAGGGCGATCTTCGACATGATCGACTCCAATGGAGAACTGAGCGCTCATGAGCATCTCCTGAGCGCGTTGATCTCCATGAGCGATAACTTCGGACATGCTCTCCTGGACCTGCTCGACGTGAGCAAGCAGGTGAACATCTCCGGAGACGACCTCAATGACATTGCCGCCTTTATCAGGTTCAAGGTCGAACAGCTAAAGCAGCCGGTCGACCGGTGATCCACTCTCGTGGGCCTCGATCAAGTCTCCCTTCTCCAGCTTGATGTAACGCAGTAAGATGGGAAGGGAGCCGTGGCCCATGAGCCTGCTCAGCGTCAGTACATCCACCCCATTTCTGAGCATCGTCAGCGCAAAGGTTCTGCGGAAGCCGTGGATAACTGGCGGCTTGACGCCGGCCTCGATCGCCCTTCTCCTGACCATGATGCGTAAGCCATAGTACGACATGCGCTCCATCGACGGGAATGAGACAATGAGGGGATCATTGCTGGAGTATGGCTCTCGCATCCTCAGGTACGTGAGCAGGACCCTGCGCGTCTTCTTGCCGATGAAGACCACACGTGGCTTGCACGACTTCCCCCTGCGCACGATGATGGAGCCGTCAGAGAGATCAATGTCCCCAATGTTCAGATTGAGCAGCTCTTGTGCTCTAACGCCCGTATCGGTCAGGATCATGATGGCCACACGATCACGCAGGCCAACCAGCGATCTACCGCATGTATCCAGAATGGCCGATATGTGCTCAATGGGGACCGGATCGAGAGGGACCTGCTCGCCCACATGGTAGCGCACACGCTCCATTGGGTTGCTGTCGATCATCCCTTCCTGAAAGAGGAAGCGGATAAAGGCTTTGATGCCACGGTAGATGGCATGGACTCCACCTGGCTCATGCGTCTTCTGGAGTTCTGCGATGAAGTCGCGTACCAACTGGCTGGTGATCCCATCGATGGTGTGAACCCCCCGCGACTCCAGGAACTCGATGAGCGATGGTACCTTCACCATGTAATAGCGAAGCGTACCTTGCGATTTTCCAGATACCTTCAGGTACGTTAGATAGTCCTGAAGCGCATCGCGCAAAGTCCTCTTGACTGCCATTTGCCTCCCTCCCTCCAAATGGCTTGTGTACACAATATGTTGTGTGCACAGACGATGAGGACCACTATATGTGGGGCGGTGGCGGAATGGCAGACGCGGAGGTCTTAAAAACCTCTGTTCGTGAGAACGTGTGGGTTCGACCCCCACCCGCCCTACTGAACACTACAGGTAGTGCCTCGCTTGTGGAGAGACACTACCTGTAGTAAGCACCCCTGCTAAGCAATCCTCTGTACCGCCATTCCTTACCGCCCCATGCGAAGCTGCCGTCATTCGCGCGGAGGGTAGGCACAAGGCTACGCTAGGTAGCCGTGTAAGGAACCCTCTATACGCGATGTGGGGCTGCGCGGGGAGTAATGGGCATCTGAAATATGCGGAAAGGAACTCCCTATGCGCGTTTGGCGCGGAGGGTATGGGCCTGTAAAGTGCGCGAAAGGAACCCTCTATGCGCCAGGCCTATTATCCTCAGCTTCCCATTTCTGTCAAGAGATCAGCTTGATGAGTTGATCTCGATTGACCGGACCTTCCTCACGAACTGAGACATCCTCTAATCGCAAGGCATTTTCAGCCTCTGCGATCAGGTAAGCTATCCTGGTGGGATCAGCGACAGCGACCATCCCATTCCCTGTCCCAGCGTTGCAAATGTACAGCTTCCAGTTGTGAGCCAGGCCAATGGTCATCTGGCGCTGGGTGATCTGGAAGCGCTCCTGGAAGATGACCTCGTCGGGAGACACCATGTAGTTGTAGAGACTACCGGGCTTGTCCTTGCGGCGAGCTATGGTAAGGATAAACTCCTGGTCTTTTGGAGCGCGAAAGGCGTTGATGTTGATCATCGCGGTCGTGTTCTCCTTGAACCATAGCCACTCGCTGGCTCCGTGAGGAGCCGAGGTCATATCTCCCGAATAGACGACCTTTTCCTGCCAGTTCCCGTACCACCCGACATAGTAGCCATCTAGCATGGTGGCCGAGAGGTCCAGATCAACCCCCTCGCCTTGCCAGTAGATGCCAACGATACACCCCTCAGGAAGGTCGATGGCCGTTCCCTCCGGTAGCTCTCCAACGAACTTCTTGGCGCTGACTGGAAGCGCCAGATGAATACCCTCCGGCGCTGTATATGACTTGATGCGAGAGCGTAGCTCATCCATCAAGATGTCCAGGTAGGCGACCGACACTGGTGGATTCCCGACCCTGGCATGGGTTCTGCCATTGCGAATGCGGTAGACGCGCGCATCCGTGGCGTTATAGATGCGGATGGCATTGACCGCACGCGCCAGATCGCCTGTCTTTGTCTTGCGCGCCAGAGCGATAAGCTCTTCCTGGCTCACCTTCGCCGATGTGAGCCGACGGATGAGCGGATCCACGAATGGCTTGTGGTGCTGTGCCGCCAGCCGCCTGATCTTGTTCACGATGGGCGCATTGTTGCGATTGGCACGCTTGAAGGCCAGCCATAGCATCCGATCCCTCAGGAAGCTCTCAGCAGCACGCTCCATCTCCGCACACGAGAGCTTGGGGATCTCATACTTCGACTGCTCGATCTGTTGGAGCATACGCTGCGACTTGATCTTCAAGGTTTCCCCCGTTGCCTTGTAGATCAGGTAACGAACGATATCACGTGGCATCTTCCCCGTCAGATCGGCGATCAGGACCTCGCTCTCCAGTGAGCCGACCTCCTCCTCGCCGGTGAACTCATAGCCAAGCTCGACGAGCAGGCGCACATAGTCCGTGGTATCGGTCTTGCGCTTGAGCGCATCCAGGGCAAGGCCGATCATCTCCTTGCGAGGCATCGCACGGATGACGTAGATGGTAGACCCATCAGGAGCATCCTCGACAAATTGGTCAAGGGGAAGATAGGGGGAATCCCACATCCCCAGCCCATAGGTGGTGAGATAGTGCACCATCTGATGGAGCAGGCGCTCCCGAATATCCACAGTCGCTGCCTTTGTCCACGAGCGGAAGAAGGATGTCTCGTTCATCTGATCCTTCGTCAGCCGATGGGCCTGGAGATACGCGAGCACCTGCGCTTGCTGTGAACCATCCTGAACGAGCACGCCGTACTCAGTGAGCAGGCATGGATTCAGCGCCTCCCCATCCCACGGCGTCGCATTGAAGAGCTTGATCGATAGCATGACATCCTCCTCCGCTTGTGTTTATAGTGTGTAGATAATTGTTTCAGGATAGATCGGGTCTTTCCCGTTTATTCCTCTTCTCCTTGCCTGTACGAACATTCGGCTTCCAATTCCTCGAAGCCGTCATCGAACTCATCGCAGACCACATCCGACATGGGGTCTGCGAACACGACATCCTTCTCTGTGGGTGGATTGTTGATCTGATGGTAGCAGCCTTCGCAGACGGGGACAATCACCCACATCTCGACGGTATCATCCCATGGCATCAGCCCGAAGGTATGGAATGATCTGCCGAAGGCCAGCTTAGTCATCGTCCCGCAACGATTCCCAGCGTGAATCACTGTGCAGGGCATGGGAGTCTCCAGGCCGATCGCCAGCATCCCAGCGAAAGGATCCATCATCGTTCGCCTCCATGTTGCGCGTAACACACGGGCAGATCGCGATGCTTTCCACGTCGCCTACCTTGTACGGCGCAATGCCCGTACCATGACAGAGTGGGCAATCAGGGTCTGCGTATTCGCTCATACGCCTCCAGCCAGTAGCGGTATCCTCTGGCGATGTCATAGTTCTTCCTCACCCACTTGTAGTTCTCCTTCCGCTTGGAGGAGGGAAGCTCCAGAGCCTTACGGATGGCTCCGTACCAATCCCCATCCTTGACGAGGAGGGAGTGCCCGCTCGTGTCGCGGTAGATGGGGTGATCTGAGCAGACAGGGATCACCCCGCATGCCATGTATTCTAGAGCCTTGATGTTGCTCTTGCCAAGATTGAAGGGGTCGTTGTTGACAGGGGCCAACCCCACCTTGAAGGACGATATGGCATCCAGGTAGTTGACATACTTCTGTGGCGGGATGTTGGGCACCCCTAGCTCAGCCAGGTAGGGTGGGTGGTAGCCTAGCGTGACCACGCGCACCCCATCCTTCAGCAACTGCTCAACTGCGGGCACGATCTGCGCCCAATCGTCTTTGTGAGAGGGCGATCCGGTGATGAGCACCCCATCTGGACGCTCGTTCCAGGTGGGGACCACCTCGAAGTCAATGTGATTGGGGCAGACGTAGGCGGGGATGCCGACATCCATGATCTCCGCCAGCCGGTGTGTGGTAACGGTCATCGCATCGCACATCCGCGCCACGCTCAGCGGATCCTCCCCCACATATCGATACTTGTTGGTGAGATCATCATCTGCTTCGTAGACTACCCTGGCCTGAGAGACGTGACGAATCGCCGGCACGATCCCCCATCCCGTACCCTCGTTCGTGATGCGAGGGAGGACGATGATCTCCCGATCCAGGATGTCCGCCAGGTGGCTGGCGTTCCTCGGCATATCCTTGCTATAGGCAATCTGCGCCGTTACCCCATTGCGGTTGAGGTACTTGAAGGGCACATAGATGCGGTAGTACTCGCATCCAGTGACCGCGGCGACGACGGCAAGGATTCTCATGCTTACCCCTCCGGCGCGTAATCGATGGGGTAACGGCTATCGATGATCTTCTCTTTGGTGTAGAAGTCGCGAGCGTTGTAGACGATGTAAGGACTGGTGAACACGTGGCGCATAGAATTGCCACAGATGGGACAAAGTGGCCACGGATCATGCATTCCCTTCTCGATCTCACTCTCTCCACACTCACAGCGGACCTTATAGCGCATCGGCCATCTCCTTGATGTACATGGATTGGAGCTTCATCGCCAGATCAACGATCTGCGAGGCGATTTCTCGCTTGGGAGAATGATCGTCGAGCAAACCTCCGTAGACGCAGAAGGCGCTCGTGATGAGCTCGCCGATCTCCCTCATACCAGCTTGACATGGCGATGATTGAGCTTCAAGAGCTTGTTGAAGCTCTCCACCAGCGAGTCGATCTCCTCCTCCGTGAGAGGCCAGGTTTCCCTGACCACAGTTGCTGCATCCTCCAATGCTGTTCCCAGATACCATATGGCATACTCCCGATGGTCTGGTTGCACCTCGGTCATCTGACCATTGATGTATTGGTACCAGGCCATTATACACCTCCTTTTCACGGATGTTGTCGAAGTAGCGCGCAAGATCCCTGATCAAGTGCACCTGTTCATCCTTCTCAAAGACTGTCCGAAACAGGCCGCTTCCCCTTTCTTACTGGAGCGGGATACAGCGTGAAATCCTTCCTGACATACCCACGCATACGCACACCATCCTCGTAGAACTCTACGCAGGTGTTCCCAACCTTCATGGCCAACCTTTTCAGTCGATCTGAATGCGCTGGAACTGGGCGCCATACTTCTGGTTGATCGCATCCAATAGCGCCTTCCGGCTTGCCCTGAGGTACTCCTTTGTGATGTCTCTCACCCCAAGATACCTCCATAGCTCCTCATCCAGGAGGTCGATGTTGCGGCGCGCCTGGACAATCACCTTCTCGCCCTCACGGATCAGTCCGATATGATACAGCATGTTCTCCCCCCCTTGTGGTATACTTACAGAGATAGGAGTTGATGTCTATGCCGAAGTTGCGTGCTACCCCCAACGCGCCGATGGCGACCATCGTCGAGTTGGGGTTGATCAATCGTGTGGTTACCCTTGTGCTCGCCCAGAAGACCTATAAGGAGATCTCTGAGGAGCTTGGCATCCCCGAATCCAGGGTGAGGAAGATCACCAGGACGAAGGAGTACGAGGATGCCATGAAGGAAGCCATCAAGGAGATGGCGGCTGATCCCCGTCGCAAGACCACCCTGCACTGGATCGTAGATCTCCTCCCCGTAGCCAACCGCACCCTCTCAGAAGCGTTGACGGACCCCAATGCTCCCTGGTCCATACGCAAGTGGGCAGTAGAGATGGTCTACCGCATCACCGGCGTCAACAACGATATGGAGATGTCGGAGGAAGAGACCCTCAAGAACTTCCTCAAGCAGGCTTCCAATGTCACGGTCAACATCCTGGAGGGAGATGTGGTGCAACTGAAGGGCGTTGACCGCGACTACGTCGATGCGCTCTACAGTGTGTTGCCGGAGCGCAGGGCGAAGGAGGAACTCCCTGCGCTGCCGGCTACCCATGACTCGCAAAGCATTGATGAAGAGCTTATTGCGGAGACACCAGGGGAACCCCATCCTTCACTGTGAGGAGATACCACTGGCCGTCGCTTCCCTGCCAGCGTATCTCCTCACACTCCCCAAGCTTCACGATCATGTTCCAGAGACCCCAGCCGTCTGACTCGTAAGTGTAGACATAGCGGTCTGGGGTGTTCTGCCGCACGTTGGTGATCATGACGATCACGCCATCGCCTGGCACGCTGAGGATGTACCCATTGGCGCTGACCGCATCGTCGATCCAGATGATGGGACGTGTACCCAGGTAGGTAGCCCTGTACGTGCGGTCTATGCCGTAGGCGTATCCGTGGGGGATTCCCCTTTCGATCTTCCCGTTCATGACCATGTAGGCGTCCATCACGGCTCCTCGTACCCCATGCGGGTTAGCAACTCCTCAGGGCTGATGTCATACTCCACCTCAGCCAGGTAGCGCACCATCCCCTCAGTCTCGTGGTCCTCAGCCTGGAGGACCTCCCCGCGCTGCGGTGGGTTATCGTGTTGGAAGGTGACCATAGGGGGAACATTGATCACAAACCCGCCTACCGTGAAGCTCTGGTGATATGGCTCCGCCCCGTAGATACCTGGGCGAACATCGAACGGGTTCTCCGAAGCGGTGATGTACTGGCCAAGATACATCTTCGTGATCTTGCCGTTGTCCTTAATTGCCCTGATGGGCTGCTCCGTGGGGGGATCGAGCGACATTACGAAGTCCGTGTGATCCCCCGCGTTGTACTCGATCAGGTAGGCCTTCCAGGGCGACCAGTAAGCATCCATCATCTTGATGCAGTATGCCCGACAAGCATCCTGGTAGACAGTCAGAGTCGCCTTGTTCTGCCTGGCAATGGCGATGGCCTGCTTCGCCTTCTCCATGAGAGCCTGCCACTTCTGCTTGCGCACGGACTGCGCATTGTAGGCAATGGCCAGTAGCTTATCAACCTCATTGGTGCCTAAGGCCTTGTAGCTGTAGCTGGTCTCTCGTGAGCCGATGTAGCACATGCTCCCCTCTTTTAAGAGGGTGAGCTTGCCGAAGTCTGGGTGGTGGCACTCCACCTTGACGCCCGATGGGGTTCCCCACTCCCAGACAATATAGGGCTCTAGCTCGCCCCAGGCCTCGCCGAGTAGCCTGGCGAACTCGCACTTGGCCTCATTGATCTTCTCCTGGACTTGCCTGTTCCGAGCCTCGATCTGCCTCTCCCGCTCGCGATCTTCCTGGTTGAGCAGAGCCTGGCCGTGTGACGCCATGATGTGCAACATGTCTTCCTCCTCTAGACTGGCAGTGCGATCTTCTCGCGCACCCAATCCATGACTTCCTGAACGGTCATGGCCCACCCCTGACGAGGCAGGCCAGCAACGATCTCCCACTTGAAGTGCTGATAGAGATCATCGGCGGTATCCTTATCGAAAACCGCACTGAGGATGACCCAGGCGGTCTCCGCAGGCCCGGAGCCCCCATACCCCCACTCGAAGTCGTAGCTGTGCTTCAAGGAGGGATGGAGCTCACGGTTTCCCAGCAGGATCGTGGTGCTCCCATCTGGATTTCGCTTGCCGATGATCACGTCTGTCAACTTCACTCCCCGAATGGTGCGTGGAGTTGACACACCATCCAGGCGATCCAGGTGGGCATGGTATTCAGCTGCAAGATCGTACATGTTACCCTCCTAAGCCTCGCTCCGCTAAGCTCACATAGCGGTTACCACCGATGATGATACTGTCCAGCACGTCGATATCCAGGATCTTCCCCGCTTCCTTTGCTCTGCGGAAGACATTGACATCCTCCGGTGACGGGCTGGGGTCTCCAGAGGGGTGGTTGTGCGCTATGATGATGGCTTCCCCATTGAGGCGGACCGCATCACGGAAGAGCTCCGCGTAGCGGAGGTTGGACATATTCACGGTCCCCTTATAGAGGTCCGTGACCTTCAATACTCGATTGCGCGTGTTGAGGGTGATCACCCACAATACTTCATTCTCCAGGCCGATGGCCATGGGCCAGATCAGGTTGAAGGCATGTTGTGGTGCCCTGATCTGCGGCCGATCCAGCTTTATGGCATCGGCCATGCGCATCGCGTCAATGATCTGCTCGACCTTCTCGCGTTCCGTATAGTGCAACCCGGCAACACTGGCGAGATACTTCGTATCTGAGAGTCCGACCTCAGCGATCGCCGATGCCAGCTTCATCTTATCGATCATGGACTGGTCCTCCCTTCTCGTCAAAGCGGTACCACGTGCGGGGAAGCATATCCTTGCCGACCTCGAATACTCTGGTAATGTGGCCAGCATGGAAGATGATCATTGCCCCCTCTTCCCCGTAGGCCATATAGCCTGGCTCGCGGATGATGCCTAACCCGCCTGGCCCAACCATCACCTCGGATCCGATGGCGACACCCCTGGAGGTATTGGCAAATCCGCGGTTGGCAACGGCCACACCACACTCTGTGCTTGCGTAGCCATTGTCTGCGGCAACCGCATCTCCCATTACTGATACCGCGGACCCGCTCGTGGTGACAGAGACCCCGAAGGTTGTATCTGCCCTGTAACCGACAGCAATGCCGGAGCGCTTGACAGCAGCCCTCCATTTGGGCGAGACCGCGATCCCACTCTCGACGGTTGCATCTCCACGGACCGCGAATGCATTGGAGTTCTCTCCCCCACGTGCATTGCCATGAGGCGAGACCGCGATCCCGTGATTCCCCACCTCGGCATCGGCTTCGTAGCAGTGATCGTACACTACACCGCGCAGCCCAGCTTTATGGAGAAAGCTGGCTGCTCCCTCTGCATCCCCGATATAGCGGATGATCCCGCGCTTGAACTCGACGATGCCCTGAGAGATCTCCTTCGGCTCATCCAACGTTTCGACGACCAGGAAGGGACCGTCGAGGTCATCCAGCCAATAGAGTGATCCCTGGCCATTAGGCAGGCCACGCAGGCCGGTCTCCAACCCTGAATGGGACTGGGACATCTCCACGATTTCCCCTACCTGGTTGGGGTATTGAAACCCCATCCTGGTGGTGAAGTCCTTATTGACGCGAGTAAGCACCCACATACAGGCCTCCTTCTGCAATTGGGGGAGATGGTCAATCTTGATGTTCGTCTTTATCTCCCATTGGCAATCTCACGTACTCGTGCCATCCAGATGGCTTGTCGCCACGCTCCTCCGCGTGGTCATAGACATACTCCAGATACGCTGCGGCCAGGTCTGCCTTCACACAGGCTATGACCACCTCGGCAGCGGCCTTTGCCTCCTCCCATGTGGAGTAGCCGAATGGATCATTGAGGATACGTCGTGGATAGCCGTCGATCTCCTTCCACTCCTCCGACAGGCTCTCTCCAGCCACGACGATCTCCGACCCAGCGAAGTCAACCGGGTTACTGCCCTTAGGGAGCGTGACCACCACCTGATAGCTGCAGAGGCCATTGGCCTCGTGGAAGGAGACATCGATCCTGACTGGCTCCATCTCTCCTCCTCAGCGCCGACCACAGGTGTGGCGACAGAACTTAGGGATCCGCGTCTGGACGACCTTCCCATTCCACCATCGAGGTGGGCGGAAATCATCCAGGAAGGCTGAGCAGCAGTAGCCGCCGCTATAGCGCGGTGGCCGGACGCCAGCATCGACGGCAGTGTCAGGCGAAACTACTGTCAGAATGGACAGTAGAATTGCCAGGAAAACAAGACGGGCTCTCATCGTCTACTCCTTTCTCAGTAATCTGGTCTCCATCGTTCCTACCCACCGGTAGGGGGACTCCTCAAAATGGCCCTATAAGGGCCTGGAAGCGCGGCCTGGGGTCGGCAATGTGACTCCGGACCGCGTACCGACAAAAAAGAGAGCAGCCTGCGGAGCAAATACTCCGCAGACTGCAAGGCATTTCACCTATGGCATGTCTAGAACCACTCGATGTGGGAGAACTCGAACTTCATGGGCGGGTCAACGGTAATCTCCCACGCTTCCGCCATCCACACGTTGTCGCCAACTTTGTCGTCCCTGGCCTCTTGCTGAACGCGGGTGACTCTGGCATTTGGGTTGGCGAATTTGGCAGCATCGACGGCTTCCTGGCTGTAGACGGTCATCGTCTTGCCAGCCGGTCGCTCGCCAGGCTTGGAGACGATGACGCCCACGGGTACATCCTTCTCGACTTTGGCCAGGGCCACCGCCAGTTGCCCAGGTATGGCCTGGAAGAGCAATGCGCACTGCTCTTGATAGCAGCGCGCGATCAGTTCCACGAGCACGCTGGCGCATTCCTCGGAATGTGCTGGGAACGTGATGGGCAGGGTGTCAACGATCTCGATCCCTGGAATCTGGCCGCTATGCCGACCAATAACGATAGCCTTCATTGCTGCACCTCCTTGATATCGAATGACTGGATAAAATCTACTGGTTTTGCGCCTGCTTTGGCACGCACAGGGGCAATATTGCCGATCTCCTCTGTGATCCTTCTGATCTGCTCCATCGCCTTCTGGTAGGCTTCATCATAGGTCTCGCAGACGCGACCGTTAATATAGATTGTCCTGGTGTTGGTTGTGTCATCGTAGTATCCCCACCAGGGGTCTAGCTTCTCGCCTGCCAGTGTTGCATTGCAGGTGAGCTCTGGAGAGATGTAGCAGGTCTCATCGACTGGGAGGGATACGATCACCCTCCAGTTTGGCCCGGCTTTCCGTTCCTTCAGATTGTAGTCCCAGAAGAACTCTGTCTTGACTGTGATCATGTGTTCCTCTCCTTGCTTTAGCTTGAGATTATCTTCTGCCTCTTCTTACGCCTGGCTGCCCATGAGCCGGTCGACGCGGATGAACTCGACTCCGGCTGCCTGGGCGGCCTGTTCATCCTCGTCACCGTCGCCGTAGTATGCACTTACCCTTGATTCGCGAAGCATATACGGCGCTGGTTTACGCGCCGCGATGGTCGTGAATACCTTTGCATCACGGCAGTACCCCTTGATGATGGAGAGGACCTCCTCCCTGGCCTTCTTAATGGCCTCGGTGCTTGCCCGTGGGTGATAGACACACACCCGCACACAAGCGACCTCAATGCCCACCTTGCCTAGCTCTGCCATGAGTGTGGCAAAGCGGGTGGCGAACACCTGCGGAGTGGGGTAAGGGCGTCCATCCTCACGGACCTTGCCCTCAACTCCCAGGGAGATACCTCCCTGATTGGAGATGAGAGCAATCGGTCCCTTGATGGACTCGATGAGTTGTCGGTTCACCTCTCCCTGTTGGGAGTAGGCATAGTCGAGTAGGGTTCCGTCAACATCAAGGCCGATCATTTTGTCTCCTTGATTCCCATCAGGAATCACGCGAACTGCCGCATGGCCTGGAGCGCCCTGGCGCGGCGCTCTGGTGGCAGCGAGTCGATGAGTGGCTGGGCTGCCGCCCATGATACCACCTTTCCGCCTTTACACCGAATACCAGCCTTTGTGGCTGCCTCTGGTTCGAGGTCAGCGAAGGCCTTGATGCAAAGATCGGGAAAGGCGACGAAGCACACTGTGGACCGGTGATCGATCCCGATGTGCCAGAACGCCTTGAACCACTCCTCGCGGTTCTGAGTTAATCCAGGCAATACCTCATCGCCGCGAATGAGCGATTCTCCCTCCGCCCATCGCCGCAGATTCTGGCAGATCTCGGCGATGGCCTCATCCCGCTCTTCCCCCTCGGCCTTCATAGCTGTGGCAATAGGGCCGAGGAAGAGCTTCCAGGCCATGAAGTGCGCAGGTCCCTTGTCGATGACCCCGCCGACAAGGATCTCCCCCTTGCGCACCTCTCTGACCACGTGCCCTTTCCGAGAAGGGCAACCGTGATCATCCACAATATCGCCAGGCTTGACCCCATTGGCCTGGCATTTGATGATCTTCCCCCCATTGACCCGCTTCGACTGCGGATCATAGAGGGACCTGGAGGGTGCAGGCACCAATCCTCGCCACTCCTCCCAGTCCACTGCCCGCTCCTCAACGGGGGTGAACTCCTGGGCAACGAGGGACCAAATCCTGGCGATGGTGCCTTCCGATTGGCTCTCCGTGGGGGCCTTCATGGAGAACACGGCCTTGTCTTTGGCCTGGACCAGCCAGTCTACCTGGTCCAACTCTCCCATGAGCTTATTGACCAGGGCCTCATCCAGTTCGCCATCATACTTGATGCCATCGACGGCGATCTGGAGTTGCTGGCCCAGTTGATAGACGATGTCCCATCGTCCAACGGTCACTGCTTTAGTGATGCTGTTGGCGATGGGAGCAATCATGGCTGACATCGTCCGGGCGCGGTTGAAGACCTTTGTACGTTCACTCCAGGGTGTCTTCAACCGCTTCTTCTCCTTGACGATGTCAGGGGGAAGCTCCCTTCCCTTCAAGAACTGCGTGACGTGGGGGAGATCGTCTGCGTCACGCAAGACAAAGATGTCGCCATCGAAATCGCCTGCCAGCAATAAGGCTGTGGCATGGCTCATGGCGACACAGCCATGAGGGACCTTAAAGGCTCCCTTGTGCGCGTTCTTGAAGACGCGCACATCCTGTGGCCCCCTGAGAGGATATCTGGTGCAGATCACTTCCAGGGCATGAATATCAGGTGCCGCGACGACCCCTAAGGGCAGGGAGTCGTCAGGGACACCCATTAACCCGATCCCATACTGGCCAGCATTCAGAGCCAGGTCGCGCCATCTGTTCCGGTACGCCTGCGCGACCTTTTTGGCAATGACAGGGTGCAGTAAGGATACCCCCGTCTTGTCACTGGCCAGGAGGATTTCGAAGAAGACATCTCTGGGTGGCATCTCTGGGTCCTCGATGCCAAGATGCTCCAGGATGTCTTTGCGATCCCACTGATTGAGGAGATAGGCGGCATCCTCGACTGGATCAATATCCTTGCTGAGCACATCGAATGGGATATACTGCCAGACCTGGTATCCCATCCGATACTTGCGGGGGGAAGCCCACTCTCTGACTCCGATCCAGGCTTCCCACTCGTTCTCCCCCTCATTGGGCTTATTGCCCTTAAAGGCGGAGAGTGGGAGGATGAGATCGAAGTCGCCGGTCTTCCCCTCTCGGATGGTGCCCTTCACCAGATGCTGATTAGGCACCACCATTCTGAACTGCGCGACCTGCGACTTGGGTACACGCAGGCCACGACCACTGGACAACATCCTCGCCTCTTGAGTGGCCTGATCCTCCTGGCGGAGGGCCTCCAATAACTGTGGCGAGACGATACCGTGGCAGTCGCCAGTGCCACGCTCGCCATCCTTGACCACAAGGACGCGGATGGTCCTCTTAACGGGCCGGAAGCGCAGAGACGACAGGAGGGTGCCGCAATAGATGGCATCCTCTGCCACCTTGCCGTATCTCTGCGCGACGTCCGGGCCATAGAATGCGCAGCCCGACTTGACATTGGCGCTGATGAACGACGCGGGTTTCCCCCTGAACTCTTCGGGAAACTCATCATCCGTCTTGAGAATGATGAGCTCCTTCGCTTCCTCTGGGTGGACGCACTCAAGCATAGTATTTCTGTACGTGATATGCTTGAGCGCCTTATGGCCAAAGATCGGGATTGCAAGCGCCATGTTCACTCCCATAGGTGAGACAGAGGACAGGGGAGGCCCTATACCTCTCCCCTGTCCTTCAGGGCTGCCGCTGGCTACTCCCTACCTCTTCCTCAGAACGGCATATCCTCCACAACCTCGGAGGCTTGAGGCCCCTCCTCGGTCTGGCCGTTGCTGCGACCACTAAGGAACTTCACGGTTTCGGCGGTGACCTCCACGGATGCTCGCGCCTCACCGGAGGCCTTGTCGATCCAGGCCGAAGCCGGCTCTAACCGGCCTTCCACTAACACCATGCGCCCCTTCTGGAGATACTCGCCCACCACTTCGGCGAGCTTCCCCCAGGCGGTGACGCGAACCCATACTGTCTCCTCCACCCGCTCCCCATTGCGGGTATACTGGCGGGAGACGGCCATACGAAAGTTGGTGACCGCTTGACCGGACGGGGTGAACCGCCGGTCGGGATCAGCGCCAAGACGCCCGACCAAGACTACTTTGTTGAACATACGTCCTCCTTTTGTGCTCCCTCCAGGTTGTGGTATAGTTGACCTGGAGGTGACTATGGACATGCGAGAATCGATCGCGCTCTTCTGCCTGATTACCTCAGGCATCTTTGCGCTGATCGTCCTGGTTATGACATGGCCCTTCTCCCCAGTCCTCTCGCTCATCGCTGCCTTCATGATCATGGCAACGATGGTTGCCTGGATCAGGGAGATGTAAAGACCATTCCTCAGCTTGCTATTAGACTTCCACTCTAACACACTAAGGAATGGGGCCAGTTTAACACCAGACTTTCCATGTGGCAAATGGAATTGCCACTACTGGATAGGAATTGGGAGCGAGATGATGCCACATCCCACCGCGATCAATAGGGTGACCGCGATGATGATGGCCCACATCTCGGCTCCGTGATTCTTCGACGCTTCGTAAATCCCGTAAAGGATCACGAAGAGGAAGAACAATCCTTCGAGACCCATCTTACACCTCCTGGAAGATGATGAAGCCTGATGGCTCCCACTTAGCCCTCAGGCCGATCTTGAGACCAGGGAAGGCCTTCTTGACCTCCCCGATCATCCAGATGACATTGTCCTTCCGGGGCGGAATCCAGTCGCATCCCGTGACCGGCTTGTACATCCGCCAGGTCCAGAAGACATCATTCTGGACGACATACTCTGCCATCTGAAGCATGTCGTCCAGGGTAGTTGTTCCGAAGATCGGCGTCCTCACATCCACCAGGACACCCGCCTCAGACAAAACACGCTGGACCTCCAGAGACCTCCAGAACATCTTCTCTCCGAGATGGTGGCCAATGCCTGCCACCTTCCCCAGATCATGAGGAAGGCCCTTGAGGTCAATCGCCGCACTGCTCAAATAACGAGCCATCCGCCTGGCAAACTCAGGCGATGACCCGTTATGAGCCATGCTGATCTTCACCCCCTTCGACGCACAATACTCAGCGATCTGGAGGCTCTCCCTCTGAAACATCACGGGATCACCCCCAGATAACCGCACTACCTGGCCACGCGCAATCGCGTCATCACATACGACCAGGATATCCTCCATCGACGCTTCCACCGAGGACACGATGGAGCCATTCTCCCCACGAAAGGCCCCATCCCGCTTACAATAGGGACACGCAAAATTGCACGCCCCAAACGAGATGATGCGAGCATCTACCACCGGCAGCCCATAGGCCGCCAGGAAGTACAACGGGCGACGCTCACCACCAATAACGCCATTGTACGGTAAGACCTTCATGAGGATGCCTCCTTTGCGATTGCCTCGCATGGCTCATGACCCTACTCCCACACTCTCCACACACAGGAATTTCGCTGACTCCTGGAGACTGGCGCTTTCCTGGCATGAGGAGGGAGAGCGGGGGAGATAGCCCTGATTTGGCCACTTTTTGCGTGTTTTCGGGGGCATTTCACCCTAATTTCGTGCGTTTTTGGCCCTAAAGCGGGGCCAAAGTGGGATATTTTCTTGGACGCCTTGCCCTACCCATGTGTCAGGGACGTCCCTTTTGGGACATGTGTATGGGTGGGGTAGGGCTTGGATTTGGCCCTATAGGGTAGAGGGCGGGGTGGCCTGCCCTGTTACTCCGGGTAGGCTCCCCGCTCCTGCATTCCCGCGCTTCTGTTGTGGTGTCGCGGGAATGCTTTTGGCATTGGGGGGTGCGCGTGCATCATCTGGTCAGCGCGATGATGCACAACGCTGCGAGGATGATGATCGCCTTCTCTGACAGCGTTTCTGCTGCCAGGAAGGCGATCACCGTCAGGGTGATGAATGCTGGGATTGTGATCCAAAGCATTCGCCTCCTCCTGAAAACGAAAAATACGCCCCCTGGCATTTCCGCCAGGGGGCACTGGGGTGGGCATTCACGCACTGCGTTGATGATTGCAGTGCGTGAATGCTTCGCGAAATCATTGCGGCGCGGGAATGCTCGCCTACTTTGTCAGGGCAGCGAGCATCCCTTCGAGGACCGCTGGCTTCACCTGCCAGCGGTCATTCCCGGAGTTTGCCTGCACTGCCTGAGCATAGATGACAGTGCGGGCCAATTTAGCGGGGTCGTCCAGTGCCCCCGCCAGGTTGGAGATGACGCGGCTTACCGAGGCCCTCTTCACGGCCTCGGCAATGGTAAAGCGAACGTTGCGGTCGGCAAGCTCTTCTGCGAGAGCCTGCCGAACAGCAGCCACTGCCGCTTCTTGGCCGCCGGCCTTCTCCACTTCAGAAGGCCGGGCGGTTCCAAGAGCCACGTTGACCGTGGCCGCTGATAACCGTCCGGTGCGGATGGCATACCCGCACCATGAGCGAAACCATTGGCCACGCTCCTTAATTAGAGCGTCGGCCTTTTCGTATTCGTCCGGCCCAGGGACGCCCAACTTGGGCATCCCTTCGACCGCTGTAAACCCGTGCGAGGCGGCCTCTGCCACGCTCTCGGCGAATTTCTTCGCTGTGCGGGCGGAGACAACCGCCTGCTCACCCGATTTGTTAGACAGCGTGACCTTAAACATGTTGTTCCTCCTTCTTGGGATATAGAGCATCAAGGCTGATGCTCAATAAAATTCACCGAAGGTAATTCCAAACGCTTCTTTCCTCCGTCTTTGCGCAGAGCAAAACGGAGGAAAACAAAAAAAGTAGGGGGAAGAGCAAATTGCCCTTCCCCCACGATTGACAAGGGGAAGCTACTTACGCTTCCCCTTGTCTTGTTTTGTGGGGCGAGGATCGTAGTCCCCGCCCCGAATTTGTCCCTGCGGGATGATTTTACCATCCCGCGAGACGTATACCTCTACCCGCGCACCGTCTTTCCAGACGGTGCATGTGCTCCCTTTCGGGAGCCACTGGCCTGACCACTCGTCGTACACCTCGTTTTTCCCTGGCATCTTACGCCTCCGTCGATTTAAGATAGAGCACTACAACGAGTGCTCAATTCAAAAATCGCCGAAGGCATTTCCAGAGCAGCACTAAGAGACGTGCTGCTCTGGAAAGGGAGGACTGACTATTCAGTCAGTCAGTCCTTCCTGTAGTCTTCCACCGCCTGCCAGAAGATTTCCACGGGGTCGGGTTCCACCCGCCGGCCCCACCTGTCGATGTAGGCCGGCGGGTGAATCCACTCCCGCGCGGCCTCTTCCCAACCCTGATTTGTCTCAAGTCGGGTTGGGTTTTCATGATATGCCACGGCCAAGATTCTGGCCGCGGCCTGCCAATCACTCCAGCCCAGGTCCCCCAACTGGGGGACCTGGCGGACATGATACCAACGGGTTACCTTCCTCCGGTATCCCCTGCGTGCTTCCTCGTGAGGGAACCAGAGATTTTCCAGGCCGCGTCGTGCGGCCTCATCGATGAACTCTGAATACCCGCGTTCCGCCATGTGGCGGACGCAGGCATCCGTAAGGCTCTCGATTACGCCCCTAAAGGCGTAATCGAGAAACTGACCGCCGCGGGCGGCCCAATGGGCCACCCATGACTCGATCACCTCTGCGTCTACCTCCCGTTCGCGGAGGTATTGACGCATTACCTCCGCGAGCTTGCTAAAGAACCACTGCCCTGTCCCGTCGAGCGGGATGAAGAGGCTTCCGCTGTCGATCAGGGCCGCCGTGGCGGTCTTAAGGGCCGCCGCTTCCTCGGCGAGGGGGTATACCCCCTCGCTGGTTGCCTTGCGAAGTTTCTTCGCAAGGACCGCTGTGAACTCCCTAAGCCCGTCTTCGGGCTTAGGGAGTTCCCTCAGCCACTCCCTAATAGCGTCCTCTATGTCTCCCTTCAGCCAATCCTCCTGATGCACACCGTCAAAGAACTCTCTGACGGCGAGCACCTCGGCCTCAATGTCCGCGGGGGCAGACTCAAGGTCTACCCCATCCATATACTGCCAGGCAACATGCTTGAGAATCTGGGAATTGATCTGGTGATTCATTTCTGTTCCTCCTTCGCAAGATTACTCAGCACTATGGCTGAGCAATGCAAATTTCGCCGAAGGCATTTCCAGCGCAACTGAGTATAGGACACTCAGCTTACGCAGAAAAGCCTATAGGCGCTCGCGCGCTGGGGAGCGACTTCTCTATGTTCTCCTAAGCGCTCCCCAACTTGGAAAAAAATTCCCTCCCGCAGGCACTCACCTGCGGGAGGAAAGGCCGCTACTTGTTACCCGCCGCGGCTGGGCGGGGACGAGGGGCGGCGGAGAGCTTAATCCTCTTCCGCCTCCCCCTCGTCGTCCTCTTCGAGTCTCGGAAGGCCTGCGCCCCATCCGAGGGGGCGCTCGGCCTCATATACTCTCATTGGTAACCATTCGGGCCAGATTCTGGTAACCCGGCCCATATATTTTTGTGTCAAAACAACGGCCCGCCATCCTGAATCCGTCAGGACGGGGCCGGCGAGGACGAGGGCATCCGCCTCCGAGACCCGGTCTTCCCATCCCGGGTCGCAGTATGGATGCCCGCTGTGATCCGCCGCGGAGCACGAGGCGGGTATTTCGACTACCCACCCGTGCCTCCACGGCTCGAACCACGGAAGCCTGATCACCCCGTATGGATATCCGAAGTCCACTTTTGACATCTCTTCCTCCTTGCCGGTCTTGCGGTGAGGCCGGCAGACCGTGAATTTCGGCGCCGGCAGTGGCGGCCCCCCTGGCGACGGGGGCGGGCAGTAGGCCGGTCGCCAATGCCCGCGAGGGCATTTACTGCTTCAAAAAAGGGGCCGTTACTTGTATCCCGCCACGGCCCAGGGCGGGTAATTCCGCTGCCTTCCCCGGCCTTTTGGCCCCA
>Ga0209381_1000759_pt1 | contig 67797 bp, 62 predicted proteins | sample DewCreD2012metaG_FD_184111 | JGI IMG/M metagenome (GOLD analysis project Ga0209381, IMG submission 184111) | Hot spring sediment bacterial and archeal communities from British Columbia, Canada, to study Microbial Dark Matter (Phase II) - Dewar... ... | reverse complement strand
GGGGCGAGGCATTTCTGCTCTGTGAGAAATACAAGGAGCGGATTGATCTGATTCTGACGGATGTGGTGATGCCCGGGATGAGCGGTCCGGAGCTGGCGGAGCGGCTCAAGCGGATTCATCCGGAAATGAAGGTGCTCTATATGTCGGGTTACACCGACAATGCCATTGTCCATCACGGGGTGTTGGAGGAAGGGGTCAATTTCATGCAGAAGCCCTTTACCTTGGAGGGCCTGGCCAGGAAAGTGAGGGAGGTTTTGGACAAAACAGTGATGGAGGGACAAAAATAGTGCGGAATAATGAGTATCTTGTTGCCAAAGGTATGAATGTCCATGATACTGGCCTTGTCCATGGGATAAGATGACTTACAGCTTGAACTCGACTTTACAAGTTATTGTCCCACTCGGGGAATGGGAGAAAAAACCTCGCCTTTAGGCGAAGACTTTAGTATGCGCCGAAGGCGCAGGTTCCGGATATCCCCCGACTGAAGTCGGCGGTTTTCCCCGTTGCGACTCAACAACCACCGTCTGAAGCCGGTGGTTTGTGGCGGGCTGCTGAGTCGAATTCATTCGACGAGGCATGGTTAGCTCGCCAAACCTACCGCCTTTAGGCGGTAGTAGTTTAGTTGCTCCTCCGCAGCAAGAGATCTTGGAAAGGCCTCAGCCCTACGACACTCAAAGGATTCACTGGTGGAGGTCTAGTACCGGACCTTTATGGCCTCGAGTTCTTCTTTGGATACCTCGCGCCATCGCTTGAGGGTCCAGTTGCCGACCCACTGCTTGAAGATCGCCAGGTTTCCCTGTCGCTCCTCCTCTGTATTACCGAGATATTGGTACATGTTGCCCGGTTTTCCATCCCTAGTGTTCTTGCCGTCATCTAGCCTTCTCATGATGGCGCCCGTGTCCGGCCATCCCACGAAAAATATCAGGTAGGTGTAGCTGTCCATCCTGGGGCCCTTGTTTTCTCGCGTATACCTTTCCGTCTCACTCTTGAACTCGGGATACTCTGGCCAGGTCGAGCCGTGGCAGGCCAAACATTTTGCGTCGAAGATGGGCTTGACCTGCGCCTTATACCCCACCTCGTCGGCGTAAGCGCATGACAGACCGAGAAGAAAGACCAAAAGTGACGAGTAGATAGCGCTCCTCCATGTGCCAGTCATTTCATGAACCTCCTTTCATGGATATTGGTTTGGGGCTTACCGCCTCCAAAATCTCCCGCCATCTAAAACCTCCAAGCAATACCTGCCAGGATCGAGTAGTCTCCCTCTGATTTGGTGAGACCTCTTTTCACACCCACATCCACATCCAGATTCTCTCTCAGGGAGTAGATGAGCCCGCCCAGGATAAAGGCCGCGGGAGTCGCGGAGTCCCTTTCGGAAGCACGCTCCACTCCCACATTGGCCACGGCCCTTAAATCCTTCACCAACTCCCACTCAGAGGCCATGGAGGCATGCCAGAGGTCCTCTTTTTCTCCAACAGCGTTTTCGTTTCTGAGATAGCCGAGATTGAGATGAAAGGCCCACGCTTCTATTTCCTTGGTGGTGATCAAGAACAGGGATGGCGAGACCCTGCCTGAGCCCAGGCCCTTATCTCGGTCCCCGGTTGGGATCGTGGTTCCTGGTTTGAGGGCGAGGCTCCAGCCCGACTCCTCGAAGAACCTCCATTTCAGCTCCACCGACACGTCGGATACCCCGGCCTGTGAACTCCTGGATCCCCGCTCCTTGGTCCTCACGTGTAGGTAGGGAACGCCTACCACAAGGTCCATTTTGTCCAAAACCCCATAACTGATATGGTCCCTATCTGGAAGCTGTCTTCCGTGACCCATCTGTCGTCATCATGAGAGTATCCGCCGTTCACTTCGATCTGAAACTTCCCTTCACCCTGAGTGGCCGCATCCTCGGTAATCATCGGATGAGCGGCAAACGCAGGAAGACAAAAGAGAAACACCAATACCTGGGCAAGAAGGAACACCCCCATGTCTCGAACAATACCGGAAGTCCCAAATCCACGGACACACGTTCTTTCCACGACCAGACTCAGCCTCATCTTCAACCTCCTCACCTCTCCAAGCGCACGTAGATACCTTCCGCCATCTCCTTATCAATTGCGAACTGAGTTTCCCCAACCTTGAAGACATAGGACGGGAACCTCTGGATCATGATGACCTTGAGGCCGGGCATAACTCCCATGGCCATGAGCTTTTGGAGCCGGCCCTCGTCAGGCTCTCCCTCAGTGGGGAAAGATCGAATCGGACACCTAGCCTCTCTGCCTCGTCCATGATGTTCAGTACGAGGATCACAGGAAGCCCGGTCTCCAGAAGCTGGAGCGTGAGCGGAAGCATGCGTTCCAGATTCTTGGCATCCACCACGTGGAGTATCAGGTCGGGACTGTCCCGCAGCAGGATCGACCGGGTCACCCTCTCCTCCTCAGTGATGGGGAGCAAGGAGTACATCCCCGGGGTGTCTATGAACTCGAAGGCTTCCTCTCGGATTGTGCCCCTGGCCCTGTAGACCTCAACGGTGGTGCCGGGGTAGTTGGAGACCGTAACGTGTGCCCCGGTGAGCCTGTGGAACAGAACGCTCTTCCCCACGTTGGGGCTTCCCACCAAGGCGATCCTCTTTTTCTCCTTCTCCAAGATGTGAGCCTGCTTCGCGCGGCGCTCCCTCCAGTGGAGCCGCTCCAAGATGTGAACAGCCAAGCCCATCACGTTTCTCCTTTTTAGCGATTGTGACTCAGTCTCAATTGAAGTCCAAAAAAATCACTTGCACCCTTCACAATACCCATAGATTTCGACGAGCACTTTCTCAGGTCGGAATTTCCTTTCCCGGCAGATTCTCTCTTCTAACTCTCTCATGGCTTCGTCCTCGAACTCTATAATTTTCCCGCACCCGAGACAGATGAGGTGATCATGACGACTATCTCCGTGCACATGCTCGTAATGGAGATGCTTCTCCCCGTGGATGACCTCTTTGATAAAGCCGGCCTTTACCAAAAGCGGTAGGGTCCGATACACGGTCGCCTTTGATACTCGAATCCCTTTCCTCCTCAGACGGTAAACTAGCTCGTCAGCCTCGAAGTGGCCCTCCAGGACCAACGCCTCCTTCAGGACCTTCTCCCTCTCTGGAGTCCACTTGAACCCTTGGTCTTTGAGATATTCTCGAAAGCGAGATATCTCTCTCAAGCTCATCTCCGAGTTCCTATCTCACAGTTGAAATTGAGACTAAATAACAATTAGCACACGGCCTATTTTCATGTCAAGCTTTTTTTGTTCCCCTGTGCGCTTTCCTCATGAGGCCTCCTCGCGGCAATGGGGATTTGCCGAGGCAAGGGAGAGCGGATGCACCAGGAGCCCTGCACTACGTGATGGTCCGCGGGATTGAAAAGGGCCAGATTGTTTAGGATAAGACAGGCCCTGACGACTTGAGGCTCATCCGGGCAAGGCCGCACTTTTGAGGGGGATCGCCCTGTATGAGGGTCACTCATGAGAGACCATGGAAGGGGAGAGAAGATCGCCTGGGCTGAGAGGACCCTTGGGGGCCAAAAGTCTGTGAAACGACTTGAGGCAGAGGCCACGAAGAGAGCCGGGAGCCAGTTTGCAAAGCGCGAGGATCTTGAGGAAACTCTAGGAAGGATTCAGTTTTTCTGCGAGGAAGAGGGGATCTCCTCCAAGGAATTGTTCGCAGGCAGCCGCAGAGGCCTTTTGGCCGCTCGCATCCATGTCTTGTCTTGGTCCGGCCGGGGAGCCTGGCAAATAAGGCTATCTTGAAAGCCCTGGCAAAAGAAGCCCCCTGGGCTTGATTTTCCGGGGGGTGTGCTCTATTCTGGGATCACTTCGGAGGGATAAAACAAGGAAGCGGGAGTAGGTAAGGCTTGGTTTCAGAAACTCTCTCTCAGGGGTTCCTGGAGGCCCAAGAGGGTCCCGAGGATGAGAAATACATGAAGATGGCCCTTCAAGAGGCAGTGGAGGCCCTTCAAGAGGGTGAGGTGCCGGTGGGGGCCGTGTTGGTCATGGGAGGGAGGGTTCTGGCAACGGCCCACAACCGCTGTGAAAAGCTTCGGGACCCCACAGCCCACGCAGAAATGCTGGCTTTGAGGGAGGCCTGTTCCCAGGTAAAGAATTACAGGTTGTTGGGGGGAAGGCTTTACGTTACTGTGGAGCCTTGCCTGATGTGTGCAGGGGCGCTTCACTTGGCCAGGCTGGAGCGGGTGGTTTACGGCTGCGCAGATCCAAAAGCAGGGGCCATGGGCTCAAGATACTCCATACACTCAGAGGGGAAACTTAACCATACACTGGAGGTCCGCTCCGGGGTGCTTGAGACTGAGTGCGGCCTTCTCATGAGTTCTTTTTTTAGACAGTTGAGGCAAAGGCCCAAAAAGTTTACGGATACGGAGAGATGGCCGAGTTTGGCTTAAGGCGGCTGATTCGAAATCAGTTGTCCGCCGCGAGGTGGACCGGGGGTTCAAATCCCTCTCTCTCCGCCAGAGCGAAGAAGAGATTTATACGGAGAGATGCCCGAGTTGGCTGAAGGGGCACGATTGGAAATCGTGTGTACATCCAAAAAGGTGTACCGAGGGTTCGAATCCCTCTCTCTCCGCCAATGTTTTAGAGCAACTGTTCGGGTATCCAAACACTCTCCTAAAGTTTTCGAAGGTGGGAGGTGGGGGATGCTCCCGGGCCTTGTGAGAGTGCATTGAAAAGACGGCTTCGGGAGAGGATTGGGGTGGTTCCACAAAGCCGTTTGTCCGGTAAGCAGCGGGTGGACAGAGTTGATAGCTGGGTCCTGTGCGACGAGGGGTTACCAACCCCGTCAGGTCCGGAAGGAAGCAGCGGCCGTAATTCCCTCGTGTGCTGCAGGGGTGCCTAGCTATCAACCCTGTCCACCCGTCTCACCTTAAGGGATCCTGGGAGGGGCTCTAAAAGCTTGGGCGGCCGGATCCCGGGAGGTGGAGGCCGATAAACAGGCGGCCACAAGCCCGCGGGTCGTGGCGAGATACCTGAATCACCCGGCAGGCTCTCTCATAGCCCTTATTTTGGGTGGGGTGGGTCTCTCACTGCCTTCCTGTTTAAGGCAAAGTAATAGATAGCGAGGATCGGGGCCATGGCATACGTTGTATTGGCCCGTCGTTGGCGGCCGCAGACCTTCCAGGAGGTAGTTGGGCAGAGCCACGTCACCCGCACTCTCCAGAACGCCATCCGCCAAGAGCGCATAGCCCACGCCTATCTTTTCAGCGGCCCCAGGGGAGTGGGCAAGACCACGGTTGCCAGAATTCTAGCCAAGGCTTTGAACTGTGAGAGCGGGCCCACCCCCGAGCCCTGCGGGAGCTGTGCATCCTGCAAGGAGGTGACCCAGGGGATTTCCATGGACGTGCAGGAGATCGACGGGGCCTCCCACACCAGCGTTGAGAACATAAGAGACATAAGAGAGGGGCTTCGCTACAAGCCCTCCAGGGGCCGTTTCCGGGTGTACATCATAGACGAAGTGCACATGCTCTCCACCCAGGCCTTCAACGCGCTGCTAAAAACCCTGGAAGAGCCTCCGGCCCACGTGGTCTTCATGTTTGCCACAACAGAAGTGCACAAAATCCCGGCCACAATCCTCTCCAGGTGCCAGAGGTTTGATTTCAGGCGCATACCCCTTGGGGAAATAGTGGATCACCTCCAGCGTATCTGCAAGGCAGAAGGGATACAGGCCCGGGCCGAGGTGCTCGCCACTGTGGCAAGGGAAGCACAGGGCAGCCTGAGGGACGCTCAGAGCCTGCTGGACCAGCTTGTGGCTTACGCCGGGGAGACCATAGAGCCGGCTGCGGTGATGGAGGTGCTGGGGGTGCTGGATCGCCGATGGCTTTACCGCACCTCGGAGGCCCTGATAAGGAAAGACCCAAGGGAATGTATCCAGCTTGTGGAGGAACTGTTCAACCTGGGCCATTCCCTGCAGCACTTTTACTATGAGCTTGTGGGGCACGTGCGCAATCTACTGGTGGCTAAGGTAACCCCCCAAGTCTCAGGCATCCTGCCCCTGGCGGACTACGAGGCTGCCCAGCTAAAGGAGCAGGCGGCCAGGCTCTCTGCAGAAGACCTCCAGGCCTGGTTCGACATCTTGTCCAAGGCCGAGGAGGAGATGCGCCGCTCGGCTTTTCCCCGTTACGTGCTGGAGATGCTCCTGGTTAGAATGGCCACCCTGGAGCATTTGGCGGACCTGGAGGAAGTGCTGGGGAGTTTGGCCAGATTGGGGGCCGAAGCTGCAAGGGTACACCGAGAGGTTCCCCCTTGCCCTGAACCGGTGGAGCAGACCTTGGGCCAAGAGGCTTCGCAGGAGCCCCAGGCAGCTTCAAAGCAGATCACCGTGGAGACCTGGGCTGCCTTTGTGGAACATGTAAGAGCCCAAAGGCCTGCACTGGCCTCTATCTTGGAACAGGCCCGCTTCATGGGCTGCTCTGAGGCCGACCTGGTGCGACTGGGCTTTCCCAGCAGGTTCCATGTGGATACAGTTTCCCAGGCAGAGCAGAGCAGATCCCTGGAGGCCTTTTGCAAGGAGTTCTTCGGCCGAAAAGTGAGGGTTGCAGCTTTGCTGGACGGGCAGCTTCAATGCAGGGAAAATCATGTGCGGCAGCAGATGATGGTGGAGCTGGAGGCCAGGGCTCATCCCTTGGTGCAAAAGGCTGTGGAGGTGCTGGGAGCCAAGGTGGTGGAGGTGAAACAGAGCTCTGGCCCGGAAAAGGCCCAATGAGAGCGGGTTCAGAGGATAGGGGTTTCCGACCCCATCCCAGTGGCCCCGGCCTCTCGGGCGTAGTGCATAAGAAGCCTTTTTTGGGGGCAGCCGGGAAGATGAGATTCCGAGTAAAGGGGGCAAATCAGGCCCCCAAGTCCAATAAGCACAAAAAAGGAGAGGTTTCGTGAGAGGCTTGGGTGATCTGGGAAAGATAGCCAAAATCCAGTCAGAGATAAACCGTATCCAGGAGGAGCTTCAGTCCAGACGCATCGAAGCCTCCTCAGGGGGAGGCATGGTAACGGCTGTGATGAACGGGCACGGGGAGCTGGTGGAGCTGAGAATAGACCCCCAGGTGGTCAACCCCCAGGAGGTGGAGATGCTCCAGGATTTGATCTTGGCCGCCGTGGGGGAAGCCAAGAACAGGGCCCAGCGGTTGGTGCAGGAAGAGATGAGCAAGATCATTCCCGCAGGCTTGGCGGGCAAAATCCCTGGGCTTTTGGGCTGAGATGTCAGGAGGGGGGAAATCCGATGCGTTCCTACGCCAAGCCTGTGGAGAACCTGATCCGCAACCTGACCAGACTTCCGGGTGTGGGGGAGAAGTCGGCCACCAGGTTGGCCCTTTTCATATTGAGAGCTCCAACAGAGGAAATGGAGTCCTTGGCCAGGGCCATAGTGGAGGTGAAAAGAAAGATCCGCACCTGCTCCCTATGTTTCAACTTTACGGACGAGGACCCTTGCAACATCTGTAAGGAGCCTTCCCGTCAGACAGGGCAGTTGTGCGTTGTGGAAGACCCAGGAGACCTAATGGCCATAGAGGCCAGCCAGGGGTTCAAGGGGCTCTATCATGTGCTTCAAGGGGTGCTGTCTCCCCTGGACGGGGTAGGGCCCGAGGAGCTGAGGATAAAAGAACTGCTGGAGCGTGTTCAAAAGGGTGGGATCAGGGAAGTGGTTTTGGCCCTCAACCCTTCGGTGGAAGGGGAGGCCACCTCCCTTTACCTTGCCCAGGTTCTGAAGCCCCTGGGGGTGAGGGTAACGCGCATAGCCTACGGGATTCCTGCCGGGGGGGATGTGCAGTATGCGGACAGGGTTACCCTCGGCAAGGCATTGGAAAACAGAAGGGATCTTTAGAGTGGATCCGTGTACTGAGTTTCTGAGGGAATTGGGGAAGGTGTTTTGATGCCCCTGCCTCGCCTTTCAGTGAACCACTTGGTGGGCTCCGCCTTGGGCACCTGCAGGATAGTAAAGGAGCTAGGCAGGGGAAGCATGGGGATTGTTTTCTTGGGCTACCAGACCACTCTCAAGAGGCCTGTGGCCGTGAAGGTGCTGCCCAAAGCCCTGGTGGTGGATCCTGTAGCCGGGGCCAGGTTCAGGCAGGAGGCCGAAACAGCCGCCATTTTAACCCACCCTCACATCATCCCCATTTACGAGGTGGGAGAGACCGAGGAGCTCTACTTCATGGTAATGCAGTTGGTGAAAGGCATGGCTCTTTCCCAAGTCCTGGAGCGGGTGCGCAAACACCCTGTTCCCTCCAGGCGGCTTCTGCCCCTGGGGGAGGGGATCAGGATCCTGCTGCAAGTGCTGGATGGGCTTTCCTACGCTCATGAGGAGGAGGTTGTGCATAGGGACATCAAGCCGGCCAACATTCTCCTGGAAGCCAAGACTAGAAGAGTGCTGCTGTCAGACTTCGGAATTGCCAAAGAGCTCCGCGGGGAAGACCTGGATCAAGGCCGCGCCTTGGGCACCCCTCTTTACATGGCCCCCGAGCAGGCCATGAGCAAAGAGGTGGACGGCCGGGCGGACATTTACGCTGTGGGAGTTATCCTTTTCGAAATGGCGGTGGGGTCCCTGCCCATTTACCCGGAGCCAGTGGAGAAACTGCGGCAGAGAAAAGTCAGCGAGCCTTTGGGCATGTTCAGCAAGAGGCCTTCCCAGTGCCACCCCAGGGTGGACGGGGAACTGGAGGGTATCATATTGAAGGCCATGTCCTTGAAACCAGAGGATCGCTTCACCAATTGCGAAGGGTTCGCACGGGCGCTCAGCGAATATCGCTCCAAGAGGCCGGCTCTTCTTGAGGAGAAGGCTTGGCAGACATGATGAAACTATATCCTCACAGCAGCCCTCATACAGGCTTCATGCTGGGTGTGGCGAGCTGGGAAGGCTGAGCCATGAGTGAGAAGTCACAGTCCGGCCAGGCTCTTCCGCCCAATGTGGCGGACCGTGTGGGCAGGGTTTTCAACTTGATGTTCAACCGGGTGAGCATGTACAGCATGGATCACCCGAGCACAAAGGAGACCGTTCAGCTTCTGGCAGAAGCTCTCCAAGAAGGGCTCAGGTTCGTGTCTCCTCTGACTGTGGTGCTTGAAAGGGAGAAGATTTATGTGGAAGAGGAGCCCCTGGATCCGCGAGTGAGCGCCCAGCGGCTGGTCTCCCACATGAAAAAGGCAGGGGTGCAGTCTGTTTCCTTTGAGAGGGGGTTGACCCAGAAGGAGCTGACTGCGTTTGGGAGGCTTTTCGGGGATCCAAAAACATATCCCACCGCAGAGCACATGAAACAGGGGCTTCTCAAAAGCGGGGTCCAAAACATCCGGGTTAACCATGTCTTCTTCAAGAAGATGACTGCAGACGACGAGGTGGTGGACCGGGAAGAGCTCCTGCGTTCCACAGGAGGGTTCGGCTTAGGTCAAGTCATAATAGACGTGACCGGAGCGTCAGGCTCCTCGGCCGAGGCCGCCCAGGAAAAGAAACTCTCGGACGAGGAGAGTCTTTTCGAAAGGCTCTTCCAGGACCTCACCCTGGCCCGACTGGTGGAGGACCCATCCTCGGTAACAAAAAGGCTTCTGGGCACTGGGGCTGAGTCATTAGAAGCCCCGCAAGAACCTGATGCCCGCGGCCAAGCCTTGATTCAGGGCATAAGAAAGCTGAAAGCCGAACTGGAAAAACCCAGGGAGGACTTGAAAGACACCCAGGCCATGGGGGCTTTGGTGGAGGCTGTTTTCAAGCTTAGGGAGGAAGTTCAAGAGGGGGTGGAGGCCCGCGCCCAAAAAGGGGAAATACTGGCCGACCAGAGGGCTCTCAGCCGGGAGATGGACGATCTTACAGATCAGGTCATGGTCCAGCTGGTGAGGGAGGAGTACCGAAAGGGGCAGATCTCGGTAAAAAGGCTTGCCCAGATCCTTAGACGGATGATGCCCGATCTAAGGGAGCTCAAGAGGCTTCTTCCAAAACTAAAGGAGGCCTTGCTGGCCGACGGAATGCCTCTGGCGGATTATCTGCAGCTGATCCGGGAGCTGGAAAGAGAGCTCCAAAGCGAGAACCTGGCCCTGATCCTGGAGGAGGGAGCCGAGGAGATAGGGCTTTCGGCGGCAGACTTGCTAAGCGAAATGAAAAAAGACCCCAAAGGGGCTGCAGAGCTCATAGCTTTGGCCGCTGAGATCCGTTCCATGGGAAACAGGCAAGATCCAAACATCCTGGCTAGGATACTGGTGGATTACGTGGAGCAAATAAGCGGTGGGCTGGCTTTGGAACAAGCCCAGATGGAGGGGCCCGAGGGGGGTAGGAGACTGGGGGAGATGATCTCCAGCATCCAAGAGGAGCTTGTTTCCAGGCTCAAGGCCAGGCTGGGGGAAAGCTCTGTTGTGAGGAAAGTGGAGCAGGAGGTCAGGCAGAGAAACCAAAAGAGCTTGGATGAGCTCAAGAGGGAGTGGCTCTTTCAACTCTTTTTGGGAGGGAAAGCCCCCCAAGCCAGGGTGGATGTCCAGACAGTTTTGCAGGCTGTGAACGCTGCTTACCCGGAGCAGGAAGGCCAGGCCGAGGTGCTGGACTCGGTCATGCAAGCTATGGAGGCCAAGGGGTTGGATACCGCTCCACTGAGAGCCGCACTGGCTCAGCGGGCCCGCTTGGGTGCTGGAGAGCCTGATCCTCAGAAACTCCCCAAGGGTGCCTTCAACAGAAACACGATTCTTTTTTGGCTGCGGGAAGAGGTCAAGCGGGGGCACAGGTATCCCTATGTTTTTTCTCTCTTGCTTTTGAGCGTGAAGCGGGCAGTGGCCCTCAGGCCAGTACCCCTTGGGCTGATCAGACCCCACGAGGTAAGAAATGCCTTGGTGCAGGCCCTTATCCCCATGCTGAGGGATGTGGATTTGGTGGGCTGCTTGGAAGAAAACAAGGTCATGATATTGCTTCCTTTTACAGGGAAAAATGGCGTTCAGGTGGTGCGGAGAAGGATTATGGAGGCCCTGGAGGGAAAGACCCTGGAGGTCAGAAACGTTCCCATGAGGATCAACCTGACTCTGGCAGATGAGACCTTCCAAAAAGAAAGGGCCAAGAAGGCTCAGCTCCTGGTAGCTCAACTGGAGGCCAAGCTGTCCGCTGCAATGAAACAGTTGTAGAGGCGGGCTTTATGCCCGCCCGCAATGGGTTTGGGCCATTGGTTTCGTAGGGGCGCATTTTATATGCGCCCGGAAAACTGGCCAGACCCAAACCAAAACCAAAACCCAACGGGAGGGGATAAACCCCTCCCCTACGTAAAACCGGTGTAATTTAGATAGGTTGTGGGACGTAGGGGCGGGCTTTATGCCCGCCCGTAATGGGTTTGGGCCATTGGTTTCGTAGGGGCGCATTTTATATGCGCCCGGAAAACTGGCCAGACCCAAACCCAAACCAAAACCCAACGGGAGGGGATGAACCCCTCCCCTACGTAAAACCGGTGTAATTTAGATAGGTTGTGGGACGTAGGGGCGGGCTTTATGCCCGCCCGCAAGCTTGGGTTAGCTTTCCCGCTATCTTTTTGTGGAATGCCGAGGAATCCACCACCACCCGCTCGTGCTCTGCCTCCCCTATCTTTTCCAGCTCGTCCCAGGCCTCCACCAGAAACTTGAGCCGCCTTCCCTTAATTTCCACCAGCCTGGCCCTTGCCCTCACCTTCATACCGGCCGGAGTGGCTGCCATGTGCCGAAGGCTCACCCAGGTGCCCACGGTCTGCCTGGAGGAAGGCAAGAGCGGCTCCACGGCCAGTCTGGAAGCCTCTTCGCACAAGGCCACCAGCATGGGTGTTCCGAAAACACTGGCCAGGCCGCTTCCCCAATGGCTTGCCAGGTGTTTTTCCTGCACTGTCCAGCTGGCCTCGGCCTCTAAGCCCACTTTGATGCTGGAGAGAGTTTCTTCAGGGAATTCCATAGACGGCTCCATAGGTGCTTTTCAGGTATTCAATGTACGGCTCAAGCCTCAAGGGGGTGCCAGTGGCCCTTTCCATGAGCTGGGCCGGTTCGAACTTCCGGCCGTGGGAATGCACGTTGCTGCGCAGCCATTCCAAAAGGGGCCTCATGTTTCCCTGTTCCATCTCCAAAGGTATCTGGGGATTCTCCTTGAGGGCTTTTTGGAACATCTGAGCTGCAGCCAGGTTACCCAAGGTATAGCACTGAAAAGCTCCCCCCACAGTTCCTGCAAACCAGTGCATGTCCTGCAGCACGCCCTCTTTATGGTCGGCCGGCTTGACCCCCAAATTCTCTTGGTACTTCTCAGACCAAGCCTCTGGAAGATCCTTGACGGCCAGGGAGCCCTCCAAGAGCTGCATCTCCAGTTCAAACCTGATGATCACATGAAGGTTGTAGGTTACCTCATCCGCCTCTGTGCGTATACAGCCGGGCTCCACCTTGTGGATTGCCTTGAAAAACTCCTCCAGATCCACCCCTGCCATGGATTCGGGGAAGGCTTCCTTAAGGCGCGGGAAGAAGAATTTCCAGAAAGGGAGACTTCTGCCCACAAGATTTTCCCACAGCCTTGACTGGCTCTCGTGAATACCCGCCGAGGCTCCCTGGGCCAAGGGGGTTCCCTCCAGCTCCTCGGGAATTCCCTGCTCGTACAAGGCGTGGCCGGCCTCATGAATGGAGCTGAAAAGAGATTCTGCAAGGTGATCCTGGCTGACCCGGGTGGTTATTCTGACATCCCCTCCGGCCACTCGGATCATGAAAGGATGAGGGGCCAGATCCTGTCTGCCCCTCTCCAGGTCATAGCCCATGGCCCGAACAAGCTCCAATGTGAATCTCAGCTGGGCCTCTTCAGGAAAAGAGCCTTTAAGGCAGGAATCCTCAGGGGAGGGCCTCTCTCGGACAGCTCTTAGCAGCAAGACCAGTTCCTCCTTGAGCCTTGAGAAAAGAGGGCTCAAGCTGCAGACCCTCTCCCCGGGGTCAGCCATGTCTATGAGAGGATCTGCTGGATGCTCCCAGGCCGGGAAAAAATCCGCCAGCCTTCGGCTCAGCTCCACGGTGCGCTCCAAATAAGGCCTTACCAAGGAGAAATCCTTTGCCGACTTGGCCTCCCTCCAGACCTGGTAGCATTGCGATGCGTGACTGTTCAGGGTTTCCATGAACTCGGGAGGAATCCGAATGGCCCTTTGATGATCCCTCCTGGCCACCCTGATGAGGCTGGCCTCCAAGGATTCAAAAGGCAGATTTTGCTCCAGAGCTTTGAGCTGCTCCAGGAGTTCTCCCAAGCCTGGATCCACCCATCTTTGGTGAGCCAGACGGGCAAGGGTGGCCATGTGTCTGGCCCGGGCCTTGGCGCCCCCAATGGGCATGTAAGTGGATTGATCCCAGTAGAGCAGGGCCCCGGCAGCCTCAATATCCGAAATCTCTTGAAGGAGCATTCTCAGAGCTTCTATTTGAGCTCCCAACTCTTTTCCCCTACAGCCTGAAGCTCAACATGCTTACCAGCCCAAAGCCTGCGATAACGGCCCCTGAGGTTCTGTTGGCCCATCTTAAGCCCTGAATCCCCAGACGATCTCTAAACAGACCAACAAGCCCCGCCAGGAGGACCCACCAGGCCATGGAGCCTATAAAAACCCCTGCCACAAGCAAGGCCGGCCCCAGCAGTCCGGCTTGGCTCCGGCCTAGGTCCATGGCTGCAAAAAGGGCTGCAAATGAAACTATGGTGAGGGGGTTGGTCAGGGTGAGGAAAAACGTGGAGAAAGCGTCTGCCAGGAGACCCCTCGGAGCGCTGTTAAGCTCCTTTCCCCGGGGTTGGGCCGTAAAGGTGCGGTAGCCCAGGTAACACAACAGTGCCCCCCCCAACAAACGAAACCACATTTGGTGGCCCACAAGGGCCTGGGAGATGAAGTGCAGCCCGAAGGCGGCCACTCCCCCGTAAACGGCGTCGGCCATGGCTGCCCCGGCCCCTGAGGCAACACCCGAAAACCTCCCGTAAGCCAGGGTTCTCCTCATGCACAGCACGTTTATGGGGCCTATGGGGACGGCAAGACAAAACCCGACCACAGCACCCTTGAGCAAAAGGGGAAGCTCCATCAAAAAAACTCCAGGAGCTCCTGAGGCCGCCCAATGAGCTTGCGGGCGCCTGAGGAGAGAAGCTCCTCGGCGCTTCTAAAACCCCAGAGGGCTCCCACGGGAAACATCCCTGCAGACACCGCCGTCTTCATATCGGTGTCCGTGTCCCCCAGGTAGAGAAATCTTTCGGGCTGCACTTTCAGGATGGAGGCTATCTCCAGTGCGCCTGCTGGATCAGGCTTTCTGGGCAGGCCTGCTCTTTCCCCCAAAACCGGATGGAATTTCCAAGAGCCCAGAAGGCTTTTCACCATCTTCTTTGTGAAGTCGTCAGGCTTGTTGGAAAGCACAGCCATGGGAATTGATCTGGCCCGAAGCCCATCCAGAAGCTCCCTCACCCCAGGGTAAGGTTTTGTGCAGAGCGCCCAGGCCTTTGAATACTCTTGGCGCATGGCAGCCACCCCTTTGGCCAGCAGGGTAGGGTCCCGCATGTTTTCGGGCAAGGCGCGCCTTACAAGGTTTTCCACACCGTCTCCAACAAAGAATTTGTAATCCTCCAGAGTATGGAGGGGTAGCCCCCACTTCTCCAACACGCGGTTCATGGCATTGGCCAGGTCTTCCAAGGTGTTTAGAAGCGTGCCGTCCAGATCAAAGAGGACCGCCTGATACATGAGAGGCTCTTTCCCGTATCCTTCCGTGAAGCCTGCAAGCCTTCCCTGGGAAGCTTTCAGGGCAGAATCTCTATTGGGGTTCCGTCGGGCACCAAGTTCCAGATCTCCTCCATCTCCTCGTTGGAAACCGCGATGCAGCCGTTGGTCCAGTCCTTCTCCATACGGTACTTGTTCTTGACCCCGTTGGGAAGTCCGTGAATCATTACGTTCCCACCCGGCTTGCTGCCCATGGAGCGGGCGTTTATGACGTCTATGGGATCTGGGTAAGAGATCTTGAGGGCCAGATGGTAAGCACTGCTTGGATTTCGGCCGGAGATGACATAAAGGCCCTCCGGCGTTCTGTTGTCCCCTTGGCGCATCTTGGGCCCGTTGGGATTCTTTCCCAGGGAAATCTCGTATTCCCTTATGACCTCTCCGGATCTCAAAAGTCGCATGACCCTTTGGCTTTTTAGCACCACCACCCAGTCCGCCCGGAGAGGCTCTGAAACGCTTTTCCCTTGGAATTCCTCTGGTCTTATGGAAGCTATCTGCACCTGTTCGGCTTGGGAAGAGGAATCCTTTTGGGAGCCTGCCTCAGGTCCCGCAGAGGCTTTTTCCTCTGGGGCCGAGGGGAAAAGGGATGGCTTCCAGCCCCACATCTCGGGATTGGTACAGGAAACACTCGCTCCAAGAAGAACACTCACCAAGAAGCAAAATCCACCTCTCATCTTTTTGAAACCCCACCTCCCCAGATACTTCCTGAGCCCACCAAAAGCTCCTTGGCCGGGCTGGCTCCAAGCCTGATGACCGGCCACATGATGTCCAAAACCGCCCGGGCCTGTCAAGGCCTAGGAAGCCCACCCAAAGACTCAGGAAGATATCCCAGAAATGTCTTTTGATTCTGATACCTTGATTCACTCAAGCTTCCCCGCCGCTTTATGTCTTGCTGACTGCCCCAACATTCACTCCTCAACCCTGCAGGTGCTCTCTCCCCTATGAAAGGTTATCCTGAGGCGGTCTCCAGGCTTTAAGGTGGAGGAATCCCTCACCACATTTTCCTGCGGCAGGAGCCTTACTATGCTGTAACCCCTGGCCAGGACCTGAAGGGGGCTTAGGGAATGCAGCAGGCCGCTTTCCCTTCCCAAACTGGCGCGGCTTTCCTGGAGGGTGAACCTGAAGCAGGCCCAAAGCCTTTGGGAAAGGCCTTTCAGCTCGCTTCGCAATCCGGGCAGTTTGCCCCTTGGGTCCAGATGAAAAAGGCTCTGGAGCGCGTGTTGCCTGTCCAGTCTTGCTCTTTCCAGGACCTGCCCCATGCAGTTTTGTAGCCTCAGGTTCAGCTCATCCAGTCTCAAACGTCCCTGGGCCAGGCGTCGGCTCAGCTCCGGGGGCCTTGCGGCCAAGAGCCTTAGATCCTCCCTGAGCCTTTTTATCTGCTTTCTCATGGCCATCAAGAGTTGTGCTGTCAGCTCTCCCAAATTTCTGTGAAGCTCGGCATGCACCGGGACTATCAATTCAGCTGCTGCCGAGGGGGTGGGAGCCCTAAGATCGGCAGCCAAGTCTGCTATGGTGTAGTCCACCTCATGGCCCACCGCGCTGACTACCGGAATTCTGGAGGAGGCTATGGCGCGGGCCACCTCTTCCTGGTTGAAGGCCCATAGATCCTCCAGGGATCCGCCCCCCCTGGCCACAACTATGAGCTCCACCCCGGGCCATTCATTCAAATCTCTTATGCCTTGGGATATCTCCTGGGCGGCCCCTTCCCCCTGGACCCTGGCAGGTCTGAGAATCACCTGCAAGTTGGGGAAACGTCTGCCCAGTATCTGGAGCATGTCCCTGATCACCGCCCCGGTGGGAGAAGTCACTATGCCCACGCACCTGGGCAGGAACGGAAGAGGTCTTTTGCGGGAAGTCTCAAAAAGGCCCTCTGCGGCCAGGCGCTCTTTTAGCTGTTCCATGGCCAGGAGAAGGGCTCCCACACCTCTGGGTTCCAGAAAATCAATGTAAAGCTGGTACTCCCCCCTGGCCTCGTACACGCCTAGTCTCCCAAGACAAAGCACGTGCATGCCGTCCTCTGGCCGGAAGCTGAGCTGCCTGGCCTGAGCCCGGAACATCACGGCCCTGATCTGGGAGCGCTCGTCCTTGAGGGTGAGATACATGTGGCCTGAGGAATGAAGGTGGAAATTTGAGATCTCCCCTTCCACCCAAACCGAAGGGAACTTGCTCTCCAGGATCTGTCTTATTTCCTGGGTGAGCCTGCTTATGGTGTATACTTGGGGAGGGGCAGGCTCTGGGCTTTGGGGGAAAACCACTTGGACTCCTTACCTGATGGTCCTTCCGATAGGAAAAAAGAATTCCCGCATTCCGCAATCCGCATTGTGAAACGAAGGCCTCAAAAAGTCAAGCTGCACAAGGCTTCGAGCAGGATATACCCATTCTTTGGATGGGGTTTGAAAGCCTTGACAGTCAGAGCCTGATGGTGTAGATATGCTCAACCCGTTTTGTCCCAGAACCGACTCCGACGGACTTGGGGCCTAAGGGGCACAAAGAGGCCCTATGAGCAGATTTGTCACGGACGGAGACTCCAGCCCGATCCCTTCGGGGGATTGTTCGCTTCGCTGGTTTGTTGTGCAGACCAATCCCAAGGAAGAAGAAAGAGCTTTGGTCCATCTGGCTGAAAAAGGCCTGGAGTTGTTCTTTCCCAAAATCCGGGTTGTGCGTTTCAGGCGGTTCAAGGCCAAGCAGGCCATCCGCCCCCTTTTCCCCTCTTACCTGTTTGCCCGTTTTAGTTATCCGGAGGATTACCCCCACGTGGTCTGGACCAGGGGGGTCAGGCGCGTGCTGGGCACAGGGGGGGAGCCCACATCGGTGCCCGACGAGGTGATAGCCACCATCCAGAGCCAGATGGACTCCCAAGGCCTGGTAAGAGTGGGAAGGCGTCTTCGCCCCAAGGACAGGGTCAGAATAATCTCGGGTCCTTTCAAGGACTTGCTTGGGATCTTCGAGCGGGGTCTGGACGATCAGGGAAGGGTCGAGATTCTGCTTGCTGTGCTTGGGTTTCAAGCCAGGGTGCATCTTCACGAGTCCCTGATAGAAAGGGTTCCTTGAGGTCTCAGGAGCTTGGGAGGGCAGTGGGTCAGGGTATGAACAAGCATAATTAGGGTGATCCCTTAAGAGAAAGGGGTCTAAAGGCCCTGGGGCCTGAGGAGGTGGATATGCTGCTTCGCTCCTGTTTTGTTTGCCCTCATCACCAGGTGAAAGGGGAAGAGGGCGCAAGGCACAGCTTCTGTGCAAAGGAGAACTGCTGGTCACGGTATTCCAGGTGTATTGCCAGAAGAGCAATAGAGAGGTTCTTGGAGCAGGATGGTCTTGAGGTGGTTCGGGAGTTCTCGGCTCTCTCCCATGTTTACGGCAGGGAATAAAAGCCCGCTTTGAAAGGGGGGACCATGGTCTCAAGAGCCCTCTTGGTGGGAGTAAACAAATACCGCTTGCCGGGCTGTGATCTGCAAGGTTGCGTCAACGACATTACCAATATGAGGGATGTGCTGCTTAAGTACTTTGATTTCTCTGCAGAGCAGGTGCGTCTTTTGGCGGATGAGCGGGCCACCGGGCAGGCCGTGCTGGAGAGGCTGGAGTGGCTTGTGGGGGATGCTGCGGCAGGAGACAGGCTGGTTTTTCACTTCTCAGGCCACGGCTCCCAGATAAGGGACAGGGACGGGGACGAGCTTAGGGACCACATGGATGAAGTTTTATGCCCCCACGACATGGACTGGGATGGGAAGTACATCTCGGATGACGACTTGAGAAACCTTTTCTCCAGATTGCCTGAAGGTGTGGTGCTGGAATTGATCCTGGACTGTTGCCATTCGGGCACAGGCACTCGCGAGATGCAGGCCCTGAGCCTTCTACCCTTGGAGCTGGCCATGCGGCCCAGGTTTCTTGCTCCTCCAGCGGACATCCAGGCCCGGGCGGAGGAGGAGCTGCCTGTAAAAAGGCTTCTTGGAGGCAGCAACCCCATGGGCCATGTGCTCTTGGCAGGATGCAGGGAAAATCAGACCTCTGCAGACGCCTTTATCTCTGGGGCCTTCAACGGAGCATTCACTTACTATCTTTGCAAGCATCTGAGGGATACAGGGGCTCAGATCACCAGGGGTGAGCTCCTAAGAAGGGTACGCGCCTCCTTGAGGTTCAACGGCTTCAGCCAGGTGCCCCAGCTGGAGGGCCCCAGATCCTCAAGAACCAAGAGAATGCTGGAGCTCTCCTAGGAACAGACTCAGGCACGTTTTGAAAGAGCTGAGGGAAAGAAAAGGCCCATGATCCCTTTTGTTGACCTGGCAACACAGCAAGAGCGGATAAGGGAGTCCCTCCAGGAGAGGATCCGAAAGGTCCTGGAGCACGGGCAATACATCATGGGTCCTGAGGTGGCTGAGCTTGAGGAGAGACTGGCCTGTTTCGTGGGGGTTCCCCATGCGGTGGCTTGCTCTTCAGGCACCGATGCCCTGCTGATGCTGCTTATGGCCCTGGGGGTAGGGCCTGGCCAAGCTGTCCTAACGACTCCCTTCACCTTTGCGGCTACGGCAGAGGCCGTGGCGCTGGCAGGGGCCACCCCTGTTTTTGTGGACATAGATCCAGAGAGCTTCAACCTGTCCCCCGAGGGGCTCTTCAGTGCGCTTGAGGCTCTGGAGAGGGGGGATTCTAGCCTGCATCCCCTTCCAAGGGGAAAGGCCGCTGAAGGATTCAGACCCACCTGCATCATAGCTGTGGATCTTTTCGGCTTGCCTGCGGATTACGAGGCCATCTGCAGCATGGCATCTTCGCGGGGTCTGGTTGTGATCGAGGATGCGGCCCAATCCCTGGGTGCAGAGAGGCTGGGCAAAAAGGCCGGCGGGCTGGCGGAGCATGCCGCCACTTCCTTTTTCCCGGCCAAGCCTTTGGGGGCGTACGGGGATGGGGGCATGTGTTTTACAAGGGATGGGGCTTTGGCCCAAGCCCTCCGTTCCATTCGGAATCACGGCTCGGGGCAGGACAGGTATGAACATCTTCGGTTGGGGCTGACCGGGCGGCTGGACACACTTCAGGCTGCTGTGCTCCTGGCAAAGCTGGAGGTTTTCGAACAGGAGCTGGAAGTCCGCCAGGAGGTGGCAGGCCGGTACTTGAGGCTGTTGGCCGGGTGTGGCGGCCTGCAATTGCCTTGCGTGCCCGAGGGATCCAGGAGCGCCTGGGCCGTCTTCTCCATTTTGGCCAGGGATAATGGGCAAAGGGAGAGAGTAAGAGAGGGGCTCAGGGAAGCGGGGATACCCAGCATGGTTTATTACCCAAAGCCTCTTCACCTGCAGCCTGTTTTTGCACACTTGGGCTACAAGAAAGGGGATTTTCCTGTAAGCGAGGATGTGGCAGAAAGGATCCTGAGCCTGCCCATGCACCCATACCTTGGTCTGGATTTGCAGGAGAAGGCCGCCGGGGTGATCCGGCTGGCGTTGTAACGCACCACCCGGGAAAGTGGGGAAGGGAAGGCTTTAGAGATGGGGGGATGCGAAGATGGGCAATGGGGGATGGAAAAATGTTAGGGACCCGCCAGACCAAGCGGAAGGAAAACACCAAATAGACGGAATAGACCAAATAGACCAAATAGACTGAAGAGACCAAACCAAGGAGGCGTGGAGATGAAGGTGAGGGGAAAGAGGATCTTGTGGGCAGCGGTGCTGGGGGTCTTGGTGTTGGCTTCGGCCCCGGCCTTGGCAGGCACAATAACCTTCAATGTGAGTCACGCCAACGTAGGGGGCTGGGCCGCCTGGGCTGCAGCAAATACCCCGGGGGCTACCTCCTGGGCCCAGGACATCTACGGGGGGGCGGCCACCCAGCTTACCGGAATCTCAGGCACGGTCAAAGTGATCACCACTAGCAATCCGGATAAGCTGAAAATCGCTGTGAACCTCAAAAATGTCCCCAGCTTACCTGCCACTATCACCAACTCAAGCAATAGCTATTTGGGCACCCTCGGGCAGTCCTATTTTGTGACTTTTATCACCAGGATGCACCGCTCAGGAGGGATCGGCTCCTATATGTTCAATGCAACCTGGGACAGGTGCAACTGGATAGGATGCTTTGATCCACTTTGGCAGGTGGGTGGTCTCTGGGTGGACGAGGTGCTGGCCAGCCGTTCGGGTGTGGTAAAGGTGAACAAGACCATAAATGGAACCTTCAAACTTTGGGCTTCTGGCAATACTTTGCCCGCTTTGCCTTATTTGGAGGTTGTCGGAGTCCTGGTATATGCGGTTCAAGAAGACAAACCGGAGGCCACCCTGATTGCAGCCTCCCCAGCCCCATGAGGGAAAGGATGGCGCCGCCTGAATGATTGCGAGAGGGGAGGCCGGGGGTGGGCTCAAGGGGCCTTCCCTGAACAAGACTGAGTCGTCTCGACTCCGGGGTGTTTCCATGAAACAGGCTATGGAGTGGAAGTGGGATATGGGGCTTGGGATTCTCTGCGCCCTGGCCCTGGGGGTCTTGGGGCTGCAAGGCAGCTCCCAGGCCTTTCAGGCCGTGGAGATCCCTTTTCAGAACGCTGGGGGGGCTCGTGTGGCCCCTGCCAGTGCCCCGGTCTCCCAGGGGGGGGCCCCAGGGAGTCAGGGTCCTGGGTTTGCGGCGCAGGCAGGTGGATCTGGCAGCGAGATCCCGGCCGAGATCCTGGAGAAGGCCAGGGAGATGAGAGGCAAACAAGCTCCATCCGGGGACGGCTCAGGCCTGGAGCCCATCAAGGGGCCCCAAGGTTCTCTCCCCATGCCCGGCACATCTGACACCGGGGCTGGCTCGGGTGGTCCCGAGTCCGAGAAAGTAGGCGCCCCCTTCCGGGAAAAGCCCGACACCTTCGGGGGAAGGGAGCTTCCAGCCCCTGCCCAGAGGTGGGCTGCGGCTCCTACAGAGGAGGTCTCGGCCTTCGAGCAATATGTGCAGGGGAAACTCCCCCCCGGGGTTGACCGGAAACTCACCCAATTCGGCTACGGGATCTTCTCCAGGCCTCAGGTGTCCCCCTCCATGCCTGTGGAGGCCAGGGTGCCCGAGCCCTCTTACAGGATTGGGCCGGGGGACGAGATACAGATCAGGGTCTGGGGTAAGATCCAAGGGGAGTACACCCTGAGGGTGGACAGGGAGGGCAAGATCCACGTGCCCACGGTGGGGGACATCCCTGTGGCGGGAATCCCTTATGGGAGCCTCAAGGCCCACCTGGATCGCGAGATCCAGAAGTACTACTCTGGTTACTCCCTGAGCGTCGGCCTGGGTCAGCTAAGAGGCATAAGGGCCTTCGTGGTGGGCAATGCGAGAGTGCCCGGCACTTACGAACTCACCAACATGAGCACCATGATGAACGCCCTTTTTGCGGCCCAGGGTCCCTCCAAGACAGGCTCCATGCGGGAGGTGAGGCTGGTGAGAAACGGCCAGGTCGTGGCCCGCATGGACTTGTACGATTTTCTGCTCAGGGGGGATAAGAGCCAGGATAAGTTGCTCCAGGACGGGGACACTCTCTTCATCCCATATGTGGGCCCCTTGGTGGCGGTTGCGGGCTCTGTGAAACAGCCCGCCATCTACGAGCTCAAAGGGGAGGGCCGCCTGAGCCAGGTGCTTGCCATGGCGGGCGGGCCTACGGCCACGGCCTACACCCACAGGGTGCAGGTGGAGCGGGTTCACCAGGGAAGAGCCAGGATGGTCCTGGACACCAACCTCTCCGACCTGACAGGGGACCGGGACATACCCCTTCAGGATGGTGACATAGTGCTCTTGTTCGCCATAAACCCATCCATCGTCAACGAGGTGAGGTTGGCAGGGCACGTGATGAGGCCCGGGGTTTACGCCTGGAAGGAAGGGCTCAAGGTGAGCGACATCTTGCAGCGGCCAGAGGATCTAATGCCGGAGGCCATCTTCGATTTCGCCATGGTGAGGCGCCTTGTGCCACCGGACTATCACGAGGAGCTGCGTTCATTCCACCTGGGCAGGGCCTTGGAGAGGGACCCCCAACAGGACCTTCTATTACACCCGCAGGACACTCTTTACGTTTTCAGCAAACAGGAGTTTCACATCCTGCCCACTGTGAGGGTCACGGGGGCGGTCTGGCGCGGGGGGGAATACCGCATGAGGGAGAAGATGACCCTCTCGGATCTCATCAAGATGGCAGGGGGGCTTCGTCCCGAGGCATCTGCCACAGGGGAGCTCACACGGGTGCGGATCACCCAGAAGGGGCCTGTGACAGAGCGGTTGACCGTGGACTTGGCAGGGGCCATGCGCCAGGAGCAGGGCAAGGATGTAACCCTGGAGGAGAACGATTATCTATTTGTGCGCACTGTGCCTGACTGGCAGCTCTACAGGGTCGTGCAGCTCACAGGGGAGGTGATGCACCCAGGGGCTTACGCAGTGAAAAAGGGGGAGAGACTGAGCTCTCTCATCAACCGGGCGGGGGGGTTCACGGATAAGGCCTACCTCAAGGGGGTCTTCTTTGCCAGGAGATCCATCCAGGAACTGCAACAAAAGCGTCTGGAAGAAACCCTCTCCCGCCTGGAAGCCCAGATGGCCTCCATGAATCTCAGCAAGGCCGCCGGGGCCATGAGCAAGGATGAGGCGGAGATGGAGGCCCAAGCTGCCAGAAGGCGAATGGAGCTTCTGGCCCGGCTCAGGCAGGTGAAGCCCACAGGCAGGCTGGTGCTCCAGGTGGCTCAACCCAGGGCCCTGGAAGGCACGCCCTCGGATGTGGAACTGGAAGACGGGGACACCATCCATGTCCCAGAGCGCACAGACGTGGTGAACGTCATGGGGGCGGTTTACAACCCCTCGGCCTTTTTGTACGAACCTGGAAAGACAGTGGGGCATTACATCCAGTTGGCCGGAGGCCCAACCCCCCAGGCTGACACGGGCAAGATATCTGTTCTCAAGGTGGACGGGAAAGCGGTGGGCCCCTCTAGGCTCTCGAGCCTTGTGACCTGGAACGCGGATGCGTACCGCTTCCAGGTGAATGATTTCCAGGCCCGCCATCTGGATCCCGGGGACACCATCGTGGTGCCCGAGGACCTGGAGAGGGTTCCTTTCCTAAAAGGCCTGAAGGACGTAACCACGGTACTTTACCAGATAGGTGTTGCAGCAGGGGTGCTGGTGACCCTCCTGTGAAGGGACTAAAGCTTAAAGAGGTTGGCACCCCATGGGTCTGAGAGGATGGCCGGTCTTGTTTGCGGTTGCTTGCGCGCTCGGGCTTTCAGCAGGTGAGCAGGTGAAGGCCCAAGATCGGCCCTTTGTCTCACCTTCCAACATAGGGATAACGGGCTTGATGGAGATCCCCACGGCCCGGATTCTGGAAGACGGCAGGATGCGCTTGGGCAGCTCCCACGTGGACCCTTTCCGCACCTACTACTTCGGCCTGGGCTTCCTTCCCGGACTGGAGGTCAACGGCCGGATCACCGAGGTCCTGAACCAGAAGATTACCGACCCCGGCTGGGAAGGCTACGGGAACACGAAGATAAGGGAGTTCGACGCCAAGTACCAGATCCTGGCCGAGTCCCGCCTGCTTCCGGCCATAGCCCTTGGGGCCAACGATCTTTTCGGGGACAACATCACCTTTTCCACCCAGTACCTGGTGCTAAGCAGGCAGATTTATCCCCTGGATTTCACCTTGGGGTACGGCTTTGGAAGGATAAGAGGGCCCTTTGGTGGGGTGGAGCTAAAGCTTTGGAAGGATAGGCTCTCTTTTATGGCCGAGTATAACCCCATAGACTACAACAGGGACCGGCTCACAGGGGGAGTCCGGAATCAGCCTGATTTCCCCAAGGTAGGGTTTTACAACCCCGGGCAGTGGAGTTTTGATCCGGACAGGATCAACCTTGGGGTGCGCTTGAGGCCTCTTAGCTGGCTGTCTTTGGAGGCCTCATTCCAAAGGGGAGGCAGCTTCGGGCTCAGCCTCAACACCGATTTCACCCTGGGCAAGCGGATCCTCCCGCCCAAACCCGACGAGCCTTACACCTCCCCTGTGGACAGAAGGCCCTTTGGGGAGAGGGAGCCGGCAGAGGTGGAAGCCCGTGTCATGCAGGCCTTACAGGAGCAAGGTTTTCTGCACGTGGCCGTCTCGGTCAGGGAAAACCAGGTGAGGGTCCATTACGAGAACTCCAAGTTTCTCTCAGAGGCCCAGGCCATGGGCAGGGTGATGAGGACAGTGGCGGCCCTCTCCCCAGTGGATGTTCCCAAGATCCAAGTTGTGGCCCTGAGAAGAAGCGTGCCTGTCTTGAAGATTAGCTTCCAGGCTATGGACTTCATGGGATTTCTGGCAGGCAAGTTCAGCAAACAGGAGTTCCGCCGACTGGTGGCCATAGAAAAAGCCGGCCCTTCAGACGGCATCCAAAAGGTTGCAGCCGCAAGTTCCGGACCCTTGGGCTCTCATCTTGAAAAAGTGGGGCTCAAGCCTGAGATCCTGGATTACGGCATAAAGCCCGCAGCCGAGACATGGCTGGACGATCCATCGGGATTCTTCAAGACACGGGTGGGGGTGGATGCTTGGGGGGCCGCCTCCTTATGGGAGGGCTCGGATTTCTATGCCTGGTTCAACTACCCCTTTTACAACAATATCTGGAGCCGCATCGCCCCCTTGGGGGAGAACCCTGTCCGCTCGGACATAATCCGCTACAAGGAGCGGGACGACCCCAGGTTCAACTCCCTGCTTCTGGACCAGGTGGCAAACCTGGGATGGGGCACCTTCGGTCGTGTGAGCGTGGGATACCTGGAGACTCAGTACGGGGGTGTGAGCGCCGAGCTGCTTCACCTCATAGGGGAGGGTGCATGGAGCGTGGGGCTGATGGGAGACTGGGTGGTTAAGAGAAGGCCCGACTCACAGTTGGGATTCACGGGCTTTCAGGCCTACACGCTCCTTGCGGGTTTGAATTACCTGCAGCCGGATCTGGGGCTTGCCGGGAAGCTTAGGGTGGGCCGTTTCCTTGCCGGGGATCCGGGAGCCAGGCTGGAGCTGGCCCGCCATTGGGATACAGGAGCCTCCTTCGGGTTCTGGTACACATATACGGATACCTCGGTCTTCAAAGATCCTTTCAACAAGGGTTACCAGGACAAAGGGATCTTCATATCAATACCCATGGCCATGTTCACCCGGGAAGAGACCCCAGTGAGACACAGCTACGCCTTCTCCCCCTGGACCAGGGATGTGGGGCAGACCGTGGCGCACTTTAACCTCTTGTACGAGTTCCTTGAAGATTTGCTCCCGGCCCACGTGGCAGAGCACCTTGAGGAGATGAAAAACTAGTGGCCGAGCAGAGGCTTCCTCAAGATTGGGGTTGTGCAGGCCGATCAAAGCTCATGGGCAGGCTTTATTTGTGCTTATTTTCGTGATAAAAAAACCCGGGGAACTGGGAGCCCCTCTAGTAAAGGGGAGGGAGACATAAGCCAAGGAGGTGTCTCATGAGATCTCTATTTAGGGTGGTGGGGGCCTTGCTTTTCTCAACACTTCTCCTTTCACCTGCTTGGGCCACGGAGCCGGTTTCCTTGACGCTTCCCTCAGGCAAGCAGGTACAGGTAACGGCCGGCCAGCTTGCCGCCATAAAGACTCAGCCGGGGATAACCTTTGCGAGCCAAGTCCCAGCCTCTTTGCCTGAGAACATGGTGGCCGTTCCCATCCCCCAGCAGTTGGGAGGAGGGGCTTTGGTGGGAACACCCGGGGCCTTGGCGGCAGCCCTCAACTCATCGGAGGTGACGGTGGGGGCGGTGGCGGCCACCGTGGCCGGCACTGCCGCCCTGGCCGTGGGTGGAGTTGCGGCTGCAGCGGCCACTGCAGCGGGAACTGTGGTGGGGGCTGGTGCAGGCCCGGGCGGAAGCCCCATCCATCATGGGACTCCGGCCCATCACGGCTCCCCGGCTCACCACGGTGCTCCACCACACCACGGTTCGCGCTGAACCGCTGGGAAGGGACACTCCGATTCCAGAGATGCCCCGGAGAAGGATGCTGTCCTTTTGGGAGGGTGTTTTCTTGGGTGAGCCCCGGCTTGGATGGAGTTGATGAAGGAAGAGAGTTTTGAGAAAGAGCAAAAGGGGGCCTCCACTCTCCCGGAGGACGGGTCCCAGCAGGCCTGCTGTCCTTTTAGGGGCGGCGATTCCTCCTGGCCGGAAGAGGAAGGGCTGGATCTTCTGGAGTTGTGGCTGGTGCTCTGGAATCACCGCAAGTTTCTGCTGGCTCTTTTCCTTGTGGCCACAATATCCACAGGGTGTCTTAGTCTTTTCGTGTTTCCCAAGATATATCAGGCCAAGGCCTCTCTGATCCCGGTGGAGTCAAGGGAAGGGGGGCTCTCATCTTACCTGTCCATGTTGGGGGGGATCGGCCTGTCCTTGCCTGCCGGCAAGGCCACTCCCTCCCAAACCCTGGTGGCCATACTGGAGAGCCGTACCCTAAAGGAAAAGGTGATTTCAAGGCTGGATCTTCTCAAGATCTTCTCTGAGAAGGAATGGGATCCCCTTCGCAAGGAATGGAAAGACCCAATCAAAGCGCCCAGCTTGGAAGACGGTGTCAAGGCTTTGAGGGGCATCACGCGGGTGAGCGACGAGAGAAGGACAGGGCTTGTGACTATCACAGTGGAGTGGAAAGACCCGGCCCTGGCCTCCGAGATTGCCAATGCCCATATCCTGGAGTTGGAGGGCTTCATCAACGCCAATGCCCTGAGTGTGGCCAAGAAAAAAAGGCTTTTCCTGGAAGCCCAGGTCTCCAAAACCAAGAGAGAGTTGTCAGAGGCCGAGGAGAGGTTCAAGGACTTCCAGCAAGAGAAACGCTTTGTGGCCATGAACGAGCAGGCCGAGGCGGCCATCAGGGGACTTGCGGAACTAAAAGGCATGGTGGCTGCCAAGGAGGTGGAGCTGGATGTCATAAGAACCTATGCAACCCCCTTGAATCCCAAGGTGCAGCTTCTGGAATCCCAACTGGCAGAGCTCAGAAAGCAGCTGGAACGTCTGGAAGCCAACCACTCCAAAGAAGGGGGAAGCAAGCTCTCACTGGCAGGGGCCCCTGAGCTGGGCCTCACATACGGGAGACTTAAAAGAGACGTGGTCTTCCACGAGAAGGTCCTGGAGCTCTTGACCCAGCAGTATGAGCTGGCCCGCATCGAGGAGTCCAAAGAGGACGTTGCCTTCCAGGTGATAGACTGGGCCGTGCCCCCGGTGAAGAAATACAAACCCGAGACCCGCACCAATGTGCTTCTGGCAGGGGTTCTTTCCATCCTACTCGGGACAACTTTGGTGTTCGGATACCGTTATGTGAGAAGGGTTCGCCAGGACCTGCGGGCCAAGCTCAAAAGCTCCTGACGTGGGGCAAGGCTTGCAAGCCGCAGGCCCGCCCAGGGGCTGAAGGGGTCCGGGGGTAGGCTCTTGCGTTGGGGTTCAAAAGCTGATTTCTCCCAAAGAGGTGAGCCTTGAGAAGGGCCTTGATAACTGGTATCACAGGGCAGGACGGCTCTTATTTGGCCGAGTTCCTGCTGGGTGAAGGATATGAGGTTCACGGCATAGTAAGGAGGGTGGCCATAGAGGACCCGGAGCAGAGGCTTTGGAGGATCCGGCATCTTTTGGAGAGGCTTCATATCCACGCCGGCTCTCTGGAGAGCTATGCCAGCATTTTCAAGGTGGTGGAGCGGGTTCAGCCGGATGAGTGTTACCACTTGTCAGCCCAAAGCTTTGTGAGCTACTCATTCGAGGATGAGTTTTCCACCATAAACACCAATATAAACGGCACCCACTTCGTACTGGCAGCCCTCAAAGACGCCTCCCCTGGCTGCAGGTTTTATTTTGCAGGCTCCAGCGAGATGTTCGGCAACGCCACAGAGTCCCCTCAGAGCGAGAAAACTCCCTTCAACCCCCGCTCTCCTTATGGGATTTCCAAGGTGGCGGGCTTCCACCTCACCCGCAACTACAGGGAGGCTTACGGGCTTTTTGCCCTAAGCGGGATTCTTTTCAATCACGAGTCACCCAGGAGGGGCCTGGAGTTTGTAACAAGAAAAGTCACCCGCACAGCCGCCCGCATAAAGCTTGGATTAGCCAAAGAGCTTCGTCTGGGGAACCTGGGGGCCCGAAGGGACTGGGGTTATGCCGGAGATTACGTGAAAGCCATGTGGCTGATGCTCCAGCAGGAGGAACCCTCTGACTATGTGGTGGCAACCGGGGAGACCCACTCTGTGAAAGAGCTGGTGGAGACCTCCTTCTCTTACCTGGACCTGGATTGGAGGGAACATGTGGTGGTGGACGAAGCCCTTTACAGGCCGGCCGAGATATTTGAGCTGAGGGGGGATTTTAACAGGGCCAGGCGTGTGCTGGGCTGGGAGCCCCAGGTGGGTTTCCGGGAACTGGTTCGCATGATGGTGGATGCGGACCTACAAGACCTGGGGAGAGGGAAGGGGAAGAGGGAAGAGTGAAGAGTTAAGGAGCCAAGGCCTCAACCAGGCCAAATAGACTAGATAGACCAGATAGGCGAAACAGATGGAATAGACTGAATGGACGAAATAGACGGAAGAGACTAGATAGACGGAACAGACCAAACAGGGCAGATGGACCAGAAAGACCTTCAAATGAGGTGTTGAGACATGAGCGAGCGCTTGGAGCCCCAGGCTCAACCAATAGGCCAAGAGGTTTCAGTTTCTCCCGAGGGGGAGGTCTTTCCCCTGCCCGACCAGGAAGAGAACCTCAGGGAGGTCAGGCGCCTGGAGCGGTTGGCCGCCGAGCAGAGGCTTTTGGGCCGTGAAGTAGTGGTGGTCATGGGGGTTGGCTTTGTGGGGGCGGTCATGGCAGGGGTTGTTGCCGACTCCGTGGATTCCTCCACGGGAAAGCCTCTTTATTTCGTGGTGGCCATGCAGAGGCCATCGACTCGTTCCTACTGGAAGATAGAATACCTCAACAGGGGCCTGCCACCGGTCTCGGCAGAGGACCCGGAGGTCCCGAGGCTCCTGAGGCGTTGTGTGCAAGAGAAAAAGACCCTCACGGCCACTTTTTCTTATGAGGCGCTCTCTCTGGCAGACGTGGTGGTGGTGGATGTACAGTGCGACTACCACAAAGAGACCCTGGGGGATGTGCGGAGGGGTCACGCCGACATAAAAGCCTTGGAGGAGAGCCTAAGGATCATCGGGGAGAAGATCCAACCCCAGTGCTTGGTGCTCATAGAGACCACAGTCCCTCCTGGCACCACCGAGTACGTGGCCTACCCCATTTTGAAAAAGGCTTTCAGGGAGAGGGGCTTGGGGGACAGGGAGCCTCTTTTGGCCCATTCTTTTGAAAGGGTGATGCCCGGGCGGCAGTACGTGGCCTCCATAAGGGATTTCTGGAGGGTCTGCAGCGGGATAAACCCCGAGTCCAGGGAAAAGGTGGTGGATTTTCTCTCCAATGTGATAAATGTGAGGGACTTTCCCCTCACGGTGCTGGATAGGCCCATAGAGAGCGAGACCTGCAAGATAGTAGAGAACTCCTACCGGGCCACCATTCTGGCCTTCCTGCACGAGTGGAGCCTCTTTGCAGAACGCAACGGGGTGGATCTGGTAAAGCTGGTGGATGCCATAAGGGTGAGGCCAACCCATTCCAACATCATCTTCCCCGGCCCCGGCATAGGCGGTTACTGTCTTCCCAAAGACGGGGGGCTTGGGGTTTGGGCCTACCATACTCTTATGGGATTCGAGGACGAAATCTTCAAAATTACGCCCCTTGCCATAGACATAAATGACACCCGGGCCCTCCACGTGGCAAGGTTGGTAAGGGATGCTCTCAGGAACATGGGACGCATAGTGGCTGCTTCCAAGGTGGCCTTGCTGGGGGTTTCCTATCGGGAGGATGTGGGAGACACCCGTTACAGCGGCTCCGAGTTGGTTGTGAGAAAGCTGGTGGAGATGGGGGCCGAGGTTATGGTTCACGACCCGTATGTGCAACGCTGGTGGGAAATGGAAAAGCAGGAGTCATACCCGGCAGAGGGAGGCTCCAGGTCCAAGTTCTTCAGGAACCAAGAAAGACTAAGCGAACTGAGGGTGGAAAAGGACCTGGCCAGGACCTTGGCCGGGGCGGATGCCATGGTCCTGGCTGTGCGCCACAAACCTTACCTGGATTTGGTCCCGGAGGAGGTTTTGGAAATGGCCGGAAGACCCTTGGCCGTGGTGGATTGCTTCGGGATTCTGGAGGACTCCAGCATAAGGAGGTTTTTCGAACTGGGCTGCGAGGTGAAAGGCCTTGGCAGAGGACATATCCAAAGAATCAAGGAAGAGGTGCGCTCGCGCAAAAAGCCTTGAATTCCAGCCGGGTTTGAAAGGTTCAGGCAGCTGCCATGGTCTTGGGCTTATCAGCTCAAAAGTAAAACACCTCTGTCTGAAGGCTTTGTTTTTGGAAAACAATTTTTGGCTGAGGGCTTTCCCACACTTGTGCCCCTGTTGGGAATGTGATACATGGATCTTTGGCTTCTCAAAAGCCCACAGACCATTGGAGGGAGCCATGAGCCGGGAACCAGAAGTGCAGGGCCAGGAGTTCGACGTTGTGGCCAGGGTGATCAGGCAGGAGGGCACCTGCTCTGCTGGCCACAAGGTTGGGGACCAAGTATTATTCGACGGCATGAGCGTGCAGGGCAAGATCTGTATGAGCGCCATGTACAGCATGTTGCCAAAGGTCTTTGCCATGCGTTACGGGGCTCATTTTCCATGGCTGAGCGACCCTGATGTGGCTACCCATGCCTGCCCGGACGCCCAGAACCCGGTGGTATTCGAGATAAGAAGGCTAAGAAAAGGGGCTTGACCGGGACAGCATCCATTCCTCCTAGCCCTTGGGGTATGTTTTTGGAGGAGGCGGGGGGGCGGGTTGTTTCGTCATAGACTCTCTTGGGCCCCCCAAGAGGGGAGGAGAGCATGTTGGAGGGGAAAAGAAAAGCCCAGGCCGCCTGGTGGATACTGGGCAGCAGGCGGCTGGCCCTGGAGAGCCTGGAGCTGAACATCTCCGGCTCAGAATCAGGATACATGCAGGTGCACGCCACAGCAATACTCCGAGGCAGGGTTTCAGGCCTCTCACCAGGGGATCAGGATGTGGAAATAGAATTGGAGGTGGATGGAGCCCGGTACAGAATCGCCCACGCACAGGTTTTTGATGTGGACCTTTTAGCTTCTGGTGAGTCCTTGGTGCAAGTCACAGGAGTTCTGGAACCTGTTGGGCTGCCGGAAAAGGCTCACAGAGGAGGCCTTCAATGATATCGGTTCAGGTTGATCGGGTGGGACTCATCCCTGACAGCGGCTCCATGAGCGTGTTTCTGAAGGACCAGGCTGCAGGGAGGTTCTTAATAATTCAGGTGGGGGTTTTCGAAGGAACTGCAATTCTTCAAGGCATAAACAAGATCCCGACCCGAAGGCCTCTTAGTCATGACCTAATGGTGAACCTTATCCGAACCCTTGGAGGCGAGATCCAACATCTCATAATCCACGACCTGGTGGAGAACACCTATTACGGCAGGATCCTGTTGTTCAGGAAGGGAAGGGAAATTTTTCTGGATACCCGCCCCAGCGACGGCATTGCCCTGTGTGTCAGGGTAGGCGCTCCCATATTCGTTGAGGATAAGCTCTCGGAGCATTTCGTGGACGAGATGGATCTGCTGATGGCCATTTCCCAGGGTGATGAAACCGTGCATTAGGCTCAAGCCGGGGGAGCAAGCCCCTAGAGAAGTATCACTCGTGGGGCAAGCCTCCGGAAATCCCGGTGGAGCATGGCAGCAAGAGCCCTGCCTCCCAAAGCTTTCCAGAAATCCCTGCAGAGCAAGGAGTGCAACCACATTGGGGGCTGCCGGAAATCCTGCGGCTTCGACTTGATTAATGGAGAGGGGAGCAGTCATGGAGCTCAAAGCTTTCAAGGAAATTCCCAAGGTGAGAGTTGAAGATCTCAGATGGAAGTGTGATCCGGGCTGTATGGGATTTCTTACCACGGACGAGGTCAAGGCCTCAGGAGAGATAGTGGGTCAACTAAGGGGAGTGGAGGCCCTCAAGATGGGCCTGGAGATAGAGGGAGAGGGCTACAACATTTATGTTTGCGGAGCAACGGGCACAGGTCGCAGTACTGCTGTGAAGCGTCTCTTGGAGGAGCTAAAAAAGCAAAGGCCTGTGCCGGATGATCTTTGCTATGTAAATAACTTCAAGGATCCTGACTCTCCAAAGGTTCTGGACTTTCCACCCGGGAAAGGAGCCTGGTTCAAAAGAGAGATGGAGAAGCTTGTGGAGTCTTTGAGGCTGAAGATACCCAAGCTTTTTGAATCAGAGCTTTACCAAGAAAGAAAGAAGGGCATAGTGGAGCGCATCCGGGCTCAGGAGAAATCCATTTACAAGGAGTTCGAGCGCAAGATTGCGGGAGAAGGTTTCAACATGGTGGTTATCCCCATGGGTCCTGTCTCCCGAACAGAGCTTCTTCCCATTATTGAGGGTCAGTCGGTGCCCTGGGAACAGCTGGAGGCTCAGGTGGAGGCGGGCGGATTTCCACCTGAAAAGCTCGAGCAGATGAGAGCGCGTTATGAAGCATTGATGCGGGAGATGGGAGAAAGGATCTTTCGAGTCAGGGACTTGGAAAAAGAGCTTCAAGAAAAGATGGACAACCTTGACAGGGAGATGGTGGGGCCTCTGGTCTCAGAGGAGATCGAGCCCATACGGGAGAATCTGGACAGGGCCAAGGCTGCCATCTATTTGGAAGAGGCCCAAAAGTATATCCTGGAGCACCTGGATCTTTTTAGACCCAGACCTGAAGCGCCCCCTCAGGGAATCATGTCAGGGCCCTTTGCGGAATCCCAGGATCCTTTTTCTGTGTTCCAAGTGAACCTTCTGGTGGACAATTCAGAGATCCAAGGAGCCCCTGTAGTCATAGAGACTTATCCCACATACAGAAACCTTTTCGGAAGCATAGAGCGCACATTTGATCCCAGGGGAGGGATCTGGAAAACGGATTTCACCAAAATAAAAGCTGGCTCTTTCTTGAAGGCTAACGGAGGCTACCTGATCATACAGGCCCTGGATGCACTCATGGAGCCGGGTGTTTGGCAGGCTCTCAAAAAGAGCATCAAACATGGGGAGGTAGAGATCCAGAATTTTGACCCCTTTGCCTTTTTTGCCGCAGCTTCCCTCAAGCCTGAACCGGTCAAGACCCAGGTGAAGGTCATAATGATAGGGGACTCGGAGGTTTACTACATCCTGTTCCACAGGGATGAGGATTTCAAGAAAGTTTTCAAAATCAAGGCGGACTTTGACACGGTAATGGAGAACAATCTGGAGGCTGTCCGCAAGTACTCGGAGTTTGTCCGAAAGATATGTCAGAAGGAAAACCTGCCGGCTTTTCACCAGGAGGCAGTGGCGGCCGTGGTCCAGCACGGGGTGCGCATGGCAGGTCGAAAAAGCCGAATAAGCACCCGTTTCCACCAGGTGGCCGACTTGATAAGGGAGGCGGCTTACTGGGCAAAAAAGGAGGGCGCTCAGACCGTTTTGGCCCGTCATGTGGAGCATGCGGTGGACAGCCGCCACTGGAGATTCAATTTGGTGGAGGAAAAGCTCAGGGAGATGATCGCCGAGGGGACGGTTCTCATAGACACCGAGGGCTGGAAGGTGGGCGTGGTAAACGGCCTGGCAGTGTACGACATCGGAGACATATCCTTCGGGAAACCCTCCCGCATAACAGCCCAGACTTCCATGGGCAGAGAAGGGGTAATAAATATCGAGAGGGAAAGTGAGCTGGGAGGCCCCATTCACAACAAGGGTGTCCAGATCCTGAGCGGATATCTAAGAGGCCGATATGCCCAGGACAAGCCCTTGAGCATCAGCGCCAGCATCTGCTTTGAGCAGTCCTACAGCGGGGTGGAGGGCGACAGCGCCTCTTCCACAGAACTATATGCCATTCTGTCCAGCCTATGCGGGCTTCCCATAAGACAGGACATAGCAGTCACCGGCTCGGTGAACCAAAAAGGAGAGATTCAACCCATAGGAGGGGTTAACCAGAAGATCGAGGGGTTCTTCGATGTTTGCAGGATCAAAGGCCTCACAGGCACACAAGGGGTCATGATACCGGCTCAGAACGTGGGGGATCTGATGTTGAGAAAAGACGTGGTGGAGGCTGTGGCGCAGGGCAGCTTTTCAGTGATCCCGGTGAGAACCGTGGATGAGGGCATCCAGATCCTAACCGGGGTGCAGGCCGGGGAGAGGGGCCCGGACAACATGTTCCCAGAAGGAACTGTGAACTACCTGGTGGACAAGAGGCTCAGGGAGATGGCAGAGGGCATGAAACAGTTCTGGAAGAGCTAAGAGGCGGGGCCCCAAGAAAGGAGAATTCCCAAATGCACAGGTTCGTATTCATGAAAGTAAAGGATGTAATGACCCATGAGGTCAGGACAGTTACTTCCCGCACCACAGCAGGGGAGCTCAGAAAGCTCTTCGAGCAATATGACTACAACTGCTTCCCGGTTCTGGAAGAGGACAAATTGGTGGGGGTTGTGACCAAGTTCGATTTTCTGAAGACACTTGTTTTTCAACCCACCTCCATGACACCGGCTTACGAGGAGCTCATGAAAAGGCCTGTTTCTGATTTCATGACCAGAACCCCTTTTTATGTGGATCCAGAGCAGCCTCTCACCCGCGTATTGCAGCTCATGATAGAAACCCGCAAAAACAGTTTCCCAGTGCTGGACGAGAAAGGGCACCTGGTAGGTATAATCACGTACAGCGATCTTTTAAAACACATAGGCTGAGACACCCAGCGGAACACCCCCGTCAGTTCCGGTGAGATTTGGGGAGGAGACCGTCATGATGAAGATTCGCATCTCAGGCCAGAACTCTGCATCTTATCGAGGTCCTGTGCTGGCTGTGGGGACCCTGGAGAATCCAAGAGCAGATCATGGAGTGCTGGCAGAGCTGGACAGGGCTTCCAGGGGCTGGGTTAAGAGGCTGCTGGCTTCAGGGGATTTCAGGGGCAAACCCGGGGAGATCCTGGTCCAGCGCACCATGGGGGCTCTTCCTTTTGGGAGGCTGATGCTGATGGGCCTGGGCAAAAAAGAGCAGTTCAAGTTGGAGGGCTGGAGATCCGCAGCAAGCAAGGCGGCCCAGGCCTGCAGAGGCTTGAGAGTGGAGGGCTTTGCCATGAGCCTCCAGGATCCGCCCAATCTGGAATTGGGAAAAGATGCCTTGGCGGCCGCGGCGGTGGAGGGAGCTCTGCTGGGCCTTTATAGGTTTGCAGGTTACAAAAAGGAGCAGCCTGAAGAGCCGGATCCCAAGGAAATGGTGCTTCTGCCCGGGGGACGCACGGGTAAGAAGCTGGAAAGGACAGTAGAGGAGGCAATTATGGTGTGCGAGGCGGTTTGTTGGGTGAGGGATCTGGTCTCCCAGCCCTCCAACCACCTGACCCCCGCCCGTATGGCCGAGCAGGCAGCCCTTATGGCCAAGTCCCATGGACTCAACTGTACAGTGTTGGAAGAAGATGAACTTCGCTCCTTGAACATGGGGGGAATTTTGGGGGTGGCCTCGGGGAGCAAGGAACCTCCAAGACTCATTGTGCTGGAGTACAGGAAGGGTTTTAAGGCCTATCCAACGCTTGCCCTGGTGGGCAAGGGGATCACCTTTGACAGCGGGGGAATCAGCCTCAAACCTGCAGAGAAGATGGATCAGATGAAAGACGACATGGCGGGAGGGGCCGTGGTCCTGGGGGTCATGCAGGCTGCAGCCAGGCTGAGGCTCCCCTTGCATCTGGTCGGCCTGATTCCTGCCACCGAGAACCTGCCTTCCGGCTCTGCCTACAAACCAGGGGATGTTCTGACCAGCATGTCCGGCAAAAGCATCGAGGTGACCAATACCGATGCCGAGGGAAGGGTCATACTGGCTGATGCGCTAACCTACGCCCTTAGATTCAAGCCCGAGCTCATAATTGACCTGGCTACACTTACTGGGGCATGCATAGTGGCCTTGGGGGACCAAGTGGCAGGGCTTATGGGCACAAGCCAAGAGGCCATGGAAAAACTCAGGAAGGCCTCAGAGGCCACAGGGGAGGATGTTTGGCCTTTGCCTTTGAAGGAGGAGTACGAGGAGCTGATCAAGAGCGATGTGGCCGATGTGAAAAACGCCGGGGGCAGAGAGGCTGGTGCAATTCAAGGTGGGTTGTTTCTCAAGAAATTCGTGGGAGACACCCCTTGGGTCCATCTGGACATAGCAGGGCCGGTGTGGACGGAAAAGGAGCGGCCCTACCGGCCCAAGGGAGCCACTGGCTTTGGAGTGAGGCTTCTGGTGGAGTTTTTGAAAGGGTGGGGGAGGAAGTAAAGAGTGAAGAGTGAAGAGTGAAGAATGAAGAGTGAAGAGTGAAGAATGAAGAATGAAGAGTGAAGAATGAAGAATGAAGAGTGAAGAGTGAAGAGTGAAGAGTGAAGGGTTAAGGAGCCAAGGCCTCAACCAGGCCAAATAGACTGGATAGACCAGACAGACGAAACAGACGGAAAAGACGGAATAGACCAGATAGACGGAATAGACCAGACACACGGAACAGACCATAACCTGCCGTCAGCCTGGCTCCTGATCAAAGCTTCCGTGGCGACCTTGTCCGCCAGCAAACCTGCCTGCCCCGTTTAGGGACTCCCCGCTTTGAATTGTCTTCATGCCCAAAGAGAACTCGTTTTTCATGGCCTCTGAGAAGGGCAGCTCCACCCCCTGATAAGCCGAGAGCCGATCGTTTCTTAAGCAGACTTGAGGGAAACGGGCGATCTGTGCTGCCAGCTCCAAAGCCTGCTCCAGGCCCTTCCCTTTTTCCACCACACGGTTCACCAGGCCCATCTGAAGGGCTTCTTGAGCTTCCACGGCTCTGCCGGTCAGGATCATATCCAAGGCCCTGGAGAGCCCTATCAGCCGCGGCAAACGCACGGTTCCCCCGTCTATTAAGGGCACGCCCCAGCGCCTGCAGAAGACCCCGAAGACCGCATCCTTTTCCGCCACCCGAAGGTCGCACAAAAGAGCCAGCTCAAGCCCCCCGGCCACAGCATACCCAGCCACAGCAGCCACCACCGGCTTGGACAGGAACATTCGGCTGGGCCCCATGGGCCCGTCCCCATCGGGCTCCAATCGGTTGCCCCGACCCTCACTAAAGGCCTTAAGATCCGCCCCTGCACAGAAATGACCTCCCACGCCGGCCAGCACTCCTGCCAGCATGGAGGGGTCCTGCTCGAAGTTTCTGAAAGCCTCTGCCAGCTCCTCTGCAGTGGCCCTGTCCACAGCATTCCTGACATGAGGTCTGTTTATGAGAATCAAAGCCACAGATCCGCAGCTCTCTGTTATCACGTTCTTCATTGGTTGTATTTCCGGCCTTGGAAGCCCTGCCTCAAACCAGCACTGGAGGCTTCAACCAGGGGTTCCTGGCTGAAAAGAGGTTCTCAAAGGTTCTTGCGGGCAAAGAGTTCGTAAGTTTCCACATCCTTTCGGGAGCCTATGATGAGAGGCACCCTTTGGTGAAGTTCTGTGGGCTGGATCTCCAGTATTCGTTCATAGCCTGTGGAGGCCGCCCCACCTGCCTGCTCCACCAGGAGCGCCAGTGGATTGGCCTCATACATGAGTCTCAATTTTCCTTTGGGGCTGCCTGGATCTCTAGTGTCCTCAGGGTAAAGGAATATGCCTCCTTTGAGGAGGTTTCTGTGAAAGTCAGCCACTAGAGATCCTATGTACCTGGAAGTCTTGGGCCTTCCTGTGGCCGGATCCTCCTGCTTTATATAGTCTATATACTCACGGGTGCCTTGCTTCCAGTAAGGATAACGGGACTCGTTGGCACTGTAGATCTTTCCGATCTCAGGGATATGAATGTTGGGGTGGGAGAGAAAGAACTCCCCCACACTGGGATCCAGTGTGAAGCCGTTCACCCCTTTTCCGGTGGTGTAGACCAGCATGGTGGAGGAGCCGTAAACAATGTAGCCGGCACCCACCTGCTTGATGCCCTGCTGCAGCACATCCTGCAGCGTGCAGGGCTGATCACTGGGCGTGAGCCTACGGTAGATGGAGAAGATGGTGCCTATGGAGACATTGGAGTCTATGTTGGATGAGCCGTCCAGTGGATCGAAAAGGATTGCATAGTCACCCTTTGGGTATTGTTCAGGGATGTGCACCAGATCCGGCTCTTCCTCTGTGGCTATAACACAGATCCTTCCAATGTAACTCAGGGCCTGTATGAATGTTCGGTTGGCGAAAACGTCCAGTTTCTGCACCTCGTCCCCGGTTACGTTCACATGCCCGGTTGGTCCCAAAATATCCAGGAGGCCGGCCTTGGTGACTTCCCTTGAGACGATCTTGGCTGCCAGGATAATCTGGTGAAGAATTGCCGAGAAATCCCCCCTACCGCCCCATTCCCTCTGGCCCTGCAATATGTGCTGCTCTACTGTTACTATTTCTGAGCCCATTTGATTCCTCCGACTCCCTCCCTGCTCAGGGGCTGGACTGTTTGGATTTGCTCTTGTTTGCTTTCTGGGTGCTTGAACTCTGGGGCTTTTTGGAAGAAGAGCTTCCTGAAGGGGCTTTCCCCCCGGTAGAGCTCTTCTGCTGTGTGTTGGGCTTTGTTGCTGAGGCTTGAGGCTGAGTTTTCTTGGTGGTTTGTACCTGCCCCCCGCTTCCCCCTGATGAGGACTTGGAAGAAGTGGCTTTGGGAACAGAGCCACTCTTGGCTCTCTCTTTGCCGGAGGACCCAGAAGAGGCCTTTTTCTCCTCTGGGGAGGCCTTGGCAGGTTCTGCAATGGATTTCTCTACCGGATCAGGTGGGAGCCCCCCGGCTGCTTCCACAGTGGAGTTCCATTGCTGGGATTGGGCAGCCAAATACAAGCGCTCCTCCCGCAGCGCCCCGGCCAGCGGCTTGGCTCCTTCCATCAAGAGTTTTAAGAGCTGCTCCAGAGGGGAGTACTTTTCCCCCAGCTCTTTTTTCATGTTTTGCAAGCGCCTGCGAAGTCTTTCCGTCTCAAGAAGAAGCATTTCCGTCCTGGTCCCCAAGTACCTCAGACGAACTAAAGACTCAGCCTGCAGTCTGGCCAACCCCCTGAGTTTTTTTAAGACCGCTTCCCTCTGCGCACCGTCCTGGTTCTCTTCATCTCCCAGAGACCTTGCCAAGCTCTCCATCTCCATATTCCTTCTCTCCATCTGGGTGCGCACCTCAAGCCTTTCTGTGGCGGTCTCTTTAAGGCACCTGTCCATCTTGGCTGCCAACTCCGGCATCCTGGTGGGAAGATTTCTAAACCTGGCAGCCATCCAGGCAGCCCAGTCGGCCTCGCTTCTCTCCTTGTATTGCCTTGCCGCAGGGGGCTTTTCCAGAAAATCCGACTCGGTCTCCTGTTTTGCCAGCAAAGGGATCTTGACCCCAATCCCCTCCACCTGACTTTCCCCCTGGCGCACACAAACCATAACCCCAAGATCCTCCGCTACTGCGGCTTCCAATTCTCCGGCCTGGGCCAGAACCCCCAGATAAAAGGTCTCCAGGACAACTGCAGGGCTCTGTGCCGTGAGCCGTGTGCGCAGAACCACCCGACCCCTCTGAAGGAACACAGAAGGGGCCTCCACTCCAGGGGCCAAGGTGGAGTTGATTTTTATGCTTGAGCCGCTTGCCACTGACAAGATGGAGTTCTCGCCCGCTTTTAGCTCCATGGCCCCCCCACCCTCAGTGGTAACTACGTCCCCACCGAAAAGAGGATCCCCCAGGTGTAGGTGCACGGTTTCTCTGGCCCCTGAGCGAAGCACCAGGACCTCCCCATCCAGTTTTTCCACCTTCCCGAATGGATCTCCAGGTTTTTCCTGCCCTGAGTCCTGGCCGGAGGAGCACCCCCATAGCCACCCAAGCATCATCAAGCAAAGAAAGATAAGTTTTGTTCCCCTCAAGGCCAAGGGGTGCTTCACCCCAATTCCAAGCCGGAGAGCCCTGAGCTTTAAGTCTTTGGTCATACCCAGCCTCGCATTCACCCGGTAAACCCGGGTCATCCCATCCTAGACTAGATGGCTCCCCTGATCAACCTGAATCACACCCAGCCTCTTTTGGGTGCTTCTGACCTAGAAAAGGGGCCAACCTGGAGCATTCTCCAAAGCCTGTGAGTTTGGGGGCTCAAGCCCCCAAGCCCCGGCTCAGGCTTTTGGCATATCCCGACTCAAACCAAGACCAAATCTGAAACCGGGAATAAGTCTTTTTTAGTATAATCCGCTTTGTCCATACATGTTATTAAGATAGCCCGTATTATCCACTCATCCTGAATAGTGCAGGCTAAGGTGCCTGCCAGGTATTTGACAAGGCCTCCCCAGCCGTTATAATCGAAATTGATTCTGCAACACTGCGGGACCACAAGGGAAACTTAAGGGACAGCCGGCTATGTCTCTTGGCAGGGGTAGGCGGCACAGCTCAAGTCCCTCAATCCATCCTGGAGGTCGGTGCATGAGAAAGGTCTGTGTTATAGCCGGCGGCATGTGCAAGTGGGGGATTCGCAACGCCTCACAAAGGGACATGTTTCAGGAGGCGGCCAGGGCCTGTTTCCTGGACAATCCCCATGTGAGCAACAAGGACGTAGACGGGATCATAGTTTCCTCGGCCTACACCGAGCGCTGCTCCTTCCAGACCCATCTGGCCCCTCTTGTGGCCGAGCATGTGGGCATAAAACCCAGGAGCGTGTGCATGAGGGTTGAGCTGCTTTGCGCCAGCGGCAGCTCCGGGATAATTACTGCTTACGGGCTCATAAAGGCCGGGGTGGCTGATGTGGTCATGGTCATTGGGGGTGAGAAGCTTTACATGCCTCAAAAATGGGAGGTTTTTTACAGCGAGATGGCCTCTGTGGACCATGATTGGGACGGGGCCCAAGGCTTGGGGCTGCCTCCCGCAGCCTTCGCCATGGTAGCCAAGCAGCATATGAAACAGTTCGGTACCACAGAAGAACAGATGGCCATGGTCTCGGTGAAAAACAGGCGAAATGGACTAAACAACCCCATGGGTCAGTTCCAGGAGCCCATAGATCTGACCACCGCCTTGAACGCCAAGGCCATAGTGCGCCCCATGAAACTATACGACTGCTGCCCCATAACCGACGGCGCTGCAGCGGTGATCCTGGCATGCGAGGAAAAGGCCAAGGATCTCACGGACAAGCCATTGGTGTACATAATGGGAACCGGTCAAGCCTCTGTGCATAACATGTCGGCCAACATGCCGGACTGGACTACCTGGGTGGCCCTGCGCACTGCAGCTCAGCAGGCATACAAGGCTGCCGGAATAGGCCCCTCTGAGATCAACGTGGCCCAGACCCACGATTGCTTCACCATATCCGAGATCATAGAGTATGAGGATTTGGGATTCTGCGAGAAAGGCGAAGGAGGGAGATTCATCCAGGAAGGCCAGTCAGACTTCGGAGGCAAGGTGCCGGTGAACACCGACGGGGGGTTGCTCTCTTGCGGCCATCCTTTTGGAGGCACGGGCATAAGGCAGGCCATAGAGATAACCCGCCAGCTGAGGGGGGATGCGGTCAGGCAGGTGGAGGGAGCACAATTCGGTCTGACACACAACTTGAGCGGCTTTATAGCAGCTCATACGGTATTGATATACGGGAGGGAGGCCTGATGCAGAGCATGGAACTGTTCCAAGGAAAATACATAGGCAGTATGGATCTGTATCCCCAGCAGGCACCGGAGTTCAACAGAGTGCATCCCTTCTATGAAAACCTAAAGCAAGGCCGCTTTACAACCACCCGGTGCAAGAGTTGCGGGACAAGAGCCTTCCCGCCTCGGGTGGTCTGCCCTGAATGTATGTCAGAGGAGCTGGAATGGGTGGATTTGCCCACCCAGGGGACAGTACTGGTGGTCACAGAGGAAGAAGTGGGGGTGCCTCTTGGGTTTGAGACTCCCCTCATACATGCCCTGGTGGACCTGGACGGCCAACTGAAAATTTTCACAAGGATAGTAAACGCCCGGGTGGGGCAACTGAAGGAGGGGGATCGGGTTCGCCTCCACGTGTTCCCTGTGCCCCCTGTGCCCATGGAAAAGGGAAGGGATCTGGTGCAGGTGCCAAGGGTCTATTATGCCTTTGAGCCGGTGGCCTGAGTCTTGGCCCGCGGGGGCTTTTTCCCTGGGCTCCCCGCGGGTCCGGCTCGGCCTCCCCCGGGAATGAACTCTCGAAATTTTAGGAATAATTCCTCAAGCTTGTGGAGGTAGTAATCAACATTTAGATCCGGATTGGCGGGGTCGTAATCTGAGGCCAGCTTGCAGTTCTCGTAGACCTTTACGGTTTTGCGCGTGCCGGTCACATAGTAGGAAACCTGGTCCCCGGCCCTGTAGGTGCGGCCGGATGAAATGGCCAACTCATAGCTGGCCGATGGGTTTCTTTTCTTAGCAGCCACTTTCTGACGATAGGTCTCTGGGGACTCGGTGAGGGTCTCTGTTTTTGCAAGCCAGGAAATGTCCATCTGATGGGCCTTTATCCGCTCTTGGAACTCATCCCTAAGGAGGGGAATTTCATCAGCCCTTCCCTCCAGAAAAAGCCGCAGCATGGAAGATAGAAACTCCCTGAGGTATCTTTCCATCCCCCTGGAGCGCAAAGCGCTGCCTTTTATCAAGATCTGTCCCTTTTCACTCAAAAGGGCGTAGTTTTTCCTCTTGTAAGAGAACATGGCTGGATAGACTCCGGCCATCTCCACCTGGATGCCTTCCGGCAGACTCAAGGAGAGCCTTTCCACCAGCTCACAGACCTGGTCCCGGGACTCCAGACCCGGAGGCGGCAGGAAGTATATGCCGTCTGTGTCAAGCTCAACCGGTTGACAACCCTCTTGCTCCAGCCAGCTCAGCATCTTTCGAATGATCTCCCGGCCCAACCGGGTCACCTCGGCTGCAGCCTCAGGGTCGGCGAACTGGTGCAGCTCGGTTCCCAGGTATCCGTAAAAGGAGTTGATCAGGACCTTAAAGGTCTGTTGCAAAGCTTGATAGTAGTCCCTAAGATGGGGGTCTGGTTCATTTTGGGCCAGTTGTTTTGCTTGGAGTCTGAAGGTTCTGAGTTCGTCCAAAAGCGGCAGGAAGATCCCCAAGTCGTCGTTGGAGGGCTTGATCTTGTATGAGAGCATTATGGAGGGGTAAAGGGATGCCACGTCGCAGTGGATCACGTTTTTCACCAAGCCCACGCGGAAAACATCTGTGTAGCCTCCTTCGAACTGCTCCGCCCTCCCGGGAGGCTTGGGGACCGAGGCTCTTCTTCGAAGGTATTCTCTTAGGAAAAGGGAGTTGATCTTGGTGGCGTTGCCCCTCACGAAAATGTTCTGGTAAGAAAAAGGAAAGATCCTGGCTTGCAAGAAAAAGGGGTGGCCCAGCAGCTCCGAAAGCGCAAGCGTTTCTTTGACATCGTCCAGGTTGTATTGCTTCAGGGCCTCGGGCTGCTTCTCGTAAAACCACTGAATCCGGTCCCTCTCGATGTAGGTGCGGTCCTCTTGCGCAAGACCGAAGTGGATTGCAGCTGCCTTGAGGCCGTAGCTCTCCATCTCCCTTGCTGTAACATCGTAGTACTGCAGCAAAAACATGGTATCCACCAGGTGACGGCCGAAGACTTCCATGCGGGTATAATCAATCACCCTCTCGGCAACCGTGAAGCGGGAGCGTCTGATCTTGACCTCCTGGCCCTGCCTTCCCCACATAAGCCGAATCCCGTGTCTTTTGGCTCTGGCGGCTATGTATTCAAGATCAAAATTAAAAAGGTTGTGACCTTCTATAACATCAGGATCAACCTGCTGAATACGATCTCCCAAAGCCTCCAACATCTCCGGTTCGGACATCTCGCCGCCGAAAAGCACCTCTGAATAACCCTTGTTATCCATGAGGGCGATGGATAAGATCCTGTCCTCCTCCCGCTGGGGGTTGGAGAACTCATAGCCAGGCGCACAAGCCGTCTCTATGTCCAAAGCCATGCGGTGCAGATCCCTGAAATTCATGCCTTTGAAGAGCGTTTTTCCTGTGAGCAGGAGATGCTGATGAACCGGATCCGAAAGGAAAAGGTAGGGAGCTTGTGGATCTGAAGGGGCTTGGCCGCTTCGGCGCTGTAGATGATCCCGGAGCCTTAGGCACTCGCTCCAGGATGGGCACAAGACCAGGAACCTGTAAGGATTCTCCCCGCAAAGCCTCTCCAGGGAGAACTCCCCCTTCACATTGGCCAGCAAGGAAGGCTCCTCCAGAAGCAGCAAAGGCCTGAAGGGCTCATCTCTCATATGAAGCGCTCCAGATTCCCCCCGCAGGAAGAGCCTCATGGTATGCTCGTCAGGCTGCTCCACAGCCAGGATCCGTTGTGTGGGGTCAGCCCCGAAGAGTATGGGACTCTCTTTTTCTAGGCTCTCTTTCACCTGGACACCTCTTTTCTGCCATGGATTAGCCCGGATTATTCTCCATAGCCCCTAGCTTTGGGGGGCACGCCCCCAAACCCCCGATACAGTTCGAGATATTCCGACTCAAAGCAGAACCAAGTCTGAAACCGATAAGCAGGGTGCTTTTGGGTATGGACCGGTTTGTCCAAACATGTCATTAAGATAACCCGCATTATCCACTGATCGTGAATAATGTGGGTTAGGAATCATGGTAGTCGAGGTCACTGCAATAGGCAATCTGGAATAGTCAGGAGGAAGAAGAGTTAAGTACAGGAGCAGGGAAGCTCTGGAGATCTCACGGGCCCAACAGAACCGGACAGACAAGATGGACCAGACAGACCTAACCCGGATTATTCTCCAAAGCCCGTAACTTTGGGGGCTACGCCCCCAAACCCCCGGTACACTTCGACATGTTCTGACTCAAAGCAGGACCAAAGCTGAAACCGAAAGGCAGGGTGTTTTTGAGTATAGACCAGTTTGTCCAAATATATCATAAAGATAGCCCGCATTATCCACTGATCGTGAATAATGTGGGCTAAGTCTGCCTTCAGCCACCCAGGTAGGCTTTTTTTATGTGTTCGTCCTTGAGAAGCTCTTCGGAGGTTCCCTCCAGCACCACCCGGCCTGTTTCCAGAACATAGGCCCTATGGCTGTTGCGAAGGGTGCGGGTGGCGTTTTGTTCTATGAGAAGCATTGTGACACCCTGCTGATTCAGTCTTCGCAGGACGCCGTAGATCTCGCCTGTCACCACAGGGGCAAGTCCCAAGGAGAGCTCGTCCAGCAGCAGCATGGAGGGGTTGGACATGAGAGCCCTGCCTATGGCCAGCATTTGCTGCTGGCCTCCGCTCATGGTGCCGGCTATCTGCTTCTGTCTTTCCTTGAGCACAGGGAAAAGCTCAAACACACGCCCAAGGCTCTCTTTAATATGGGATCTGGCAGCAGGAGGGTAGGCCCCCATCTCCAAATTCTCATAAACAGTCATCTCCCTGAAAATCCTTCTTCCTTCGGGCACACAGGAGACCCCCATCCTGGTGATCCGAAAAGGGGGCTCCAGGGTTATGTCCTTTCCCTGGAATTCGATCTTCCCGCCTCGAGGATGGTGCAGCCCCAATATGGTCTCAAAAAGGGTTGTTTTCCCTGCCCCATTGGCCCCCAAAACAGTGACCACCTCCTTGCTTCTGACCTCCATGCTCACATCCCACAGCACCTGGGCCTCTCCCCGGAAAACCCGGATGGCTCTTAGCTCAAGCATCGGATTCCCCCAAATAGGCCCTCAAGACCAGCGGATCTGAAATCACATCCCGGGGTGTGCCCTCGGAAATCTTTTGCCCTTGGTCCAGCACTATGACCCTGTCGCATGCCTTCATTATGGCTCCCATAACGTGCTCTACCCAGAAGACCGTTATGCCCCTTAGACTTCTTATCTCCTCTATCAATTCCAAGGCCTGGAGCACCTCAGATGGGTTCAACCCGGCCAAAACCTCGTCCAAGAGAATCAGTTTCGGCTTTGTGGCCAAGGCTCTTGCCATCTCCAGCTTTTTTTTCTGGATCAAGGTCAGCTCCCCGGCCGGCCTCTGGGCCCATGAGGAAAGCCCCACGAACTCCAACTCCGCCATGGCCTTTTGCTGCCTGTCATGCTTGCTCTGGTATGCTCGCTTTGTGCCAACCATGCCCACCAGCACGTTCTCCAGGCAGCTCATCTTAAGAAAGGGCCTGACTATCTGGAAGGTCCTGCCAATGCCTTTGCGGCAGATCTCGTACGGCTTGAGCCCTGTGATCTTCTCCCCCTCCAAAAACAAATCTCCCTCTTCAGGGGGGAAAACCCCGCTTATGAGGTTGAAAAGGGTTGTCTTGCCTGAGCCGTTGGGCCCTATGAGCCCCACCACCTCCTTGGCCCCGAGTTGAAAGCTGACCCCTTTTAAGGCGCTTAGCCCTCCAAAGGATTTGCTGAGCTGATCTCCCTCCAGCAAGAAGCTCACTTTTTCCCCCAAAATCTCAATGCAAGCCCGGCTATGCCCCCAGGTGCAAAACGTGCTATGGCCAAGGCTACAATGCCGAACAGAAGCAGGTGATACTCCCCGTATATCCTTATGTACTCGGAGAGCACCTCCAACAGGAAGGCCCCCAGGATGGGCCCAACGAAGCTTCCCATGCCCCCTATCACCGCCATTGCCAAAACCAAGAACATCTGCCCCAAGGAGGGGATATCCGGGGTTATAAGCATCAAGTAATGGCCGTAAAGTCCGCCTGCCAGACCGGCCATACCGCTTGAGAAAGTGAAGGCCAAGAGCCTCACCCTCACGGTGTTGACGCCGGCGGTGGCGGCAGCCAGCTCATCGTTCAGCACAGCTCTGAAGGCCAAGCCCATGTCCGAGGACAAAATGCTTCTTATCAAGAACAAGACAAAAATGGTCACGGCCAGAAAAAGGAAGTAATAACTGGTCTTGGAGTATTGGGTGAAAAAGCCAGGCACCTGCAGCCCCATGGTGCCTCTGGTCCATTGTTCCTCATTGGTGATGACTATTCGAAGAATCTCCGAAAAGCCCAAGGTGGTAAGGGACAGGTAGATTCCCCCCATGCGGATGCAAAGCCCTCCCAGAACAGCCCCCAGAAGCCCCGCTGTCAGGCTACCCAGAATGATTCCGGCAGCAGGATGAACTCCTGCATAAAGGGCCAGCATTCCCGAGGCATAAGCCCCGACTCCGGCAAAAGCAGCATGAGCGAAGGATACCTGCCCGGTGTAACCTGCTATCAGGTTCCAGGAAGAGGCCAGCATCACATAAAACAAACTTATAATGGCCACATGAAGCCAGTACTGGTTCAAGAGAAAGGGAGGCAGTAGAGCCAAGACAAGTATGAGTGCAAGCCCTAAGCTTCTCATGTGCGCTGTCCGAAAAGCCCCCAGGGCCTAAGAACCAGGACCCCTATGAGGATCAAAAATCCGAAGACCTGCCTATAGTCTGTCGAGATGTAGGCAGCCCCCAGGTTTTCCAAGATTCCAAGGACAAGTCCTCCCACCACACAGCCCTTCAAAGAACCCATGCCTCCCAAGACCACCACCACAAAAGCCGTTAGGCTCACGGCCGAGCTTCCTGAGGGCGTCACCGGGAATATGGGCGCTATTATTACTCCGGCTGCAGCTGCCAAAGCTGATCCAAGCCCGAAGGAGAGCATGTTCACCTTGAGATGGTCCACCCCCACCATGGCGGCCATCCCGCGGTCCTGGGAGACTGCCCTGATACTCTTGCCGAACCAGGTGGTGCGAATGATATACATCACCAACCCAAGTACGGCCAGGGCCAGGAAAAAGGAGACAAGCCGCTGGTTCCCATAGTGGAAAAGGCCCAGAAGGTTCGAGGCTCCTGATACCAGGGAAGGGGGCTTTGTAGGATAAGGCCCGAAAAGCAAAAGAGCTGCATTTTGCAGAATTATGGAAAGAATGAACGTGATTATGAGGGAATACATTTCGTCCCCGTATGTGGGGCGTATGAGGGTTTTCTCTATGGCCAGACCAGCCAAAAACACAATCACCACAGCCAAAGCCATGGAAAGTACGGGGGGCAGGCCCAAAATGACACTGAGCTGGTAGCTGAAATAACCGGCAAAGATGTAAAGTTCCCCATGGGCGAAGTTCACCACTCTCATTATACCCACCACAAGAGAGACCCCGATGGCGGAGATGGCGTTTATAACACCTATCACCAGGCCATTGGTCATGTACATGAGAAACTCTGTCACGGCTTTGCCCTTCTCACCCTTATGTGTTGAAGATCAAAAAACTGGCCTTATGTACCAGAAAGCGCCGGATAACTTGCCCCGGCGCCTTCTGGTATTTGAAGACACCAAACAGCCTACTTGCCTCTGACCAGGGCCCCTGTGGCGGCCTCCTTAGGGTAGACAACCACCTGCTTCTTGTTTTGCCACTGCACCACCAACATGGGGGGCATCCACTGGTGGTACTCGTATGAGCCTTGATTCAGCCCGAACTTCACCACACCGGTTGTGACCTCCAACTCGGTCTTTTCAAGGGCTTCCAACAGGGCCTGGTTCTTGGTGGATTTTGCTCTGTTGATGGCGTCGGCTGCGATCAAAATCACGTTGTAGATGGAACGGGTCTTATAATCGGTTGGGTCCTTGCCGAACTTCTTCTTGTAGTCCTCCCAGAACTTGCGGCTGGTAGGAGTGAGATGCACTGCCTCGTGCATGCTGGACATGAAGAGTTCAAGCTCCCCGGCCTCCCCCACATTCTTCCAGAAGCTGTCCCAAAGACTGGGGGGACCCGCCCCGTCCAGGACCAGAGCCTTGGGTGCAAGCCCCACCTCATGGGCCTGAGCCAGGAAGAAATGCAGCCCTGTCCCGTAAATGTAGGCCAGCACTATGTCCGGATTCTCCCCTTTTAGCTTTGTCAATTCAGTGTAAAAATCCTTGGCCTCCCTTTCCACTTTCAATGTGAAAAAAGGCACGTTCATTTTCTTGAGATTCCACTCGGTGCGCTCAGCTATGCCCACGCCCCAGTCGGAGTTCTCCCTTACAATAGCCACCTTTTTAAATCCCATGTCCTTTACGAAGGGGGCTATATAGAAGTCCACCACTCCGCTATTGGCCGGGCCAGCCCGAAAAACCCACTTGTAATTCTTCTTGGTGATGTCGTCGTGCCAGGCCTCGCAAATGATAAAGGGGACCTGGTACCTGTTGGCCACCTCTATTTCCGCCAGAGCAGAGGAAGAGTGACTTTCCCCCACCACGATAGGGACCTGGTCCCGGGTGACCAGCTTCTCGAATCCGGAGGCCGCCTTTTCAGGGACTCCGCCTGTATCCTCGAAGATCACCTCCAAGGGTTTTCCCAAGACTCCTCCCGCTGCATTGATGTGATCCAAGGCAAGGGAGATCCCCTCCTCAAAGGCCTTGCCAGTGGCGGCTGCAGGTCCTGTGCGGGGCCCCACCACGCCGATCTTCACAGCCTCTGCAGCCCATCCCCCCACAGGCAACCCAGCCAAAAACAGGATCAAGAAACTCCAAAACACCATGCGCTTCATCTCACTCCCTCCTTTCCCCTTCCCGGAGCCTCAAGACGCCCCTGAGTTCCCAACAAAAAAACCGAAACCAGACAAACTGGGTAGCAAATCTTAAATCGAAAATTAAGCCTCTGCAAGCTTCAACCCTCCTCTTCTTAAATCAGCGGAAAAAGGGTTCCAAAGGCAGTAGAAATTCTGGAGAAATCCGCTCTAGCTGGGATCGCCTCCCAAGATCGGTGAACACTGATTCCCAACCCCAAGCCCCATTCCTATTAGACCCCAATCATCCAGCTTCCTTTCAAAAACGCGCACCAGAGCCCTGTGGAATTATCCACGCTCCAGCTAATGTTTTGAACCTGGCTGCCGATACACAATAAAGATCTTTGTGATAAATCCACGCCCAGCCGGGGGGGCCGGATGGAGATACTTGTAGCGGAAGACGACCCGACTTCCAGGCAGATCTTAATCGCTTTGCTAAGCAAGTGGGGCTACAAGGTGCTGGCGACTTGCGATGGGGCCCAGGCTTGGGAGGCCCTTCAGGGAGCTGAGGCCCCAAGGTTAGCCATCTTGGACTGGATGATGCCGGAGATGGACGGCCCTGAGCTTTGCAGACGGCTCAGACAGGAGAGAGAGGGAAGGTCCCATTACACTTACATCTTGCTTCTGACGGCCAGGGGGGCCAAAGAGGACCTGGTTCAGGGCATGGAAGCAGGGGCTGATGACTACCTGGTGAAGCCCTTTGATCCCCAAGAGCTTAAGGTCCGGATAAGGGCGGGCCAGCGAATCGTGGAGCTGGAGGCCCAACTTCAGGCAGCCCAGGAGGAACTCAGGCGGCAATCCATGACAGATCCTTTGACCGGAAGCCTGAATCGCAGGGCCGTGCTGGAGAGATTGGAGGCCGAAATCTCCAGAGCAGGCAGGGAAAACACCTCCCTAAGCTCGGGGATTGTAGACCTGGACCATTTCAAACAGGTCAACGACACCTTTGGGCATCTGGCAGGGGATGATGTCTTGAAAGAGACCGTGGGAAGGGTTCGTGGGTCTCTTCGAGCTTATGATGTTTTCGGGCGGGTGGGAGGAGAGGAGTTTCTTGTGGTGCTTCCCGCCACTCCCCTAAGCGGTGCCAAAGGGGTGGCCGAAAGGCTCAGAAAAGCCATCTCGCAGTCCCCCATGAGCACCCACAAGGGTCTCGTTAGGGTCACGGCCAGCTTGGGGGTCACGGTCTGGACAGGCCGTGAGGGGATTGATTCTTTGATAGAAAGGGCTGACCGGGCTCTTTATATGGCAAAAGCCAAGGGCAGGAACCGAGTGGAAGCCTTGGTTGTTCAGGAGCCCGGGGAAGAAGCGGTTTCAGCCCAACCAGAACTGGGACAGGTTGCAAAGTGGAGGTGATCTCAATGGAGCCCTGGATCATGCTCCTGGGAATTCTTTCCTGCTTGGTGTTTGGTCTAAAAGCAATGGCTGTAGGTCAAGAACAGGCCAAAGAATCTTCAGGGAGAAGCCTGCAGGAGGCAGAGGAGCTTCTTGAGGGTGTCATGAGCTGCTCCAGGGACGCCATAGTTGTCCTGGACTCACAGGGCAGGGTGGCGGTTTGGAGCAAGACCGCTCAGTCTGTTCTGGGCTGGTCGGAAAAGCAGGTCCTGGGAAGAAAACTTGAAGAGATCCTGCAATGCCGGGACCTGGAGAAATGCAAAGGTGCAGAATCACCAAAAGTGGTGCAGATGGTTTGTACCTCCTTTGGAGGGAATGAGATACCCATCGAGCTTTCTATCTTTGGGACAAGCCTCGGGGGAGAACCTCATGAGCTGGTGATTCTTAGGGACGTCACCCAAAGGCGCCAAAGCGAAAACGAGCTTCTCAAGGCCAAGGAAGAGGCGGAAAGCTTTAACCGGGAGCTGGAAAAGGCCATAGAGAGGGCCAATTGCATGGCTATGGAGGCTGAACTGGCCAATGCGGCCAAAAGCTCTTTTCTGGCCAACATGAGCCACGAGATCCGCACTCCCATGAACGGCATAATAGGAATGACCGGCTTGCTTCTGGACACTGATCTCACACCGGAACAAAGGGAGTATGCCCAAGTAATAAGAAACTGCGCCGAGTCTCTTCTGTCTCTGATCAACGACATACTGGATTTCTCAAAGATAGAGGCTGGCAAATTGGATCTGGAAATCCTGGATTTCGACCTCCGACTAGCCCTTGAGGAGGTGGTGGAGGTGCTGGCCTTCAAGGCCGCTGAAAAGGGTCTGGAGTTTGTCTGCCTTGTGGAGCCTGATGTGCCCTCCCTTCTGAGGGGGGATCCCGGAAGGCTTCGCCAGGTCTTGTTAAACCTTGTGGGGAATGCCATCAAGTTCACCATCAAGGGGGAGGTTTTGGTGCGGGTGAGCCTGGAGGCCGAAACCGAGGAAAAGGTCACTTTGCGCTTCCAGGTAAAAGACACTGGGATCGGGATCCCCAAAGATAAGCAAAGACTCTTGTTCCGTCCTTTCACCCAGGTGGACGGCTCCACTACCAGGAAGTTCGGGGGCACAGGACTTGGGCTTTCCATCTCCAAGCGGCTGGTGGACCTTATGGGAGGAAACGTTTGGGTGGAAAGCTGGCCTGGGAAGGGTTCTGTTTTCTATTTTACGGCTATCTTGGAAAAGCAGCCCTTAGGGGAGGTTTCGAGCCAACCTGGAGTTCCCCAGCTTCAAGGCAAGAAGGTCTTGGTGGTGGATGATCATGCTTCCAACAGGCTTCTTCTAAAGGTGCTCCTGGAGGGATGGGGATGCTTTTGTCAGGAGGCCCAAAGGGCACAGGAGGCCTTGCTGGTGCTGAGGGAGGCCTACGAAAGCGGCAATCCTTTTCATGCAGCCATTTTGGACATGCTGATGCCTGATATGGATGGGGATCGTCTGGGCAAAGCCATAAAAAAGGATCCCAGGCTAAAGGAGATCTGTTTAATCATGCTGACTTCCCTGGGGCGCAGAGGAGATGCCAGGAGGTTACGAGAGATAGGCTTTGCAGGTTATCTCACAAAACCCGTGCGTGCCAGCCAGTTGCGAACATGCCTGGAGACTGTCTTGGGTCTTGGAGAATCCTGTTTCCCGGACTCACACCCAGGACTTGTGACCCCCCAAAGTCTCGATGACAAGCGCAAGAGGAGCCTTCGGATCCTTCTTGCAGAAGACAATATAACCAATCAGAAGGTGGCCTTGGGGATACTCCAAAAACTGGGATACAGGGCAGAGGCAGTGGCCAACGGGAAAGAGGCCTTGGCCTCACTGCAAAGAGAACCCTACGATCTTGTGCTCATGGACTGCCAGATGCCTGAGATGGACGGGTATGAGGCCACGCGACTCATAAGGGAGCCCTGCACAGGGGTGCTGAATCCTAAGGTGCCCGTCATAGCCATGACCGCCAATGCCATGGCAGGCGACAGGGCCAAGTGCATGGAAGCCGGCATGGACGACTATGTGACAAAGCCTGTGAGGGCACAGGATCTGCAGGCTGTTATTGCCAAGTGGACCAAAGCCAGAAAAGAGTCCCGAAAGGAGGCTCAGGAGCAGCCCTTTGTTGCTTCCTCGCCTACCTTAGAAGCTTTGGTCCCAAATGAGGAGAAGACACCCCCTGTGTTTGACCGGGAGGCGCTCTTGGAGAGGCTCATGGGGGACCAGGAGCTGGCCACGGTGATCCTCTCGGGGTTCACCCAGGAGACCCCTCGACAAATCCATGCCCTGCGCTCGGCCCTCAGCCAGGGGGATGCCCAGGCTGTTCGCAGATGTGCCCACACCATAAAAGGGGCCGCTGGAAATGTGGGAGCCATGCTCCTAAGAGAGAAAGCTTTGTGCCTGGAAGAACAGGCCAAAGCAGGGGCCTTGGAGAGGGCCCATGAGCTCCTGGAGGAGCTGGAGAGCTGCTGGGAGAAGTTCCGAGAGGCATCCGGAATGTAAATGTATGATCCTTTGCTACCTCCCTCTCCAACCCGGTTTACTGTGCACGTGAGGTAAAGAACGAGACAACACCAAGAATAGAGCTCTTCTGACATCTTACTTTGACCTGAACTTTGACACCGCAGGTTATGTTAAGGAGATCATTGTCTTCAGGACATTAGACGAGGGCGTACCGGAGAATGTCAGTTTTGGTCGAAATTTCGGGTTGGGATGTTTTGCTTTCAAATAGTTAGCCCGCCAAAACCCGAAGCTGGGTAGTGTCGCTAATGTGTTAGGTTAAGTGGTAGCGTTTGAGTTGGGGATGCCAAGCCCGTTTGCCGGTGCACTGCACTGTACTGTACCCCCTTTGTCAAGACACTTTTTGCGACGGAAAACCCCTCCTTTGGCATCAGGCTGCCACCTCCACGCTGTGGCCCAGGTTCTTGGCCCTGCGCTCGGCTGGCGTCTCCCAGTCGAGCGCCTGATGAGGCCTCAGATGGTTGTATTGCTCCATCCACACACTGATCGCTTCGCGAAGCTCCGCGATGGTCTCCCAGTCCCGGGTCCAGATCAGCTCCACCTTCAGCGTCTGGATAAAACGTTCGGCCACTGCGTTGCCCGTGGGACGCCCCACAGGGGCCAAAGTGTGCTCGATCCCCCAGTAGTGGCAAAGCGCCTCACAGTCACTGCCCGTATACTGCGGGCCATGGTCAGATCTCAACTCCAGCCCCCAGGGGACCCCTCTGGGGGTGCCAAACTCGGACCTGAGGGCCTTCTCTACAGGAAACAGCACCACCGGGGCCTCCTGACTCTTGCTCACCTCACAGGCCAACACATAACGGTCCCCGCAGTCCACAACAGGCGCGATAGCAGCCACACCGTCCTTACGCGTCCAGGCCGTGGTGAGATCCGTGGCCCATCTCCTGTTGGACTCTGCCACCACCACCTGCCCCCCTCGAGCACTCTCCTTAGGCTCCCGGATCGGGGGCAACACCCACCCCTTGGCCCTCATGACCGCCCAGATCCTCTTGCGGGAGGCAATGAGCCCCTCTCTTCTAAGATAAGCCCATACCTTCCTCACTCCCCAACCAGGATGACTCTCAACCACCCGCTCAATGCCCACCTCGAGCTCAGAAGCACTCGCCCAAGGGCCCTGGCGCCTTCGCCTCTGCTCCCCCTCCCTCACAGGCCTTTGCCTGCTGCGGTAGTAAGCCTGGGGGGACACACCAAAGGCCTTGCACAGCTGCCTCACACATGCCTTGCCCCGGGAGGTCTCACGGCTCATCTGGCAGACCTCCCGGGCCGTGTAGGGCGCTCAGATAAGGCCCTCTCCACCAGCTCATGCCGAATGGCCAGATCCGTAAAGGCCCGCTCCAAAGCCTTGAGCTTGCGCTCCAGCTCCCTCTCCCGCTTGCTCTTGCCAGAGCCCTGCCGCATGGAGTGCTCGATACCCTCCAGGGCCACCTCACGCCACCTCTCCACGGTCTTGGGGTGCACCCCAAAGCGGAAGGCCACTTGGTCCACTGTGGCCTTGCCCGATAGAAGCTCAACCACGGCCACAGTCCGCTCGTCCACGCTTCTTCGCCCAGGCCCACCACGACGCACCCCAGCTGGGTCCTTGGCTCCGCTACGCTGCGCTCCGGACCCAGCTACCCCCTTCACCTCTACAGCTAACCTCTCATCCATGACCCCTCCTCCCGTTGGTCAGAGGGGATTTTCCTATCACGAAAGTGTCAACACCTTCAAGGGGACAGGGTAATATTTTCGATTTGTTGGGTAAGTTCAAAGTGTTCCAAGGGGCTTGAATCTCTAGGAGAGACCAGGGTGTATCCTTGTCAGCTTTCAAGGGAATGACCCACCTTGAGGGCTGATTTTTCAGGCATACGGGCCACCCTGTTTTCATGTAAATGACCCACCCCTGGAGCCTGCAGAAGTAGGGGAGTGATACGACCATGGTCCAGCTCCGAGCAACGAGAAGGTTCGTCTGATAGCAAGGAGGAATGTGACGGTGCCTGACATAGGGGAGATTCTCGATCACTTGCAGTCGGGGCCTCCGGAGATTATCAGTCTTTGGCTAAAAGTTGAATGATTTCCAATAGGTCATTTTTTGAGTCGTCACTACAGGGGCTGTGTGCTTAGCTCTTTGTGCTGGGGGGCCCCTAACCCCAGGGCCTTGAATGCCCTGAACCGCCACAGAGGGGGACTTGCCTAGCCCTGGTTGCATCTTCCGCCTTCGATGTTCCCCATGGGATACCCGTTTCCCCCCTTCCCTCCCTCAAACCCAGATAGCCGTCACTTCACTTGCCGTACCAACCGGATATTTTCCATGCTAGGTACATACATAGGGCAGCCGACCTTGCGGTGGTACGGTAGGTTTTTGACGAAGCTTGAGATCTGGTCATGAAATGCTGGACTTCGAGAGGATCGAGTATTCAAAAAGTTGAGGGGATGTATAATAGCCAAAGGTTTAGGCCAGGAAGGGAGAAAGAAGAGGTCTCCGGTTTCATGGGGCTATGACTTCGAGGAAACTGCTTCCAAAAGCGCGGAAACGCCAGTTGGAGTAAGAACCAATGAAAGAGAAGTCCTTCACTGTTATACAGGAACCAAGATCATATGGACGGCTCGGTTTTATTGGGGACATTTTTTCAGCCCTGGACCATGCCCACAACGGAATCGTAATCATAGACACTGCCGGTATAATTCTTCTGGCAAACCTGGCGGCCCGTGAACTTCTCGGCTGGGCTGGACATGATTTGGCGGGCCGATTCGTGGGAGATGTGGCACCAGGCTCTTGGGAGGATCTGCGCAAACTCCTGGTCACAGGAGAGGCCCAGATAGGCAAGAAGATCCTCGCGGGCTCCACTACGATTGTAAGCAACCGCACCCCCATTTTCAAGGACGGGCAAATAGTCGGCGCGGTCAGTATCTTTCAGGATATTTCCGAATATGAAAAGATGGCTACAAAACTTGAATCCTACAAAAAGCTGAGTGAAGAGCTGGATGCAATAATAGATTCCTCCTTCGATGGACTGTGGATATGCGACCGGGAAGGCAGGGTGGTACGTATCAACCGCGCATCGGAGAGAATCAACGGGGTTCGGGCTTCCCGAGTTCTGGGAAAGACCATGTCGCAGATCGTGGCCCAGGGCCTCATAGACAGATCCGTTACAATGGAGGTCCTCACAAGCGGCACTACTGTCAGCATTATCCAGCGGCTCAAAGACGGAAAGGAGATCCTGGTCACTGGTAACCCGGTAGTGGATGAGAGGGGAGAAATAAAACTGGTTGTGGTCAACGAGCGTGACATCTCCGGACTGAACCAGTTGCGCGACCAGTTGGAAGAGACTAGGGCCCTCGCGAAACGTTATCGTAGTGAGCTTTCAAGCCTACAGTTCAAGGAAACCATGAGCTCGCAGCTTGTGATCAGAAGCCCTCGTATGGAGAGAGTTCTGGAGGTTGCCCTCCGGGTTGCCCAGGTTGACTCCACAGTGCTCATCCGGGGAGATTCGGGCGTCGGGAAGGGGATATTTGCCAAGCTAATCCACAGGGCCTCTTCTCGCCGGGAAGGGCCTTTCATCCGCGTGGACTGCGGGGCAATCCCTGAATCTCTTATAGAGTCGGAGCTCTTCGGGTATGAGGAGGGAGCATTTACCGGGGCCCGCATTCACGGCAAGCCCGGATACTTTGAGCTGGCCCAGGGAGGTACCCTTTTCCTAGACGAGGTGGGAGAACTTCCAAAGCCTGTGCAAGTTAAGCTATTGAGATTTCTAGAAGATCATGAGGTGGTCAGGGTGGGTGCAGGAAAACCCAAGGAGGTGGACGTTCGTGTCATCGCGGCGACTCACCGCGACTTGGGCCGAATGGTACAACAAGGGAATTTTCGTAGTGACCTCTTTTTCCGCCTCAATGTGGTACCCCTGGAGATACCTCCCCTTCGCGAGAGGACTGAGGAGATACCACCTCTGGTCCACCACTTCTTGAAGCTCTTCAACGCGAAGTGTTCCACATCCAAGGTGGTAGCTCCAGCAGTGGTGGACAGGCTTTGTGCCTATCCTTTCCCAGGCAACATAAGGGAGTTGGCCAATCTCATAGAACAGCTTGTGGTGCTGACACCTGGCAACAAGGTGGAATTGGAAGACCTTCCTTCCCATGTGCGAAACGGACCTCATCTTTTTCACGGGCCGACGACTGACGAGTATTGGAACCTTCGAACAGCCATAGAAAAGCTTGAAAGACATATTATAAAGGAGGCCTTGCGAGCGTTCGGAAGTCAGCGCAAGGCTTCCACACACCTGGGTGTTGATCAATCCACACTTGCCCGAAAAGCAAGAAAATACGGAATCTCTCTCGATGCGATATGACATAGAGATGCATTTTAGCATCAAGACGTCATTTGCCTGCCAGTGATTAGCAGGCAAATGAGGATAGACAGATCCTTTGTGCAAGGCGATGCATCAGAACATCAGCTTCATTCCTGCATGGCCTCAAAACCCTTACAGTATCTCACGCCCATTATGGCATGCACCTTGCTTTTTGTATTGACGCTCTCTGAATATGCCGAGAGGCGAGCAATGGAAGGTAACGATGATTGGTTCGAGCGATGGGCCACCACCGTCGAGGTTCATCCTCTCCATGCGCAAGTGCTTTTGGGAACAACAGCTGGCGCCGAGGAGCTCCGAAGAGCCTCTGGTGTCCTACGGGAAGCTGGACTGGAGATTCTCGACGAGAGAGTTAAGAAACGGGGAGGCCAGCATCTGGTGACGTTTTTTGTAGCCTCAGAGGACCTCAGGGAAGCAGTTCTCAGGCTTACCGAGGCGGGATTCAGGCGGCTGATGGGGATAAGCCCCAAGAGGCAAAGCCCAGTTTGAACGAAAAGAAATATGAACAAGAGCAAGACCGAGAAGCTTGTTGCTCTCCGCGAGCCAAAGTTGCTCAGGTGGGTCTTAGAGGTTTCTCAGTGTTGCCGCGAGAAATCCAACATCTTGACAAGGATTGGACCAAGAGCTCATGGAGCTTTGGAGTAGCGCAAAAAACTAAACGCCCCTTGCCGTCCCCCAAGGGGAATTAACTGTTCGCACGAGGAAGTTACCATGATGAAGCAACAGAAGATCGAAAGCGAGAAAATAGCTGGTCTTCGGACTAAGGCGATTTGTTCGGCTTATACAAGCGCTGCAAGTGTTTACGTGGCATCCGCCAAAGGGGCTCTGGTCTGGGATGTGGATGGTAACGAGTACATCGATTTCGCGGGCGGCATTGGCGTGATGAACGTGGGACATAGCCATCCGAAAGTGGTAAAGGCGATCAAGGAACAGGCTGAGAAGTTTACACACACCTGTTTCATGGTCTTGCCATACGAATCGGCGGTTAGGCTAGCAGAAAAACTCTGTGAGCTGGCTCCGATGGATTTTCCCAAAGCGGCCTTTTTCGCCAATTCCGGGGCTGAAGCGGTGGAGAATGCGGTGAAGTTCGCGAGATACTACTCGAAGCGTTCGGGCATCATAGCCCTGCAACACGCCTTTCACGGTAGAACGCTCCTGACCATGACTCTTACCAGCAAGATCAAACCCTACAAATTGGGATTCGGGCCTTTTGCCCCAGAAGTGTATCACATCCCCTCCCCTTACTGCTATAGGTGCCATTTCGGGATGGCTTATCCGAATTGTGACTTGACTTGTGTTGACTACCTCAAAGAGTCTTTTCTGACCGTCACTGCAGCTGAGACAACAGCGGCCGTCATCGCAGAGCCGGTTCAGGGAGAGGGCGGCTTCATTGTCCCACCCATTGAATACTTCTCCAGGCTCGCCGAAACCTGCAGACAAAATGGGGTTCTTTTTATAGCCGATGAGATCCAGTCTGGCATGGGTCGGACCGGAAAGATGTTCGCTATCGAGCATTACGACGTTCAGCCGGATCTGCTGGTTGTAGCCAAGAGCCTGGCTGCGGGCATGCCTTTGAGTGCCGTAGTCGGCCGTAAAGAAATAATGGACAGCGTGCACTCATCGGGAGTGGGAGGGACCTACGGGGCAAACCCCATAGCCTGCCAAGCCGCTATTGCGGTGATGGAGATCTTCGAGGAGGAAGAACTTCTGGCAAGGGCCCAAAAGCTGGGAGAAAAGATGCGCTCCCGGATTGAATCCTGGAAACTTGAGTATGAAATCGTCGGCGACATCCGCGGGCTTGGTCCCATGCGTGCCATAGAGCTAGTGCGAGACAGGGAGACGAAAGAGCCGGCAACAGAGGAGGCCGTGGCGCTGGCCAATCATTGCTTTGAAAAGGGCCTCGTGATACTGGTATGCGGCACGTTGGGCAACGTGATCAGGCTTTTGCCACCACTTGTTATCACAGATGAACAGCTTGACAAGGGTATGGCAATTCTGGAGGAAGGCTTGGCCAAGATGCGAATATAATCTGTGAAGCCCAGGCCACCGGGGGGGAAAGGTCGAGGCCTGCCCCAGAGTCGCCAATCCCGTCGCCCCAGGACGGAAGACCATGGAGAGAGGAGGGAGTATCATGATGAGGAGAAGAAAGGTCTTGGGAATTCTAGGCATGGCCCAAATTCTCGGGCTGGCAGTAATGCTCACAGTTTCGAACGCGGCTTCCCCAGATGAGATCCGCATTGGAGCTACGGCTCCGCTCACCGGACCGGCGGCAGAGGCTGGTGTTGCCTTGCGGCAGGGGATCATCTTGGCCGTCGAGGAGTGGAATGCGCAAGGAGGTATCTTAATAAAGGAAGCGGGGAAGAAGCTCCCTATCAAAGTCATGATTGAGGACTCTCAACAAAAGCCGGAGGTTGGGGTAAGCATGGGGGAGAAACTCATCACCAGGGATAAGGTTCATTTCCTGATGGGGGACACCTTCGCCAGTTCAGTTACAATGGCTATGATGGAGCTAGCGCCTAAGTACGGGATACCAATGATGAGCGTGGAACCAGTGAGTGCAGAGATTGCGAAAAAGATCGGAAGCAATCCAGAACGTTACTGGAGTTTCTGGAAGGGCGACTGGAACAGTGACGCTTATGCAAATACAATCTTCAGCACATATAAGTTCTTGATGGAGAAAGGGCTTTTTAAACCGCGCAACAAGACCATCGCTTTCATAGTTGAGGACACGGACTACGGTCGATCGAATGCGGAGAAGGCAAGCCAGCTCTTTTCGGGAATTGGTTGGAAGACGGTGGCAAATGAGACCGTGGCTTTGGGATACACCGATTTCTATCCGCAGCTTTCCAAGATCAAGACTCTGGATCCTGACATCCTGGTGACGGTGTTTACGGCCCTGGCATCGGGCGTAGCACATTCCAAGCAATTTCACGAGGTAGGCCTCAAAGCGTCACAGTTTGCCATATATTATCCCCTTAGACCGGAATATCGGGAGCAAGCGGGCAAGGCAGGGGAAGGCCTTCTATGGAGTCCGCTGAATTTCGATCCAGCTAACAATCCCAAGCACAAAGAACTGGCCGACAAGGTACAGAAGCGATGGAACGTTACCGCTAACAGCGATCATGCCTCCGGTTACGATGGTGTTACCAACGTCCTTGATGCCATTGAGCGGGCAGGCACACTCGATCCCAAGGCTATTGTGGCGGCCCTCTCCAAGCTGGATCGGAGAGGCTATTTTGGTCGGTATGTATTCGACCAGAAAACCCACACGATCATGGACGGGGAGGATTACTTGCCTGTGCCTGCTGCCCAAATTCAGGACGGAAAGCACGTCCTGATTTGGCCTCCGGCCATGGCCGCAGGACCTTACAAACCTCAACCGTGGCTTCCGAAGTGAGGAGATAGAACACATTAGGGTTCAGCGGAGATGGTTACCAGGGACCAGGAGCAGGCCGTGAGCGAATCCTTTGCGTGGTCCAGAAACAGAGAGGACCAACCTATCCTGTGGGGGAAAGGAGTCACCAAGTTCTTCGGTGGGCTTGCAGCCCTTAGCAAGGTAGATTTTGAGCTTTACGAGAATGAAGTTCTGGGGCTCATCGGCCCTAATGGGGCCGGAAAGACGACGCTTTTCCATGTAATCGCTGGCATGCACAAGCCGGATCAGGGCCTGATCCATTTCAGGGGGGAAAACATTACTGGGTTGAGGCCAGACCAGATCTGTCGCAAAGGGATTGGTCGAACCTTTCAGATCACAAGGCCTTTCTTGCAGATGAGCGTCTTGGAAAACGTGATGGTGGCATGCTACTTTGGCCACTCCGTTAAAGGCTCTCTCAAGAAGTGCCAGGGGCGAGCCGAGGAGATCCTCTCGCTGGTGGGCCTGGCAGACAAGCGCCAGGCCATGGGTGCAGAGCTAACTCTGGTTGAGAGAAAGCGGCTGGAGTTCGCCCGGGCTCTGGGTACTGAGCCATGCGTCTTGCTTCTGGATGAAGTAATCGCTGGTCTCAATCCTACGGAGACCCAGGAGATGATGGACCTCCTCGGAGGGATACGAGATAGAGGCATGAGCATCCTGATGATCGAGCACGTGATGAGGGCGGTGATGGGGATCTCGGATCGTGTGATTGTGCTTCATCACGGTCAAAAGATCGCGGAGGGGTCGCCCCAAGAAGTGGTCACGGACCCAGGCGTGGTCGAGGCGTATCTAGGGGGTATGGCCGATGCTCACCTTGCGGGACGTTGACATTTTCTACGGGGATGCCCAGGCGCTATGGGGAGTGAACCTGGAGGTGGGGGAGGAAGAGATAGTGACCCTCCTTGGCTCCAACGGAGCTGGGAAGAGTACCACACTCAAAGCCATTTCGGGACTTCTCCGCCCAAGGAGAGGTCAGATATGGCTTGGAGAAGTCCGTTTGGATCAGCTTGACCCATCACAAGTGGTCTCCAAGGGAATTGCTCACGTCCCTGAGGGAAGGCGGCTTTTTGCAAACATGACGGTTGCAGAGAATTTGCTGGTTGGGGCATACAACTCAACTTCTTGGGCCAGTCGGTTCCAGGAGTTGGAAAAGATCTGGGTAATTTTCCCCATCCTCTCGGAACGCAGGAGACAGTTGGCTGGCACTCTGAGTGGCGGCGAGCAGCAGATGGTAGCTATCGGCCGTGGACTCATGTGCAACCCACGAATCCTGATGCTGGATGAGCCATCCTTGGGGCTGGCACCCAAGGTAGTGGAAATGATTTTTCAAATCATTGTGCAGATCAACCAGAAAGGGACGGCCATTCTTCTCAATGAGCAAAATGCCCACATCGCATTGCAGATAGCCCATCGGGGTTACGTGATGGAGACTGGTCGCATTGCTATGACGGGTATGGCGGAGGAATTGGTCCAAAATGAACACGTGAAGAGGGCGTACCTGGGACTGTGATCCGTAATTGGTGAAAAAATGAGCCCTACCACTTTAGATCTTTGGTCAACAGGGTAGAACGGTAAGGGCTCCGGTTTTAGGGGGACGGAGGTGCTCGCCAGCAAACTAGTCATAGAACAGCTCCTCAACGGTTTGGTCCTCGGGTGTATGTATGCTTCGGTGGCCAGTGGTTTGACCCTTATCTGGGGAACCATGAAGATGCTCAATTTCGCTCATGGTGAATTTTACATGGTCGGGGGATACGTGCTGTATTTCGCGACTACGGCCTTCGGTATCCCGCCTCTGCCTGGTCTAGTGCTAGCCGTGGTCATGGTTTTTGTTCTGGGAGCCCTTTTGGAAAAAGGAGTTATCGAGCCTCTATTGAAGAAGCCTGGATGGGAATTGAGCCCGCTGGTTGCCACAGTGGGTGCCTCCATCGCGATACAGAATGCAGCTCTGAAATTCTTCGGAGAGAGATTTAAGAACCTTCCATATTTTCTGGATGGTACCCTGGAGCTGTTCGGGATACGCATGGCATACCAAAGGATCATGATTTTTTCCGTTACTGCAGCGGTAATGCTAGGCTTTTGGGTGTTCATCAAGAAGGCACGGTTTGGTTTGGGGCTTCGGGCAGTGGCACAGGATCGGGACGCAGCCATCCTAGTGGGGATCAACTTCAAGACCGTATATACCATTAACTTTGGGTTGAGTTGCGGGTTGGCGGCGTTAGCGGCGGGGCTCCTGGCTCCGATCTTTTCAATCAACCCTTGGATGGGTCATGCTGCGCTAACAAAGGGATTCATCGCGGTGGTTCTCGGCGGGCTGGGGAGTTTCGAAGGGGCGATCCTCGCAGGAATGATCCTGGGAACCGTAGAAAGCATAGCCGTAATCACTCTCTCATCGGAGTGGAAAGACGTTGTGGCCTTCGCAATTTTCATACTGGTCCTAACACTCAGACCTTCCGGCCTGTTCGGCGCAAAGGAATGGTAATGATGGGTAACAAAAGGACCGGTTGGCGCAAATGGACTGGGAGTTGGAAACCCAGGAGCGACGTCACTGCAATCTTGTTTACCTTGCTTCTGGCTCTTTTCCCTCTCGGGGTCGACGACCCGTATATACTGAATGTCCTGGTTATTTCCATGATCGCAGCGGTATTGACGGCCAGTTGGAACCTGATCTGCGGATATACGGGGATTTTCACTTTTGGTCATCAAGCCTTTTTTGGGATCGGAGCATACGCTTCTGCGCTTTTGGCAATGAAGGCTGGCCTCTCTCCTTGGCTGGGACTCTTGGTTGGGGGAGGGCTGGCCGCGGTACTTAGCTTTCTCATTGGACTCCCATGCCTCCGCCTAAGAGCGGCTCCTTATATAGCCATCATGACTCTTGCGTTTTCAGAGATTGTTCGAATAACCTGCATGAATTTGGTCGGCCTCACTCGAGGCGAGATGGGCTTGTGGGGGATTCCCACTTTCCCAAACGTTGTCCTTCCCGCCATCGGAACAATCAGCTTCGGCGGGGGAAGCCGCATCCCTTCCTACTACCTCATGCTAGTTATCTTCGCGTGTACAATGGGCGTGCTTCACTTCATTGTCCGATCTCCTGCCGGATTGGCGTTCAGGTCTTTGCGTGACTCCCAGGAGGCTGCGGAAAGTCTTGGGGTGCACGTCACCTATTACAAGCTCCTGGCGTTTGTGACAAGCGCATTTTTCGCCGGAATGATCGGAAGTTTCTATGCCCACTACATTCTCATTCTCACCCCCACCTCGGTATTCAGCATAGGCACTATGGTGGAGATCATGGCCATGGCCCTGATTGGCGGCTTGGGAACGTTCTTAGGTCCAGTGGTGGCAGCTTTCGGCCTCACGGTAGGCCTGGAGTACCTCAGATTTCTGGGGGACTATCGGTTCATCACTTACGGGATCGTACTGGTAGTAGTAGTTCTTTTCCTCCCTGAAGGTTTGGGCAAGAGAGCCTTTCGCGACAGAGGGATTGCTCAATAACTAGAGGTCCAAGCTCATGATAAGAGTTGCGGGAATCCAGATGGGAGCTGTGAAAGGCAAGGCCGATAACGTGCAAAAGGTCAGGGCCATGCTTGATGCTGCAGGGAGATTAAAGCCGCGTCCGGACTTGATCTGTCTGCCCGAGTTGTTCTCCTACATTCCTGGGCTGGAGGACAATTATGAGAGGATCGAGGAGATAGCTGAGGGGCTGGATGGGCCGATCGCCGCCATGCTTTCGGAAACGGCTCGTCGCTTGGGTATCTCAATTGTAGCTGGCAGTTATCTGCATAAGTCGCAAGGCCGACACTACAATACCTGCCTGGTTTTCGGTCCAGACGGCAAGCTTCTGGGCACTTACAGCAAGGTTCATCTGTTTGACACACCTGATTTCCAGGAATCCCGTTTTGTCGAGGCAGGCACACGAGTTACAGTGATCGAGACCGAGCTATGCAAGATCGGCATCATTATCTGCTACGACATCCGATTCCCGGAGCTCCTCAGGACCTTGGTGTTGAGGGGGGCGGATGTCATCTTTTGCCCCGCAGCGTTCCCCATCGCAGCACCGTCGCCAGGCTATGATCACTGGGAAATTCTCACACGTGCAGCTGCCTTGCAGAACATGGTTTATCTCGTGGCTGTGAACCAGATCGGGTATAGAGACCCGTTTTACTACTTTGGTAGAAGCGTTATTGTGGATCCATGGGGAATCGAAATTGCAAAAGCACCCAACAAAGAATGTATTTTTACCGCTGAATTGGATTTGGAATATTTGAATGAGATGAGAGAAATCCGATCTCCCCTGAAACACAGAAAGCCAGATATATATGATGTTGGATAATTACAGAAGACCAGTGATAAAGGCTAATTCCAATCAACTTCTTATCGGAGGATCAACTAAATGCTAAATAAACAAAGTGGGAAGGATTTCGTGACATCCTGGTTAGATAGTGAAAGTAGTCGCTTTTATCCCTATGCAGATGCTGTCTGGAGCTTTGCTGAACTCGGTTGCACTGAACACCGCTCCTCGGCCCTTTTGTGCGATTTGCTCGAGACGAACGGATTCAATGTTGAAAGAGGGGTTGCTGGTATGCCAACAGCCTTTGTGGCAGCCTGGGGTGGACGGGGGCCAGTCATCGGAATCAATTGCGAATATGATGCGCTTCCAGGGCTTTCACAACGGCTCCATAGTGAGAAAATTCCAGTGGTAGAGGAAGCGCCTGGGCACGGATGTGGTCACAATATCTTGGGTGTCGGTTCAATCATGGCAGCCGTAGCCGTCAAGGAATGGCTTTCCAACTGTGAATTGCCTGGAATTATAAAGGTATTAGGGACTCCGGCTGAGGAGATTTGTGTAGGGAAGCCTTTCATGGCCCGGGCAGGGCTTTTCAAAGGCTTCGATGCCATCATCGATTGGCATCCCTGGGACCGCACTGGGGCCAACTATGACACTTGCAACGCCTATTTCAATGTGAAATACCATTTCACAGGCCGTACAGCCCACGGAAATTCCCCGTGGGAGGGACGGAGCGCCCTTGACAGCGGGCTACTCATGGGACATGCCATAGAGCTGCTGCGGGAACACATCCCTCCAGGCAATCCCGACGCGGCCAATACCATCAACTATACTTTCGAGGACGTGGGACCGGAGTATCCAAGTGTAGTATCAGACCGGTGCACGGTGTGGGTAGTCGGAAGAATCACTACGGCTGTTGAGGCTGCGAGGGTGATTGAGCGGATCCACCGATGCGCGGAAGGGACAAGTGTGGCTACCGGTACCTCCGTCACCATTGAAATTGTAACGGCTACCCATGAGAAGATCCCTAATCAGACCCTGGCCGCAATCCTCCATCAAAATTGTGTGGAGGTGGGACCGCCACGTTTTGACGAGAGGGAGCATGGGATGGCCAAGTATTGGCAAAGCGCCCTAGGTGTCCCGGAGGTCGGCTTGTGTGAAGAGATTGAAGATTTCCGCGGAGGAGCCTCGGCCGTGACCGATAACTCGGAATTCAGTTGGTTCGCTCCGTTTGCCATGGTCTGGGTCGCTGGAGGCCCACCCGGAATCGGCTGGCATAACTGGCAGATAACGGCTTGTTCTAGAGGCAGCATTGGCAAGAAAGCCATGGAGACGGCAGCCAAGGTTTTGGCTACCTCTGCCGTGGATCTCTTGACTAAGCCTGAGGTCCTGGTACAGGCTCAAGCGGAGTGGAGGGATCGCCTAGCTGGGAAAACATACCAGCCACTGATTCCCCAGGAGACCTCGCCTCCGATAAGAATAAATGAGAGGACTATGGAAAGGTATCGGCCTTTAATGGTACCGCACTATGAGTGGCCATAGGATCACACCAGCGATTCCTTGTCTGAACAAACTGGCAATAGAAGAGACCCGTAGTACGGTGACCGGATTCTTGGCTTGACCGTCCTTCTGCTTGACATCTGTCATCAGTGTGAGTCTACGCAATCCCGGCATGGAGGCTGCCTGTGGACTCCGGAGATTATCAGTTTTGGGCAAAATTTGGGGTTGCGGTTTCGTGTTTTCAAATAGTTAGCCTGCCGAAATCCGAAGCTTGGTAGTGTCGCCGATATATTGTAAAAAAGTGGGTTACTATGCATAT
>Ga0209381_1000758_pt1 | contig 68006 bp, 71 predicted proteins | sample DewCreD2012metaG_FD_184111 | JGI IMG/M metagenome (GOLD analysis project Ga0209381, IMG submission 184111) | Hot spring sediment bacterial and archeal communities from British Columbia, Canada, to study Microbial Dark Matter (Phase II) - Dewar... ... | reverse complement strand
CGGTTGTTAAACTTGAGGGAACAAACGAACCTAATATTTTCGGTGCGTTCTTTACGCTTAATGAAGCGATCGCAACATCAATTATTTCTTTTTTGTTTAATTTTAGTCTCATTATTTACCTCTGTTATTTTGTTATTGATTAATATTTTCTCTACTGTAATTTTTTCTTAAAATTTCCTTAATCCATTGTATATCTTTTTGAACTCCGGTAAGTTTATTAGTAATTGATACATATACGCCGCCTATTCCAACCAAAAATAAAAGAACTTCAATTAATGTTTTTATATCAAACTGTATTTGCATAAATAATATTATTTTAATTTTAGAAATTCATTTGGATCTGTTAATGCAATCTTGCCGGTTTTAATTAACGACCACAAAACACTTAATATAAATATTGTTGCGCCGGTTAAAATTTCCTCAACTGATCCGTTTGATATACCCAAACCGGCTAGAACGCCTCCACCGGCTTTTAATATCCATTGTAATAATTTAGATACAATAAATGTTTTAATTGCTTCAATCATTTTGTTATCCCCTATATTTAACTGATTAATATTTTTCTCATCTTCGTTTGTTAATAAATTATTTAAGCTGCTTTCAATCTTACTAGCCGCCCCCTTGCTAAATAAATCTATTATTCCAATAAGTAAATTTTTTATTGCCGGAAATTTCAAAATTATTTTATTTATTAAAGTTACTTTTGTATTTATTTCCGTTTTTTTTTCTATTTGTAATTTATCAACAAATATATTTTTCCCTTTGTCTATCAAACTTTTACCGCTTTTTATTTCTGTTAATGGTTTTATAGGTAAATTATTTTCATCAACTTGTATAAGTTTGAATTTTCCGCTTTCGGTAATCAAATTTCCCGCCGGATCAATAGTCCAATTCCAAAATTTTTTATTTGTCATTTTTTTAAGACCGATATACCATATATTAATAAACCACCTATTATTAAATAAGGTGTATATTTTATTACAGATGTAAACAAATTTCCAACTACATTAAAGATGTTATTTTGTTCGATCTCTTTTATTAATGTTTCATACTCAATATTTGCTTGCGCTAATTTTTGTTCGTTCATTAATCTTTCATATCTATTTTTAAACCAAAACCAAAACAACGCTTCATAAGAATTTAATATGTATGTTTCCGGTTCTTCTTTTCTATACAACATTTCATTATTATAAAATGTTGTTAAATAATAAGGTGTTAATTTGCTGCTATTATAATCATTAAACCATTTTTTGGCATAATTAACCGCTTTTATAGCTTTTGTGCTATTCAAAAATATATTTTTTTCTTGTTCTAAGTTCATTTTCTTTTTTTGCCAAATAAAAGTTTATACAAAACAAAGCCCCCTAATCCATATAAAAAATATTCTCTTAGGTGTTTTGGATCGGTATAAATGAAAATCGGAAAACCAAAAAAATCTATTACATAAGGATCAAGTAATAAAAAATTATTAATACTTTTTGTTACTTCAACCGGATCGGCTGTATTAAAGTAAACCCAATTACTTTGTATGTATTTCATTATACCGGTTGTATTACTGTTAGGATACATCTTTTTTAATTGCACTTCTACATACGCTTGAAGATCAAAAGGAAAACCGGCTTTATCTAAATATCTTTGTAATCCGTTTGGATTAAAAAGCCGCCTTAAAAATTTTACCATTTCAACACTAACCAACATTAAATTAACTCCCAATTGCAATTATTTAATAATGTTTGTATTTCTTTCAAATTACTCATTATTATTTTCCTCGCAATAAAGAATAACTAATTAAACCAATAGCAAGCCAACCAACCGGTGAAATGCTTTTAATAAAATTTTGTAAATCTTTTTTATTCTCATTCGTTACTACACTATCATTTTTAGGTATATTGTTTCCGGTTGTTACCGTATTTGAACCGGTATTATATGTGTCTTTTGGTAATATAGGATCACTAAATAACTGCTCTTCATTTTTAGGAATAAAAGCATCTTCATTATTATAAATTTCTTTCATTATATTGTCCTCATAAACATTTATTAATGGCATTTCAAATATTTCCGGCTGTTCAATCGGTTCAACATCTTGAAAATATTTAATCGGAATGTTTACCGGCTCATCTACAACCGGAATGTTTACCGGCTCATCTACAACCGGAATGTTTACCGGCTCATCTACAACCGGAATGTTTACCGGCTCATCTACAACCGGAATGTTTACCGGCTCATCTACAACCGGAATTTCTTTTTCGCTTTCATTTTTTATTAAAGTTAATGCCAAATGATAAGGTAAGCCGGTTTCGTTCATTATTTGTAAAGTTTTATTAAATCTGTCTATTGACCTTTGATCAAAGGAATTATAAACGGTTTTTTTTAGTTGTTCTAAATTATAAGCGTTGTTATCTGTATAGATCCAACCATTTTCACCAAAACCCGGTTTTGTTCGATCACCGTAAAAATACCTTTCAATAAAATTTCCGTTTAAATCATAAACAAAATAATAAGGATATACTTCACCGCTTAACGGATCAGTAATATATCGTAATTCTATTTTATAAGGATTAATCATAATTTTTTATTTTCTTTTTTTACTCATTAAAGAACTCATTAAATAAATACCTGCACCAATTAGCAATATGCTAGATAAATTAAAATTTGGATTTAATAAACTTGCGTCTGCCGTTCCGTAATTTTGACCATAAGCATTTTTGTATTTAGGATAATTTTGTGGATTTTGTTTTTTGTCCAAATAAACCGAAATGATGTAATTATCTACTTTACCCTGCCAAACTCCTTCACCATATACAATATTTTCTAAATCTTTGATATCTAAATCGTATTCAGTAACTCCGTATTGTTGCATTCTGCTAGCAATCCATTGTAAACGATTATTTATATCACCCGGAACGAAACGACCATTAACATATTGCCCTTTTCCTTCACCGCCGCCAAATAAATTCATCAACCCGTCTAAGATAGATAATCCGGCTGTAATAGGATCGCCGCCAAGTGTTGTATTATCTCTTAAAGTAATTAATTTCATTTTACCACCTTAATAAATTTATAATCATTATCTAAAAAATTAAATCTGTTATTCGTTCCGTCTAAAATGTAACCGTCATAAGTTAGAACGCAAATATGTGTAAACTCATTTTCATTTTTTCCACACAATAAAAAATTACTTTTTATTCCATATATCGCTAAAACTGTTTTTATAAATAATGCAAAGTCATCGCAATCGCCTTTTTTTGTGCTTATCAAATATTTCGGTGCTGTTAGTAATTCATCTTCAGGATCATTTTTATATTGAAAATTTTTAACTACATAAGCCCAAACATCTTTATATAATTTTTCCGTTGTTACAACTTCACCAAAGGTTTCATAAGTCCAATTAACAAAAAAATGATTAATAGTATTTTCCAAATAGATCAAATACATTTGCCGCAAAGTTTCATTTAAGAAAATTTCCGGTGCAATATTTTTTTCTGTTAATTTCATTTTTTATAAATCTTTTGGTTGTAAAAAACGCAAACGGAATTAAAAAAAAAAGTCTTATTAAGTCTAAAATTCTTAATAAGACTTTATTGCATTTAACTAACCGATTAAACAAAAAAGCTGTTTATCAGTGTGTTATGCGGAAAAACAAATAATTAGTCCTATTAAATTTAGCAATGCCCACGTTCCCATTATTTTTGCGCCCATATATTCTTTTTCTCTCAAATAATCTATTGTAAACCAAGTTCCAGTTGCAAATCCACCCGCACAAAATCCAATCATTTCAGTTATCATATTAACCTCCGTTATATGCTTCTTTTTTTATTTAAATCCTTTAGCGTTCCTCTGTAAATTTCTATAAAATTTTTTTTGTTTTTTTCATCAAAGCTATTCAAAAAATTTTTTGTGTTATTAATTGCCTCATCAATTACGCTAGATAATACTTTATTTGCAATTTTCTGAATAGAAATGTCCAATAAACTAGCAAGCTCGTTTGTTTTTTCTGCAACTTCACCAACTAAACGGATTGGCACTGAATATTTATCGTCTTTCATTTTAACCCCAAATCTAATTGAACAAATTTTGTTCTTTTATTTATTATTTTACTTTCAGCGGCTTTATATATTCCCTTATTATAAAGTTTACTGATTTTTCACGTGGTAAATAAAAAACATTTTTATTTGGAATATTTTTTTTGTTAAAATATGAACCGGCTTTAATTGTTGCGCCGCAAGTATCACAAATTATATCGGTTGTTGTTTGATTTATAACTAATTCGTAAATAACAAACCTTTTATTATTTACCTTAACCCAATTACTTTTTATCAAATATTTTTTTCTTAGCAATTGGATCATTTTATTTAAACAAGTTATTCCATAATCTTTGAACGCTTGATAAGTTGAAATTGTTTTGTGCTCTAGTAAATGTTTTTCAATTATTTTTTCTTGTGCCATTGTTTCACCTATTCAGAATATTTTGAAACAATTTTATAATTAATACTTAATCGCTTCAAATAATTTCTAATATTACGACCTCGCCCGGCTTCTGTTATTTTACTGATATAACATTTATCTTTTTCTTCTCTAAAAAAAATATTGATTATTTCATTATCACAATATTTCAAATGATTTAATAATTCGCTTTTATCTACTTCAAATTCAAAATTATCTGTTACCTTATAATCACTATCACTTTCAAAATATTTTTCTGGTTTAATTTCATACTTGAAATTTCCAAGTGTATCAAATGAACTTATTAAATATCCCTTAGCGTTTTTTATTTCCCTTCTTCTTAACGCTTCTTTTAAATATATAAGCCCTTTCACTAATTCGTTTGGTTTGCACTTTATAAGCTGTATTAATGATCGAGCTGTTTCGCCGCTTAATTCTTTTATACCTCTTAAATAATTTCCAATAAGTGTTTCATCATACCATTTCAACTCTGTATTTTCTTCCTGATCAACTTCTTTAACTCGCTTCATATTCAACATATCCGGTAAATGATCTTTGAAAGAAAATCTAAATATTTGTTCAGTATTAAATTCAATTTTTGGTAATATAAAAATCGAAACATATTTATTCACGGCTTCGCTACTTTGCATTTTGTTAATTATTCGCCGGATATGATCTCTATGTTTGCCGGTTGCAGCGGCAAAATAGGAACTTGTAAATTTGTTTAATAATTTTTTTTGTTCTTCCTCATTCCTAGCATACGCAACTTGTAAGCGTAAATTTTGAGCAAGTGCAATTATCGTCTTTTCTAAATCAGATAATTGCGGATCGGTAAATAAATTACCGTTTAGTTGTAAAGGGAAATAAGGTTGAAACTTTTGTGTAGTTTGTTTGGTTGGAATTTCAATACTAAAATCTTTCATAACGGTTATTCCTTAATTTTAATTATCGAATAACCGCTAATTTTGTTTACATACTAAAAGTTTTAGCTAATGTATATTATGTAAACTAATGCTTATTTGAATCCTCCAAAACGAATGAATAAATAAAGAATAATTATAAAAATTATTGCAAAATAAATAATGCTACCCTTTCGTTTTTTAGATGTACGATATTTTTTGAAACTTAGTTTACGTTTCTTTCTTTCTTCATTATCTAGTTCTGGTTTATAGAATCTTGGTTGATATACAAAAGACTTTGGTTTTATTTTTTTAAAGAACATTTTGATCCCAAGTTAATTTAAATAATTGATTCAACATAAGCATCATTATCGAACTCAATTAAATCATCGATTTTTTCTCCTACACCAATAAATTTAACGGGTTTTTTGAATTCTTTAATTAATTGGAAAACAATACCACCTTTTGCAGTACCGTCTAGCTTAGTGATTATAAAAGCAGAAATATCGATATATTTTGAAAATTCTTTTGCTTGAAGTAATCCATTTTGCCCTGTATTACCATCTAAAACAAGATATGTCATGTCGGCACCAGTACTTTTTAAAGATGTAATAACTTTTTTAATCTTATGTAGTTCATCCATTAGATTTTTATGAGTATGGAGCCGGCCAGCTGTGTCAATTAGTACAATATCATAACCATTAGATTGTGAATGTTTAATAGAATCATAAACAACAGCGGAAGGATCTTTTGAATTAGAATTAAAAACTGGAACACCTACCCTCTCAGCCCATATTTCAAGTTGTTCATTTGCAGCTGCACGAAATTTGTCAGCTGATACAATTAATACCTTATAATCTAATAGTTTATAGATATTAGCTAACTTTGCTACTGAAGTAGTTTTCCCCGTTCCGTTTATTCCGACAATTAAAATAATATATGGTTTTGATTGTTTAATATCATTTTCTAAATCAATTGTTTGGACCTCTAACAAAACATTTTTCAATTCTTGTCTCAAAATTTCTTTGATACGCTGAAATGACTTGTCTTTTTCAAAGAAAAGTAGTTTTTTAATTCTACTTATTATTTCTTCAGCCAGCTTGCTCCCGATATCTGAGCTGATTAAAATTTCTTCTAATTTCTCTAGCGAATTCTCATCAATAGTGGGTTTGCCACTAAATGTTTCCGATAGTTTAGTAATAAGATTAACACGTGTTTTTTCTAGACCTGATTTGATCTTCTCAAAACTTAAGTTCTTAAGAAATTTCATTTTTTTTCCACTTTATTGCTTCATAAGCTCTAAGAATATATGCAATAACTGAGACGAAGCTCATAAATATGCTTAAATAAAAAAACGAATTATATAAAAAATTGAATTTAGATATGCCTGAAATTGTAATTATCAGAAAAATACCTATGGTAATTACAGTCACTTTACCAATTATATTAGATGGTAATACTTTCCCAATTTTTTTTGTTACCCAAATTCCACCAAAAAAAATCAATATGTCTCTACCGACTATTACGAAAAAATAAAGAGGAATTATTTCACCTATAATGTAAAGTTTTGTTACTATTAAAATAACCAGAACTTTATCTGCTAAGGGATCAATAATTTTCCCGAATTCAGATACTTTATTGCTTTTCCTTGCTATAAGGCCATCGAGTATGTCGCTTAATGAAGCAATGAAAATCAGACCAAGAAGATAATACCTTACTGAAAAATCACTTTGCATATTGTCAAGTAAAAAATAAAAAGGGATTGCTAAAAACAATCTGAATATGCTAATATAATTTGGTAAAGTATTGTAACCTTCGAATATGCTTTTAAGATTTGCTGTCATTTTGTATTAGTTATCGTAAAATTCTTTTGTCATTTTTTCAATTACTGGTACAGAATAGTCTCCTGAGAAACATGCGGTACAAAAATTATCTTTCGGATGATCAATCATTGCTTCTAATAGTTCATCAATCGTGAGATATTCCAGACTATCGACTTCCAAATATTCTTTTATTTTTTCTATTTCTTTATTGAACTTATTTGCAATAAGCTCTTCTTTGCTTGGAAAATCCATCCCATAGAAACAAGGAAACATAATTGGCGGAGAAGATATTCTTAAATGTATTTCTTTTGGGTTGGCTTCTCTTAAAAGTTTTACTAACTGTTTTGATGTTGTTCCTCTAACAATTGAATCATCAATTAGTACTAAAGTTTTATTTTCTAAAACACCTTTTACGGTATTGAATTTAATTCTTACACCACTTTCTCTTTCTCTTTGACCCGGTAAAATGAATGTTCTACCAATGTAGTGGCTTCGGATTAAACCAATATCGAGTTTAGAAGGTATACCCTGTTTATTTAATTGAGATTGATAACCAATGGCAGCTGTATTAGAACTATCAGGGACGCTTATAACAATAACCTTATCACCATCTTTATCTTTAACAGGATGTTTTTCTGCTAATACTTTACCTAATTTTCTTCTAATTTTATCAACGTTGGAGTTAAAAACTTTGCTATCTGGTCGTGAGAAATAGATAAATTCAAAAATACAATGTTTAGGGGTAACTTTTTTCTGAGAGATTTCAAATGATCTTAAAATCTGTTGATTGTTCAAATCTTTTTCAATTACAACTAATTCGCCGGGTTTAACATCCCGTATGTAAGTTGCATAATTAATATCTAATGCGACAGATTCAGAAGCAATAATATAGGAATCATTAAGTTTACCAATACAAAGAGGACGAAATCCATGTGGGTCTCTTGCTGCGATTAATTTATCATCAGTAAGAAGTAGGATACTATATGCTCCTTCAACTTGATTTAGTGCTTCAATAATTTGATCAATTTGATTATCGAGTTTACTTTTAGCTATTAGATGGAGAATTAACTCGGAATCACTTGTAGTTTGAAAAATTGATCCCTCATTAACTAATCTTTCTCTTATTTCTTTGGCGTTTGTTAAATTTCCATTATGAGCAATTGCTAAATTACCAAGCCTATAGTTTACGACAAAAGGTTGAATATTTTTTTCTGAATCAGCTGAACCTGTGGTTGAATATCGATTGTGTCCAATTGCAGAATACCCTATTAAAACATTCTCAAATATTTTTTGAGAATTGAAAACTTCAGACACTAAACCGAAATCTTTATGAAGATTGAATACCTTTTTACCTTTGTAATTAGTTGTAGCAGTTACTATACCGGCTGCTTCTTGTCCTCTATGTTGTAATGTATGCAAACCGTAATAAGTTTTAATGGCTGCATCATTATTGTTAAAAATTCCAAAAACACCACAAAAACACTTTGGTTTATCTCTCATAAAAACAATTTTTTTTGAATGATAATATAAAATTTGAAAGGCACATATCAAATGTGCCTTTCTCTTTAATGTCGGAACGGCGGGATTTGAACCCGCGACCCCTTGAACCCCATTCAAGTACGCTACCGGGCTGCGCTACGTTCCGTTATAACATTGAGTATAATTGTGTTAAGAAATTTTTTACTTCTTCCAAATCTTTTTTTAACGACCTCGGACCAGTAATAATTGGTTTTTCATTCCCCTGCTCTTCAATCAATCCTGAGGGATTGTTATCTGAAGTGTATGATTCAATAATTTTTTTTGCACCTTCAATTGTATATTTTTCTTCGCGAAGAAGTCTTTTAATCTGAAAAATCAATTTTATATCTTTGTTTGTGTAAATTCTATTGCCAGCTCTGTTTTTACCGGGTCTAAGTTGTTCAAATTCTGTTTCCCAATACCGAAGGATATATTGTTCTAACCCGGTTAACTTACTAACTTCACTAATTGAATAATATAACTTCTTTAATCCAAAGTCTTTCATAGATTTTACCTTATAATCACTTGAGGTAAAATAGTTTAACTAAATTAAAATATCAAGAAAATTGGAATAAAGTCTTTTCGATCATCGGGAATAATTTTTTTCAAAGATAATTTTTTGTATAGCATAGATTGCTACTATATAACTAAACTGTTTTAAACCAGCTATGTAACCGTCACAAACAGATGAAGTTATAGATAAATTACGGAATTTTTCCCTCGATGAAATATTGGATAAATGTACTTCCACTTTTGGGATGGAACAGATTTCCAACGCGTCTCTTAGGGAAACGCTTGAGTGAGATAATCCTCCCGGGTTAATAATAATACCATTAAATTTATCGGGAGCATCTTGAATTCTTTCAATTATTTCCTTCTCATCATTTGATTGAAAAAAATCAAAAGTAATTTGTGGGAACTCCTTTTCAATCAGAATCCTTATTGAGTTCAGATCGAGTTCACCATAAAGCTTACGATCTCGTTTATGCAATAAATTCAGATTAGGCCCGTTAACTATAAGTAATTTCATATATTATCATTCAATTCTTCGATTACTTCTCTAAGTTTTGGGGGGAGATATACATCCTCAATTCCAAGTTCTTTTAACGCAGAAGTAAGAGTTATAACCTTTCTTTGCAAATTAGAGAGTTTATTTATAACAATAATTTTATCTTTTTTTATAATGCAGTATCCGCCCTTAAAATCGCCTCTTTCAAACCTAACTTTTGCTCCCATCTGAGTGGCAAGGACTTTAAGATCTTCTAAAATATTTTCGAACTCTTTTTCCTTAATTTTCATTTATTTTTCTTAATGGTTTGACGATTGTTAGAAAAATTATTCCGAAATAGGAAAATATTTCTATTAAGGCAAAACCACTTAATGATTGCATCCTTTCCTTGATTTGAGAAATTAATTCTAAGCCAGATGTTGAAGCAGTAAAATAAATTGTATTAATAATTTTATAGTCCTTATATAACAGATATAGTTCAAACGGTGCTGTTATTATTATTATAAGTAAAATAATTAAGAACCAACCCTCTTCTCTCAATTTAATCTTTGAGGTAAGTACAAAAGAAATAAAGAATATTAGAAATGATAAAAATAATATTAAATTACTTACAAAAAGAGGAGCAATTGTTTTAATTACCACTTCTAAATTTTGTTGATTATAGATTGCTTTTAAGTTCAAGCCATCTGGTTCAAAGAATTGATAAACAACTATCTGTCTCGTGAAATAACTACCCAACCATAACGAGCCGAAAAGAAAACTTAGAAACAAAAATAATCTTGATAAATTACTTAATTTAGTCATACGCTTTAACAATTTTAGTAATTAAATAAAAAAAACATGTTGATTTCTTCAATTGATATTGGCTCAAATACGATTCTACTCTTAGTCGTAGAATTTGATCCTGCAAATTATTCAATAAAAACACTGCGTAACGAATATAGAATCCCAAGAATTTCAAAGAATCTTAAGACAAATTTAATTATTTCTGATGAAAAAATTACTGAAATGTGGAATGTTTTTGAAGAATATAATGATATAATAACAACCCTTGGTGTAAATATCACCTTAGCAGTAGCAACAAATGCCTTTAGAATTGCAAAAAATGGACAAGAATTAATTAAAAAAATTAGTAGTGATTTTAAATGGGAGGCAAAAATACTTAGTGGAGATGAAGAAGCACGATTATCTTTCATAGGCTCACTACCAAATAACAGTGAAAATGATAATTTTATTGTCATTGACATTGGTGGAGGTAGTACTGAAATAATTTACGGCTCAAAGAAGAACATATCGTTTAAGAGAAGTTTTAGTGTGGGTGTCGTTTCGCTATCAGAAAAATTTATATCTAATTATCCCCCATCTAATAAAGAATTAAATATCATTGAACTTGAAGTTGAAAAAGAATTTAAAATATTAGAGAAAGCTGATTTTTACTATCAAGATGTTATTGCCGTAGCCGGTACTCCCACAACCCTTTCATGTATGTTACAAGGAGTTAAATATTATGATGAAAAGTTGATTAATAATTCGGTTATATCGTTTAGCCAAATTAAGAATATGATTAAAACACTATCTACTATGTCAACTTTACAAATTAATAATGTCTTTGGAGAAATTGTCAAAGGTCGTGAAGATGTTTTACTACCGGGAAGTATTAGACTATTAAAAATATTAGAAATTCTGAAACATGACCATTTATTAGTTAGCAGTCGAGGACTTAGGTATGGTGTTATTGTTGATTATATCAACTCCAAAGTTTCGACAAATAAAGACCTAAAAATATTGTGAAGGAAAGAATTATTAATTCAACAACAGATAAAAATATTGAAATAAAAATTTTACGTAATTGGGCATAGTTTGTACAAATTAATATAAAAATACTCCATAAGTAAAATATCCCTTCGATTATCACGATAACATAACTTGGTAGTTCTTTAATAAAAAATGGCGAAGGATTAAAGCTAAACCAGTATGTCCCAAATAATGCCAGTTGAATTGGGGTTAAAAATATGAATAGAAATATAATGGGTACGAATGAATAGATGTAAACTGATAGAAAATCAGTAAAACGTGTTTCTATTTTTCGAAATTTAGAAGTGATTAAACCTAAAAATGAAATAATTATTAATCCTGTAAAAAATCCTACCAAGCCAAGAGAAGTTGAAACTAAAAAATTATTGTTAATTTCCTCACTCAAAGATAAGGCATTGTTAAGTATCCAAAAATTTAGTGTCAGTTTGATACCGGCAAAGATGGAAAGACTTATAATATAATTTTTATGCTCAGATTGAATAATGGTCTCGGCTGCTTTTACAGGGGATTCAAGTAGTAAGGATACTATAGCCCAAAAGTCAATATTTGGAATTTTAGTTCGTAAAAAGGCATTACATTTTTTGCAAGTATATGCAAAAAGAGGATTTATAGTATTACAGTTTTTGCAAGTTAAAAAGTTACTCAAATTAGAATCTAATCTTAAGTGAAATGTTAATTTTATTACTGCTCACTTCTTCTGAGACATTAAAATCAAATAAATGAGCATCTACATAAGCATCAACTAAATTGAGAAAATATGCTAGTCCAATAAAAACAGCATTTAGGTCTCTTTGGTCTTTATAAAATTCTCTATATCTACGATATACTTCATTATTTGTGTCGCCGGCAAACAGATCCCGATACTTTTGATATTTAGTATTGCTATCATTCCAAAGATACATTAAATATCCAAGAGCGCCCCAAACGACTGGTATTTTCCAATAAGATTCATTATAGAATTGCCCCAAACCTGGTAGAATTGCACTCCTTAATACAGCTCCCCATGGTGATTTATTCATTTGAAAAATAGTTGAATCTTTCTTTTCAATGTTATTTACCTGAGCCAAGCTATTATCAGTAAATAAAATCAATGCAAGAATAAATATTGATATTTTAGTTATATGTTTTACCAATGATCTCAAATAATTCAATTAAACGTTCTAATTCTTCATTTGAATAAAATTCTAATATCAATTCACCCGAGCCATCCTTTTTTAGTTTGCAATGTACTTTTGTCCCAACAATTCTTTGAAGTTTTTCTTCCAAATCCTTTTGAGAAACTTGCGATTGAGTAGATAATGAGCTGCTGGAGATTTTCTTTTTCTTGCCATTGCGTCCTTCCATTATGTTTCGAACCAAATCTTCGACGTTTCTGACGGATAGGTTCTTTTTAATAATTTTATCTAGAATTTCGAGCTGTAAATGTTCATTAGGAAGATTTATTAAAGCTCGGGCATGTCCGGTACTGATTTCATCTTTTATTAAAGATTGCTGTATTTTATTAGGAAGTTTAAGTAGTCGAGTAAAATTTGTTATTGTTGTTCTATCTTTACCAACTTTGGTAGCGATATCTTCTTGAGTCAGATTACATTCTTCCATCAACCTTTTATATGCATTGGCAATTTCAATAGGATTCAATTTTTCCCTTTGAATATTTTCGATAAGAGACAATGCAAGCATTGCTTCTTTTGTTTCTACCTTTATAATATATGCCGGAATTTCTTTGATGCCTATTTCTTTACAAGCTCTTAATCTTCTTTCACCGGAAATAAGCTCATACCTGTTATTATCAGTACGTCTTACGGTTATTGGTTGAATTAAGCCATTTTGTAAAATCGATTTTTTAAGCTCTTCTAAAGCTTCTGAATCGAAATTTGTTCTTGGTTGAAAAGGATTAGGAGAAATTAAATCAACTGGAATTTTAGCTAAGATGTCATACGATTTCCCGTCATCCTTTTGAATATCTTTACTTGAAATGGCAACCGGGGAATCAATCTTTTCTCGTAGTTGAGGATTGATTAATGCATCTAATCCCCTTCCTAATGGTGTTTTCATCTATTCTTTTATCCTTTTTGGTTCCAAATTACTTCTTTGTAACAATTCTGATGCAAGAGAAATATAATTCTGAGCTCCGACAGAACTTGCATCATATAAAATAACAGGTTTTGAATAACTCGGTGCTTCAGATAATCTTACGTTTCTATGAATAACAGTATTAAACACTTTCGCGCCAAAATATTTTTTAACTTCATCAACAACCTGATGAGATAAGCGTAATCGAGTATCGAACATAGTCAGTAAAACACCTTCAATATTCAAGTTCTCATTCAAGTTCTTTTTTACAATATTTATTGTGTTAAGAAGTTTACCAAGTCCTTCTAATGCAAAATATTCGCATTGAACCGGGATGAGAACCGAATCTGCACAAGTTAACGCATTTAATGTTAGCAAACCAAGTGAAGGAGGACAATCAATAAATATAAAATCATATTTATCCTCAATTTCTTTGAGAGCATTTTTCAAAAGATATTCACGAGATTCAACAGAAACCAATTCTACCTCAGCGCCAACTAAATCAATTGTCGAAGGAAGAATATCAAGGAATGGCATGTATGAATTAACAATGCAATTATCAACTTTTTCTAAGCCAACCAAAACTTCATAAATTGACTTTTCACTTTTTTCAATTCCTATCCCGGAGGTTGAATTTGCTTGTGGATCAATATCAATTAGTAAAGTTCTATACTCGGCTGCTGCGATAGATGCCGATAGATTAATAGCAGTGGTTGTTTTACCCACACCACCTTTTTGATTTGCAATTACAATTTTTTTCGCCATAAAAGTTTTGTTTATAATTCAATTTCTTGACCAAATTCCATGACAATACATTTTTTGCCAGTTGATTCAACGTTTTTCTTAAATTCCAAAGGATCTGAATTTATTACCGGAAAAGTATTATAATGCATAGGAATAGCTACTTTCGGATTTGTTAACTCGACAGCTTTTAATGCATCATTAATACCCATTGTAAAATTATCTCCAATCGGTAATAACATATAATCAATTGGTGTCATTTCACCAATAAGCTTCATATCATAAAACAATCCTGTATCACCTGTGTGATATAAATTTTTTCCATCAATTGACAGAACAACACCGGCTGCTTCGCCTCCATATTGATTATCAGGTGTAATAGAACCATGATGCGCTATTGTGAATTTGACCCGTCCAAAATCGAAATTATAACTACCTCCAATATGCATATTATGTGCTTTAAATCCTTTAGAAGCAACGTAATTAGCTAATTCGTTGACACAAATAAAAAGTGAATTACATCTTTTAGCAATTTTGAAAGCATCACCTAAATGATCTCCATGTGCATGTGTAAGAATAATAAATTCTGCATCTACTTCATCCGATTTTACAGGAGAAGTAGGATTGCCATCTAAAAATGGGTCAATTAAAATTTTCTTTTTCAAATCAGTTGTGATTAGAAACGCAGAATGTGAAAAATACCTGAGTTTCATATTAACCTCTCTCATTTATTGTTTAATAATTTATTGAAATCCTTGTCTATTATAAAATTAATCAATTCTGTTTTAATAACCCGTCTTATTTTTACTTTTTCTTCAGCTAATTTTTCAAATATATTCTCAGGAATTCTCTTTTTAAGTTCTTTTTGCAGTTGTCTGAATTTTATTTCCATTACATCGAGATCTCGACCCTCTCCTATTAAGTCTTGCATTTTTTTTGCATGGTTATATATGTAATTAAAGAATTTTGGGTCAATACATTCCTGAAATATTTCCATAACATATCTAAATCTTCTAAAAGCAATTCTGAGAGAATGTAGATTTTCTGATGAATCATTTATAAAAAATTTATCAATTTCTTTGTAAATATGCTTAATTTTTTCACTTAGAACTATGGGTGCTGCTGATTTATATTTACTGTTAATATTAAGACCGGGGATTCTAAATTTTTTATTTCGTGTCATAACCAAAAAAGTAAATTAGTAATTTGGTGTGATAATGAACCAATTTATAAAGGATAATTTTTCTTAGTTAGTAAGTATTTCGATTTTTCCGAATATGATTTATAATTCCTCTTATACCTTTTTCTTTCGAAATTCTTAAACTATTTCTTAAGTAATTTCTTAATGATTCTTTTGAAAGTCCTCTGATCAATTTCCCTCTTTCAGCTACAGAAATACTTCCCGATTCTTCTGAAACAATAACGCTTATTACATCAGCTTGTTCCGAAATTCCTAATCCGGCTCTGTGTCTCATTCCTAAAGGTATTCCATCTTTAACGGTTTCTGATGATAAAGGTAAAGTACACCTTGCAGCTTCTATATTATCGTTTCTGATAATTACAGCACCATCGTGTAATGGAGACCTCGGGAAAAAAATTGAACGTAACAAATTTTTGGAAACTCTCGAATTAATTGGCTCACCTGTTTCTGCGACACCTTTTATTCCCACAGATTTTACAATAACTATAAGAGCGCCGTGTTGATTCTGAGCAAGTTCGTATGCAGTTTCAGCAATTATATCTGCTGTATCACTATCTTCTCCCTTTATAAACAACTTCATAATTGGACTTCGTCCCAATAAAACAAGCATTCTTCTAATTTCTGGTTGGAAAAGAATAATAAATGCAATTACCCATACTTCAGAAATTAATTTTAATAGCCAACCAACTGCTTTAAAATTTGCTGCCTGGGCTAAGAATGATAAAAACAGGACGATTAAAAGACCATAAAAGATTTGAGCAGCAATAGTACCGGAAATAACTGAGTATAATTTGTAAAAAATAAATGTTACAAGAAGAATATCAAGTAAATCAAGAAATGTAACGGATAAGAAACCAATTTTGAATAATTCAAACATTTGAAAGTAATTCCGGATTTTCGACAAAAAGATTTATCTTAATTGCAGTTAACGCTTTTTTTACATTATGAGTACGAATTAATTTAGCACCGTTTTGAATAGCAATTGTTTCTGCTACCAATGTCGGGTCTTCACGTTTGTCAACATCTAAGTTTAGCGCTTTCCCAATAAAAGATTTTTTTGATAGTCCAACCATTATTGGACAACCAATTCCCTTGAATTCATTTAACCTTTTCAATATTTCATAATTATCCATTACTCTTTTACCAAAACCAATTCCGGGATCAACAATAAGATTTTTTATTTCATATTTCTTAGCGATTTCAACTTTGTTAATAAGATAATCATAAACTTCGGAAACCACATCATCATAAAATGGGTTTTGCTGCATTGTTTTTGGATTACCTTTCATGTGCATAAGTATCATTGAAGCATCGAATTCTTTAACAATATCCATCATTTTGATATCAGAAGAACCAGCACTAATATCGTTAACAATTTTAGCTCCTATTTTTAATGCTTCATATGCAACGACTGATTTTTGAGTATCAATGGAAATAATCGCATTAGGATTTTTCTTTAATATTCCTTCAATTACAGAAATTACCCTTTTTAATTCTTCATCCAACGTAACTGGATCCGCACCCGGTCGGGTGGATTCCCCTCCAATGTCAATTATATCAGCACCTTCTTCAATCAACTTTAAGGAATAATCAATTGCTAAATTCGTATCGAAATACTTTCCGCCATCTGAAAAGGAATCGGGTGTGACGTTTACAATTCCTACTAACAATGCTCTTTCAGGACTAGTTATATTACTACTTATATTTAAGTTAGTCTTATCATAACCAGATATATTGTTAAGTGTTTTATTGATTTTGAAGCCAATGTCTTCGTTACCAATAGCAATTATTTCTTTAGATAATTCTTTAAATACCCCAAAAGAACCTAATACTAATAAGTCTACATTATCATTTTCCTGTTTATTTGTAGTATAGCATATTTCCTTGTTCGATAGAATTATCTTCTTAATCTTATTAGCAATTTTATAACTTATACTTCTTATTTCTAAGCCAAGTAAATCCTTTTCATAAAGATCACGATAAATGTTGTATTTTGTACTGTATCTTTTGAAAACATCTGTATAAAATATGTCAACAACCTGAATTATCAATTCAATCACCAGAATATTTTATTATATAAATGTTCAAGAGATTAGAAAAATTTAGCTTTCAAAAAGCGTGTAATATCAAACGGTAATAGTATTTATTAAATTTTTCAGCTCCATGGTTGCAGCGGTAATATTATCTGCTCCAAAAATAGACCATCCCACAACAAACACATTACAACCAAGATTAGAAATTGTTTGAATGTTTTGTGAACTAATTCCTCCATCAATTTCAATAAGATAGTTGTAGCCCTTTTCTTCTCTAATTCTTGATAGATATTCTATTTTTTTTAGAGTGTTAGGTATAAACTTTTGAGCACCAAAACCAGGATTAACAGACATAACAAGGACTAAATCAACAAATTCCAATATTTCGCTTAATGTATTAACGGGTGTTGAAGGATTGATTGAAACACCGGCTTTTGCTCCAAGTTCTTTGATCCTGTGTACTGTTCTGTTTAAGTGAATTACTTCTTCCTGATGAACAGTAATATAATTACTTCCGGCATCTATAAATTCTTTTATTAATACATCCGGATTTTTTATCATAAGATGTGTATCAATAGGTAATTTTGTAGACTTTCTAACAGCTTCAATCACTAATGGGCCAAATGTAATGTTAGGAACAAATTGACCATCCATAACATCGCAGTGGATAAGGTCAGCTCCGCCTAATTCAACATTTCTTATCTGTAAAGCTAAGTTCGAAAAATCTGCTGATAGAATTGAAGGTGCTAATAGCTTTTTATTATTCATATTATTTATTTGTTGTTAATACAATATTGACACTATCTCCGACTGCAACTAAAGTATTTTCTGCTGGTTGTTGATCGACAACTGTATTTGGTAAAAGAGTTGAAGAATGTATATAAGTTTTTAATCCGATTCTTAAAGAAACACTCTTTAAAATGTTCTCGACTTCAGAAAGAGACTTACCCAAAATATTAGGAACTCTTACCATTCCAATTTGTGGTCCTAAACTTACTTTTATCCAAACAGAAGTACCTTTTGGGATCTCCTTACCTTCCGGATATTGCTGCTCAACAATAAGGTTCGGTGGGAATTCAGATTCAACTTCTTCAATTTTTTCAAGCACTAAACCTATTCGTTCCAGATTTATTTGTGCATCTCGAACAGTTTTATTAATCAAGAAAGGCATTTTAACAGTTTGCACTCCCCCGCTAACAGTTAAATAAATTCTTCTGTTTTCTTTTACGGTTGAATTTGGAGAAGGTTTCTGAAAAATTACGTAATCTTTGTTAAAACGTTCATCATAACGCGAAGTTTGGATTATCGGATTAAGATTCATTCCACTTAGAATCCTTATTGCTTCGTCCTTATGTTTACCAACAACATTGGGGACACGAACCTCTTCAGCCGCCACATAAACCGGCATCACAAAATTATCAATTACAAGAAGGACTACAATCACCGAAATAACCGTGACCGCGAGTACAATAAAATATTTACGCAACCTATTTTTCATATCAGAAATATATTAAACCCAAATCTATTCCACAAAGTATTTTGCCTAATGATTAATTTTTATTTAGTTTGTTATAAAAACAATTAACGATTTACTATGAAATCAATTATTTGCCTATTCGAAGACGAAGGTTATTCAAATTTACTTCCATTGGGTTACTTACGACCGGTTTATGACCTTAATTGTGGCATATTATCACTCAGGGAAAAAATTGAAAGGTTTTTTCCGAAAGCAGAAATTGTGCTTCATTCCAGGGATTATTTAACTCAAGTCTTAAAAGAAAGATACCCGAATAAGAAAATTCTAGAACCAATGAAAGGTGTCATCACATTTATTAATGGGCGTTTATTACCTGACAAAAATGTTATTGATAGAATAAACAAATTAAAAACAGGTGAAACATTAATTAAAAATGATGCTGTAATTGCTATTAAATTAAGCTATGATGAAGCTCAGAAATATTTCAGTAGCGAATTTAATATCATCAAGTTTGACACAACCCAATTTTCAGCATATGAATTAAATGATGCTAAATTGATAAACTATCCATGGGACTTAATAAACCAAAACGGTTACGAAATCCGCAACGATTTTCAGTTATTAAAGAAAAGAACTAATATCAATATCAAACTGGATAAAAATGTTGCTGTAATAAATAAAAGATTAGTTTTTATTGATAAAGGAACTACCATTAATCCCTTCGTTCTAATTGATGCCAGTAAAGGACCAATTTATATTGGTAAGAATGTAGAAATTATGTCGCATGTAACAATAAAAGGACCGGCTTATATTGGGGACGGTTCCATGATTAAATCGCACACTGCTGTTTATCATGATACCAGTATAGGAAAAGTTTGTAAAATCGGTGGGGAAATTGAAAATAGTATAATCCATTCATATACTAATAAGCAGCATGAAGGATTTTTAGGTCATTCTTATTTAGGCAGTTGGATAAATATTGGTGCAAGCACTAACAATAGCGATCTAAAAAATAATTATGGTAATGTTGATGTTATCATAAATGGTAAATTAATTCATTCGGAATCTCAATTTATTGGATTGATAATGGGAGATCATTCCAAAACGGCTATAAATACGATGTTCAATACTGGTACAACAGTCGGTGTTTCGTGTAATATATTTGGAGCTGGTTTCCCTCCTAAATATATTCCCTCTTTTTCATGGGGTGGGTCCGAATGGATTAGAACATATAATATTTCAAAAAGCATTGAAGTTGCCAAAATAGTAATGAAACGAAGAAATGTTGAATTAAGTGAAATTGAAGAAAAATTGTTGCATAAAGTATTTGATATTACTTCCACAGAAAGAAAAGATAAAGTTTAATGACTAATCATGTTCAATAACTATATTTATTTATTAAGAGGAATAATAGAATTAAAAAAAATTATTTGCGGGGGAAAAATTGTTGATATCTACACTCAAGAAAAAGATAAATTGTTTCTTAGAATTCCTTTAGACGAGAATCCAGATTTTACTTTAATATTATCAACCCAACCACAATTTTCATACTTATTGATAAAACCAGAGCATAAAAAAGCTAAAAAAAATACTCGTGAATTTTTTCAGGAACACCTTCCGACAAATATTGTTGATATTCTAATTTCTAAAAATGACCGTATAATAAAATTTGTTTTAAGTAATGGAGCAATTTATTTCCACATCAGAAGTGTTAAAAGCAACGTAATATTTTTTGACAATTATAATTTCCAACCCTTTAAAAAAATAAAAGATAATAGTGATGATATTATCTTCACCGAAATCAAAACATCAGAATTTATTAGACCTGAAACTTCATTGGAATATATCATTAACGACATCCAAAATTTGCCTTACGATGCAATAATTAATAAGTATCGTTTCCTCGATAAATCAATATTAAAAATCTTACGTGAAGATGATTGGAAGGAACACTTACTCAATATAATAAATAAAATGATGACCGATAAAATATGTGTTCCAAAATCTTATGATAATACAAACCTAAGTTTCTTTCCAGCTTCCATAAACGATAAGGGTGTAAATCAGGAATTTTTATTCGAATCGTATTTTGATGCATTGAGTAAATTCATTTCGTTAAAACAGATTGTAAATAGAGAAAAATCAGTAAAAAAGGAATTAGAGAAATATTTAATAAAAGAATTAGAAAAAATTTCCAATAAGCTGAATGATTTGAAAGCAAAAATAGAGATTGGTTCCAACAAACAGGAATTTTCTCATAAAGGACATCTATTATTAACAAATATCCACCAAATAAAAAAAGGGATGGACTCTATTACGCTTTATGATAACACTCTTGATAAAAATATTACCATACAATTAGATAAAACTTTGTCCCCAAGTCAAAATATAGATAAGTATTTTGAAAAATCTAAAAACGAGAGAGTGAATTATCAAAATGCAATCAAACTTTACGGCGCTCTTGAAGCTAAGTATAACCAATATAAGAAGTTGATTGATAAAATAAATTCTGTAGACGATTACAATCAACTCTTGATAATCAAAAAAGAAATAGGAATTAAATCAAAAATGGAAACACAGGATAAAGGAACGGGATCAAATTTCAAACATTTTATAATCGAGAATAAATATCATGTTTTTGTTGGAAAGAATAGTAAAAATAATGATGAACTGACAACAAGGTTTGCAAAACAAAATGACTTATGGTTTCATGCAAGAGGTGTTTCTGGTTCGCACGTTGTTCTTAGAGTTGATAATTCGAAAGAACCGATTCCTAAGAGTGTTATAAGAAAAGCTGCATCAATAGCAGCTTATTTCAGCAAAGCAAAAACTTCTAAACTTGCACCTGTTAGTTACACATTTAAAAAGTATGTCACCAAACGAAAAGATCTGGAACCTGGTCAGGTAATTTTACTTAAAGAAGATGTTATTTTAGTTCCGCCGGAAATCCCCAACGGAGGTATAGCCGTTGATTGATTAATTCCTTCCGACCCAAGTTTTCATACTTGTTGAAACTCCAAATAAGACCATCATTTTTTGGAATATAATATCAGGTAAAATTCCTCTGAATATATTAACAAGTTTTAATGTGATTGGTCTTCTAATGATAGTTTTATTCTTTTTAATTGCCCCATATACTATTGCTTTTGCAATTACTTTATGAGATTTGACACGAGGTACTAACATACTTCCAAGGAAATTTAATTTAGCACCGGAAAACATTCCTGTAGAGATGTAGTATGGATGTACGGAGCAGAACTTTACCCCAAATTTCTTATTGTTCCAAGCTTCAAATCTAAGCGATTCAGTTAAACCTTGAACTGCCCATTTAGTAGCTGCATAAACAGATAAATCTGCAACTCCAAGAAATGAAGATGCAGAAGAAAGATTTATGATATATCCATAGTTTTTTTCAATCATTAAAGGAAGAATAGACTTAGTTGTATAAACAATAGAATTAAAATTTACTTTGATTGTCTTATCCCAGTCATCATCCGAATTTTCTAAAAATCCTCCACCCTTTACATAACCGGCATTGTTTATTAAAATATCAATCGTACCCATTTCTTTTAATGCGATTTCGGTTAGTTCATATATCCGGTTTTTATCTGTTACATCACAAACGTGAGTAAATATTTTAGAAGATTCATTACCAAACAAATCCTTGATTTTATTTAATTCATTTTCTTTAATATCCCAAATTGTTACTACGCATCCTTCTTTTACTAATAACTTGGCTGTTTCCAAACCAATACCCATTGCCCCACCGGTTACGATTGCTGTTTTACCTTTTAAGAACATGTTGACCTCTCATGAATAAAATTTCTTTTGAACCCTTTAGTTAAATTTGTAATTTAGATTAGTATTCTTATTATTAAATTAATAAAGTTACTTTTATATATCATAATTTATTATGATTCTGAAAAAGGAAATAAAAAAAATTCTCGTCATAAAATTACGTGGTATTGGGGATGTTGTCCTTTCTACTATTGTGTTAGATAATTTGAAAGAGAATTTTCAAGAGGCGCAAATTGATTTCCTTTGTGAAAATCCTTCCAGACCAGGTTTAGAAGGATTAAAACAATTGACAAATGTACATGTCCTTCCAAAAAGAATTTTCAATCGAATGAAATTTTATTGGGAAATTAGAAAACAAAAATATGATTTAGTATTAGATCTCTTTTCGAATCCTACTACGGCACAAATTACAGCTATAAGCGGAGCAAAATATAGAGCGGGTTTCCCTTATGAAGGTAGAAAATGGGCTTACAATTTGTTTGGTCCTTATGAACGGGATCGTTTCCATTCGGCAATTCTACATTTAGAATTTTTGAAAAAAATTGGTTTAGATGTCACTTCAGAGAATCTATACTTTTATATAGGTAAAAATGATAACCTATTTGCAGACAACTGGTTAACACAAAAAGCTTTAATTGATAAATCTTTTTTTGGTATCTCCCCTTCCGGTGGCTGGTCATCTAAAAAATGTGAACCGGAAAAATTTGTTGAGATTGCTGAAAATATTATTCAGAAATATAACTTACCGGCTGTAATTGTATGGGGACCTGATGATTATAATGACGCAAAGAAGATATATGAATTGTTAGAAAATAAAGCATATATTGCTCCCAAAACTACAATAAGGCAAATGGCGGGATTTATTTCAAAATCTTTATTTTTGATTGCCAATGATAGCGGACCTATGCATATTTCAACAGCCGTCGGAACACCTGTTTTAAGCATTCACGGTCCAACAAATCCATTGCACCAAGGTCCGTTTGGTCATAAACATGAATGGATAAACTTAAGTGAATTGGATTGTATTATGTGCAATTTATTGGAATGTCCTAGAAACCATGAATGCTTCAAGGATTTACCAATTAGCAGAATTATGGAGAAAGTAGATAAACTTATTGTCAAAAATAACTTATTGATAAAGAATTGAAACAATTTGAAATACTTTTAAGAAAATTTCTGCTAAGCGTACTTATTTTTTTTAAGAAAGCAGAAAAAGTTGAAAAAAAATTAGAATCTTATGATCATTTAAAAATACTTTTCATAAGACTAAACAGAATAGGCGATGCTTTAGTTACTACTCCCCTGTTGTACACAATTAAGAAAAATTTAGATTGTCATGTTACTATTCTTGCAAGTAGATACAACTATTTTATTTTCAATAACAATCAATTAGCTGATGAAGTAATAGTATATAATAAAAAAGTCAGTTCATTTATTAAGCTAATAAATCAAAAGAATTTTGATGTAATAGTTGACTTGCATGATGATATTTCAACTACCGTAAGTTATTTAGTTGCGTTTTCTAAAGTAAAAAATAAAATAGGTCTTAAAAAAGGAATCGACAAATTATATACTCATTTAGTTGATAAATTAGATCCATCTAAATATCATGTTATCGACCGTGTGATGGAATTTACTAAAGTTTTTGGAGTAAGATATGATGAGCAAAAAATAAATGTTATCTATAGACCTAAACCGGAATCCAAAAAAATTGTTGATAATTATATTGGCAAGCATTTTCCTGTAAAGAATTTTTTAGTTGGTATTAATATTAGTTCCGGCAGCAGCGCAAGATTTTGGGGAGTAAAAAAATTTAAAGAAGTAATTTCTCTTTTAAGCAATTATGGAGTGAATATTGTTTTACTTTGTATCGAAAGAGATATAAAATATGCTTGGGAGATAGCCGGTAAAAACATACCCATATTTTACAGAAATGATTTTGATGAATTTGCTGCAATGATAGAACGTATCGATCTTCTGTTTACACCGGATACCTCAATTGTTCACATAGCTTCTGCGTTCAACGTACCAGTTTTTGGATTATATGTAAAATATAATACAAATCATGTCGTGTGGTATCCGTATAAATCAGATTACGAAGTTATAATAACAACAGAGCCAACATTAGAAAACATAAACACAGAAATAGTTAAAGAAAAATTTATTCCATTTTTTGAGAAATATTTTTATGAATACAAATCCAAAACAACCTAAAGACCCAAGAGTATTAAGTTGCAAAAACTTCAATGGTTATAAGCCCTGTTTTTCAGATCATAATTGCTGGGAAAATGGATGTATGGATTATAATCCAATGGGAACGAAAATCCTCATTATTAATCTTGATGCTATGGGTGATGTATTGATGACTACCGCCCAATTACCAGCAATCAAACGTAAATATCCTGAATCTACTATTTACTGGATTACACTAAAAAATGCTGTCGGCTTACTTTATAATAACCACTACATTGATAGAGTATTTCCTTTCGAATTCGAAAGTGAATTAATTTTGAGTCAAATAGAATTTGATATAATCATGAATGTAGATAAATCGCTTCGTTCCGGTGCGTTAACAATGAAATTAAATGCAAAAGAAAAATTAGGATTTGGTATAAACGCAAATAATAAGATAATTCCTTTGAACAAAGGAGCTGATTATAATTACTTATTAGGAATGGATGATCATCTTAAATTCAAAGTCAATCAGAGAACTGGACAAGAATATTTAGCTGAAACTTTTAATCTGGAATACAATAAAGATGAATATGTCTTCAACTTCACAAAAGAAGAGCTTGATTTTATACAAGAATATAAAGATAAAATCGGCATTTCACCTGAAGATAAAATCATCGGTTTTAATACAGGTTGCTCCCTTTTATTCCCTAATAAAAAGATGACTCTCGAACAACATGCAAACCTGATTCAGAAATTTCTTGATTTGAAAGAATACAAAATTATGTTATTAGGAGGTCCTGAAGATACTGAAAGAAATGAAATTTTAGCTAATCAATTTCCAGGTAAAATTATTAATACACCTACAAATGAAGGAGTAAGGAAAGGCGCTTGTTACGAAAGTATTCCTCAGGTTATTATTACAGGTGATTCTTTTGGAATGCACTTAGCAATTGCATTAAAAAAGTATGTGATTGCCTGGTTCGGATTAAGTTGTTGGACCGAAATTGAACTTTATAACAGAGGGGTTAAGTTATTCCCTGAAGGTTTATTTTGTGCCCCTTGTTGGAAAAAAGTTTGCCCATACAATCTTGAATGTATTCAAATGATTGATTTGGAAAGAATAGTAAATGAAACAATTACTTTTTTCAAAAGGAATAATACTTGATCAATAAAAGATTTGATTTAGTATCAAAATACAATGAGCTGAAAAGACCATTGCTGCTTGATGGAGCAATGGGCACCTACCTTTTGGAGAAAAAGTTGCAACCTGATAAATATCTTTGGCAATCAATACATAACATTCATAATCGTAAAATAGTGAAAAGCGTTTATGAGGAGTATATTGATGCCGGTGCAGATATTTTAACAACTAACACATTCAGAACTAATCCATCCGCTGTTAAAAAGTCGAACTTAGGGACTACTAATTACGATTTTGTAAAGCAAAGTGTGGAAATCGTACACGAAGTTCGAAGGAATCTAAATTTGATTATTGCTGGTTCAAATGCGCCAGCAGAAGATTGCTATCAAAAGGAAAGAAATTTATCAAATCTTGATCTTGAGTATAATCATAAAAAACACATTGAAATGCTTTGGAGTTCAGGAGTGGACTTTATTCTTAACGAAACATTTAGTCATTGGGATGAAATTGAGATAACTTGCAAGTATTGCAATGAAAATAGAATTCCTTTTGTAATGTCACTTTTTTTTAATGAAGATTTGAAACTACTAAGCGGTGAACCACTCAATGAAGCAGTAAATTTTGTAAGTGACTTTTCACCTATTGCTATTGGTTTTAATTGTATTAAAGTAGATACCTTTAAAAAATATGTTGATCAATTTAGTATTAGGACAAGATTTGGTTTTTACTTTAATTGTGGCTTAGGAGACATCAATGATGAGCAAATTACATGTGGTATCGATCCAAATTCGTATGTAAAATCGATCAGATCCTTGATAAATTATAATACACTTTTTATTGGTTCTTGCTGCGGCTCTTCTCCTTCTCATACATCTAAAATAAAAGAGTTCTTAGATGAAGTATATTGAAATTAAAGCACCGGCAAAAATAAATATCGGTCTTCACATCCTTAACAAACGTAATGATGGTTATCATAATCTTCATACGCTCTTTTATCCTATCAATAATCTCTATGATCTACTAAAATTAACTCTAACAGACAGATTTGAATTTATATGTGACAATAATTCTATTCCAAATGACGAAAATAATTTAGTTGTAAAAGCAAAATCATTATTAGAAAATATTTCGAATAAAAAACTGAATGTTAAAATAGAATTATTAAAAAATATCCCTTCACAAGCCGGATTAGGTGGTGGAAGCTCTGATGCAGCGGCGACATTAATATCATTAAATGAAATGTTTAATCTAAATCTGAAAATTGATCAGTTACATACCCTTGCATTATCACTTGGTTCAGATGTACCTTTTTTCATTAAATCAAAACCGGCTATTGGTAAATCGCGTGGTGAAGTTCTAGATTATATAAATTTAGAAATCAACGAATACATTGTTCTCGTAAAACCGGATATAAATATTTCGACTAAAGATGCATTCAATAATACTAAACCTTCGTTGAAAGAGATAAACTATAATGAAATTATTTTAGATAACCGAATTGATTATGATTTACTTAAAAAATATGCTACTAACGATTTTGAAGATTATGTTTTCTCTAAATATCCAGAAATTAAAATTATAAAAAATGAGTTATATAAAAGTGGTGCACTCTATGCTTCAATGTCCGGAAGCGGTTCAACAGTATTTGGTATTTTTAGAAATAAAGAAGAAGCTCAGGAATCATTAAATAAATTTCCTAGAAAGTATTTTTGCTGGCTAAGTAATCCTGATTATTAACCTCAAAAATGTCATACTCGTTTGGCTTAAAATTATATGGTAGGTAAATTTCAAATGTAGTCCCCGGAGAATTTTCCGTACCAATCCTCGAAGGACTTTTAACAGAGATTCTGCCGCCAAATCTTTCTATTATTTCTTTAACTATCGCTAATCCCATTCCAGTGCCGGCATGTTTTGATTTATCAACATTTGTTGCTCGATAAAACTGAGAAAATATTTTGGGTAAAGAATCTTTTGGGATGCCAATTCCATTATCGCTAACTTCAATGTATAACATTCCCCCCCTTTCATCAATAATTATTTCTATAATTCCATTTTGATCAACATATTTGACAGCATTGGAAATCAGATTTGAAATTGCTAATTCCAACAAAATTACATCCGATTTTATTTTCTTGTTTTCTACTCTCTTATCAATCAATTCAAGAGTGATCGATTTACTTTTGATCAATTCTAATTGCTTATCTATCAAAGACTCAAATACAATTTTTATATCTACCTCTTCAGCAGATTTTATATCAAGAATTTTGAGACGAGATATTCGTAAAATATCATTTAATAAATTGAGCGTTTCCTCTGTACGCAGAATTGCTCTGTGCAATTTTCTCTCTACTTCTGAATCTATTGGTCCAACATATTTATTTAATATTAATTCCAGAATTGAATGTGTTGCAGTAACAGGAGTTTTAACTTCATGAACAACACCCATTATATATTTTTGCTTTGTTACTTCTGCCTCATTTAGTTTTTCCAAAGTATGTCGTAATTGCTGTTCCCTTCTGTATAACTGATGACTTATTTTATTCGCAATATAAACGCTAACAAAAAGCATGACAGTAAAAATTATAATAAATAAAATATCATAAGTCAGTGAATGAGGTCTTAAATCTGTATATAATCCTTTAATTAAATATGCTTCTACTATCTGATACCTTTGAAGCATTGATAATAATCCAAATACAAAGCTTATTACACCTGCTGTAATGTAGACAATATAACCCGGTAATATTAAACTACCAATGATCATGTGAAAAATAAAAAACAAATGCAAAGGTGATTCTATTAAACCTGTGTAGTAAACAACAAGCATCAGAGATATTAAATCAAGTCCCATCTGAACAAGCGACAAATGAAGGCAATTAAACTTATTAGGATCACAACCAACATATTTTCTGGTCTTATGTATAATTATATTATAAATTAAGATGAAGAATGAAATAATTATCAGAGAATAAAATTGAACTGAAGTAAGTTGAAAGTCGAAAAGAAATTGCCCAACTAAAACAAATGCTAATAAAGTTGGAGAAGCCAGATATCGAAGTCTAATAAACCAAAGATTTCTAGTCCTTATTGCTCTCCAAAATTCGCCGTAATGATGAGCCCATTCAGGAATTAGAGGAATCATGATCATTCTCTTATGAGTTAGTTGATCAAAAACTTCCTTAATTGAAAAATAGGAATAATATAAAGTAAAGTAAATTAAAAGAGCCGAAATAACTTTCGGCTCTTTGTCTTGTTTTTATGCAATGTATCTGCCACGCTTGACATAATGCGTGTGCAAAAGTTTATGAGAAAGATGAGAACATGGTCCTTCTGTCAAGAATTCTTCATAGATTTTTACAACATGAGGATTTTCATGTGATTTTCTTATTTCCAAAGATTCATCTTCTGAATAAATAGCTTGTGCTCTCAACTTCCTTATTTCGGGAGTAGTTGGAATTGGTTGACCACCACCACCAAGACATCCACCCGGACATGCCATAAACTCAATGAAATGACATTCAGAGAATTTTCCACCGGCTTTTATGTCATCCATTATCTTTTTAGCATTAGCTGTTCCGTGAGCAACAGCAACCTTTAAAGTGGCGCCTTTTAACCAGTCCCAGTTAGGAACTAAAGTCTGAATTAACTTAGGAACAGGGCCAACTTTATCGCCGATTGGTATTTCCATATACTTTATTCCTTCAAAACCTCTTAAAGGAATAATATTAGCATTTTCGAATATATCCTCAGTTTTCTTACCAAGAACAAACTCTACTACAGTCCTAATTGCTGCTTCCATTACACCGCCGGTTGCGCCAAAAATTAAACCGGCACCAGATGCTTCACCAAATGGGGAGTCAAAATTGCTTTTTGGCATTTCCGGTAAATTAATACCTGCTTCTTTAATCATCTTTGCTAATTCTCGTGTTGTTAGTCCATAATCAACATCTTTATAACCACTGTCTCTCATTTCAGGTCTATTACATTCAAATTTCTTGGCAGAACATGGCATTACTGCCACCGAAACTATATTTGCGGGATCAATGCCAGCTTTCTCTGCATAGAATGTTTTAATTAATGCGCCAAACATTTGCTGTGGTGATTTTGCTGTGCTTAAATTATCTAAATACTCCGGATAGTAATGCTCAATAAATTTAACCCAACCAGGAGAACAAGATGTAAATTGAGGTAAAGCAACCTGTTCTTTTAGAACAAGAGCTTTATATAATCGTAAGATTAATTCTGTCCCTTCTTCAATAATTGTTAAATCGGCTGTGAAATTAGTATCAAAAACTTTATCGAAACCGATTCTCCTTAAAGCAGTATTTAATTCACGTGTCATGGAGTGACCTGCACCAAGACCAAATTCCTCTCCAATAGCCGCACGTGGTGAAGGAGCTGTCTGAATTACAACATGTTTCGTCGGGTCATCAATAGCAGCCCAAATTTCATCGGAAGGATCATTTGCCCGTAAGGCAGCAGTAGGACAGCGATTTATACATTGGCCGCAATTAATACAAATTACATCAGCAAGAGGTTTTTCTAAAAATGTTCCAATATGTGTTTTGTCGCCGCGGTCAATTGCTTCTAAAACACCTACTTCCTGTAAGTCAATGCAAGTTCTTACACAACGTTTACACAAAACACATTTACTCATATCTCTTATTACCGAGTAGGATGAATTGTCAATCTCATATTTTGGTTCATTTACATGTCCAAATGTGTATTGATCAATACCATATTCCTTAGCTAATGATTGCAGTTCGCATTTGCCATTTCTGAAGCATGAATAACATTCTCCATAATGCTCGCTTAACAATAATTCTAAGACATGTTTACGAGCTTTCCTTACCATTGGTGTTGAGGTTCTTATTTTAATAGGAGCTGTTATTGGGAAGGCACAAGATGCTTGCAAAGTTCGCATTCCTTCAACTTCTACAACACAAATTCTACAAACACCGGCAACACATAAATCTTCATGATGACATAGAGTTGGAATTGAAATACCAGCTAACTTGCATGCTTCTAATATTGTAGTACCTAATGGAACAGAGAGTTTTTTCTCATTTATCTCGACTGTAACCATTCCACCAATTGCAGAAGTATCTTTTGGTTTTTCAATTGTATGAGGTACTTGGCTAATTGGAGCTCTTAAATCGCCTTTACTTTCCATGATTTCCTCCGTTCCCATTAAATATTTCTTCTTTGAAGTTTTCTAATATTGAAATAAAAGCATTAGGACTTGATTGCCCTAATCCACATTTAGAAGCTACTTGCATTGTTCTTCCTAATTCTTTGAGCTGATTGATATAACTAAACTTATATTCACCTTTTTCAATCATTTCTACACCTTCTAACAGTTTTACATTGCCTATTCTGCAAGGTGTGCACTGACCACATGATTCCTCAACAAAGAATTCCATAAAGTTTTTCAAAATATGGATCATATTTCTGCTTTCGTTAAAAATCATTATTGAACCACCGGTTGCAACGTCTTCATAAGCTAAAGTTCTATCGAATTGTGATTTAGGAATACAAACACCTGAAGCACCGCCAACCTGAACTGCTTTAGTATTCTTTGCTCCCACAAGCTTCAATAATTCGGAAATTTTGGTCCCCCAAGGTAATTCATATACTCCCGGTCTTTCACAATCACCTGAAACTGAAAATAATTTAGAACCGGATGATTTATCAGTTCCGTGTTTTCTGTACCATTCACCACCTTTAGTAACTATATGAGGAATTGATGCGAGTGTTTCGACATTATTTACAACAGTGGGCATACCCATATAACCAGTATTTACCGGATAAGGTGGTCGGTTACGAGCTTCACCTCTATTTCCTTCAAGGGATTCAATTAAAGCTGTTTCTTCTCCACATACATAAGCACCTGAGCCCAAACGTATTGTTATATCAAAATCAAAATTTTCTTTTCCTAAGATGTTCTTACCCAATAAATTATTTTTACGCATGCTTTCCAAATAATCTTCAAGTGACTTCAGCATATATTCATATTCGCCTCTAAGATAAACAATCCCTTTTGTAGCACCTATTGTATATCCGGCAATTACCATTCCTTCAAAAACAAGTTCAGGATATTCGAGAAGCAAAACACGATCCTTGAAAGTTCCGGGTTCACCTTCATCAGCGTTACAAATAACATATTTTTGTTCTGCTATTGCGGCAGCTACAATTGTCCATTTTGTAGCAGTAGGAAATCCTGCACCACCTCTACCCTTTAATTTGGAATCTCTCAATTCGAAGAGTATATCTTCACGAGACAGAGATAAAGCTTTTTTTACCCCTTCACCCGGAGTGTATTTTGAAAATAAAACTGGTCCTTTTCTTTTTTTATTTTCCATTGTCAACCTCACTTCAGCTCATTTAATATTTGTACTGCTTTTTCAGGAGTAAGATGAGTATATACTCTTTCATTAATAATCATAGCCGGACCTTGATCGCACATTCCTACACAGTTTGCGAACTCGAGAGTAAACTTATTGTCTTTGGTAGTTTCGCCAAATTTGATTCCCAATTCTCTTTCGATTGCCTTTGCAACCAAAGCTTTTCCTTGCATATCACATGATATAGTTTGACAGAGTCGGACGATATACTTCCCTTTGGGAGTAGTATTAAGAAAAGAATAAAATGAAATAACACTAAATACTTCGACCGGATGAATGTCTAACAATCTTGCAATTTCTTGTTGAGCGAAATCTGGAATGTACTTGTACTTTCTCTGAACATCTTGAAGAATTGGTATTAGTGACGAGCGACTTTTGCCATATTTTTTTACAAGCAATTCGATTTCTTCGGTCATTGCATTTTTTTCTAATACTAACATGTTATTTCACCTCCTTAACTTTCAGTAAAGTTTCAACTTTGTGTACCAATTCCTCAGGTGAAATTGGTTTTTCAACAAAGTCATCTACCGGAACCATTTCACTCTTTCCAAAATCAAGTCCGGTAGCTTTAGAAACTGAAGTGTACATTAAGATTGGCGTCGTAATTCCTTCTTTTCTAAATTTTTGAGCAAGATAAAATCCATCATCCGGCTCATCCATCATTACATCAAGAATAATTAAATCGGGCTTTTTGGTCTTAACGATTTCATATCCACCGTTAGGATTATTAGCTGTAACAACATCGTGACCTTTTGATCTTAAGACAAGACTGCTAGCATCGAGAATATCGGGATCATCATCAATAATTGCGATTAGTGCCATTTTCTTCTCCTGTTTAGTTTGGATTTATAGGTAATTTAACTGTGAAAGTCGTTCCTACTCCATACTCAGATTCAACATCAATTATACCGTAGTATGAATCAACTATTCTTTTTACAATACTTAATCCTAATCCAGTACCACTAATTCCTCTGGTTTTTTCGTTCTTTGCTCTGTAGAACTCAGAAAATAATTTATTCTTTTCTTCTTCTTTAAGACCAATACCGGTATCTTTTACTTTTAGAATAACATAATTTTTTGAAAAGTTGAGATCAATAGTAATCATTCCGTTTGGTTTATTATACTTTATCGCATTGCTCAATAAATTAGTAATCACTCTTGTAATTTCGTTTACATCAGCTTTAATAGGAGGTAAATTATCCATTACATTTCTTTCGACTTTGATTTCTCTTTTAGCAATCTCCAGTTCAAGCATCTGTATGGTAGCATTTACAATTTCAGCAAGATCAACATCAACAATTTCTCTGTGTTTAGTTTTAAGTTCTAATCTCGAAATGTCTAATAAATCATTAACAAGGTCAGTTAATGATTTTAAACGTTGGCATGATCTATTTATATATTCTTTTTGTTTTTCTGGTGGAAGATTAATCGATTCATCTTTTATAATATTTAAAAATCCCTGAACAGCAGCAAGAGGAGTTTTTAATTCGTGTGCTACCATTGATACGAATTGGTTCTTTATTATTTCGATTTTTTTATACTCAGTAATATTACTTAGAATAATAACAACTCCAGCCAGACTTCCATCTGGATTGGGTATTGGTGTACAAGCTGCTTCAAGAAATATTTCATTTTCCGATTTAAGTGACAATTCCGTTGAATAACTTTTCAACATTATTGTATCAGATAGAAATATTTTTTTAACTATATCGCTAATTTCTTTGGGCAGAAATTCTAATACATTTTCTCCTATCTGAAGGTTGTTTGTTCCCAATAATTTTATTGCCGAGTAATTGAAATATGCTAACTCGCCATTTGTATTAATTACAATTACACCTTCATTTATTGATTTAATAATTGCATTCAGTCGTGATTTTTCGTTTGCAAGTTCTAAAAGATTTTTTTCTCGTTCTTGTTCAAGTCGATGTGCATCTATAATAAGTTTTCTTTGTTTAATACCAAGTTCAATTTGATAAATAAATTCTTCCGGTGAAAAAGGTTTCGGTATGTAACCAAATGCACCAATACGAGTAGCTTGAATTGCAGTATCGTAACTTGCAAAAGCTGTAGCAATAAAACATACAGTGTTAGGTCGTTCTTGCTTAATCGCTTTTAATACATCTAACCCATCTACATCCGGCATTTTTAAATCAATAACTGCCACATCAAATTCATCATTAGTACCAAGTTGTATTCCTTCGGTTCCGTTTTCTGCCGCAGAGACAATATAACCTTCGTCTTCTAATAATCTTTTAGTCCCAAGTCTAAGACCTTTTTCATCATCAACGATCAATATTTTACCTTTACAGTTATTCATTAGAATAATCAACTATGTTTTATTGATAAACAAAGTTTTCTAATTTTGCGATTAGGTCTTCAATTACAACAGGTTTGTTTAATACACCGTCGCATTTAATCCATTCTTTTTCTTCTTTGCTAGTTGTACTGAATTTAAATCCCGTTTCATAAGTAGCAGAAGTAAGCATAAAAACAGGAATTTTTTTACCGTGTTCTGTTTTTTTGATTTTATAGCAGAGAACAAAACCGGAATCCATTTGCTCCATTATCAAGTCGATAATTGCTGCATCCGGTAGTTCTTTCTTAAATTTTTCAAATCCTTCTTCACTACTTTCTGCAGTAATTACATTAAAACCTTTCGATTCTACTAAGGTTTTATTTTGTTCGAGCAGATCAATATCATCATCAACTAATAATATTTTTTTAATTTTGTCTGTAATCATTTTTTCTCCATCAGTTCATAATTGGACTTATGATATTTACTTTCATTGGAAGATTTATAGTAAAAGTAGTTCCTTTTCCAATAGTGCTATTAACTGTTATCTCACCTTTGTGCATTTTGATAATTCCATAGGTAATAGCCAAACCTAATCCGGTTCCCTTTCCCATTTTTTTAGTTGTGAAAAAAGGTGTAAAAAGTTTATTCATATTTTCTTGAGGTATACCACAACCTGTATCAGAAATTTCAACAACAATACTATTATCTTTTTTTCTTATTTCGATATCGATCCTTTTTACAGAGCTATTTTCTAATGCTTCTGCTGCATTTGTAAGAATATTTAAGAATACTTGTTTTAATTGATCGGAATCTGCTTCAATCTCCAGTAAGTTAGATTGACTGTTAATTTTGATTTCAACTCCATGAAATTCCGGTTTAACAGTTAGAAGTTTTGTTACATTAATAATCAGTTCATATATGTTAATAGTAGTTATTCGAAGCTTACCCTGTCGAGCAAAGTTTAGCAAATTAGACACAATATTTTTACATCTATTAGCTTCCTCAATTATTAAGCTAACATCTTCTTTTGACTGCGTGTCTTCACTACATTTTTCAACCTTGCGTTTCAACATATTCGCATATAACATAATTGATCCAAGCGGATTATTTATTTCGTGTGCAACACCCGCTGCAAGTTGACCAATTGAAGCAAGTTTTTCCGCATTATGAAGTTGTTCCTGAGTCTCTTTCAATTCTTTGTATGCCGATTCCAACTTATCAATTAAGAATGGTAAACACATATCGTCTTCGGCAAGATTTTTTGCAATTGCAATTGCATATTCTCTGCAAGTAGGATATCCACAGGAACCGCAGTTTAATTCATCTGATTTAACAAACTTATTTGTGCGTGCAAGAATCTTTTTTATTTCTTCTTCGGAAGGCATGGGCCTTCTTTGATTTTTATTATGAAATGATCTTGTAAGATTCAAATCCCTGTTGTTATATAAGGTACTTTTCCATTCATGCTTATCAAATGCATTGATATTCTTCTCGATAAAGTCGATCACTTTTTCTCGTTTAGAATAAAAATTCAAATCAGAGTCTATTGCCGGACCACTAATACATCCTTCACAAAAAAGAACGTCAATAAATTTTGATTTAATTTTTTTGTCTGCAATTTCATGAATAATTTCTTCTACTCTTTCCTTACCTTCAACAACTATTATCTCCTTCTCTAAAATATCTCCGGATATATTTGCTGTTTTCAACAAACCACCAGTAAGCGGAAAAGATTTGCCTAAAAAAGCATGTGGTGGGTCCATTTCTGTTTCATCTAGTTGATCAATATCTATCTTTTTCAAATCAAAAATCTGCTTAAGCTCCGAAAAAGTAAGAACTGCATCTACTGCGTCGTTAACTGAAGAATCCTTATATTCACTTTTTTTTGCTATACATGGACCGATAAACACAACCTTTGTATCCTGACCGTAATTTTTTTTCAAATAACGTCCCATTGCAATCATTGGTGAAACAACTTTAGCGAGATTTGGTATTATTTCAGTGAAATATTTTTCAATCCAATTAAAAACAGCGGGACATGCTGTGCTTATGATAGTATCTTCAATATTACTTTCAGCTAATTCGGAATAGTATTTACTAATTAAATCCGCTCCAAAAGCTGTTTCAACTACTTTTGAAAAACCAATTTTTTTTAGAGCGGAAGGAATTTTTGAATAATTCGTAGGAAATGATGCCGGAAAAGAAGGAGCAATCATTGCAATCGCATTACTGAAAGGAAGAATTTCATACAAAACTTTTTCTATATCGCTTAAAATTTGTTTAGCGTTTTGTGAACAAACCTTAACACAGTGACCGCAACTAATACATCTTTCTTCTATTACTACTGCTTGTCCATTAATTACCCTGATTGCCTTTGCCGGACATTCTCTTATACAAGAATAACATCTTTTGCATCTTTGAGATATTGTTGTTACAATCCCTTGGGACATAAATACACTTAATTAAACTTCTTCCAAAATCTTTTTACGATTTACATAAGTCGTATGCAACAATTCGTGAGCTAAATGACCATTTGGTTCACCAAGAAATTCTTTATAAAGTTTTTTAACCGATTCGTTCTCATGTGATTTTCTTGATTTCATTGATTCATCTATATCGTATAAAGCCTGAACTCTCTTTTTAATCTTTTCTGGTTTTTGATGGATTGGCTGGCCACCACCATTAATACAACCACCCGGACAAGCCATTACCTCTATGAAATGATATTTCGAAGTTTTGTTTTCAACTTCATCAAGTATTGGTTTCACATTTCCAATACCGTTCACAACAGCAATGTTTATTTCATTTCCATTAATCCGGACAGTAGAACTTTTAACTCCTTTATTTCCACGAATTTCAGAAAATTCTAATTTCTCTAATTCCTCACCAGTCAGAATATTGTATGCTGTTCTCAATGCAGCTTCCATTACACCACCACTTGTACCAAAAATTGCAGCAGCGCCAGTAGATTCACCGAGTGGATTATCAAAATCATTTTCTGGTAACTCGTTAAAATCAATTCCAGCCATCTTAAATAATCTTACTAGTTCTCTTGTTGTTAAAACAGCATCTACATCCGGTAAATGTTCTTCTGATAACTCAGGTCTGTCCGATTCATATTTTTTCACTGTACATGGCATAATCGAAACAACAAATATATCCTCAGGTTTTATACCCATTTTCTTAGCATAGTAAGTTTTGAGAATAGCCCCTTCCATTTCGTGCGGCGATTTACATGTTGAAACGTGATCCAATAATTCAGGTCTGTTTTGTTCAATATATTTAATCCAGCCCGGACAACAACTTGTAAACATTGGTAAACTTTCGCCTTTTGAAATTCTGTTAATCAATTCATTTGCTTCTTCAATTATAGTTAAGTCTGCAGCAAAATTTGTATCAAATACTTTATCGAATCCCAATCTTTTTAAACCAGCTATAATTTGTCCGGTAACATTTGAACCGAGAGGTAAATTATATTCTTCACCCAATGTGGCTCTTACGGCTGGAGCTATTTGTGCAATTGCAAACTTAGATTTATTAGCAATTGCGTTCATAACTTCTTTAGCATGGCTTTTTTCGCGCAATGCTGCTGTTGGACAAACCAAAATACATTGACCACACAAAATACAATCGCTAACATTTAATCCTTTGTTGTAAGGAGTTGTAACGTTGCTTACAAAACCTCTGTTTGTAAAATCAATAGCACCAATTTTTTGAATTTCTCCACAAGTTCTTGCACATCTTCCACAAAGAATACATTTAGCCGGATCACGTTCCATTGATGCACTCGAAATATCTATTGCGTGTTCTTTTTTTACTCCGACATATCTGTGTTCTCTCACGCTATATTTTTCAGATAAATCTTGTAATTCGCAATTTTTGTTTCTTACACATATCAAACAATCTTGCGGATGATTTTCAATCAGTAATTCGATAATTGTTTTTCTTGCTATTCGCACTCTGGAAGAATTTGTTTGAACTTTCATTCCTTCCATAACAGGGTAAGCACAACTTGGTGTTAATCCTCTCATACCTTCAACTTCAACAACACATATTCTGCAAGCACCTGTTGGAAATAAATCCTTCATATGACACAATGTTGGTATATAAATTCCTACAGATTTTGCAGCATCAAGAATTGTCATTCCTTCTTCTGCTTTAACTTTTATGTCATTAATTGTAAGTTCTACCATAATTTACCTCTACTCAATTAACGCTTATGGCTTTGAACTTGCACGATTCAAAGCACATACCGCATTTTGTACATTTGATTTCAATAATATGATGAGCTTGTTTTTTCTCTCCGACGATTGCTTCAACCGGACATTTTCTTAAACATACACCGCAACCATTACAAATTTCCGGGTCAATTTGATATGTTAATAATTCCTTACATACTTTTGATTCGCATTTTCTTAAAAATAGATGTTCTTCATATTCTTCTCTAAAATAAGTAAGACCCGAAATAACAGGATTTGGTGCACTTTGTCCCAAACCACATAAAGATGTGTCTCTTATAACATCAGCCAGTCTTTGTAAGTGTATAATTCCCTTAAATCTTTGTAACTGTTCTAGATTCTTTCCGTTTGATTTGTAGCTAACCGGGATTCTTTCGATAGTTTCAAGCATTCTCTTTGTACCTTCGCGGCAAGGGACACATTTACCACACGATTCATTTTGAATGAAGGTCAAAAAATATTTGGCAACATCAACCATGCATGTATCTTCGTCCATAACAACAAACCCGCCTGATCCCATCATGGCACCGACACTTTTAAGAGATTCGTAGTCAACTTCTGTATCCATTACAGATTCAGGTAAACAACCACCTGAAGGTCCGCCAATCTGTACAGCTTTGAATTTTTTATTATTTGGTATTCCTCCACCAATTTCAAAAACTACTTCTCTTAGTGTAATTCCCATAGGAATTTCTACTAAACCACTGTTTGCAATTTTTCCGCTTAATGCAAAAACTTTTGTCCCTTTACTATTTTTTGTTCCTAAAGATGCAAACCATGCAGCACTTTTATTAATAATAGAAGAAACATTAGCAAAGGTTTCAACGTTGTTAATCACAGTTGGTTTACCAAATAAACCAGCATCGGTTGGATAAGGAGGTCTTGGTCTTGGCATTCCTCGTTTACCTTCTATTGATGCAATCAATGCAGTTTCTTCACCACAAACGAATGCACCAGCTCCCTTTTTTATTTTTATATCAAAATCAAAATCACTGTTCAGAATATTTTTACCAAGAAGACCATACTCTCTACATTTTTGTAATGTATTTTCAAGTCGTTCTATTGCCAGCGGATATTCTGCTCGGCAATAAATGTAACCGAATGAAGCTCCAATAGCATAACCGCCAATTATCATTCCTTCTACAACTCTGAACGGATCGCTTTCAAGAACCGATCGATCCATAAAAGCACCGGGATCACCTTCGTCTGCATTACAAATAATATATTTTGTATCAGATTCTTTCTTGAAAGCCATTTCCCATTTTAATCCGGTTAAGAAACCTCCGCCGCCTCTTCCACGTAATCCACTAGCTTTTATTTCATTGATAACTTTTTCCGGTGATAATATTCGTAATACTTTATCTAATGCCTTGAAACCACCATTAGAAATGTATTCATCAATAGATAAAGGATTGATTACACCACAGTTTTCTAAAACCACTTTTAACTGACGTTTGAAAAATGGATGTTCATTTATAGAAGGAACTGTTTCGCTCCCTTGACCATAGGTACCGAGTAATTTTTTTCTGTAAATACCATGATCAATGATCGTTGTTTTTATTAAATCCGGAATTTCTTTTGGAGTCAGTTCGCAATAAGAAATTCTATCTTCTCCGGGTAATTTAATATCAACAATTGGTTCTTTTGCACAGTATCCTACGCAACCTGTTGGAACTATTTTGGCAACGAGATTATTTTTAGCAAGTTCCTCTTCTACTGCTTTTTTAATTTTATCGGCGCCAGATGCCAATCCACAAGTTCCCATTCCAATGAATATTATCGGAACATCATTATTCAAATATCTCAGCGTTTTGTTAATCTCTTCAAATTTCTGTTTACAATTTTCATCTTTATGGCATAGCGGTCCGTTTGTGCAACAAGCAATAAATTGTTCACAAGGATTATCTTTTGTATGCCAGCATTGCTCACAGCATTTTTCAATAAAATTATTCATTCTGCACTCACTTCAATTTCTTCTTTTACTGTTTCTGCTTTTCTGTATTTGTTAATTATTTTGGGAATTTCTTTTATAGAAATCCGACCATAGTATTCATCATTAATATTGATAACAGGTGCCAGACTACATGCACCTATACATGCTACTGTTTCTAAGGTAAATAGCCTATCACGTGTAGTTTGACCAGCACAAATACCAAGTTCATTTTCTAACGCGGTTAAAATGTTAGCAGAATTTTTAACATGGCATGCAGTGCCTCGACAAACTCTAATAATATTTTTTCCGAGTGGTGTTAATCTGAATTGATTATAAAATGTTGCTACCCCATATACACTGCTTAAAGGAATACCTAAATGATTTGCTATTTCCTTTAATGCTTTCTCAGGTAGAAAACCACATTCTTCCTGTACATCCTGAAGAATTGGAATTAAGTTACTTCTTTCAAATTTTGGGTATTTTTCAATAATATGACCGTACATCTTTTTCTCAAATTATTTTTGACCTGTTTCTTGCACATTGTATGCCAATCAAGAAGCAAATATAAGTATCGAAAATAAGCGAGATATCGATATCTTAATTAAATACTAATAAAAAAGATTCCTAAGTATGAGAATATTATTCTTTGTTTTTTTTACTAAATCGAAGATTTGAGCTTTCGCCTGGTTTTTATTAAGAATATTTTTGATTAGGTTAGAATTAAAAAAATACAATTTATGGAAAAGTATTTAACTACAAACATAAACCAGAAGAAATGGGCAGCTTGGGTTTCTCTCATTGTAGGGATATCAATGTTCATTTCAAAAATAACTGCATATCTAATCACCGGCTCTACTGCAATCTTTTCCGACGCAGCTGAATCAATTGTTCATGTAGTTGCTACTTTAATGGCTTTGTTCAGTATATATCTTAGCTCTAAACCTGCTGATGAATCTCATTTATACGGACATGGAAATATTGAATATTTTTCTGCCGGGATTGAAGGATTTTTAATTGTTGTTGCTGCTCTTACAATAATTTACACTTCTGCAATTGATTTAATAGAAGGAGTTTCAACTCAAAAATTGGATGTGGGTACTACTATCATTGCAATGGCAGGTATAGTGAATTTAATACTTGGATATTATTTAATTAAGAAAGGAAAACAAACAAACTCACTTACACTTATTGCGGATGGTAAACATGTTCTAACTGATTCCTATACAAGTATAGGAGTTGTAATAGGGCTTGTGTTGGTGTTATTTACAGGTTTATTAATTCTTGACCCAATAATTGCAATTTTGGTGGCAATAAATATTTTATTTACCGGCTACAAACTTATACGTGAATCGATTGGCGGTTTAATGAATGAAACGGATTTATCTATGCTGGAATCAATTGCCGATCTGTTTTCAAAAATAAAGAAAGATTACTGGATTGACGTACACCATTTAAAATTCAGAAAGTCAGGAGAAATTTTATTTGCCGATTTTCATCTGATACTTCCATATTATTTTACTATTGAACAGTCACATCACGAAGAAACCTACATTCGAGATGAATTAAGGAATTTATTCCCATCCGCCGGAATTAGAGCACATATGGATTATTGTAAGCCAGATTGTTGTAAATATTGTAATTATTTTGAGTGCCACGTCAGAAAGGAAGAAAAGAAAATAGAATTCAAGTGGGATGCTAAAAAACTGATTGGGGATCCAATCTACCAATTATAAATTATTTTGTAACTCTGAATCTTTGCGCAGTACTGTTTCTTCCATCTCTTTTTTATAAGATTTCAATTTTCCCGAAATCTCATGATTTGAAATTGCCAACATTTGTAATGCAAGTAATGCAGCGTTTTTAGAGCCATCAATTGCTACAGTTGCTACTGGGACACCAGGAGGCATTTGAACTATGGATAATAATGAATCGAAACCATTTAATGCCCCGCTCTTTAGCGGAACCCCTATAACAGGCAAAGAAGTATAAGAAGCTATTACTCCTGGTAAATGTGCGGCTAAACCAGCACCGGCAATAAAAACCTTAATACCCTTTTTCTCTGCAGATTCAACAAATTCTTTGATTTTTGTTGGGACCCGATGAGCAGATAAAATTCTGATTTCATAATGAACACCAAATTCCTTAAAGATATCCGCTGCTTTACTCATTATTGGTAAATCAGAGTCACTTCCCATGATTATTGCAACTAAAGGGTTTTGGCTATTCATTATATTCTACCACTTTATTTCAATGATAAAGTTAACAAAAATGAAGTATTTGACAAAACTTATTGCAAACTTACTTTCTTGTAATAGAACCAACCCCAGAAACATTTGTCTTAGTGTTTTGAGGATCACCATAATAATCAACGGAACCCACACCTGAAACAGAAGCATCTAATAATTCTTTTGCATAAACAACTGCGTTAGCAGCACCACTAACTGAAATATGAACTTTATTAGCAATCAAACTTTTTGCATTGATACTTCCCGCCCCGGATAAATCCCCATAGAATTTATCTGTTTTTCCTTCAAGAACAATACTACCGGCACCGGAAAGATCAACTTCAAACTTATCAGTGTCAATTCCAACTACTTCAATATCATTAGCACCTGAACAGTCAACTGAAGTCAATTCATTAGTGGTAATTTCTATAAGCAATTCTTTTCGTGGGGAAAGATTTTTTTTAGTATCAATTACAAGTGTATTCCCTTTGACTTTAGTCCTGATGAGCGGTAATAAATTTTCTTCCGCCTTTATTCTAATAGACGGAGATTCACCTACTTTGATTTTTATTGTATATGCTCCTGATGCATCAACTTTTGTAAATTCACGGATATTACGGTTTTCTGTCTTTACTCTACCGTTTCCTCTTACTCCCCAAAAAGTGCAACTTGTAAAAGTAATTGATGCAATAAGAAACAACATTAATACACGAAATTTCATTTATTATCTCCAACTTTTGGTCTTTTAGACGATAATAAAGTAGAAAATGTTACATAAATATAAGAATGAGAAGATAATCATAGAAATTTTTAATTTATTTATTAGATTACATACCAAATTATAATTTCTGATATGACAAGCGAAGAGTTAAATAATCTTCAGGCAGAAGCTTATGATCACCTTTGGCATGGAAGGTATCGTCTTGCTTTAAATGCAGCAATGAAATTATGCGAATTACGACCGAATGATAGTGAAGCTGTTATTTGTGCGGCATGGGCTTATCTCGAAAATGGTAATCCTTCCAAAGCAATGGAATATGCCAATTTAGCTGTGGAACTTAAAGGCGAATCTTCGAGAACCAGATTTTTCAGGGCATATCTTCTTACACGAATGAGCATTTATGAAGGCGCAATTGCTGATATCGAAAAAAATATCGAAAAAGAGAAAGAATTATTAAGTTGGACTTTATTAACAAAAGCACGTGCTTATGCCGGGTTAAAGAAATTTGATGAAGCAATTAAAGCTTTTGATAATGCTGCTCTCTTGACATCCTCTAATCAAGATAAGTTATTAGAACAAAAAGAATGGTTCATTAAAGCAAAGAAAGTATTTAGCGAAAATTACGAGTTGACAAGCAAAAATGTGGACCAACTTTTAAGCGACGGTAAAAATGCCATAAAAGCTAAGGAATATTGGTTTGCTCTTTTTGCAGCTCAAAAAATTTTATCTCAGAGTAAAGTAAAAGATGCAAAACAAGAAGCAGAATTACTTGAGATTGAAGCTATGTATTTTCTTTTCCAATACCGTCCAGCTTATCAAAAAGCCCTTGGTGTAAAAAGTAAGTTTAAGAATAATGAAAAATTCAACCTTATATTTAATTCACTACAAAAATTTATATTAACTGAAGAAGAAGAAATTGCATCAGAACCATTATCACCCAGAAAAACACAAACTGATATCAATTACACTTTCTTGGAACAAGAAAAAACTGCAACACATGATTTCGAGTTTAAGTCAGATTCAATTTTTTATCCAAATGAATATGCAGACATATTTTCCATAAAGATATTCGATGCATTAAAAGATTCTAAAACAAATGTTCGAGATTACTACAAGTATGTTAACAAAAATATGCCTACTCTTGGAGTCGAGGTCATTTTCAATAATCCTTACTTAGGTAAAGAAGATAAATCTTATAATTGCAGTGCAATATGGTATCTAAATGATTATGAAATAAATCGTAATGATTTTCGGTTAAACATTCCAAAAGAATGGGACTCAGTTATTTTTTCACAATCAATTACATCGGAAAAATCTAATGGCTGGGATATTGGTCAAGCCAAAGTGGAAATTTATATCAATAACTTTAAGGTTGGCGAGCGAACTTTTGGTATTTGTAAATCCAGCACCCCTGAGCAAGAGGTAGTTATTCCTCCTACAAATATTTCGACAAAAAAAGATGAAAAGATTGAGACAAAGAAAATAATCCAACCGGTTAAGACATATTCCATTGAGCAATTGTTATCCGAATTAGATTCGTTTATTGGTTTAACAAACATCAAACAAACCGTAAGGGATTTTATTTCTTATTTGCAATTCATAAATGAAAGGAAAAAACACGGTCTTAAGACAGATGAAAAGATATCAATCAATGCAATATTCCTTGGGAATCCGGGGACAGGTAAAACTACAGTAGCAAGATTATTAGGAAACATTCTTAAAGCCGTTGGTATTCTTCCCTCCGGACATGTTGTAGAAGTTGACAGGTCAGGGCTTGTTGGTCAATACATCGGAGAAACCGCACAAAAAACAGAAAAGATCATAAATGATTCAATAGGCGGAGTTCTGTTTATCGACGAAGCTTACACTCTCATTAAAAAAGGTGGTTCCGGGCAAGATTTTGGTCAAGAAGCAATTGACATTTTACTAAAACGTATGGAAGACAGAAAGGGTGAATTTGTTGTTATTGCTGCCGGCTACACGGAAGAAATGAATGCTTTCTTAAACTCCAATCCGGGATTAAAGTCGAGATTCACACATACATTCGTTTTTGATGATTATACACCCGATGAACTTATAGATATTTTCAGACTATTCTTAAAACGTGAAGACTATACAATTACAAAATCTGCTGAAGAGTATCTCAAGAAAGAATTTATTAAACAGTATCGCAATAGAGACAAAACGTTTGGAAATGCTCGTCTTGTAAAAAATATTTTTGATGGATGTAAACTGAATTTAGGTAAACGTGTTATTTCACTTCCTCAATCCGAACGAACAAAGGATACCTTATTTAAAATTGACGAAGAGGATATAAAACAGATTCTTCAACATTCAACAGAAAAGAAATTCACTCTTACTATCAATGAAGAAGCATTGACCGAAGCATTAAATGATCTAGAAAATCTTGTTGGATTAGAGAGTGTTAAAAGAGAAATTAATGACCTTGTAAAACTTGCAAGATTTTTTGCTGAACAAGGAGAGGATTTAAGAGAGAAATTTGGTAATCACTATTTATTCTTAGGTAATCCCGGAACAGGAAAAACTACAGTTGCCAGAATTTTTAGCCGTATCTTTTATGCAATTGGGATCCTTTCAAAGGGACATCTTATTGAAACAGATAGGCAAGGTTTAGTTGCTGGTTATGTAGGCCAGACCGCGGAAAAAACATCGGCACTTATAGATAAAGCAATTGGCGGAACACTTTTTATTGACGAAGCATATTCACTTGTTAAATCAGATGGTTCCGGTCAGGATTTCGGAAAAGAAGCAATAGATATTTTATTAAAAAGAATGGAAGATGATCGTTCTAAATTTATTGTTATAGCCGCCGGATATACAGAAGAAATGCAAAGGTTTATTGCGAGCAATCCGGGTATGCAATCGCGTTTCAGCAAGTCTATTGTTTTTGAAGATTACACACCCGATGAGTTAATGGAAATTGTTAATAGAAATCTTAAAAACGAAAAGAAAAATATTACAAAAGAAGCACAGGATGTATTGCAAAAGCATTTCAATGAAATATATAAAACGCGTGATAAGAAATTTGGTAATGCAAGGATAGTTAGAAATATTCTTGATACAATAAAACAAAAGATGCTTCTACGGATAGCAGACCTTCCCCCATCTGAAAGAACCGAAGAAAAGTTGAATACAATTATTTTAGATGATATAAAAGAAAGTCTCGAGATAAAAACTTCTGCTAACGAATATCAGGTAAAAGGTGATCCTTTAAAACTTCAGGAATATATAGACCAGCTTAATTCATTAGTAGGACTGGAAAAGGTAAAGGAAAATGTCTTTAAATTAATCAGCGGATCTAAAATTGCTCAACTAAAACGTGAACGCGGGTTACATGTTGTAGAAAAAAATTATAATGCATTTTTTATTGGTAACCCCGGTACCGGAAAGACTACCGTTGCAAAATTGATCAGTCGAATACTAAAAGAACTTGGAATACTTGAAAAAGGTCATTTGGTCAAAGTCTCACGTTCTGATTTGTTAGGTTCTTATATTGAACAAACTATATCACAAACCGAAAATATTTTAAGGGATTCATTTGGTGGTGCATTATTAGTCGAAAATGCTCATACCCTGATTCAAGAAGAGAATAAAAACGGAATTGCAGTTTTGGACACAATTTGTAGATTCATTGATAATTACCGGTACAAGATTGTAATATTCCTTGAAGCTCCTCAAAATTCCATATACAATTTAATTAACGGATTTCCGAGTCTGAACGAAAGATTTCCTCATCGTTTTGAATTTCCCGACTATTCGCCTAGACAATTATTAACAATCGCAGCAGAAATTGCTGATAACTTAGGTTACATCTTAGATGAAGGCGCGTTACAGGTTTTGTTAGAATTATTTTCAGAATTATATGAAAAAGGTCGGTTAGCTCAATTAAACTCAAAAGCAGCTAAATCTATTTTATATAAAGCTATTACAAATCAAGAACAAAGAATTCTAGGGATCTTAAATCCAAGCGATACAGATTTAAGAACTATAACACTCGAAGACGTTCAATCAGTTAATTATTGATTAACACATCTCAATTATGCTTTTATTACAAAACGTTACAAAAAAATATGGTCAGTTTATAGCAGTAAACAACCTAAACCTTACAATTGAAAAGGGAGAACTGTTTGGATTTCTTGGACCCAACGGAGCAGGTAAAACAACCACTATCAAAATGATCACGGGTTTACTCTCCCCCACTTCCGGAAATATTTATCTGGATGGTAAAGATGTCTGGCAAAATCCTATTGAATCGAAAATGAAAATAGGTTATATACCTGACCAACCATTTCTATACGATAAATTAACAGGAAGAGAATTCCTCTATTTTAGTGGTGGATTATATGGGTTGAATAAAGATTACTTGACTAATAGAATTAATGAATTATTAGAGCTACTTAAGATTGAAAGTTGGGTTGATAAAAGGACTGAAGAATATTCACAAGGTATGAAGCAACGCATAACAATAGCTTCCGCATTTTTACACAATCCAAAGTTAATTGTTGTAGATGAACCAATGGTTGGTCTCGATCCGCAAAGTGCTTATGTAGTAAAAAAATTCTTCTTTGATTCTATTAAGAACGGAATTACAATTTTTATGTCCACTCACAGTTTAAATGTTGTTGAAGAAATTTGTACTAGAGTCGGGATCATAAATAAAGGTAATATAATTTTTGACGATTCTCTTTCTACACTAAGCAAATTAAAAGAAGAAAAAAATAATAACCTCGAAGAATTATTCATTCAACTTACAAGAGAAGAATGAGTCAAATATTACATATTCTGCATTATAAACTATTAACCTTCTGGCGTACAAATACACGCATCGATATTACCAGTTTACTTAAAAACATCGGAAGTTCGATAACCTATTTCGGATTTGCGTACGGTGCATTTTATTTTACGAAAAGATTTATTTGGTTTCTAATCTCTGAAATAAAAATAGGATTATTTCTTCTTCACGAATTTATGTCCATGATCCTTTTTATTTTCTTTGTATCAATAAATGTTGGAAACATAATTGTATCATATTCTACGCTTTATAAATCCAATGAAGTAAATTATCTTTTCACTAAACCGATTATTCCAGCTAAGGTATTCATCCTGAAATTTCTCGATAATTTTTTCTATAGTTCCTCTACTCTTTTACTCATACTTCTCTCTGTGCTTGCTGGTTATGTTTCATATTTTAAAATGCAACTTGGTTCATTCCTTCTTTTATTTTTTGGAAATTTTATCCCTTTTATGATTAGTGCCGGTTCACTTGGAGTTATAATTTTGATGTTACTTATTAAAGCTGCATCCAAAGTAAATCCTAAGACAGTTATTTATCTATTTGCAAATCTCTACCTGATTTTTATAATATTTTTTTTCAAGTTGAATTCCCCATTGGAATTAGCCAACAATGTTTTCAAATATTATCCATTCATAAACAAGGACTTGTATTTAGGTAATTTAGTTCCTTCTTTTATAAAATATTTGCCAAACAATTGGTTAGCAGAAACGGCTTTCTGGATTAATAGAGGCATCTTATTCTACGCATGGCAATTAACAATTCTTCAAATTACTATTTCAATAATCCTTTTTATAATAGCTGTATATCTTGGGAGTAAGTGGTATTTTAATACATGGTTACTCAATCTTAAAATTACCTCCGATTATTTCTCTAATAAGAAACAAAAACAAAGCTTTTTTTCTTTTTCAAAGAAATCAATACTTGATCCATTAAAAGAATCTCTTTTCAAAAAAGATTTTTTGAATTTCTTTCGCGAACCAAGCCAATGGTTGCACTTGATTGTACTTTTGCTGTTGATTCTGATTTTCTTGTTAAGTGTAAAAGGAATCCGATATAAAGGATTAGGTAATTTCTATTTGCAAACCGGAATCTATCTTTCTGTCTTTCTATTCAATCTTTTATTGATTTCAACGTTATCATTAAGATTTATTTTTCCTGTTATAAGTCTCGAAGGTGAAGCTTTTTGGAAAATTAAATCCGCGCCGGTTCATCCTTCAAATATCATCATTAACAAATTATTTTTATTCGGACTTTTCATTTTGTTCATTAGTCTTCTATTAACTTATTTCTCAAATTACAGATTCGAATTCCACATTAAATTAATGTCATTTATAATTAGCTTTATAGCCACCACTACAATAATTTTTATAAATCTTGGGATGGGAGGTTTTTTTGTAAATTACAAAGAAAAAAATGCTATAAGAATAGCTTCTTCTCAAGGAGCATCTATTACATTTTTATTAAATATTGCATATATGCTTTTTATAATCATTGTTATTTTTAAACCAATTAGCAATTACTTTCTATCATTAATGCTCAGAAAAACATTTGAAGTATCCAATATGTTATATCCACTTTTTCCCATAACAATAGTTTCTACGATTGCTATCTATATTTCTCTCAATTCTATTTACAAAACCTTAAAAAAAGATTTTTAGTTGTTTCTGCTAAGCAATCTCCCTATTTATTAACGAGGTAATTATTTTTATAAAAACTAAGCATCAACTTTCCCGTAATGGATGTTATCAATCTGATCTTGACATGTTTAGATATTGAAGTCATTATCTTATTAACAACTCCATCAACAACATTAGGTTTTCTACCTAAATATTTTAATGAGGTTTTTACTACTTGTGAAGCTTTTCTAGTTAGAATACTATTATTATTTAAGATAATCCGATTAAACTCTGTTGCAGTGTTCCCGGGGTGAACTGTTAAAACATCTATTCCATATTTTCTTAGTTCATACCATAAAGCATTTCCAAGTGATAAAATAAAAGCTTTTGTTGCAGCATAAGAGCTCATAACCGGTGTTGGTTGATATGCAACCACGCTGCCAATAAATATGATTGCTCCCCTTTTTCTTTTTATCATTCTATTAGCGAAATAATTTGCCAATATTAATGGGGCAACGCAATTAATCGATAACAAATTTTTCTCATAAGTAATATTTTCTTCAATAAACATACCTGGTTTACCAATACCAGCATTATTTACGAGTATAGAGATTTCGTGACCGTTGATGTCGCTAATTATATTTTCTAAAAAATTACCTGATGCCAAATCAACATTTGATATAACTACTTCAATACCATAGTTATCGATAAGTTCTTTCGATAAATTAGTTAGCAATTCTTTTCTCCGAGCAACTAATACAAGATTAATTCCCCGAGAAGCTAATACTTTAGCAAACTCTTCTCCTATCCCTGAAGAAGCACCTGTTATAAGTGCCCAATCTCCATATTTTATTTTCAAATTTTTCATTGTATGCTAACTCCTCTAATTTGTTTATATCGATAATAAATGTTTTATTGAAGTAACACTGCTTTTATATTATTATGTAAATAAATAAAAATGGGATTTAATATGAAAATAATAAATATCTCTGAAGTCGAAAAAAACAAAGTAGCGATGAGCGGAGCGGAAAATGTTAGCAAACAAATTCCTATTTCCAGTAAGGATGGAACACCGAATTTTTCACTTCGTGTTTTTACAGTTGAGCCGAATGGATTTACACCTTTTCATAAACACGACTATGAACAATTAAATTATATTATCGAAGGCGAAGGCGTGTTAGTAAATGAAAATGGTGAAGAAAAACCATTACGAAAAGGAGATTTTGCATTAGTTCTACCTAACGAAATGCATCAATACAAAAATAAAGCTAACGATAAACCTTTTGTTTTTATTTGCGGAGTGCCAAAACAATTTGAATAATCCATAACTTTAATCGGGGTGAAGTATGAAAAAAATATTTTTTATTTCATTGATAATTTTTATTTCAACAACTCTGCTTGCACAAGAAAAAATAAGGGTTGTAAAAACCTACGATGCACCGGAAGCAATTGGACCGTATTCACAAGCAATTGAAGCAAATGGTTTTTTATTTTTATCAGGACAAATAGCTATTGACCCGGCAACTAACAGTGTTACCGGAACTAACATCGAAAGTCAAACAAGACAAATATTCAAAAACATAAAAGCTGTTTTGAAGGCAGCCGGAACAAAGTTGAATAATGTGATTAAATGTACCGTCTTTATGGTTGATTTAAATGATTTTGGGAAAATGAATAGTATATATGAAGAAGAATTTGGCGGACACAAACCAGCTCGTTCTACTGTTCAGGTTGCCCGTTTACCAAAAGATGTTCTTATTGAATTAGAATGTATTGCTATTAAATAAATTAATTACCCATACAAATATTGGATTGAAAATGTTACTGAAATATTTTTTCCTCTGGTTACCAATGATAGTCATAGCAATAATAAATGGTGTAATTCGACAAGGGTTTTATCTGACTTTTTTGGATGAACTTTCTGCTCATCAATTATCAGTTTTATCAGGAATTATATTCTTTTCAATATACATTTGGTTTATAACCGGAAAATGGAAATTAAACTCTTACAAACAAACAATGCTAATCGGTTTTATGTGGCTTATTATGACAATTTTATTTGAATTTGTATTTGGACATTATGTTATGGGACATTCCTGGGATAAATTATTTCATGATTATAACTTTTTAGCCGGTCGGTTGTGGGTTATTGTTTTACTTTGGATAACTATTTCTCCGACTATTTTTTATCATCTTCGTAAAAAGAAATTTTAATAGTGCACTAATAAATAAATTTTCTTATCAATAAAATATTTGTAGCTTAACTATGCAATAAAAAGGAACTAAAATGAAAATTCGAATATTAATTTTATTGTCTGTTTCAGTTATTTTAATTACTTCTTGCGCCCCAGCCAAGTTTTATATTGACGAAAACTTTAAGAATGTAAATCCTGGTGTCAGTCTCATAATTACTCAAGTCAATGAAATTGATATTTCTCAAGATTATGAATTATTTACATTAGATAATTTACGGAAGGTTCGTAATCTCTTCTTTGAATATCAGCGTGCACTTTTGCCAAGTTCAATTAAAAATATATCAAGATTCAAGATGGTAAAAACAGCTTCATATAAAATTCCGCCACAATTTGAGAATAAAGTGTTTACCGTAAATGAGAAAGAAAATGTTGAGATACTAGTTCCCAAAACAAAATTAAATTACGGAGAAGAAGGCGCTCAATATGTTTTATTTTTTCAGAATTATAAAATAGCTTTTGAATTGGAAGAAACAGATTCATCAGATCCGGCAAGAACCGTAAGTGCAGAAAAATTACCAGGTCTCGATCCTCAATTAAAACCAAATAAACTATATAGACCGCTTTTTACTATTCGTACAAAATACTTTCTTTATGACAATGAGAATTCCAAAGTTGTTATAGCCGGTAATGCAGTAATAAAGGAAAGATACACACCTGAGATGAATTTGGATAATGTTATGGTCGAATCATTGAATCAGCTAGCAAAAAGAATAATAGAGAAAACTCCTTTTCAGGAATAACATTATATCATTTCGCTTAACAGTTCGGGTCTGGGCTGAGGTATAACAACTTTATTTACTAAAAGTCCTTTGTCAGCAATTAATTTTGCTCCTGAATCGACTGCACTTTGAACAGCTGCAACTTCACCGGTAATTGTACAAAATGCTTTGCCACCTAAAGCCATAGCCAGGCGGATTTCAATTATTTTTACATTAGCAGCTTTTACAGCAGCATCGGCACCTTCAATTAATGACGCAACAGAAAATGATTCAATTATTCCAAGGGCTTCTAACATATCTACATTAGAATGACCTGAAAGAGCCGGGAAAATATCTTTATGAACATTTGGAATAACAAATGTATCAATTACAGCAAAATCTATTTGATTGGTAGCGTTATCAACGGCGGATTGTACTTCCGCAACTTCTCCCCCTATTAAAACCATGTATTTCCCTGAACAAATTGTACGTGACAATATCAGCTCAACCTTAGATGTTTTAAGCATTATATCACAAGCTTGCATTCCGGCTGCAATACTTGTCAATTCGATTAATCCAAGTGAATTCATTTCCATTTTATTTCCTTCTCAGTTTATTTATTCAAGAAAATATTTTATTTACTTATTCTTATAAATTCATCGCTCACATGAGTAATATTTCCATCAATTGACGCATGAATATTGGCACCTAACTTTCCACTCTCAACTTCAGCAATCAAATCACCTTCTTTAACCCTATCACCAATTCTTACAACCGGTTTTGCAGCCATACCAACATGTTGTTTAAGTAATATTTTTACTTGAGATGGTTTTGGACTTACTTTGTTAAACGGAGTATGCGCATCGTATTTTAATAGGTCTAACTTTTTCATAAGCATTTTTAATGGTACTCTTCTTCCCTCTTTAACCGAATGAACTTTTACCGGTTTTGTCTGTTCGTACTTGATACCATTTTTTCTCATGTAAATCTTTCCCTGATCGCATGCTTCGCGTGGATATAAATCTTCTGGACAAGCATATAATGAACATAATCCACATGAACAACATAAATCAGCGTATTGATTCCATACCGCTTCACCTGTTGTAGTAAAGACCAATGACCTCATTACTTTATGCGGTTGCACATCATACCCAAGCAAATAACGGGGACAGAATTCAGTACAATAACTACATTGGTCGCAAGCTGATTTACCGATTCTATTCATATCATGCATCGTTCTTTCCTGACGAGATACAAGATAATGATCTTTTGGTAAAATAATTATTCCGGCTGTAGTTTTGGTAACCACTTCAGACTTATCAAAAGTTAGTCTACCCATTAAAATACCACTTACAAATATTCCGTAATCATCTACTGTTGTTCCACCGGCATGTTCAATCAGTTCGTTAATACTTGTGCCGATGGGGACAAAAAATGTCTGAGGATTTTTTACAGTGCCAGCAACACAGACAAATTTCTGTGTTAAAGGTTTATCTTCTAATGCATTTGCAATGTTATAAAAAGTTTCTACGTTATTTACTACACAACCGACATCTAAAGGTAACCCATGTGGTGGAATCAATCTTTTAGTAGCAGCATAAACCAATTCGTATTCATCGCCAGATGGGTAGAAATCACCTAATTGACAAATTTCTATCTTACCATTTGAGATATTACTTTCAACAGCTTCAATAGCTTTTATATTTTTCGATTTTATCCCAAAGTAAGATTTTTTAGCAGATGTTTGTTTTATCATTGCTTCAACACCTTTGAGGATTTCAGGTGCAAAGTGAAGCATAATTTCATAATCTTTGTGTAATAAAGGTTCACACTCAGCTCCGTTAACAAGAACGAATTCTACTTTTGATTTTGCTTTAATATGAGTGGGAAACCCGGCACCACCGGCTCCTACAATGCCGGCATTAAATATTTTTTCTTCTAAATTCATTCATCAATCCTTTTAATTACTACAATGGTTTTATCATCCTGATAACTCGGTTCCGCTGTTTCAAATTTTAATACATCATCTAAAATTGTATGCGCAATCTCCTTAGGTGTTAGATTAACTGAAGATAAAATGATTTTCTTTAATCTTTTCTCGTCATAAAATTCATATTTATCATTGGCAGAGTCAACTATTCCGTCAGAATAAATTACCAACACATCACCAGGTTTAAAGTTAATACTATCAGTTTCATATCTTGAGTTGGGTGCCGGTCCAAGCAATGGTCCTGTTGGTTCTAACATTGTAAATGATTTGTTTTTTTTATGATAGAAAATCGGTGGATTCTGACCGGCATTAGCGTATAGGAATAATCCATTTTTGTCAATAGAAAGTTCGCCATAAAATAATGAAGAAAATCGATCGTCACTAAATATTTTATTTACAAGTTGATTAATTCTATTCATCATAGGAGTTATCTTTATCTGAAAAGTGCTTGCCATTCTTATAGCACCAGAAATATACATTGCTTCTGCAGAAGCCGCCAATCCTTTTGAGGCAGCATCCCCCACTACAATTCCAAGTCTTTCCTCATCTTCACCGATTTTCAGATAATCATAAAAATCTCCGGCAACTGTTTCGGCTGGAACGGTTACTCCAAATATTTCATAGAAATGGAATTTATAAGCATGCTCTGGTAATATACTTCTTTGTAGTTCCTTAGCTTTATCGATATCCTGAATTAAATTTTTACGTGATTGTAAGAGAAATCTTTCCTTTAGTCTTGATGTTAAAACAGTAGCAACAATATTTAACGTATATCGTAAGTCTTCATCTATGTTTTCGCTATTAACTGCTAACAAGTATTCATAATATTTTTTATTCCCAATAGTTATTTTTCTTCCGACACCGGAAGCAGAGTACCTGAATATACCTTTTGAAATTAATGTTTCATCGGTTTCATCTGCAAGAATTGTTCTCTCCTTAGCAATTTTATCAAAAATCAGATAATCCTTTAAAGGAAGTAAAAACTCTTCCGGAATTTTTTTAACGTTTCCTGTTTGGAATAATAATTTGTATGCTTTTTTGGATTGAGAGAGTTTCCAGACTCTTCCGCCCGTTACACTAAATTTACTGCTCTTAACTAATTCCATAACAACCGATTCGAGTAATTCAACATCGGTCTTAAAATATCCGCTTGTAATAGATTCAATTGTTTTTAATAGTCTTTTTTGATCCATATTCTATTCTGTATATGATAGGATAATTTGTTCAAGAACTTTTTTGCACACAATATTAAATTCGTTTGATGAAAAAGCTCTCATAATACTATTATGAGTAGGTCGGTAAACGCCTTTTGGGACATAACCGGCACCTTCAAAAGCACCTAGTTTGTTTTTATATTTTTCTTCATCTGGTGTTGGAATAGGAGTATCGGCTTCAATTAGGTTTTTCCATTTACTTTCAAAATTTACTAGTGTCGTTATATTTAGCTCCCATGGTTCAACATCAGGAGGATAAAAATCCTGATATGTAGGGTCATCTCCATACTCATCAGCTAAACCAGCCAATCCATGCCCAAATTCGTGAACAAATACTTGTTTGGATGACTGATGATCAACTGATGTTACATTATAATAATTATAAATTCCACCTCCGCCATATTTACTAGTATTTACTAAAATAAAAATCTGATCATTAGGCGCATTTGCAGCTAAATCTCGTATAGTGTGATAATCTGTCGTCATTAAATATCTTTCACTATCAAAAGTATAAAAATGCGAGTTTAGCAAAGTTCTAACCCACACATTTTTACCTGGAATGTCCGTTCCGCTTTCCGGAGATGGTGCTTCAACTCCCCAAATATTAATTTTATCTTGGTTCTCCTTAAAAGGAGAATACTCAAAAAGATATTCTGCAAATCTTTTACAATCTTTTTTAAATTTTTCCATTTCAGTTTCTGAATATCCTTCAGGTAAAAATACAATATCCAGTTTTTGATTTGGTTCTCCCGAATAATGAACTTTAAAGTTGGTGTATGGTTTTACTTTTTCACGGATGATAAAGTAATTATTAGGGTCTATAGCATATTCAAATATTTTTTCAAAACTATTTTTTCTGTTTCGTCTATCAATTTCTACAATAACTTTATTCTTGGGGAAAGGAAATACTACAGAACCAGACATTGACCGTTTGTTATGTTTTGCTTCTTCTGTTGTTTGCCATTCTTGATAAAGAGTTGAAAAACCACGTGAGTAGATCAAGGATTTTGACGCGGAATCGAATACTTTTAGCATATAATTGCCAAAGCCAAATTTATCGATCAAATTTACTTTAGAACCGCTCCAAAATTCTTCTTCAACCAACTTATCAAATGAAATAATTTCTGAAGTTTTATCACCTGTATGATAAAAATCGAGACGCAATGTTTTTGGCAAAAAATAATCGTCATATCGTATTTGAGGAAAAATGTATTGTGAAAAAAGAATGAATATAATGAGAAGCTTTTTCATAACATGTCCAAGTGTATTTTATAATATTAATTTTCTGGAACCGGGTTTTACGAGCGGTATTTTATTTTCCTTACATAATGGGCATTCATCCGGTTGATAAGATATAACCTCTAGTTGTAGAGTACTGAACTGTGGGACGTTAAATTGCACTTTATTATTGCTTCTATCAACTATGTAACCTACACCCGCAACAATTCCACCATGTTCTTTAACTATATCCATAACCTCAAATACTGAACCACCGGTAGTTACTACATCCTCACAAACAAGATATCTCTTACCTTCTTCAATCTCGAAACCACGTCTTAATGTAAGTTTTTTGTCTTCCCGTTCAGTAAAAATTGATTTTTTATTAAGCAACCTTGCTACTTCTTGACCGACAATAATACCTCCAATAGCAGGAGAAATTACTACATCTATTTCAAAATCCTTGAAATGATTAGCAATCATTCCACAAATCAGTTCATTATACTGAGGATATTGAAGAACAAGAGCACACTGAAAATACTGGTTACTATGTCGACCAGAAGTTAATAAAAAATGCCCATTCAAAAGGGCATTAGTTTTTGTAAAAATATTCAAGATATTAGAGTTTTCCATTAATCTATCTTATCAATTTGTTTAGCCAAAATTAAATCGTTTTTTGTAATTCCTCCCAAGCTATGGGTGCTTAATGAAATTCTAACCTTATTCCAGCCATAAAGGAGCATATCGGGGTGATGATCAACTTTCTCAGCTTCAATTCCACATTTCAATAAAAATGATAATGCATTAGCAAAACTATTAAAAACAAATTCTTTTTCTAACAAATTACCTTTAACAACCCAACCTTTTGTGGATGCTAAAAATTCATCTAATTCATTTTTTGTAATTAATTTCAAATCCATAACTTACGGATATCATTAAACTGATTGCTTCTCTTCATTATTTTGTTCTTCGGGTTCAACTGATTTTGCCGGAACAAAATATAATTCATCAGAATTCTTTTTATGCTTTACAATGATTTTATCACCTTCTTTAAAGTGACCTAACAATAATTCTTCTGCCAAAGGATCTTCAACATACTTTTGTATAGCACGCTTAAGTGGACGTGCTCCGTATTTTGGATCAAAACCTTTTTCTGACAAAAACTCAATGGCAGACTTATGAAGCTCGATATTCATCTTGTTGTCACTTAAATTCTTTATTAGGTCTTTCATCTCGATGGTGATAATCTGTTTAATATCTTCTTTATCAAGATTTCTGAATACAATAGCTTCATCTATTCTGTTTAAGAATTCAGGGTTAAACAGCCGTTTCATTGCATCTTCAACTGTATTCTTAAGATGAGAATACTGGTCGGCATCTGATTGTCCGGTAAATCCGAAACCGCCGGTGGTTTTAATATCTTTGGTGCCAACATTCGAAGTCATAATTATAATGGTATTCCTAAAATCAACTCTTCTACCTAAGCTATCTGTCAATTGACCATCATCCAATACTTGAAGAAGTATATTAAAAACATCCGGATGCGCTTTCTCAATTTCATCAAAAAGAACCACGGAATATGGTTTTCTTCTGACTCTCTCGGTTAATTGTCCACCCTCTTCATAGCCGACATATCCCGGAGGTGCACCAACTAATCTTGACACAGCAAATTTTTCCATGTATTCGCTCATATCAATTCTTATAAGGGCATCTTCAGAATCGAATAGATATCGAGCTAATTCTTTTGCAAGTTCTGTTTTACCAACACCGGTTGGACCTAAGAATATAAAAGTGCCAATTGGTTTATTTGCTCTTTTTAGTCCGGCACGAGTTCTTCTTATAGCTTTACTTAATTTTGTAACAGCTTCATCTTGACCAACAATTTTTTCTTTAAGCGCAGATTCCATCTTCATCAACTTTTCAGATTCGGCTTGAACAACACGAGTAACCGGGATACCTGTCATCATAGCAACTACGGTAGCAATGTCATCTTCTGTAACATCATAAACAATATCTTTTGTTTTTGCTTCCCACTCACGTTTGGCAATTTCAAGATCGGATTGAAGCTGTCTTTCTTTATCACGTAATCTTGCTGCTTCTTCGTAGTCTTGTTGTTTTACAACCTGTATTTTTAATTGTTTTATCTTTTCTATTTCTTCTTCCAGTTTAAGGACCTCATCAGAAACAGTAAAGTTACCCATATGAACACGTGAACCAGCTTCATCAATAACATCGATTGCCTTATCCGGTAAATAACGATCGGTTATATAACGTTCACTTAAACGAACTGCCGTTTCAATTGCTTGAGTAGAATATCGTACGTGATGGTGTTCCTCGTACTTAAATTTAATATTCTCAAGAATTTTGATAGTTTCTTCGGCACTTGGTGGGTCAATCATAACTTTCTGAAATCTTCTATCTAATGCGCCATCTGTTTCAATAAATTTTCTATACTCATCTAAAGTTGTTGCACCGATACACTGAATATCACCACGAGCTAAAGCTGGTTTAAACATATTGGAAGCATCCAAAGAACCTGAAGCACCACCCGCTCCAACTATTGTATGCAATTCATCTATAAAGAGAATAACATCATCAGCTTTTTCAAGCTCAGTCATTAATGCTTTCATTCTTTCTTCGAACTGACCACGATATTTTGTACCGGCTACCAATCCCGCCAAATCTAAAGTTACTACTCTTTTATCCTGAAGAATTCTAGGAACTTTTCTTAAAACAATCCGAAGAGCTAAACCTTCTGCAATTGCAGTCTTACCAACGCCCGGTTCACCTATTAATACCGGGTTATTCTTCTTTCTACGACTTAGTACCTGTGCAACTCTTTCTATTTCTTTTTCTCTTCCAATAACAGGATCGAGTTTATCTTCTAAAGCTAATTTGGTTAAATCTCTTCCGAAATTATCGAGGACAGGGGTTTTTGTTTTTTCAATCTTCTTTGCAGTAAATGGTTGAGCAGAAGCTGTTTTCTCTGAACTTTTACTACTAAGAATAGAATTCAATTCAGCTCTGGCATTGTCGTATGTAACATTAAATTGATGTAAAATCTGTGTGGCTATGTTATCTTCATCTCTAAGAAGTGATAATAATATATGTTCGGTTCCTATTACATCGGATTTGTAAATTTTTGATTCTATTTGAGTTATCTTTAATACTTTTTCTGCTTGCTTGGTTAGAGGAATATTACCAATTGTAAGTGTTCCGCCAGAAGTTCTAACAGTATCTTCAATAGCTTTTTTTAATTTTACTAAATCTACGTCAAGATTACGTAAAATTTTTACAGCTACACCTTGACCTTCTCGGATTATTCCAAGTAAAAGATGTTCCGTTCCTATATAGTCGTGTCCTAAACGTAAAGCTTCTTCACGACTTAATCTTATAACTTCCTGAACTCTTTCCGAAAAATTACCTTCCATTATTCTTCCTTTGTAAAACTTTTCTTATTTGAACAGTAAAATGAACTATTTGGTTTCATAAATATAAATATTGGGTTCTCTCATAGCAAGGAAACGAATTTTAAAGAAAATAGAGAATTTTTAGCCAAATGAGGGAAAAATATTTGACTTCTATTTACATATAATGCAATAGGATCTTATCACCATAAAGCATAATGTAATTTCAGATGATAGATGGAAAGTTCAGTAATCTTATTCAATAAGAAATTTATAGATAAGATATCCAAAGTTTAATTGGAGCAACCCAAAAGCAATTCCGGAGTAAAGGTCTAAACGTTTTACTTCGCTTAATGTGGAAGGATCTCTTGATTTCTGGTATTCATCGTAACGGTTATCGGCTTTAATTTTAAAATAAGCTGAGAGAGCTCCAAAAATCGTTGCAGTTCCTACAAAAACCTTAAACAAATCCGATTCTGAAAATATTTCATTCTTTTCGGACTTTGGTAATTCAAGTGAAATTGTATTATAGGCAGATAACTCTTTAGAGTGCAGAGATTTTGAAAAACCATTTTTCTTTAACAAAACATTTTGAAATTCATTGACATTAACAAAATTCGGTGTCCTTGCCAAAAGTGAGTCGTAAATATAAATGGAAGCATCTTGAGGTTTAGTATCAACAAATATTTTATCAAATAAATTGTAGCTGATTAAATACTCTTTATCACAAAGTTTAATATTTATTGAATCATTTATCTCGTGTTCATTCCATTTATAAATGTTTTCCTTGATTGTAATAAAATATTTGTCAGGGGATACTTCTTTTCGGATTTTACCATAACCAATCAATTGATTATTAATAAAGATTAGAGAGCTATCCCGATTGGTTTCAATTTCCAGAATACTTTTGCAATCCTGTGCAAATAATGTGTTAAGATAAACAAAAGTAAAAAGTATTTTAGATAAAAGTTTCATTCCACATCAAATGTTTTGTAAGCGTAAATTTGTCCTCTGTCTGATCCAAGAAAAAGCATTCCTTGATCAATTACCGGAGAAAGTTTGACTCTTCTATCAAATTCAATGGTGTCAACAATAGAACCGGTTGCAGCATTAAGGAAATATACTTTTTTATTAAAATCCGGCTGAATTAAGAACGTTTTAGTTAATATGGGGGTTGTATTAATTACTCCCTTTGTATTGATGCTCCATATTTTATCTCCGCTCTTTTTATCAACCGCTACAATTCTACCACCTAGATTACCGACAATAATTTTGGAATTATCAAATACCGGAGTAACGACAATTTTAGAACCTGTATTAAATTGCCAAATGATTTTTTTGTTCACAATATCGAATGCATACAGGACTCCATTACTATCACCAAAATAGATGTAATTATTTTCAATTGTAAATCCGCTTTCAATGGGACCACATACTTTTTCTTTGAAATAAATTGTCCCATCCTTACGGTTAAGTATAACAATCTCTCCTTTTAGAGTACCAAAAACTATAAGTTCATCATTAGCTGCCGGATTACAATTGACAGAAGTCTTTAGATTAATCGTAAAGTTTCGGTAACCCACATAATTATATTTTATCAACTCTCCTCTATTTGTAAGAACAATAATTCCATCATTTAGTTTTAATAATTCATTAGTAACGGAACCGTTAATTTTGTCTTCAGCTAATATTTTATTATTAACAAAATCGAACATCTTGAATGTAGAAAAATGTTCAAGTTTTTCGTTCACAACAAAATAGATCCTTAAATTATTTATGATAGGAGCAGAGTAAATTGCGCCATTGAACTTTTCATAACCAACTAACTTGCCCGTTTCTTTTTCGAAAGCATAAATTCTTCCGGATAAGTCAGTAACAATTAAATAGTTGTTTAATATTAACACAGAGGTGTTTGATTGACTTCCATTTGTTGAAGCAATCCATTTTAATTCCAATTTATCAGTAATTGCAACATCATAATAAAAATTTCTGTTTTCATTTTTACCATATGTATTGATAGCATCTTCATTCCCCCAACCATTTTTCAAGATAAATGGTGTGGAACATGAATAAAAGATTAAAATCAATATTAGAAGTAAAAACTTTTTCAAAAATCCCATCCAAAGAAAAATTGATAAAACAAACGAGGTTGAAACTGCGAGAAATTCTTTTCTATTTTTTTACCTATATCGTAACGCAAAGTAAGAGCATTAAAAAGATTTATTCTGAAACCGAAACCAATACTTCCAAGCGTTTCTTTGTACTTATCATCCCAAGCAGAACCAGCATCAAAATAAAGAGCACCACGGACATCAAAAAGACTTAATCCGAACAACGGAAATTTTATGTAGAATTGATCAATTAACGGGAATCTTAGTTCAACTGAAGAGAGCCATAGTTTTTCACCACGAATTGACCAGCGGGGCCATCCTCTCAGGTCCCAACTTCCGCCGGCAAAATATCTCCGAGCTTCTTTACCATGATTAGCAAAGAAAGCAGCTCTTGCAGCAACTGTGCTTCTTAAACCAATCCGAAAATAGTGTCTGTAATCTGCTATAAAAGAAAAGTAATTAAGATTACTAAACTTAACATCACTGGTATAACCAAGTAATATTCGAAAGCGGGAACCATCTATCGGACCTGATGATGCCCATAATGAGTTATCATGCACAAATGAAAGTGAATTGGTGACCATCAACGCTTTTCTTGGAAGTACTGCTCCCCCTACATCTTTATCAGAATTAGCAATGCTTACCGAAGCTTCGAGTCGCTGAAAACTTGAGAAAGGGTAATACATTTCGAAGAAACCGCCAAACACTCTTTCGTAAAAGTATACATTAGATTCTCGTATATCATAACGCCGACCTGCATAATGAAATATTCCATAACCATAATTTGTTCTCTTGCTTAAGTTTATTCGCGTAATAGCAACATTAAAATTTTTGAGTATTTCACTCTGATACTCGGCTGTATTGTAAATGTAAAATAAATAGCGATCATCACCCAATAGATCGCTGAGTGTAAGAAGGGCTCCACCACGTGAACCATAAACCGGATCTGTAATCAATTGCCCAACTGCGTAATCAAGAGTATATTCACGTTCGTAAAATAATCTGTCCTGTGTAACCGGCACATGGATTTTTTCTGCTTCCCATTTTGAACGTGCTTTAATAAATTCATTGTAAACAACCTTTATTGGTTCTTTGGGAATGTTATCAAGATTAAGATTATAAAACTGGAAAGAAAAATTTTCGAATGCAGATGTAACAATATTTTTATCATCAACAAAAGAAAAACTGTAAACGCTGGTAACAAAATTTGTTATTTGAGAAATACTTTCCTTCTTCCCGTTTTCATAATTCATTTTCCATATGTTATATGTACCGTCATAATCGCAAGTAAAATATAATTCTTTATAATCAGGTGAAAATGATGGAGTTGAGAGGTTAGCATTGACATATGTAAGATATGTAATATGTTTTGTAGTTAAGTCATATTCAAAAAGATTAATTTTCTGACGATACTCCCCTGCTGTTCGGTCTGAAGCAAAAATAATTTTTGAATTGTCTCTGTTAAAGATTGGGTCAATATCCTGATAATAATCATTGGTTAAACGCAATAATTCTTTTGTAATAAAGTTATATGTATATAAATCGCCATAACCTTTTTTGTCAGTCGCAGTGAATACTAATATTTTACCATCGGAAGAAAAACTGGGTGATCTTATTGTAATCATTTCATCAAATGAAAGTGTCTCAAGAATTTCATCCTTTTCAATGGAATAAATGTGAATAACATCTTTTCCCAATGATTTTGTAATGAATGCAATATTACCTGTTGCTGACAAGCCAAGTGAATTTTCTAACAAATGAAATGATTCAAAATCCGAACTTCTTTCTCCTTCAATCAAAACTTCAGGAATAGAATATTCCTCACTATCAATATCATATTTCATTCTGAAAACCGATGAGTATCCGTTATGGTTACCAATAAAATAAATTTCCTTTTTATCATCTCTGCTGTAAAGCGAAGGATCAAAATTGAAACCTTTCTCTGTAAGTTTTTTCGCCTTAACAAAGTGTGGATAGTTAAATTTATATAAAGGAAAATATTCCTGACGCATAGCGAAAGTCCATAGATTATCAATTTCATTGAACTTATCACCAAGTGTAAACTCAAGTACTTCTTTAAAAGTGACAAAGCGCCAAAAGTTTTCTATAATCTTAAGGATTTTATCTTCACCATAATTTTTAGATACAAATTCAAGAAACTTTTGTCCTTCTTTATAAATAATGTAACCATAAACATTATCAAGATTTTCAAGTGTAACAAAGTTTTCATTTAACACAAGATCGCGCATAACCATTTCTGATTGAGTATCCCAATCAAATGACCAATATTCTGCAAGTCCTTCTACAAACCATAATGGAGGTAAACGGGTGTTATCAATACGATGATCCGAAAGTAAATTAAAAATTTTATTTGTCATAAAAACATGAACAAGTTCATGTCGTATAACATGTTTAAATGCAGCAATGTTACCAAGGTAAGGTATTACAACACGTCCTTTCATAAACTCGAAAAATCCACCTACTCCTTCCGGAATAAATCCCGGTGTAATGTTGGTCTGTTGAAAATGTATGTGAGTGTTGTAAAAAATGAGAGGTATTTTAACTGTTATAACATGATTGAATTTTATTTTATATTCTTCATAGGCATCTTCAGCAATCTTAGCACCTATTTCGGCAAGTTCTTCAAAATCGTCATAATAGTAGATATTAAAGTGCTCAGTTTTGAGCACTTTCCAATTGAATTTTTCGTATTGAACTTTATTTCTACCAAAAAAATAAAATTGAGCAAAGATAAGTTGCGGAATTAAAAATAATGGTAGAAAATATTTCCAATACTTAACTGTCAAAGACGCGCCTTCAGATAGTTAATGTTGTCAATAGAAGTAGGGTTAATACCTCTTATAACTGCCAAATAATAAGAAATCCAGTCTCCTAAATAAATTATATCGATCAATCTTTCTTTCCATGTTTTCTCTTTACTTGAGATATTAATTATTTCACATCCTTTATTAGCAATTATTTCAGATGTAATTTCATAACGTTTCTTAACTTGCGTATGATACTCTTCATCCAAAATGTTAATGAGCTTAAGATTTATTTGTTTTGGCTGAAAAGTATCCCATCCCAATATTTCATTATGATCCAATTCGGGTAATAAACCATAAAACGAATGCAATTTAGAATTTTCATTAAATTGTCCCTTAAATCGTGCACCTACTGCCGATGTATATTCTGAAACTGCATAAATTAATGGTATAAAGCCAACAAGTTTTTCTGCTAAAGTTAACGCTTCGTTTTTTGATTGAGAATATATTTCTCCTTTACGTTTAAGCAGATCAATTATTGAATTAACAGAACTATTTTGTTCGGGTATCAATTTTAACGTTTGAACCATTTTAAGCAATGTAAAAAAATTGACCCATAAGGCAAATCGTGGTTGGTATCCTTTTAATAATTTTCCTAAAGGCAAATTATTTTTTAATGAAAATTCTTCTAACTTTCCTCCTGTTGTGATGCAAGCAACCTGGCATTTTAGTTTTATAGCTTCCTCTGCAGCCGAAAGAGTTTCTTCTGTATTACCAGAATATGATGAAGCGATTACCAAAGTATTTTCATTTGCGTAAGGAGGTAATTCATAATTCCGGTTTACTACGTATGGATATTTTAATTCGTTTCTTAAAAAGTTTTGAAGAAGGTCACCGCCGATGGCAGAACCGCCTAAACCGGTGAGCACAATGTTTTTTATTTTTGATGTGTCGATCGACGATACATCAATGTTATTATTCCAAGCATATTCAACTTGCTGGTATGATTCTATTAATACCTTAAATTGATTTTCTTGGTCGTACTTTTTAATCATTTCGTTGAGTTCCATTTTATCCTCTAATTAATTTTTTAATAATATCCTGAATTTTAGTGTTGAAGAATTTATGTAAGTGTTGACTTATTTCTTTTTCGGATGTCATTTCTAAACATTCACTGGCAAGATTTTGTAGTTCTTGGTAATCAAGACTTCTTATGATTTTCTTTATAAATGGAATTGCAGAAGCAGAAACACTAAGAGAATCAAGCCCTAATCCAACTAGTAATGGGACAGCGAAAGGATCAGCTGCCATTTCACCACACATACTGACATAAACCCCGGCTTTTTTACCTTCGCTAATAATATGTTTTAAGGTTCTTACTACTGCCGGATGAAATTCTTGATATTGTTTGGAAACGATATCGTTTCCCCTATCTACAGCTAATAAATATTGAATAAGATCATTGGTACCTATACTTATAAACTCAACTTCTTTGGCAAAATCTCTGGTCATAACAGCTGCGGATGGTATTTCTATCATTATTCCGATACCAATGTTTTTATCATAACTGATTCTTTGTTCACTTAATTCCTTTTTACATTCCTCTATCAAACGTTTTGATTCAATTATTTCATTAAGAGAAGCAATCATTGGCAACATAATTTTTACATTTTTATGGTTGCTTGCGCGCAATATTGCTCTTATCTGAATTTTAAATAAATCCGGATTATCAAGAAGAAGTCTTATACCTCGCCAACCAAGCATCGGATTAGGTTCATGGAGGTCAACCGGTAATACTTTATCACCACCAATATCAAAAGTACGAATAATGACAATGTCCGGATAAATTTGCTCTGCAATGTTTTTGTAAATCTGATATTGTTTTTCTTCGTCAGGAAACTCTTCATGCTCTTCAAACAATTGCTCGGTTCGAACAAGACCAATACCTTGAGC